>Ga0265314_10001531_pt1 | contig 25492 bp, 26 predicted proteins | sample 4126metaG_FD_203106 | JGI IMG/M metagenome (GOLD analysis project Ga0265314, IMG submission 203106) | Rhizosphere microbial communities from Carex aquatilis grown in University of Washington, Seatle, WA, United States - 4-1-26 metaG | ecosystem: Host-associated > Plants > Roots > Rhizosphere >... | reverse complement strand
GATGCGCCACGGCCGGTTGTTCTTGGCCGGCGACGCCGCGCATATCGTGCCGCCGACCGGCGCTCGCGGCCTCAACAGCGCCGCGTCCGATATCTATTATCTCTACCATGCCATGCTGGATCACTACCATCGCGACGACGACAAGGGGCTGGAGGCTTATTCCAACAAGGCGCTGGCGCGCGTCTGGAAAGGCCAGCGCTTTTCCTGGTGGATGACCAATTTGCTGCACCTGTTTCCCGGCAATAGCAGCTTCGACCGGCAACTCCAGCTCACCGAATTGGACTACCTGTTCTCGTCGAAGGCGGCGCTGACGTCGCTCGCGGAAAATTACGTTGGGCTGCCGTTCTAAACGAGCCGCCTACTCCGCCCCGGTCAGCACACGCTCGATGCGGCGGTCCGGCACCAGCCACATCAGCGCGACCGCGAAGTAGATGGCTTGCGCGATCCACTGGCTGACGAACGAGAGCCCGATAGCCGCGGCGTAGAGCACCACCGATAGTTTGCCTTTGGCATCCTTGCCGACGGCTTTCGCCAGCAGCGAATCTGGGCCGTCTTGCCCGATAATGGTGCGCGATAAAATCCAATAGGCGCTCGCCGCCATCAGCAGGACGACGCCGTAGAGCGCGGACGGCCCCGCCGAGAAGTGGTTCTCGCCCATCCAGCCTGTGACAAAGGGAAACAGCGACAGCCAGAACAGCAGATGCAGATTGGCCCACAGCACGCCGCCCGACACATGCTTCGCCGTGTGTAGCATGTGATGGTGATTGTTCCAGTAGATGCCGACGTAAATGAAGCTCAGGATATAGCTGAGAAACACCGGCAGCAGGGGCCGCAGGGCGTCGAGATTGTCGCCGTGCGGCACTTTCAGTTCCAGCACCATGATGGTGATGATGATGGCGATTACGCCGTCGCTGAAGGCTTCAAGTCGTGTCTTGTTCATGTGCCCGCCCGCAATGCTCACGTTCTAGCGCTCAATGACCTCGACCGCCGCCCGCACCGCCTCGACCGGCGGCGGCGCGCCCTCGGCGCCGAGCACCACCAGTTTGCCGCCGCCCACCGGCTTGGTCAGGATCGGATCGCTGCCGGTGAAAATCGCCACCAGCGGCACGCCGAGCGCCGCCGCCAGATGCAGCAGGCCGGTGTCGACGCCGACGACGAAGGCTGCGCCGGCGATGAGCCGCGCCACGCTGTCGAGCGCCTGGCGCGCCGGCACACTGGCGCCGGGAAGCGCCGCGGCAAGCCGCTCGCTGCGGATGCGTTCGGCCTCCGTGCCCCACGGCAGCACGAATTCAAGGCCTTCGTGGCCCAGCGATTTTCCAAGCGCGATCCAGCGTTGATCCGGCCATTGCTTTTCGGGACGCGCCGTGGCGTGCAGAAAAATGGCGTAACGCGGACCTGGCACCGTCAAGCCCGCGCGATCGAGCCCGAAATCCGGCGCGCCTTGCGGTTCGTAGCCCAGCGCCTTGCCGGTGAGGATGCGGTTGCGGTCGACCGCGTGCAGATTGCGGCTGACGGTGTGGCGGACGTCATAGAACGCGGAGGCCAGGGGCTCCTTGATGCTGCGGTGATCGTAGCCATGGCGTCTGCCGCGCGCGAAACGGCTCATAACCGCGGTCCGCAAAAGGCCCTGGACGTCGATCACCTCATCGTAGGTTTTGGAACCGAGCGAACGCCGGCCGGCCGCGATCTCGCGCAGCGTCGCAGGCGCATAAAGCGACTTGCGCCAGCGCCGCCAGGCTACCGGCACCACATCGTCCACCGCGGGGTGCAGCTGCACCAGCGGGGCGAAAGCCTCCTCGACCACCCACGAAAAGCGGTCGCCGGGACGGCGCAAACGCGCCTCGGTCACCGCCGGCATGTGGTGGATGACGTCGCCGAGCGAGGAGGTTTTAATAAAAAGAATATCGGCCATATTTCGTCTTAACGATCGCGCCTGATCTTTTCCGAAAACCGGTACGCACTTTTCGGAATCATGCGCGTACTCGTATACCGACCATTAAGCATGGCCGCCATAACCCTGCCACGTCTGGCGCGGCCTATATGGACATTTACGGTTGGCGCTTAAGGTTTCGCGGTTCGAGGGCATTAAAGCATGACAATCCTGGTCACGGGCGGCGCCGGCTATATCGGCAGCCATATGGTGCATGAACTGGTCGACGCCGGCGAAACCGTCGTCGTACTCGACAATCTGTCGACCGGTTTCCGCTACCTGATCCCGGGCTCGGTCCCGTTCGTCGCCGGCTCGACCGGCGACCGCGACTTGGTGAAGAAGACGATCCAGCGCCACAGCATCACCGCCATCATCCATTTCGCGGCTTCCGTCGTGGTGCCGGATTCGATCAGCAATCCCCTCGGCTATTACCGCAACAACACGATGAACACTTGCGCGCTGCTCGAGGTCGCCATCGAATGCGGCGTGCGCCAGTTCATCTTCTCGTCCACCGCCGCTGTCTACGGCAATGCCGAGCAGAACCCGGTGCCGGAGAACGCACCGACGGCGCCGATCTCGCCTTACGGCACATCCAAGCTGATGTCTGAGATCATGCTGCACGATGCCGGCAAGGCGCACGGCCTGCGCTTCGTCATCTTGCGCTATTTCAACGTCGCCGGCGCCGACCCGAAGTTGCGCACCGGACAATCGACCGCAGGCGCGACCCATCTGATCAAGGTTGCCTGCGAAGCGGCGCTCGGCAAACGACCGAAGGTGGACATTTACGGCACCGATTTTCCGACGCCCGACGGCACCGGCATTCGCGACTACATCCACGTCAGCGACCTGGCGCGGGCGCATTCGGCGGCACTCGGCTATCTGCGGCGCGGCGGCGACAGCCGGACCTTCAATTGCGGTTACGGCAAAGGCTCGTCGGTGCTTGAAGTCATCGACGCGGTGCGGCGCATCAGCGGGCGCGACTTCCCGGTGGAGATTTGCGGCCGCCGCCCCGGCGATCCGGCGGCGCTGGTGGCCAATGTCGACCGCATGCGCGCCACGCTGGACTGGCGGCCGCAGTTCCAGGACCTCGACACCATCGTCAGCCATGCCTTCGCGTGGGAACGGCGGCTTTCGAGCAAGCGCGAAAGCGCGGTGGCCTGAAACGCCGCGCATAGCGAGCCTAATCCGGCCAAGTCGCGGTTTTCACACCCTTTTTATTCACCTTTTGGCTTGAATTATTCCGCCTTAGCGGGCAGGAAACCCCTGCCCCTGCGTGGCAGCCTGTCCGCGCATGATCCTGGCCCAAACCGGTAGCAAATCGGCGTTCCAACGCTGCCAAACCAGCCCGACTGAGGGTGGATGAAAGACCTTTCCTCCCGACCGGAAGACGATGAGCGTTACCGTCCCACGGCGCTGATCCGCCGTCTGCTGACGCAGCAGGGCTTTGTGCATTGGCGCAAATATGCGGTCGCCTTCGTGCTGATGGCACTGTCGGCCGCCTGCACTGCGCTGAGCGCCTATCTGATCGGCGACGTCATCAACCAGGCTTACGTCAATAAGAACCTGCCCGGCATCGTGCTGCTCGGCGGCATCACCGCGGCGCTGTTCGCGGTCAAGGGCCTCGCGACCTACGGCCATAGCGTCTTGCTGTCGCATATCGGCAACCGCATGGTCGCTAACAACCAGCGCGCGGTGTTCGCCAAGTTGCTCAATGAGGGCCTGAGCTTCTTCTCCGATCGGCATTCGACCGAGTTCATCGCGCGGCTGTCGACCGGCGCCGCGGCGGCGACCCAGGTCATCAACCTGCTGGTGGTGTCGTTCGGCCGCGATCTGTTGTCGCTCATCGGCCTGGTCACCGTCATGGTGGTGCAGGACCCGCTGATGTCGTTCTTCGCCTTCGTGGTGGCGCCACCGGCGTTCCTGATCTTGCGCAAACTGATCCGCCGCATCTACGTGATCGCGCGCACGCAATTCCACGGCGGCACGCGCATTCTCGAGACGCTGCAAGAGACGCTGCAAGGCATCCGCATCGTCAAGGCCTTTACCCTTGAAGACGTCATGCGCGAGCGCTTCGACCGCAACGTCGCCGCGGTCGAGCACGAGGCCAACAAGATGGCGCGCATCGGCAGCCGCGCCAGTCCGCTGATGGAGACGCTCGGCGGCTGCGCCATCGCTATCGCCATCACCTACGGCGGCTATCGCGTGATCGATACCGGCGCGACGCCGGGGCAGTTTTTCTCCTTCATCACCGCGTTTTTGCTGGCCTATGAGCCCGCCAAACGACTGGCACGGCTCAACATCGAGTTGAACAGCGCGCTGGTCGGCGTCCGCGTGCTATTCGAGGTGATCGACAGTCCGCCGACCGAGCCTGCCGACGACAACATGCCGCCACTAAAGGTCGGCACCGCGCGGCTGCAACTCGAGGACGTCAGCTTCCATTATCGCAGCGACGAGTCGGTGCTGCGCGGCATGACGTTGACGGCCGAGCCGGGGCAGTTGACTGCGCTGGTCGGGCCGTCCGGCGGCGGCAAGTCGACGGTGTTCAGCCTCATCATGCGGTTTTACGACACCGAGCGCGGCCGGATCGTCATCGACGGCCAGGATATTCGCAACGTATCGCGCCGTTCGCTGCGCCAGCACATCGCCTATGTCGGGCAGGACGTGTTCCTGTTCCGCGGCACCGTGCGCGAGAACATCGCCTTCGGCAAACCCGGCGCCAGCGAGGACGAGATCGTCGCTGCGGCCAAGGCCGCCTATGCGCATGATTTCATCACGACCTTCCCGCGCGGCTACGACACGCCGGTCGGCGAACATGGTCTGCAGCTGTCGGGCGGCCAGCGCCAGCGCGTCGCCATCGCGCGCGCGCTGATCAAGAACGCGCCGATCATTTTGCTCGACGAGGCCACCGCGGCACTCGATTCCGAAGCCGAATTGCAGGTACGCGAGGCCATGGACCGCCTCTGCCAGGGCAAGACCACGCTGGCGATCGCGCACCGGCTGCATACCATTTCACACGCCGACCGCATTTACGTTGTCGAGGACGGCCGTGCCGTGGAGTCCGGACGGCACGACGACCTGCTGCATAAGGACGGCCGCTACGCGGCGTTCTACCGGCTCCAGCTCAAGCAGCAGGAAAGCCGGCCGCCGCTCGTGGAAGCCGCGGTCACCGGCTGACGCATGAGCGCCGAACCGCAAACGACGACCCCGCCGGAATTGAGCGTGATCGTTCCGACGTTCAAGGAATCCGCGAACCTGCCCGTGCTGGTCGAGCGCATCCGCGCGGCGCTCGACGGCGTCGCCTGGGAAATCATCGTGGTCGACGACGATTCGCCGGACGGCACCGCCACGGTCGCGCGCCGTCTCGGCGAAAGCGACATCCGCATCCGCTGCCTGCGCCGCGTCGGCCGGCGCGGTCTCGCGGGTGCCTGCCTTGAAGGCATGCTGGCGAGCCAGGCGCGCTTTGCCGCCGTCATCGATGCCGACCTGCAGCACGACGAGAAGTTGCTCAAGCCGATGCTGCTGAAAATGCGGGACGGCGTCACCGACGTCGTCATCGGCACGCGCTACGCCGAAGGCGGCAGCACCGGCGATTTTTCCAGTGGCCGCAAGTGGATCAGCGTGACCGCGACCCGCGTCGCCAATATCGTGCTCGGCCGCGCCTTATCCGATCCGCTCAGCGGCTTTTTCATGTTGCGGCGCCAGGTCGTCGAAGACATCGCGCCGAAACTGGCGACGCACGGCTTCAAGATCCTGCTCGATATCGTCTCGACCGGCGGACCGTCGCTGCGCATCGCGGAACTGCCCTATACGTTCGGCGCGCGCATGCATGGCGACAGCAAGCTCGATACGCGCATTGCGCTCGACTATGCGGGTCTGCTGCTCGCCAAACTCACCCACGGTTTGCTGTCGCTGCGCTTTATCTTCTTCTGTCTGGTCGGAATGACTGGCATAGCCGTGCACTTCGCCGTGCTTTGGCTTGGCGTAGCGGCGATCGGCCTGTCTTTCGAGTGGGCACAGACGCTGGCGATCGCGGTCGCCATCGCCAACAATTTTGCGCTCAATAACGCCATCACCTATCGCGACCAGCGCCTGACCGGCATCAATTATGTCACCGGGCTGTTGCTGTTCTACGTGATCTCCTCGATCGGGGCGATTTCCAACCTCAGCGTCGGCACCTGGCTGTTCGGCCACGAGCAGACTTGGTGGCTCGCCGGCCTCGGCGGCGCGGCCATGAGCGTGGTGTGGAATTACGCGGTGTCGTCGATGATTATCTGGCGCCGCTAGCGATGGCGAATGCCGCCTGACGCACGTCGCCGCGGACGATGACGAAGGCCAGAAATGCCAACAGCACCAGCGCGCTCAGCACCAGGAAATTGTGCTGGTACGACCATTCCGTCATGAAGTGGCCGGCGATGTCGTTCGATGTCGCCGTGCCGAGAATGAAGCTCAGCACCATTGTGACGATGGCCGGCGCGCGCAACGCGCGGTCGCGCACGGCAAGGCCAGTCACGGTCATGTAAGGCAGGACCAGCAAGATGTAGTGATAGCGACTGGTCATCGGCGACAGCATCAGCATGCTGATGACCAGGATCGACCCGTCGACGGCGACGAAATCGTCGCGGCGGGCCGAGCGCAGCAACAAAAGGCCGACAAAGGCCACATACACGGCGCACAGCGCATACAGAATGGCTTCGCCGTGGGCGGCGGCCGACGTGCCAGCCACCATACGCGCCACCGTGCCGCGGAACGAGTGATTGAGGATATTGGCGCCCATCCAGGTTTGCCAAAAAGACGCGCCGGTTTGCTCGTGCGTCAGCGCAGGCGTCGCGATCTGCCGGATCCAGTTCTCGGTATAATGCGGATAGACGCCCTTGAGCGCGTTATAAAGATCGGGCGCTGCCCATAATCCCACGAAGACGACGACGAAGATCGCCGCCGCGACGTAGCGGCGCTTGACGACGAGATAAGGCAGGAACACCAACGGCGTCGCCTTGATCGCCGCGGCGATCGCCAGCAAGGCACCGGAAGCGAAGCTGCGGTTGCGTAGGACGGCCCATAGGCCAACAAACACGATAACCGCCGCCAGCGTGTCGTAGGCTTGATATTCGAACACCGCGAGGACGAATTTGAGGCTGGCGATGACGCTGACGATGCGCAGCCAGGCCAATTCGATCTGACTCCAGCGGCCGGGCAACAACTTCAACACCAGTTGCTCGGACACCCAGAAGCAGCCCACAGTCGCCGCGAGTGAAATGAGGTACCAGACCACGATGCGCGGCCCCATCGGCAGCCAGGAAAACGGCGCCATCAAGAAGGCGAAGGCCGGTGGATAGCTGAACAGCTCGGCGCAGAGGCGCAGCGGTTCGCCATGCAGGATGCATTCGCCGCCTTGCGGATAGACTTCCATGCCGACGGTGTCTTTGGCGAAACGGCGGTAATAGGCCGCCGCCGCGATCGCCAAACCCACCCAGGGGCCGTAGCGGCGCAGCGCGGTATCACGCGCCAACCAGCCCTCCAACGCAGCCCCCAGCATCCGTTTCAGCCTTGTTCTACGCGTTCAAATGCGATACGCGGTGCCCTTCGAGAGGCCTACCTTCCATCATCACAATTTCAAAGGCAAACCCGTCATGAGCGCGGACTACGTCATTCCCGCCGCCCCCCAAGCGGTGATCGCGGTCGCCGGCACGTCCAAGACTTTCCCGGTCCGCCGCATCTGGTGCGTCGGTCGCAACTACATCGAGCACATCCGCGAGATGGGCCAGGACGAGCGCCTGCCGCCGTTCTATTTCGCCAAGCCCGCCGACGCTATCGTGCCAGACGGCGGCACCGTGCCCTATCCGTCGCTGACCAAGGACATGCACCACGAGGTCGAACTGGTGGTCGCGCTCAAGAGCGGCGGCCGTAATATCCCGGTCGCTAAGGCCAATGACTGCATTTACGGCTACGCGGTCGGCATCGACCTCACCCGCCGCGACCTGCAGATCGCCTCACGCGACCTCAAGCGGCCGTGGGAAGTCGGCAAGGCCTTCGACCACTCGGCGCCCTGCGGTCCGATCCGGCCGGCTTCCGAAACCGGCCACCCCAAAGCCGGCAAGATCACGCTCAAATGCAACGGCAAGCTGCGGCAGGACGGCGACCTCAATCAGCTGATCTGGAACGTGCCGGAAATCATTTCCAACCTGTCGGAAATGGTGTCGCTCGAAGCCGGCGACATCATCATGACCGGCACGCCCGCGGGGGTCGCGGCGACCGTCGCCGGCGACAAGCTGGAATGCGAAGTCGAGGGTATCGGCAAGCTGACGGTCACCATCGGCCAGCCGCTGACCTGAAATTTGAGTGAGCAATATGGGTCATCCCGTCACGGCGGGATGGCCCAAAATCTTGTGCAGAAATGGCGTTCCATTGGTGGAACCCGGGCGGCGCGCGGCGGTTAACGAGCTGTTAACAGGCGGGCGCAATACTCGGATGTCGCGGCGCACAGGATTTATTCCGATGGGCGAAGCTTTCCGGTTTGACCGGCATTCATTTTCAACGGCCGACGCCACGACCATGGCCGAAACCGTCATGCAGTTTTCGCCGGCGAGCGACGCCGAGGCGCTCAAGCTGCTTCGCGCGCGCTTTCCGGATTGCCCCTTAAGCCTGCGGGTCGCAGCGCTGGACTTCCTCATGCGCCACAAGCCGCGCCGCCGCACCGGCTACATTCCAAGATAAGCCTGCCGCACGCGGTCGTCGCCGAGCAAAGCTTCGCCCGAACCGGACAGCGTGATGCGGCCATTTTCCAGCACGTAAGCGTGGCTGGCGAGCTTCAGCGACACCGCTACGTTCTGCTCGACCAATACGCAGGTCAGACCTTCGCGGTTGAGATCGCGCACCGTTTGCAGCACGGCCTGCACCACGGCCGGCGCAAGGCCGAGCGACGGTTCGTCGAACATCACCAGATCGGGCGAGCCCATCAGGCAGCGGCCGATGGCCAGCATCTGCTGCTCGCCGCCGGACAAAGTACCGGCGGCCTGCTGGCGACGTTCGGTCAGCACCGGAAACATGGCGTAGACGCGATCGAGGTTCTTGGCGCGTTCGGCCCGGGCGCGCGGCAGCATGGCGCCCATCTCCAGATTTTCAACGACCGACAGCGTGGGAAAAACCTGGCGGCCTTCGGCGACCTGGCCGATGCCGAGATCGCAGACTTTGTGACTTGGCCAGCCGGCGATATCGAGGCCGTGAAAAAAGATGTGGCCGCGCGCCGGCTTATGCATACCGGCAATGGTGCGGATCAGCGAGGTCTTGCCGGCGCCGTTGGCGCCGACGATGGCGACGATGGCGCCCTCCTCGATCTCGATGGAGACGCCGTCGAGCGCCTGGGCGTCGCCGTAGAAGACGTCGAGATTTTCGACGCGGAGCATCATCAGGCGACGTCCTCAACACCGAGGTACGAATGGATCACCGCCGGGTCGCGCACGACCTCGGCCGCCGTGCCCTGTGCGATCGCGGCGCCGTGGTGCAGCACCAAAATCTGTCCGGCCAGCGCCATGACCGCGCGCATGACGTGCTCGATCAACAGGATCGTCAAGCCGCTTTCGCGGTTGAGGTCACGCAAGATGGAGACGATGCGATCGGTTTCGGTCGGGCGCAAGCCGGCCATCACTTCGTCGAGCAGCAAAAGCTTCGGATCGGTGGCGAGCGCGCGCGCTACCTCGAGCCGCTTGCGGTCGGGCAGCGTCAGTGACGAGGCACGAGCGCCGCGTTTGTCGTAGAGATCGAGGCGGCGCAACACGTCCTGCGCATGAGCGCGCGCGTCCGCGACCCGGTGGCGGCGCAGTAGCGCGCCGACCACGACGTTGTCCTCGACGCTGAGCGCGGGAAACGGCCGCACGATCTGATAAGTGCGGCCGATACCGCGTTGGCAGATCTTGTCGGGCTTAAGCCTGTCGATGCGCTCGCCGGCAAAGCTGATAGCGCCGCCGTCGGGCGCAAAGACCCCGGCGATCATGTTGAACAGGGTCGTCTTGCCGGCGCCATTCGGACCGATCACCGCGAAGATGCCGCCTTGCGGCACCTCGAAGCTCAGGCGATCGACTGCCACGAGGCCGCGGAAACGCTTGCTGATGCCGTCGACCTCAAGGAGAGCGGTCATTTGCCGTTCTCCTCAAAGCCGAGCAAACGCCTGAGCCAGGGCCAGACGCCCGCCGGCCGCATCGAGATGATGATCATCAGCGTCAGGCCGTAGAACACCGCCTTGGTGCCGGGCAGATCGAGGCCGAACTTGGCCGTGAGCGCGATCAGCGCCTCGCCGAGTGGCGTCAAAATGAAGGCGCCGACGATAGGTCCAAAGATCGTGCCTAGCCCGCCGATGATCGGCGCCAGGATGATCTCGATGGAGCGGCCGATCTCGAAGGCCTGTGAGGGAAACAAGCTGTTGTTGTAGAAGGTCAGAAACACGCCGGCGATAGCGGTCATGCTGGCCGAAATCAGCACCGCGATCATCTTGACGCGGAAGGCGCCGACGCCGAGCGACAGCGCCGCCTCCTGGTCTTCGCGCACCGCCAGCCATTGATAGCCGAGCCGCGAGCGCGCCAGCCAGGCCGTCAGCAACGACCCGCCGACCGCGAGAATCAGGCCGAGATAATAAAACAGCAGCGGGCCGCCGCGCAGATTCCACCATTCGCCGGCACGCTGCTCTTCGTAGGGCAGGAACAGGCCGGCCGGGCCGCCGGTGAAAGCCATATTATCGAAGGCAATCCGGGTGAATTCGGCAAAAGCGATGGTCAATAGGGCGAAGTAGACGCCCTCGATACCGAAGCGGAAGCCGAGCCAGCCGATCGCCGCGCCGAAGGTGGCGGCGACCGCGACGCCAGCAAAGACGCCCATCCACGGCCCGACGCCGAAGTAGACCCACAACAGCGCCGCGACATAGCCGCCGAGGCCGGCATAGAGGGCATGACCGAGGGACAGTTGTCCGGCATAGCCCATCATGATGTTCCAGGCCTGCCCGACGAAGGCGAAGTAGAAGATCAGGATTAATACCGACATGAAGTAGCGGTCGAGCACCGACGGCGCGACCAAGAGCAGCGCCAGCAGCACCACCAGGACGACGCGGCCGCGCTGCGGGATTGCCCTCCACATGTCGGTCATGCGCGGCGGCCCATCAGGCCCTGCGGCCGCAGCACCAGCACTGCGACCAGCAGCGCAAACGAGAACATGCTCTTCATCGAAGGCGCGAAGAAGAAGCTGGCCATGGCTTCCGACACGCCGATCAGGACGCCGCCAACCAAGGCGCCCGTCATCGAGCCGAGACCGCCGATGATGACGATGGTGAAGGCGAGCAGCGTGAAGGACTGCGCCAGCGACGGACTGGCGTCGGCGATGGTCACCAGCAGCGAGCCCGCGGCGCCCACGCAAGCCAGGCCGATGCCGAAAGTCACGGCGTAAAGCCGCTTGACGTTGAGCCCGACGACACCGGCGCCGACGAGGTTATCCGCGCAAGCGCGGATAGCCGTGCCGGTCGCGCTGTAGCGGAAGAAGGCGAACAGCGCCGCCGAGACGACGAGCGCCGCGACCGCGGCGTAGACCCGCGCCGTATCGATGAACAACGGGCCGATTTCGAAGCTGTCGAGCGAGTAAGGCAAGTTGGTCGGCCGCGCGTCAGGCCCGAAGATCATCAGCAGGCCATTGACGATGATCATGGCGAGGCCGACCAGCAGAATGAACTGCTCATGCTCGGAACGCCCGACAAAGCGGTTGACCAACGTGACCTGCAAAATATAGCCGACGGCAAAGAAGGCGATCGCGATCGGCAGCAGCGAGATCAACGGGTCGAGGCCCAGCCCGACGAACATCAGATAAGTCGCATACATGGCGACCACGGCGAATTCGCCGTGGGCGAAGTTCACCACCCGCACCACGCCGAAAATCACCGAAAGGCCGAGCGCCATCAGCCCATACATAAGGCCCGTGAGCACGCCCTGAATGACGACGTTGAGGACGATCCAAAGATTCATGCTTTGGCGAACCGGCCGTTCACCCTTTTTCGCAAGCGATCAGGTCCGCTTCTGCCACCCCGGCATGGGCAAGACCGGCGCCTCGGTGGCGACGTCGGCGGGCAGCGTGACGGTCGGCGTCCGCTTGACGTTCTGCACCGCGGCCGACGGAATGCCGACGTTCTGGCCCTTGTCGTCGAACTTGATGGCCGGTCCGATCATGACGTGCTCGGCGATGTCGGTCGCCCGCACCGCCTTCATCAGTTCAGTGCCGTCGGTTGTGCCGGCCTTCTTGAAAGCGGCGGCGGCGACCAGCAACGCTTCGAAAGTGAAGCCGACGTTGAAGCATTCCACCGGGAAGCGGAAGTTCGGATTGGCCGGCTTGAAGGCGGCCTCCAGCGCCTGAGTCATCTGCGACTTCGGGTTCGCCCAGGGGATATTGTACATGGCGTAGTCAGATAGCGGCCCGAGCGCCTGGTAAAATTCTTCGTCGTAAAGGCCGGGCGAGCCGGGCGAGATGATGGCCTTGGGCTCAAAGCGCTGGCGCACCATATCGCGCACCATTTTGATGGCGTCGGCGGCGCGGGTCACGACCAGCAGCAGGTCGGGATTGAGCGCGCGCACCTTGGTAATTTCGACCGACAAATCCTGCGCCTTCGGATCGTAGGCGATTGATTCGAGCAGTTGGAACGGCAGGCCCGCCGTCGGGAATAATTTGTCCATCGCGGCGCGCTGTGCCGTTCCGAAATTGTCGTTGGCGTGCAGGAAAACCGCAGTCTTGGCGTCGAGCTTGGTGGCGGCAAGCTCTTCCTTGATCAGCTTCAGCCCGTTGGTGACCAGCATGACGCCGGTCGGGAAATTGCGCACCAGATATTTGTAGCCCTGCTCGGTCAGTTGCGGTGAGGCGCCGATGTTGACGACGAGCGGAATCTTGCGCTGCTCGCAGACCTGCGCGATCGCCAGCGTCGAGGCGGAATCGAAGGCGCCGACGATGGCCTGGGCGCCTTCGTTGATCGCGCGCTCGGCCTGGGTGCGCGACACGTCGGCGTTCGACTCGCAATCGATGTGCACCAGTTCGACCTTGTAGCCGTAATCCGACAGCACCTTCGGCGCGATCAGCGCGCCGCGGTGGCAGCTTTGGCCGGCCGGCGCGAGATAGCCCGAGCGCGGCAGGATGACCGCTATCTTCAAGGCCGCGCTCTGGGCCCGCAAGATGTTGAACGGCGCGGTGCCTGCAACCAGCCCGGCCCCCAGGCCGGCAGTGAAAATGCGGCGATTGACCCGGCCCGATGGTGTTTTCTGTTTCATGGAAGACCCTCCCCTCATTCGGCGGTTTGTTGGCCTGATGATGCCGGATTTGTTTGCCTACTTACAAGCCCGCCCTAGGCCTTAAAAAGGGCCTCCACCGCGGCCGCGATACGCAATAGCCAGCGATCCTGGCCATTGCGCGCAATTAACATCAATCCGGTCGGCAAACCGCCCTCGCGCGGCAGCGCCAACGACACCGCGCAACAGTCGAAGAAATTGACGACGGTCGTATTGCGCAGCAGCATTGCGTTGCGCGCCATGAAGGACTTGGGCTCGGCGACTTCGTCAAGCCGGGGCGCGACGATCGGCGTGGTCGGCATCGCCAGGACGTCGAGATCGGCGAGCCGCTGGTCGAAGGCGCGGATCAGCGCGCCGCGCGCCTGTACCGTGTCGATATAATCGACGGACGAAATGTCGCGGCCTTTCTCCGTGCGCCGCACGATGACGGGGTCGATGTCGGCGGCGCGGCGCGCAAGGCGGTCGCGATGAATCGCATAGGCCTCGGCGACCAGGATGCTGGTGCGGGCCAGGATCCGCATCATGTCGCCGATGAGCGGCAACACTTCATGGGACAGCCGCGCGCCTGCTTTTTCAAGCCGGTCGAGAGCTGACGGAAACCGCCTGCCGACGGTGTCGTCGAGATTTTCGAGCGGTATTCCCTGCGCAACACCGATGCGCAGCCCGGCAAGCGGCGCCGGATCGACCATCCAGGGCGCCTCGCCGGCCATTATGGCGTCGGCCAGGGCGCAGTCGGCCACATCGCGGGCCATCGGTCCGATGGAGTCGAGCGAGCCCGACAATGGAAACGCGCCCGCGGTCGGCACGCGCTGGCGGCTCGGCTTGAAGCCGGTAATGCCGCACAGCGCCGCGGGAATGCGCGCCGAGCCTCCGGTGTCAGTGCCGATGGCAATATCGCACATGTTATCGGCGACGCTGACGGCAGCGCCGGACGACGAGCCCCCGGGCGCACGGGCGCGGTCGGCTGGATTGCCCGGCGTGCCGAAGTGCGGATTGACGCCAATGCCGGTGAAGGCGAATTCCGACATATTGGTCTTGGCGACAATTACCGCGCCGGCAGCACGCAGCCGCTGGACGATCGGCGCGTCATGCTCGGCCGGCATGCCCTCATCGGCCAGCACTTTCGAGCCGGCGCGGGTGACTTCGCCGGCGACGTCGAACAGGTCTTTGATCGACACAATTTTTCCGTCGAGAGGCCCGAGCGAAATTCCGACCCTGGCGCGGGCGTCGGCGGCTTCGGCCGCGACCCTGGCTTGGTCACGATAAACGGTCAGACACACGCGCGCGCCCTCGCCCGCAGCGTCGTCGATGCGCGCCAGAGCGGCGTCGAGGCGATCATGGGTGGAAAGTTTCGTCACGCGTGCAAACCGCCTTTGTCCTCGATGAACTTGGCAATCTCGTCGACGCCTTTGCCCTCGCGCAGATTGGTGAAGACGAAGGGCCGCGCGTGGCGCATTTTTTTGGCGTCCCGGTCCATGACTTCGAGCGAGGCGCCGACATAAGGCGCGAGATCGATTTTGTTGATGACCAGGAGATCGGAACGCGTGATGCCGGGGCCGCCTTTGCTCGGAATTTTATCGCCAGCGGCGACGTCGATGACGTAGATCGTCAGATCCGCGAGTTCCGGCGAGAACGTCGCCGCCAGATTGTCGCCGCCGGATTCGATCAGCACCAGATCGAGGTCGGGAAACTTGGCGCGCATTTCGGCAACCGCGGCGAGGTTGATCGAGGCGTCCTCGCGGATCGCCGTATGCGGGCAGCCGCCGGTCTCGACGCCGGCGATTCGCTCAGCCGGCAGCGCGCCGGAGCGCACCAGATATTCGGCGTCCCACTTGGTATAGATGTCGTTGGTGATGGCGGCGATTTCGTATTTGTCGCGCAGCTTCTTGCACAACAGGTCCATCAGCGCGGTCTTGCCGGAGCCGACGGGGCCGCCGACACCGACGCGCAAGGGACCGTTGGGATTCTTCATTATTAGCTCCTGAAAAGCCGGGTGTATTGGGTCTCATGGCGCGCACTGGCGAGCTCGGCGCGGAAGGCGGACGAGCCGAGGTCGTCCAGCGCGGCTGCCAGCGCGCGCACCACCGTCGCGGTGACGCCGGCTTCGAGGCCGGCCAGCACGCGCTGGCCGTCGCTCTGGCCGAGCGGGATAAGGCGCACGCCGGCCGACACCCAGTTGGCGGCGACGGCCTGCAGATAGGCGGCGAGCGCGGGCTCGAGCGCGATGCCGTGACCGGCAGCAGCGGTGGCGACGGCCACCGGATAGGCCACGGGCCCGTCCCATAGCTCTTTTAACCGCTCGATGGCCGCACAGCCCCATGCCGCGCGCGTCGCTTCGACGAAGGCATTGCCTTGCGCCGTGGTTTCGAGATGGCGTTCCTTCGACGGCGCGAAGGCCGCGGCGAGCTCGGCGACCTCGCGCAGCGCGTTGTCATCCTCGCCCGCGAGGGCGCGATGAGCCTGCGCGAATAGCACGGCATCGCAAAAACCACCGCCCTCGGTCAGCATGACGCCGAGCCAGGATTTCAAAGTTTCGGCGTCCTTGATGTCGCCTGCTTCGACGGCCCACTCGATGCCGCTCGAATACGAGAACGCGCCGACGGGAAACGACGGTGACAGCCACGCCATCAGGCGGTAGAGCGATGCGGGTTGAAGATCATCCGCCATGATGATGGCCGTGATCGTGTGCGTGTTCATGTGACGGCGTCGGCGATTCCGGATCGAACGCGGCCTCGACCGGGATCAAAGCCGCACCGAGCCCGCGCAGCATGTCTTCCAGCACGTGATCGCGGCGAATGCGGATTTTGTCGGCGGCAATCTGCACGTCGGTGTGGCGATTGCCGAGATGCCAGGCCAGCCGCACGGTATCGAACGCGCTGCCGGCGGAGATCTCGATCAGCTTCTCCGGCTCGCCGGACACCAGCACGGTCGAACCGTCATGGAGCACAAGGCCGTCGCCATCGCGCAGGCTGACCGGCCTTTCGACATCGAGCAGGAATTGCGTGCCCTTTTCGCCCGTCATGACAATACGCCGGCGGTTGCGGTCGTGGGCCGCGAGCACGACGCGGTCGGCGGCGGACCCTGCGGGCCACGAACCGGCTGGTTTCACTTCAGTAACGCGCTTCATTCCCTCACACTAGAAGAGGAAATACCTTTGCGCCATCGGCAGCACGTCCGCCGGGGCGCAGGTGAGCAATTCGCCATCCGCCCGCACCTCGTAGGTTTCCGGATCGACCTCGATGTTCGGCGTGGCGTCGTTGTGAATCATGCTCTTCTTATTGATGTCCCGGGTGTGCTCGACCGCGACGAACTGCTTGTCGACGCCAAGACGCTTGCGCAGATCGCTCTTGGCCGCGGCCTTGGACACGAAGACCAGCGACGACGCGGTCAGCGCCTTGCCGAAGGCGCCGAACATCGGCCGGTAATGCACCGGCTGCGGCGTCGGGATCGAGGCATTGGGATCGCCCATCTGCGCCGCGACGATGGTGCCGGCCTTGATCACCATGTCCGGTTTGACGCCGAAGAAGGCCGGCGTCCAGATCACCAGATCGGCGAGCTTGCCCTTCTCGACCGAACCGATGTGTTTCGACACGCCGTGTGCGATGGCCGGGTTGATGGTGTATTTGGCGATGTAGCGTTTGACGCGCTTGTTGTCGTTGTCGCCTTTTTCGCCCGGCAGCGCGCCGCGTTGCTTCTTCATCTTGTCGGCGGTCTGCCAGGTGCGGATGATGACTTCGCCCAAACGGCCCATGGCCTGACTGTCCGACGACATCATCGATAGCGCGCCGAGGTCGTGGAGGATATCTTCTGCGGCGATGGTTTCCTTGCGGATGCGGCTCTCGGCGAACGACAAATCCTCGGCAATCGACGGATCGAGATGGTGGCAGACCATCAGCATGTCGAGATGCTCGTCAAGCGTGTTGACGGTGTAAGGCCGCGTCGGGTTGGTCGAGGACGGCAACACGTTTTTTAGGCCCGCGACCTTGATGATGTCCGGCGCATGGCCGCCGCCGGCGCCTTCGGTGTGGAAGGCGTGGATGGTGCGGCCCTTGAAGGCCTTGATGGTGTCTTCGACAAAGCCCGATTCATTCAGCGTATCGGAGTGGATCATCACCTGTACGTCGTATTTTTCCGCCACCGACAGGCAGCAATCGATGGCGGCGGGCGTCGTACCCCAGTCCTCGTGCAGCTTCAGCGAACAGGCGCCGGCCTTGACCATTTCCTCCAGCGCCGCCGGCCGCGAGGCATTGCCTTTGCCGGCAAAACCGAGATTGACCGGAAACGCATCGGCCGCCTGGATCATACGCGCGAGATGCCAGGGGCCTGGCGTGCAAGTAGTGGCATTGGTGCCGGCCGCGGGGCCGGTGCCACCGCCGAGCATCGAGGTGACGCCGGAGTTGAGCGCTTCGTCGACCTGTTGCGGGCAGATGAAATGGATGTGCGTGTCGAAGCCGCCGGCGGTGAGGATCTTGCCCTCGCCCGCGATGATCTCGGTGCCGGGTCCGATGATGATGGTGACGCCGGGCTGGATGTCCGGGTTACCGGCCTTGCCGATGGCGAAGATGCGGCCTTCCTTGATGCCGACGTCGGCCTTGACGATGCCCCAGTGATCGAGAATCAGCGCGTTTGTGATGACGGTGTCGACGGCGCCTTGCTTATTGGTGATCTGTGACTGGCCCATGCCGTCGCGAATAACTTTGCCGCCGCCGAACTTCACCTCCTCGCCGTAGACGGTGAAATCCTTTTCGACCTCGATGATCAGGTCGGTGTCGGCCAGCCGCACACGGTCGCCCACGGTCGGACCGAACATGTCGGCATAGGCGCTGCGCTTCATCGTGACTGCCATAATTCTTCCCCAGAGTTATCAACCGCCGCGCGGCACGCCTTGCGTGTATCGAAAACCTGCATAAGCTCCACGTCCAGGTCACCCATCTCTGGCTCCGCCGGACACGGATGACCGCCATGGCCTGAGTGGACATGGGACGTGGGTACTGCTTGCAGTATTTGCGGTCCATGGCTGCCGGTCCTGGCTCTCAGTAACTGGGTACCGAGTGGCGCGCTCACCCGCGCAGCCCGGAAATGGATCCGAGAGCTTGTGACGGGCAGACGACGGTCTGCCCGTTATGGCTTTTGGGGATCCGCTTTTTTGTTGGCGCATGATCTGATCCGAAAACCGCTGCGCACTTTTCGGGATCATGCGCTAAAGCTTCCCCATCACATCGCCGCGAAAACCGTAGACCGTCCTTTTGCCCGCGAGCGCAACCAGGTTCACGTCGCGGGTTTGGCCCGGCTCGAAACGCACCGCGGTGCCAGCGGCGATATCGAGCCGCATGCCGCGCGCCTTTTTGCGTTCGAACTTCAGCGCCGGGTTGGTCTCGAAGAAATGGTAATGCGAGCCGACCTGGATCGGCCGGTCGCCGGAATTGGCGACGGTGATCGTCGCCGTCTTGCGGCCGGCGTTGAGCTCTATGTCGCCATCCTTGATGAACATTTCGCCGGGGATCATCAAATTACTCCAGTGTAAAGTCCGCCGCCGATGACAACACATAGCGCTCCGGCGACACGAACGGCGGGACGCAGCGAGGCGCGTACCATGATTTGCGCAAAGGCGATGCCTACGCCGTGCAGGGTCGCGGTAGCGAGCGCGAAACCCGCCATGTATTCGATGCCACCGATATTTTCGGCCACTTCGCTGCCATGGGCATGGCCATGGAGCAGCGCGAAGGCGCCAATCAGCAACGCGCCCGCCGCCACCGGCAGGTCGACCGCCAGCGTCACCATGAGGCCGAGCACCACGACAGACGCAAGAATGCCGGGTTCGACGAAAGGCAGCGCGATATGCGCCATCCCCAGCGCGCCGCCCACCAGCATGACGCCGACGAAAGCTGCCGGCCAAGCCCACAACGCGCGGCTGCCTTTGAGCGCCGCCCACAGGCCGACCGCGACCATCACCGCGATGTGGTCGATGCCGGAGAGCGGATGCGCAACGCCGGCGGCAAAAGAAGAGACTTCGAGATGGCCCGGGTGGGCGAAGGCTGGGCTTGCACCAAGGGCGAGAAGCGTGGCGACGGACAGCAGACGTTTCATGGCTTCAGTTCCTTTCAACGGATCGGATTGTGCACGGTGACAAGTTTGGTGCCGTCGGGAAAAGTGGCTTCGACCTGGATGTCGTGGATCATTTCGGAGATGCCATCCATTACCTGATCGCGGGTGACGACATAGGCGCCCTTCTGCATTAACTCGGCGACGCTTTTGCCATCACGCGCGCCTTCCATGATGAAGTCGCTGATGATCGCCACGGCTTCTGGGTGGTTGAGCTTGACGCCGCGCTCCAATCGCTTGCGCGCCACGATCGCGGCCATCGCGATCAGCAATTTGTCTTTTTCCCGCGGCGTTAGATTCATCGTCCCCTCAACAGAAAATTCATTGCAGCCAGAGTCTCGGCACCGACGTACCGAGTGCGGCCAGCACCGCGATCAGGTCGTGGCGCAGCGTCGCGCCGTCCTTGGCGCAGAACCGCGCCACCGCGATGCCGTTCCAGGCCGAGATGCCGACCTCGCTTTGGAAAGTGTCGCCGAGCGCACGCACTTGTTCAAGTTTTTCGCCAAGCATGGCGTCGTTGGCGGGCGCACAAAGCACGGTCGCGAAAGCGATGCCGCCGGCCAGCACGGCCGCATGTCCAAGTTTGTCGGCGATGGTGCCGTCGAGCCGCGCCGTGTCGGCATATATCAATTTGCCACCGTGGCGCATGCGCCAATGGTCCGCAAGATAGCCGCGGTTCATCGCCTCGCCATGCGCGGCGCGGCCAAGCACCACGGCTTCCGCCATCAGCAGCGAACCGCCTCGCGCCAGATCGACATCGATGCGCCGCGTCAGGCGGGCCTGATCGAACAAAATCGTCTCCTGCGGCAGCCAAGTGAGACTGGCGCCTTCCGCGACCTCGAGCGTCACCGCCATTTCAGCGTCGGGACCGTTGGAGCGATAGACCTTTTCCGCCGCCGCGGTGCCGGCAATGAGCATCGAGCCCGCTTCCAGCGCAATATCGATGGAGAAGCGGTCGCCGCCGGTCATGCCGCCGCCGGTATTGACGATGACGGCCTCCAGCGCCTCCGGAGCGGCATTGGGGAAGCGAACGCGCAGCGAGCCATCCTCGTGGACGAGTTTACGCCGGGTGCGGCCGCCGGACACGGCGACGCTCAGCGCAATGTGGCCGGTCGCACGGTTGGCGGCGAAGATGTCCTGCTGGATGGCAAGGTTTGTCGGCACGCGAACTCCCCTCCCGCTACGAAAGCACAGCGCCGGGAGAAATCAAATCGCCAGCGCGCGCTTGATCGCGGCCTCGTCCATGTTGGCCTTGTCGCTCTGGTAGACGATCGCGCCGCGATCCATTACCACCAGATGATCGCCAAGCTCTTGCGCGAAATCGAGATACTGCTCGACCAGCACGATGGCCATTTCCTTGAGCGAACGCAGATAGGAGATGGCGCGGCCGATGTCCTTGATGATCGAGGGCTGGATGCCTTCCGTCGGCTCGTCGAGCAGCAGCAGCCGGGGCCGCATCGTCAGCGCGCGACCGATGGCCAGTTGCTGCTGCTGGCCACCTGACAGATCGCCGCCGCGCCGGCCCAGCATCGAGCGCAGCACCGGGAACAGCGTGAAGACGTCGTCCGGTACCGTACGCTGGTCGCGCTTGAGGGGGGCAAAGCCGGTCTCGAGGTTTTCCTGAACCGTCAATAGCGGGAAGATCTCGCGGCCCTGCGGCACGAACGCGACGCCGCTGCGAGCCCGTTCGACCGTCGGCAGCTTGGTGATGTCGGCACCGCCCAGCGAGATCGAGCCGGCGCTGACGGCTTTCTGGCCGACGATGGCGCGCAACAGGCTTGTCTTGCCGACGCCGTTGCGGCCGAGCACGCAGGTGACCTTGCCGACCTCGGCCTTCAGCGACACGCCACGCAGCGCCTGCGCCGCACCGTAATGCAGGTTGATGTTGTTGACCTCGAGCATGCTGGTTTCGGCCATCGTCATCGCCCCAAATACACTTCGACGACGCGTTCGTCGGTCGACACCTGATCGATGGTGCCTTCGGCCAGCACCGAGCCTTCGTGCAGGCACGTCACCTTGACGCCGAGTTCGCGCACGAAATGCATGTCGTGCTCGACCACGACCACGGTCTTGGTCCGATTGATCTCTTTGAGCAGTTCCGCGGTCTGCTGCGTCTCGGCGTCGGTCATGCCGGCGACCGGTTCGTCCACCAGCAAGAGCTTCGGCTCCTGCGCCAGCAGCATGCCGATCTCCAGCCACTGCTTCTGGCCGTGCGACAGGCTGCCGGCGACGCGCGAGCGCAAGCCTTTGAGGCGGACGGTGTCGAGCACCTCGTCGATGCGTTTTTCCTGCGGGCTCGACGACTGCCACAGCAGCGCGGCACGCACGCTGCGGTCGTTCTTGAGTGCCAACAGCAGATTGTCCTCGACGGTATGCATGTCGAACACCGTCGGCTTCTGAAATTTGCGGCCGATGCCGAGGCCGGCGATTTCGGTTTCGTCCAGCTTGGACAGATCGTGGGTACCGGCCTCGAAATAAACGTCGCCGGTGTCTGGCCGCGTCTTGCCGGTGACGACGTCCATCATCGTGGTCTTGCCCGCGCCGTTCGGGCCGATGATGGCCCGCATCTCGCCCGATTCGATGATAAACGACAACTCATTGAGCGCCTTGAAGCCATCGAATGAGACGGATATGCCGTCGAGATACAGCAGCGCCGACGTGGTCTTCTTATCGATCATCTGCTCGGCAGTTCGTTCGACCATGACCCCTACTCCGCCGCCGATGCCGACGGCACCGAGCCGTCTTCGTTGGCCGCGCTCTTGGCGTTTTCTTCCAAGGCCTCGGCGCGCTTGGACCGCCAGGCGTTATAGGTGCCGATGATGCCGCGCGGCATCAGCAGCGTGGTGCCGATAAACAGCCCGCCCAGCATGAACAGCCAGTACGGCGCCAGGAAACCGGAAGTGAAGAAGGTTTTGGCGTAATTGACGACGAATGCGCCGAGCACCGCGCCGGTCAGCGTGCCGCGGCCGCCGACCGCGACCCAGATGACGGCTTCGATGGAGTTCGCCGGCGCGAATTCGCCCGGATTGATGATGCCGACCTGGGGCACGTAGAGGGCACCGGCAACGCCCGCCATGCAGGCGGAGACGGTGAAAACGAATAGCTTATAGGCCTCGACCCGATAGCCGAGGAAGCGGGTGCGGGATTCCGCGTCGCGGATAGCCACCAGCACCATACCGAATTTCGAAGTGACGATGGCCCGGCACAGCAGGAAACAGATCGCCAGCATCAGGCAGGAGAAGACCAGCAGCGAGTTGCGGGTGCCGTCGGCCTGTACATTGAACCCGAGGATGTCCTTGAAATCGGTCAGGCCGTTATTGCCGCCGAAGCCGAAATTGTTCCGGAAAAAGCCGAGCAACAGCGCGTAAGTCATCGCCTGGGTGATGATAGACAAATAGACGCCGGTGACCCGGCTGCGGAACGCGAACCAGCCGAACACGAATGCGAGCAATCCCGGCACCAGCAGCACCATCAGCGCCGCATAGGCGAAATGATTGAAGCCGTACCAGAACACGGGCAATTCCGAATAATTCAGGAACACCATGAAGTCCGGCAGGATGGGGTTGGCGTAGACGCCGCGGGTGCCGATCTGGCGCATCAGGTACATGCCCATGGCGTAACCGCCGAGCGCGAAGAAGGCGCCGTGGCCGAGCGACAGGATGCCGACATAGCCCCAGATCAAATCGATAGAGAGCGCCAGCAGGCCGTAGCAGACATATTTGCCGAACAGCGCGACGAAATAAGTCGAGACATGCAGCGCCGACCCGTCCGGGACCAGCAGATTGAGGACCGGAATGGTGATGGCGAAGGCCGTCAACAGCACGAGGAACAGCGTCGAGCCGCGGTCGAGCAAACGAATGAGCGGATGCGACTTCATGCTTCGATCGCCCTGCCCTTAAGCGCAAACATGCCGCGGGGCCGCTTCTGGATGAACAGGATGATGAAGACCAGGATGGCGATCTTGGCGAGCACCGCGCCAGCGAAGGGTTCGAGAAACTTGTTGGCGATGCCCAGCGTCAGCGCGCCGACCAAGGTGCCCCACAGGTTGCCCACGCCGCCAAACACCACGACCATGAAGCTGTCGATGATGTAGCCTTGGCCGAGATTGGGGCTGACGTTGTCGATCTGCGACAGCGCCACGCCGGCGATACCGGCAATGCCGGAGCCAAGGCCGAAGGTGAGTGCGTCGATGCGCGCGGTGCGGATGCCGACCGCCGCCGCCATTGAGCGGTTTTGCGTCACGGCCCGCATTTCGAGACCCAGCCGGGTGAAGCGCAGCATGCCGAGAAGTGCCACGAACACCATTGCTGTGAAGACGATGATCCAGAGCCGGTTATAGGTGATCAGGATGCCGCCCAGATCGAAGGCGCCGGACATCCAGGATGGATTGCCAACTTCCTTGTTGGTGGGGCCAAAGCTGCCGCGTACCGCCTGCTGCAGTACCAGCGAAATGCCCCAGGTCGCCAGCAGCGTTTCCAGAGGGCGTCCGTAAAGGAACCGGATCACGGTGCGCTCGATCAGGATGCCGACTGAAGCCGCGACGAGGAACGCGAGCGGCAGCGCGATGGCGAGCGAATAATCGAACAGCGCCGGGTTCTTGGTGCGGATCAGCTCCTGCACAACATAAGTCGTGTAAGCGCCCAACATCACCATTTCGCCGTGCGCCATGTTGATGACGCCCATCACGCCGAAGGTGATGGCAAGGCCGATGGCGGCGAGCAGCAGCACCGAGCCGAGCGACAGGCCGTACCAGAGATTTTGCACGGTATTCCAGATCGCCAGCGTGCGCTGGATCTTGGTGCTGGCGGCGACCGCCGCGGCATGAACGTCTGGCGGCTGGTTGGCCGGAAGGCCGTCGATCAGACCCAGGGCGTCCTGGTCGCCGCGTGCGCTGATGACGGCGACCGCGGCGATCTTGTCGGCGTCGCTGCTGTCTTCCGCGGTCAGTACGATGGCGGCGCGCGCCTCTTGCATCGCCCGCTTGACCCTTGCGTTGGTTTCGCTGGCGAGCGCCTTGTCGAGCGCCGGCAGCACGCTGGCTTCGCGCGATTTGAACACCGCTTGCGCCGCCTCGTAACGTCGGTTGGGATTGGGCGCCATCAGCGTCAGCGCACCGTTGGCCGCGTCGATGACGCCGCGTAGGCGGTTATTGACGCGCACGGTGTCGATGTCGTCAGGCGGCGTACCGTCGAACGGTTTGCCTGTTTCGGCATCGACCAACTTGTCGTCGGTGGTCTTGATAAAGACCTTCTTGTCCTTGGCACTAAACTGTAGGCGCCCGTCTTGCAGCGCGGCGATCAAGGGCGCCGCCAGCGGGCTGCCGCTGGTCGCGACCGCGGTTACCGCGTCGGCGGTGTCGCTGTAATCGTCGGTGGTGAATTTCTCGAGCGCGTCTTCGTACGGCCCGGCATGCGCTGCGCTCAAGGCGGCAAGCATTCCGGTAACCAATGCGAGCGCAAAAAAGCAAACTATGAACCGACGCATTTCAATCCAACCCCGGCAGATTTAGTCTCGCCCGATTCCGAAAAGCGGTTCTCAGTTTTGGAATCATGCGCGCTTGAAGGAAAAGGGAGGCGGCGGATGGGCCGCCTCCCTCAAATTCGTCAGGCTTGGGCGATCACGAACCCGAGCCGCCGCACTTCTTGGTGACGGTGTTGTAGTTGCCGCACTTGAGCTTGACCCAGTCGGATTCGAGGTCCTTCGAGCCCGGCAGATAGTCGGACCAGGCATCGCCCGGGACCAGACCCTTGCTCTTCCACACCACGTCGAACTGGCCGTCGCCTTTGATTTCGCCGACGAAGACCGGCTTGGTGATGTGATGGTTCGGCAGCATGGTCGAGGTGCCGCCGGTCAGGTTCGGGGCGGTGATGCCCGGCAACGCGTCGATGACCTTGTCGGCGTCGGTGGACTTCACCTTTTCAACCGCCTTCACCCACATCGCGAAACCGATGACGTGAGCTTCCATCGGGTCGTTGGTGGTGCGCTTGGGGTTCTTGGTGAAAGCCTGCCAGTCCTTGATGAACTTGGCGTTGGCCGGGGTCTTGATCGACTCAAAGTAGTTCCAGGCGGCGAGATGGCCGACCAGCGGCTTGGTGTCGAGGCCGGCGAGTTCTTCTTCGCCGACAGAGAACGCCACGACCGGAATGTCGGTCGCCTTGAC
>Ga0265314_10001528_pt1 | contig 25524 bp, 22 predicted proteins | sample 4126metaG_FD_203106 | JGI IMG/M metagenome (GOLD analysis project Ga0265314, IMG submission 203106) | Rhizosphere microbial communities from Carex aquatilis grown in University of Washington, Seatle, WA, United States - 4-1-26 metaG | ecosystem: Host-associated > Plants > Roots > Rhizosphere >... | reverse complement strand
CCGGCGTCAATCGCGAGCAGGACGGGCGCCCCGCGCCGCTGGCCCACTTTCCGTGCAGTCGCTTCATCGACTGAAAGGTGCACGTGATGGCGCGCGCCCTTGCGGAGCCCCTGCGAACGAATCGCGCCCACGAACTTCGCCACCGTTCCGTGGTAGAGTTTTTCAGGCGGCGTCATCGGCTCGTAGCCAAGCTCCACGGCCACCGAGTGCCCCTGACTAGCGCGAATTCGCCGGCGGGTTTCATCAAACGCGAAGCGCTGCTTGTCGCTCTGGGTGACAATTTGTTCGAGCAGCTCGGACGGAATCGCGACACCGTGGCGGGCGCAGGCGGCCAGCAATTCCTCCACCCCCACCCAGCCGGCAGCGTCGAGCCGAATGCCGATTCGCCCCGGTTCGTGGCGCAGAACCAAGCTGAGGAACTTGCTAATTCTTACATCATCCATCGCGAGGGCCCTCACTCATTTCCCAAATGCAGCTTCGAACGCATGCCAAGTCTCCGCTTCGCGGGACGAGTCGTAAACGGCGAACACCACTTGCTCGAACCAGCCGTGGCTGCCGCCGCCGGGGCCCAGCAGTCGCGCGAAGGCGGCGGCCACCATCCGTGGGTCGTTGCGAAAGACGCCGCAACCCCAGGCGCCCAGCACGAGCCGTCGCACCGATTCTTTCCGCGCGACGCGCAGCACGAACTCCGCCCGGCGAACGAGCGTGGGTTCGACGAGCGCGACCTTCTCAGGTTCGTTGGCTGCGACGGCGCCGGCGTTAGGCGCGGCGCAAGTGAGCACCGACGCGGTGTAGAACGCACCGAGCAGTTTCCCGGCATCATCGCGGAAGAACGGAACGCTGGGAGAGTGAATCGCGAGATCGAGGTAAAGCGCGGAGCGATGAGCGCGGTTCGCCGCGTAGTGCCCCCTCTCCTCCTTGAGCAGGCACGGATAGAGGCCGGAGGAGCGGGCGAGCGATTCTTCCTGCGCCTGCGCTCCGCCGAGAAATCCACCCCCGGGGTTCTTGGCTGACGCAAAATTCAAACAGGCGAGATGTCCGCCAGGCTGCGCGGCCAACTGCGCCAACGCCGCAAGGGTCGTTTGTCGGGTGACCAAAACTTCGCCCGCCAATCCATCAGCAAACCCATCATCCGAGAAAAGCGTATCGGCAGTATAGAGTTTCGTGCCAGCGATCGAACGGTTCAGCGCATCGACAATCGAAACGAGCTGACCGTTTGCAGTTTGGTAGGAGCCGCGCCCAAGAATCTCCAGCGTATCGCGGGCATGCTCAGCCCGAGCGTTTCGATGCATGCCTGACTCCTATGCCATCAGCGCCTTCGCCTCGGCCTTGAGGTCGGCATGTTTGTCGAAGCCGATGAAGATGCGCGCGTTCGCGTTCTTCGAGACCTCGGCCAGCGCTTGCAGTTCGCGGAGGCGAAGTAACGCGGGGTGCTTGGCGTAGGCTTCGGCTCCTGCGGCTTGATCGCGCAGAGCGCGGATCTCGGCTTCGTTCTGGATGCGTAGCGCCTCGGCTTCAGCGTGCGCTTGTTTCAGTCGCGTCGCGGCGAGCGACTCGGCGGTTTTCGCGTCGGCCTCGGCGGCGTTGGTGGCTTCAAGGAGTTTGATCTTCGACTTCGCTTCGGCCTCGATGCGCTGCTGCTCGGCCTTCGTGCGCGTTTCGATCAACTGCGCTTCGCTCATGCGCTCCGCGGCGAGCACCTTGTTCATGATTTCCTGGAGGTTGCCAGGAAACACGAGGTCCTTCACGTCAGCGCGCAAAATCGCCATGCCGTAACTCGCGGCACCACTTTTCACCTCGCGAAGAATGTCTTCGCTGAGCTGATTTCGGTTGGTGAGGATCTGTTCAAGCGTCATCGACGCGAGCGAGCGACGGGCGGCGAGTTGGACATCGCTGTAGAGGCGTTCGTCGTGGTTGCTGACTTGGTGCAGCGCTGCGACGGGATCGCTCACCTTGAACTGGACAATGATGCTAACGCGGATGGCGACCTTGTCCTTGGTCAGGATTTCCTGGCCCTTGATCGTGAGATCGCGCTCACGCACATCGACGAGCACAACTTCGATAACGGGGCGGCGAGAACCGAACGAAAATGCAGATGGCTTGGGCACCTCGTAGCGACCCGGGCCGAGCACCTTGGCCATCACGCCGTCTTCATACCAGAGTGCGCGGTGGGTGTCCTTGATGATGATTTCGTCTTTCATTTCAGTAGGGGTTGAAGCGGAAAGTGGTGCTCCAAAACAGCCGTCGATTCGGGCAAACAAGCCGGTTCAGATGAGCCCCGCCGAGTCGATGTGACGGCGGGGCGGTTTGGCGGCTTTCACCCTGACACTGTCGGAGCAAAGGGAGCGTAATTCGTTTGTTGTGTTTCGGTAAAGGAGAGACTCGCACAAAATGCTGTCGGGGTTTCAGCTCTCGCTGACCTCCGCGGCGCCTTCGCGGCGGGCCTCCTTGTGGGAAGCACGCTTCTCGCGACGAGCTCGCATCCAGTGCGGTTCGGGTGCTTCGCCGGCCATGATGCAGCCTTGCGGCTGAATTTCTCCGACGACGGTTGCGAGGCCGAAGCGTGCAATCTGGGCTTTCACCTTCGTTGCGTCCTTATAGGCGAGCGGCGACTCGGAAAGATCCGGTGCGCCGCCGAACCAGCGAATGTCGAGACCAGCCGTCGTTTCTGCGAGCGTCCGCTGCACGAGCGCGGGATCGAGTTCACCGTCCGCGTCTTTGTAGGGTGCGAGCATGGCGGTGCGGGAGAGGTTGCGGCCGGCGCCGTGAGGGCAGAACGACAGAAAATCGTTGTTGTTCGCACCGAGGACGAGGAGAATTTCGCGCGCCATGTTGAGCGGGATGAGACCGAGTAGCGGCCGACCTTGTGCGTCGGCCCAAGCGGGCGTGGCCCCCTTGCCGTGGAAGAACGAATCGCCGCGCTTCCAGACGAAGTTGTGCTCGTTGCCGATCTGCACGAGGGCGCGCTGACCCAAGCGGCGCAGGAGTGCTTCGTGGATCAGGGAGTGATTCTCGCGCGTCCAGCGGCTAATGTATTGCAGAGCGTCCCAATAGGCGTGGCCTTCCGGGGAATCACCCGGCAGCCAAACGGCGGAATCGGGAATGTCCTTGGCGTTTTCGTCGCACCACAAGCGCGCGGCCTTCTGGCCGCGCTTGTAGAGGTCCGCGCCGAGACCGCGTGAGCCGTGGTGGGTCACAAGAACGTTGAAAGCGCCATCGCGACGAACGATCCACTCGGTCAGTTCAGTGTAACCGGCCGCGTCGACGGCAGCACGCTGCGCTTCGGAGAACTGGACGCGACCAATGTAGGCGAAGTGGTTGCCGTCGCCCTGCGTGCCGAGGAAATCCTGGGCGCGGCTGCGCAGGCCGGAGAGGAACGGGTTGTCCCAGACCGGCTCGTCGAGCACGGCCGAAGTCATTTGGAAGCCGCGCGGGCGGCCGCCCGGACCGAAGTGCGTCGTCTTCTGGAGGTGATCCATCATCGCGCCAACCGGGTGGTTGGCGGGAAAGAAGGTCGCGAACATCGAGCAGCAGATGTCGGCCGAGTGCGCGCCCGGGATGATGGCGTTTTCGACTTCGATGCCGCCGCCAACCGGAATTGTGGCACGACCGCCACCCGATGGGCAGGCGTCGGGCATGATAACTCCACGCTTCACGACGGGGACGTGCAGCAACTCCGTCATCCGCTGACGAGCAGCGGCGAGGTTGGTCACTTCCTCGGGAGTCTCGGCCTCGATGGCTTCGGCCAGCGGAGCCGGCTCGTAGCGCGGCAAGATCACCGCGAGTTGCTTCGGAAATTCGGCTTCGAGTTGCGCGAGCACGTCGGCGCGCGCGAGCCCCGTCGACTCTAGGTCGCGGGCGCGGCGCAAGGCCGGGCCAAGCCGGCGGCCTTCGTGCCAGCCGGCGGCGATGAGATCGCGGGCTTTGATTTCCATGTTCATGATTTGAGAGAGTAGCAGTTTGCGACGGACGTGGGTAGTGCGTCCGCCGCACATAATATGACTGTTTGGTCAGGTGTTTTCCATTCGGCTGCCTAGTCGAGAAACCCGAGCGACGCAGGACGTTGTTCGCTGTTGATGAAGACGCGGTGCCACGTGCTGAGATAGATGGTCGCGTGATCCGGGTGACGAACGGCACCGCGCGCGTGGACGGCCACGTCCTGGCCGATGCGCATGCGGCGACTCCAGCCCTTCGCCTGCCGGGCCCAGTCCGGGAGCCCGACGAATTTGGCGTCGTCGATGCCGCTGGAGGCGTGCTGTGGGTGATGCCAGACCATTTCGCCCTGGCCGCGCACGAGTTCATCCACGAGATGCGGCTTGCCACCGCCCGGGCGAATCAACGGTTCGCGGCGGTGGACGAAAAGCTCCTCCACGTCGACGCGGTCGTCGGGCACGAAGAACCATTCGCCCTGTCGAATGAAGGCCCTCGTGTGTCGCTTGTAGAAATCGGCATGTCGAAGGCCGGCGCGCAGCGCGGCGTCGCGCACAGCAGGTGGCATGAGGCTCTCCTTCGCGGCCGGAACGCTGTGCCCAGACACTGCCGCAGCGAACCAATGGCGCTCGTCGAAGCCGCATAGAAAGCGCTGTGGTGAAGCGCCGGGATCCTGTAGGCTCAGCACAAGGTGTCGGTCGGGCTTGCGACAATCGAGTACGACGGCCCGCGCCTCGGGCGGCAGCACGAGTTCAAACGCGTCTTCTTGAACGTTAATGCGACGGCTACCGACCGGCATGGTGCGGCCGTTTCGCCGAAGAACGGGCTGCGGCACGGAACGGACGTATGCTCCAATCGCGCGGAACGAGGAACGGAGATGGGAAGTGATGAGAAAAGTGTTCATGAGATTTTGACAAAATTGTGGTCAGACGGAGCGGACGCCGAATGCGTCCGAAGAGTGGATTCGATGGCATGATGATGTGAGTGGGTTTGAATGATGAGATTGAGATATGCGCCGCGGAGAGTTCAGCGGCGGCTGAGAACCGATTGCCAAAGCGCCAGGACGATGAAGTCCTCGCGCAGCTTCTTTTCGGCCGCCTCTCGGATCTGGCGCACTCGCTCTTTCGAGACACCGAGTTCAACCGCAATGTCATCGAGTGTTGCGTCATCGAGATAGTAGCGGCGGAGGACGTGGGCGTGGTTGGGCGCAAGCCGCGCCAGCGCTGCCTGCACCGACGCGTTTGTGTCACCTGACTCGGCCGAGAGCGCCGGACAAGCGGCGTCGGTATCGACGAGAGCATAAAGCTGTTCGCCGTCGGCATCCGTCTGATCCGCCGAGCAGGCCTGTGCCGCGATGGCGAGGCGCTCAAGTTGCGCGACAGTCTCGGACGAGAACCCGGTGACGGCGCCGATCTCACTCGCGACAGGCGCGCGGCCGAGCTCGCGTTCGAGTGCCGCGGTGGCGCGGCGGACAAGCGTGATTTGCGCGCGCGTGTGGCGTGAAAGCGGGTCGAGCCGGCGGAGTTCGTCGAGGATCGCGCCGCGGACGCACACGAAGCAATACGCGCGTGCCTGCTCCGGCGGGCCGTTGAAGCGCAGCAGTGCCTCGATCAGCGCAAGCTTGCCGGCGCTCGCGAGATCGTCACGCGAGACGTGTGCCGGGATGCGGCGGTCGATGGCGCCAAGCGCCGCATCGACGACACTGAGGGTGTCGGCGAGCGAGACCGGCGGGGATGTTGGAGGAGAGAGAATCATGGTGGGCGGGATGGCCCGAAGGGTGTTTCATGTGAGGATGGCGAATGGGTGAGCGGGTCCGGAGAGCAGCGCGGCGGACGAACGCCGCGCTGCCGCAGTTCAGAGATGCAGGAAATGCCGCCAGTCCGGGTGGCGCGCTTCGCAAACGGTCGCGGAGACCGGAAGTGGGGACGGCGCCTTCGGCTTGCGCATGAGACGCAGGCCCGCCTCGTGCGGGAGCCGGTTGGCCTTGAGGGAGTTGATCTCCTTCTTCGACCAAACGAGATTCTCGAACGAATCGCGGCCACCGCGATCGCGCGGGACGACGTGGTCCAGATTGCCGCCATTCTTGCCGACGAATTCGCCGGTGTATTGGCAGACACCCCGATCGCGCTCGAAGATCGCGGACCGCGTGACGCGCGGGATGCGCAGCGGCATACGGTCGAACTGCGTCGACACGATCACGGTCGGCACGCGGACGTGGAGCTTCGGCGTCGAGATCGAGAAATCGAAATCGCGGACCGGCAGCGTAACCCACTCGTCCCAGGCCACTGGGTTCAAGTAGAGCGGCCGGTCGAAGTTCCAGGAGCCGTCCTCGAGTTTTGGGTAAGCGACGTCCACGCCGAGCGCCGGCGGCAGACCGGCCGCGCCGCCATTGAGCGCAATGAGCGCCTGCTTGACGGTGCGATGGCCGATGACCTGCCACGCGCGGTTGAGCGAGAGGACAATGGGCTTGTCGAGGATGTCGGTGTTCATGGGAGGAGATGGTTGAAAAACGTGAAGGCTCACGCTGCACCCAGCCCGCCCAATGTCGGTGTGTGTTCTTTTTTGCGAAAAAATTGATCTCCGCGCCGGGCTTGCGCCGGCCTCTGCGGTTTACGAAACCGCTGCATCGCTACCAATGCTTGCAGAGAATGAAAGTGGCTGCCGGGGCATGAGTCGCACATGCGTTCGCGGTTTCAGGGACCGCTGTCCTGCTGCTAGACGACCCGGCAATGGCGGAGGGTTGAGGTCCCGCCCCTCAGCGACAGAATCGCCGCACGCGTTAGCACCGCGGCTCCCGGCTCCCGGAATTAACCCTCCAAAGTGGTTGGCCCGGACGGTAACGCTCCGCCGTCACTCGCTTATCAGGCGAGCGCTTTGCTTTTAAGCTACGAGCCAATGGCGGAGAGCGGAGGGCTTGCGCCTCAACCGGCAGAACCGATCCGTCTGTTTTCGAAACAGCGCCCGCACCTCGGCGGGTTCACTCTCCAAAGTGGCGGAGAGCAGTGGTCCTGCCCCACAGGCCTTGCGGCCCGAACCGGCTTCCAACCGGTCACCGCGCTTCGCGGCTTTACTCTCCAGGAAATTGGCGGAGGCGAGAGGTGATGCTCCCCAGCGACGATGCCGCCCTGCCCGCTTCAAACGGGTGCCGGCTCCTCGGCCGGTTTCGCCTCCGAAAGGCCCCGCGGCAGGATTTGCACCTGCGTCAGTCCGCTTAGAAGGCGGAGGCCTGAGCTTCTCGGCCACGCGGAGAAAATGGACCTCGCGGCGGGACTCCCACCCACAACGCAGCGTTCGAAGCGCCGCATGATTGTAATTTCACCACGCGAGGAAAATGGTCCCCCTGCCAGGAATTGCACCTGGAACCCGGCCTTCGCAGAGCCGTATGATCGCTCTTTCACTACAGGGAGAAAACGGAGCCGGACCAGGTCCGGCTCCGGCAGAGATAAGTCGCCCAACAAGGTCAGTCCTCCAGCGGGACGGACTCGACATCGCCAACGAGCGCCTCGGGATCACGATCGAGCTTCTGCATGATCTCGAACACGCGGTCGCTCCAACCGGCGAGGCAGTAAACGCGCTCCTGCGGAAACTGGAGCGTGCCATAGCCCTTCAGGTCGAAGCTGAAGATGCGCGGGGTCACCGCGAACCGCATCTTGTAGTCCAGGAAGGACTGCACCGGCGCACCACCGCCGACCCAGCCCTGCATGTCCGACAGAATCACGATGCGGTCGTAGGCACGGTTCGCGCGCTGGAAGATCGCATTGAAGTTCGTGCCACCCGAGATGAACGGAATGCTCTGGGCCGCCGTCAGCGTCGTGTCGCGGCGGTTCAACGAGACGTAGCGCGCGTCGTCGCTGAAGAGCATCAGGTCTGCTCCACTCGCCTTGACCACCGTCGCTGCGAACAATGAACCAATCGTCTGCGGACGACCGACCATCGAACCCGACGAGTCGAGCGCGACGAGCGTGTGGCCGCCGAAGTTTGGCACGTTGGCGAGCGAGTGATCAATCGCCTCGTTCAGAGCGTCCATCACGCGGCTGGTGCCTGACAGGTTGCCCTGTTTCAGCACCTCGACCGCGGACAGAAACTGAAACGGGAACACAAGCGAACGGCGGACCGCGTGCTCGTCAGCGAGCTGCTTGCACAGCTCGTCGATCAGGTCCGGCGCCTGGGTCAGGATATTGCGCACATTGCGGAGCAGTGCGAGGTAGCCGAGCTTGCGCTCGCGCACGAGTTCACCCCACGCCTCCGACTTCGCTGCCGCAACCTGCTCGGCGGTTTCGCCGTCGCCGGCCTGCGTGAGCTTCGTCTCCCACGTTTGGGCAGGAGCGAGTTCACCGCGGACCAATTTCGACAGTGCCGGCGTGGCCTTCGGGCGGACGAGATTGACCGCGTCCACCATCTTGAAGGCGCCGTGTTCACGACGATACTTGGCTACCTGGTATTCGTCGAACCGAGCGAGCGCGGCACCGAGACCCTTCTTAAGGGAGTTCGGAACTGGACGGCCGTAGACGGCGAGGTAGTAACCGAGCGTCTCCATGACGTCGTCCGGGCGGCGCACGACCTGCGCATAAAAACTCTTGGTCCAGCGCGCGCCCTTGACGGACTTCGCGAGTTCACCGGCGACGAGGTGGCTCACCGAACGCATGCCGTAGGTATTGCGGGCATAGAGCGCTGCCTTCGCGACGAAACGCGGATCGCCGACCTTGGTGATCAGCTCACGGATCTTTTCCGTGGTCTGCTTCTCGGTGCGATAGAACTCGTCCTCGAGGAACGTGGTGACGAGCACCGAGACGAGTTCGAGTTTTGCGGTCTGCGTAAACGCGCGACCGTTTTCAAAATTAACCGTGTTGGGCGCGGACTTGCCGCGCGACAGCGGACTGAGGATGCTGAACTTGGCCATGATGGCCTCCTTTTCTTTGCTGGAGTCGCGAGCGAACGCTCGCGAAGGGATAGCCCGGACGCCGGGACACGGTGGTAAATGCGGGAGAACAACGTTCGCAGCTACGGCCTTGCGGCCGTTGAATGCTCTACCACTGAGCTATGCGCCGAAGCGCAGGCGGGATTGAACCGCCGACATTTCAGTTCGAAGTAACTGCCAACTCACTGCCCGCAAAATTGTGACGAGGGAGGAAACCGGGCGCGTTCTGGATTTGAACCAGGGCACTTGCGTGCTTTACCGAAGAAATCGCGTCCTCACTGCCCTCGAAATTGAATCGGAGGAGAAAGCCGAACACAGGTTTTGTGACTGAGCTACCGCCCTCGTGAAAGGGCGAGTTGGGGTTGAACCAACGACCTGCCCCACCGAAGTGGAGCTGCTCTTACCGGAGTAACTGCATTCTCACTGCCTCCGAAATTAATTCTGGGAGAAACACAGGCGAAGATCCCTGGAGCCCTTCCCGCCGACCGCTTTCGCGGCCAACGGGCGCTCGTTTTCGCAGCCACGGCTTGCAGGCCGGGCACGGGATTCGATTTGGAGCGAAGTAGCTTCACCTTCACTGCCCAGAAAAAATCCGGGAGAAATACAGACGAGGGATTCTGCTGAAACATCTGCAGTGCAGCTTGCGCATGCGCTCGATGTCTCAGTCCCCTGGAGCCCTTCCGGCACGACGCTTGCGCGTCGTGCCAGCGCTCGTATTTGCATCCCTTCTTTGCCAGAGGGAACGGGGTTGTCATGGTGGCGGCGAAGTAACCTCGTCTTCACTGCCCGGAAAATGGGGCCCGCCGCCGGGTTCGCACCGGCCTGGTCCGACTTACAAAGTCGGCACGTCGCTCTCTACGTCTGACGGGCAAGTGGTCGCCGCGCCGGGTAATGCTCCCGGTCCTGGCGCTGATCCAGCGCGATTCCGCTTATAAGGCGGACGGTTCCCTTTGAACTACACGGCGGAGAAGTGGTCGCCTCGACGGGCATCGCACCCGCATTGCCCGCTTGAGAGGCGGGTCTCCTGTGCTCGTTAGAGGACAAGGCGTTGAAATTGGTCGGCGAGACAGGATTTGCACCTGCACGGGCTTCCGCCCACGAGTTTCTGAGACTCGCGTGTATACGTTCCACCACTCACCGAAAAAGATTTGGTGCGGCCGGGGCGACTTGCACGCCCACGCGCCGGAGCGGCGCAGCGGTTTTTAAGACCGCCCGGTCTACTGTTCCACGCACGGCCGCAGATTGGTCGCGGCGGCCGGAGTCGCACCGGCACGGGCAATCACGCCCAGCGGGTTTTGAGTCCGCCGTGTCTACGTTCCAACCACGCCGCGCTAAAGTGGTGCGGACAGAGGGAGTCGCACCCTCACGAGCTTGCGCCCACCGGATTCTCACTCCGGCGCGTATACTGTTTCGCCACATCCGCAGAAAAACTGGATCCGGCACGGAGATTTGCGCTCCGCTCTTCCCGATACCAACGGGATGCGTCGCTACCTACGCTTTGCCGGCAAAAAAATGGTCGAAGCGGAAGGACTCGCACCTTCGTAGTCTGGAGGGACAACGCGTTTACAGCGCGTCGCAATTGCTGCTCTGCCACGCTTCGAAATTGGGGGCTCGAGCGGGATTCGCACCCGCGACCTTCTCCTTATGAGGGAGCTGCGCTGCCTGCTGCGCCATCGAGCCAGTTGGTGGGTCGCCCCGGTAATGCTCCGAGTTCTGCCGGGTAAGAACCGGCGGCTTCACTGTTAAAGCTTGCGACCCGAAAAGTGGTGGAGCCTGCGGGGGTCGCACCCGCCTGAATTTCTCCCTGCCAGGGAGACGACCACGCTCTCGCAGTCCCAGGCCCCGATTGGCTGCGGCAGGAGGACTCGCACCTCCATCCACGGATTCAAAGTCCGCTGTCCTGCTGATTAGACGACACCGCAACAAGAGTGGTCAGGGCGACAGGACTTGCACCTGCATGATCTCCCTTCCGAGGGGAGTCGCCGACTATTTGGCACCACACCCTGATCTGGAAATTGAACCGGCCCGGAGTTCGCACTCCGGGCCGGTGTTGTTTTCTGTCATTAGCGGAGCGGCTGGCGCTGCCGGTAGTCACCTCGTGCGATGAGCACGAGACCGACAACCGCGAACCAGGCGACCGTGAGGGCAACGATCATGTTGTTGTCCTTTCCATCTTGGGGCCTTGCTCCGTGGAGCTTCGGCCGTTTGAGCGCACCCTCCCCGAACCGAGTGTGCGCAAAGTGGTCGTCGGCCTCGGTGATGCTCCGAGCAATGCATGCATGTCGGGCAGGTGACGTCACTGGCTGTCTCGCCGACGAAATTGGCTGCCGGGGTGGGATTCGCACCTACATCTCGCCGCTTAACAGGCGGCCGCTCTACTGTTGAGCTACCCGGCAATGGTCGAGGTGGAGGGACTCGCACCCCCGTTAAGGCTGGGTGTAGGCCAGCTGCCATGGCTGCTAGGCGACACCTCGAAATTGGCGCTCGTGATCGGACTCGCACCGACTGACTTCCCTTCGACAGAGGGTTGATTCGACTCCTTCATCTCCACGAGCAATGGTCAGGTGGGCGGGAGTTGCACCCGCTTCCCCGGCTTCACGGGCCGGTGCTCCGCTGACTGAGCCACACACCTGAAAAAATTGGTCGGAGCGGCGGGATTCGCACACGCGTGATCTCGGTCCCAAGCCGAGTGCCTGACTTCTAGGCTACGCTCCGAAAGAACTGGGAGCAGGATTCCGAGTTGCACGGAAAACAGCCGGCTTATGAGACCGGCGGCGGACTCTCCGCTTCCTGCTATGAAAATTGGTGGAGGCTCGCGGTTTTGCGCCGCGCTCTCGTGGGCTTCAGCCACGCGCCATCACTAGATCGGCTTAACCTCCGTAAGAATTGGCAGGCCCTGAGGGACTCGCACCCTCCCGGTCGGATTTGGAGACCAACCCGTCCGCTTGGACATCTAAGGCCTGTGGTGCCCGAGGCCGGTAGCGCGCCGGCTCCCGCTGTTTGGAAGACAGCCGTGCATCTATGAACACCTCTCGGGCGAACTTGGTGGAGCAGGACGGTTACGCTCCGTCGCCTCCGCATTGCGAGTGCGGCGTGCTGCTATTGGCACCACAGCCCCAGAATGGACACGACGGCGGGACTCGCACCCGCGAACCTCAGCTTTGCAGGCTGGTCCCTTGGCTGCTCGGGCACGTCGTGATCGAAAAGAAAACCGCGGCTCAGGTCACTCGGCGTCGGAAGACTTCTCCAACGTCCGTCCTCAATGACCGCGGGTTAAGTGGTGGAGCCGGCGGGATTCGCACCCGCACCGGGCGGATTAAAAGTCCGCTGTGCTACTGTTGAACACCACAGCTCCAAGTGGTGCGCTCGGGGAGACTCGCACTCCCGACTCCGGACTGGCAGACCGGCGCGTTGCTCTTACGCCACGAACGCATGGTAAACTCGGCCCTTGCCGGACTTGGGCCGCCGGCTGGCTTCATAGGGATCCGATAGGGCGAAGCGGGCTCCGGTCTCGGATCGAGAACCGGCGCTTCCTTAAGGAAAATGGCCGCCTTGACGGGAGTCGCACCCGTATCCCTCGGCTTGAAAGACCGGGATCCTGGACTGTTAGACGACAAGGCGGAATGGAGCGAGACGAGCGCGAAGGGTGGGAAACATGTTTCCGTCGCCTTGCGCTCCTGAACACTCACAAAAATTAGCACGCGGCCGGCATCGCCATTTAACGCCATCCAGCGCACCGCGTGTTTGGTGCAGGACCGCGCTGAGGCGGTCCTGCGATTTCGCAAAAAAGAACACACACCATCGTCCCTCTCGGCAGACAAAGTCTCCCGGATTGGACGGCCGCAGGATTTGCACGCGGACGTTGGGCTGATTGACTGGGCTCAGCGTTGAAGCCGCTTATGGAATATGGAAAGAGTTCTGACTCGTTCCCGGAAGCGGCCCCATCAGGGCACAAAAAAACCCACTTCCGGGCGGAAGTGGGCCTCGCGTGAGGCTTCGGTAAGCCCCGTCGTTAGGTTGAACCACTTCCTGGGAGATTCGCGTAATCGGGTCGATTAAGACCTTGTTCACTACGCGTTCTCGATGTCGTCGCCTGCGGACGAATCGCCGCACACAACGAATGCCGTCCGGTTAGCCGGAGGGCGGAGAGTTGTATAAATTGTGCGGTTTTCATGGAAGTGGCGGAAAGACGGTTGGGTGAGTAAAGAGTTACAACGGTTGGTTCCGGAGAAATTTCAAGGGGTGGACGAAAGATTTTTTCTGCTGAGTGAAAATTGATTGATGACGAGCGCAGCATACCGGAATGCCTGCGGGCTTGCCATGTGCGATTCCCCAGCAAGCCTGACTAATCAGTCATGTTTGAATCACTCTTCTCCGAACGCGGACTTTCCCTGGATCGCCTCAAGGTTTTGATCGAAGTGCGCGACGCGGGCAGCATTGCCCAGGCCGCCCCCGGCGACCCCGTGCGCCAGAGCCAATTCAGCCGCCAGCTCCGCGAGCTGTCGGAGTTCTTCGGCTGCGAAGTCGCCCAGCGCCGCGGAAAGATTCTCAAGCTTACGCCGCAGGGCGAGCGGCTCGCGGAGTTGGCGCGCGAGCATTTGCGTTCTCTGGATGACTTTCGCTCCGAGTGTCGCGAAGAAAGCGTGGCCTTCACCATCGGCGCGGGCGACAGCCTGATTCAGTGGCTCGTCATTCCCCGCTTGGGAAAGATCATGGACCTGTTTCCCGGAACCCGATTCGCGACGACGAACCTGCGCACCAACGAAATCATCCAGCAGCTCACCGACTGCCGCCTTGATTTCGGCATCGTCCGCAAGAACGCTGTCGCCGCCGGGTTGAAGGCCGTCTCGCTGGGCATGGTCACTTATGTGGCCGTCGTGCCCAACGCCCTGATCCCGCGGAAAAAGAAATGCACCCTGAGGCAGGCCCTGGCTGAGTTGCCGTTCGCGACTCAGACCACCGACGGTCAGTTCACCTCGGGCCTTCGCGACATCGCAAAATCGCATGGCGTGCCGTTCACGCCCGTGCTCGCCTGCCAGTCGTTCCCGCAAACCATGGCTGCGATCAAAACCGGCAGATTCTGGTCCATCGTCCCAGAAATGGCGACGCGCGACCTGCCCCCAGACTCAGTGCACCAGATTTCTGACGAAGCGCTTAAGTTACTCTCTCGGGAAGCGATGCTGGCGTGGAATCCGCGGCTGGTGCGAATCCGCCCGGGGGCCTCAAAAGTCGCGTCCGCGCTCCATTCCATTCTGCAAGCCAAGCGGCCGTGACCGCACCCATCAGGTGAGCAGACCAGAGGTGAACTGAGGTTAGTGTAATAATAACACTTTTAGGCTTTACTCTTGGTGTCTTTCTTACACTATCACGACCAAGAGGACGCCATGAGCTACACCTACAAACACCCACACCCGGCCGTCACCGTCGACGGCGTGGTCTTCGGCTTCGATGATGCGGACCTGAAGCTCCTGCTGATTCAGCGCAAGGTGGACCCGTTCAAGGGAGCGTGGGCGCTCCCCGGCGGATTCGTGCGGCCCGATGAAGACCTAGAGGAGGCAGTGCGTCGCGAGCTGGCCGATGAAACCGGGATCACCCGCCTCTACCTTGAGCAGCTCTTCTCGTTCGGCGATCCCAAGCGCGACCCGCGCGAGCGCGTCATCAGCGTCGCCTACTATGCACTGGTGAAGCTGGCCGATCACCGGCTGCGCGCGGCCAGCGATGCGGTGGACGTGGCGTGGTTTCCGGTCGCCGAGTTGCCGAAGCTCGCCTTCGACCACGAGAAGATTGTCGAGGTCGCGCTGCGCCGGCTGAAGGCCAAGGTTCGCTATGAGCCCATCGGCTTCGAGCTGCTGCCGGAAAAATTCACGTTGGGCGAGCTACAGCGCCTTTATGAAGCCGTTCTCGAGCAGGCCGTCGATAAGCGCAATTTCCGCAAAAAAATCCTCGGCACCGACCTCCTCGATCCCCTCGACGAATACCAGCAGGACGTCGCCCATCGCGCAGCGCAATACTACCGCTTCAACCGTGCGCGCTACGAGCAGTTGAAAAAGCGCGGCTTCAATTTCGAGCTCTAATCTTCCGTCCAACTCAACCCCCAACCCGCAAATAGGGTGAGTGTGACGCCTAAGCGCATCAATCATCAATTAATTTATTGTGGGGCGCAGTCCTCACCGCGCGACATCATCACCTGCCATCCAATTGGGTTTGGGGTGGACAGCATCGCGCGTCGAATCGCAGTATGCGGATCAACCGTAGCCCATGGCGAACTCCTCCACTATGGCCAAGGCAGCCCGTCCCGCTGTGATCACGGCGAGCGGCGAAGTCCGTTCCCACGCGGGATCGCCGCGCTTCCATCCCGCGGCCCTTGCCCTGAATGGCGGAATTAAAGTCAGTCGTGCGAGTCGGCCGAGGTGAGCGGTATGGCCAGCGAAATTTTGATGCTCGCGGTGGGTCTCGGCATCGGTGGCGTTTGCATTTGGGTAATTCTCAAAAGCAAAATTCAGGCAGCGAGCGACAAGGCGAGGGCTGAGGCCGAGGCGGAGCGGGCCAGTCTGGGGGCCACCCTCCAAGCAAGAGATAATCAAATTCAAGGGCTGGGTGCAGCCATGGAAAAAACCACGGTGGAAAATATCCGCCTACAGTCGGAACTGACGACGGAGTCGGCGAGGCGCGCGGCGGCGGATGAAAAAGGCACCCGTGTGCCCACCTTGGAAGCCGAAGTAAAAGAAAAGGCGGCGGAAATCACCCGCCTTAGCGCGGAAGTCACCACGCTCAAGGAAGCGCAGGCTAGCCCACCCCCGAGCCGGACGTTGTGCTGCATCTGTGCGGCTCGCCCGGGCCTTCGAGGCCGGTCGGCGCTCGGCGACGCCTCGTCCGCTTTCCGTGTCGCGATACCGACGTCAACTTGAAATGACGAACATTAGTTCGGATAGACGTTCGCCAGCGCGGCTTCTCCTGCGAGCGTTTATCGTCGCATACTTGCCGTCAGAAAATCATGTATGCTTTCCTTCAGTTCGCAGAACTCCGCCATCGGCGGTTGGGCGGTGCGACGGTGGCTAAGCCTCCGAATGTCGAGAATGATGCCGTCGCTGATTTGCTCCGTGAGTGTGCCGAGGCCGGGCTGACGGAAGAGTTGCGCGACGCGTTGGCGGTGCGACAACCCGACGAGCAGGGGACGGCGCTGCGCGCTCTGCGTGACCTTGTCTATGAACTAGCCGGTGCCCTCAATCGTGATCTCGCTGTCGACGTCCTGATCTACGCGACCGGTGTCGCCGAATTCGACCTCACGAGCCTGCGCGATTACGCCCGAAAACACGGCCTCACACCGGAAGGGTTTCGGCAGCATGTCTTAAAAATGCAGCGTCGGCTCGGACTACCGCCACGCCCAATGCAACAAACGGATGCGAAGTGAGGTAGAGCAACTGATGGCGGCGTTGCCTGCCGTCGGAATCGAGCGCGCCACGCGGTTGGGTCTGGCATTGGCGCCGCGAATAGAGACGGACGCGTGGCGTCAACTGGTCGCGCGGGTGGCCGGCTTGGCCCGGACCGCAACCTGTGCCCGTCAGACTTTGACGGCCTGGCTTGGCGATGTGCTCGCGTATGGCGGTCCGCGGGGTCGTGGGATGATCACCGAGTGTGCCACCGTCGCCGGATTCGACGCCGGCACGCTGCGCAACGCCAAAATGGTCTGTGCCCGCATCCCCGTGTCATGTCGCCATGACGCGTTGAGTTGGACGCATCATTGCGAAGTTGGGCTCGCCTTCACCAACCCGGCGGAGATCGAACGATGGCTGGCGATTGCCGAGACAGAGCATCTTTCGACCTCCGCATTGCGCTGCCGGGTTCGCGCGCGGGTTGCGTCCAACTGCGGGCGCAACCTGACGAATGCCATGGGGGCTTCGGTAATGACATTTCGTTTGATGCGTGAACTGCGCGCAACGAGCCGGTCGCTGGCTCGTGAACGGCACCTGTGGCAGCACTGGTCGCCCGCGGCGGCGCAATTGGCACTGCGGGAATTCCGGCATCTGACAGACTTTGTCGATAGCGTGCGGGCTCGGGCCTTGACAAAAAGCGCGATGTTGCCTCGCGACCTCGCTGCGAATTGAGCGCTCGGCTTGTCGGGTGATCAGCCTCGCGCGGGCACCTTCAACTTGGTGCGAATGTGCAGTGCGACTTCGGCAGTATCGAAATACACAAAGTGCCCGACCTTGTGGTGCGGAATACGCCGCAGCTTTGTCCATGAACGAAGCGTGCGAATCGACGGCTCTTTGCCGGACGGAAAAATGCCACTGGCGCGCAGGCCGATGACATCGGTGAGTTGGTTCGTGATGGTAGAGGAAGATGAATTTGATTCCATGCCTAAGCAGCCGCGTCAACTGGCCGGCCCGCCACGGTCGAAATCGGTTCAAGTGCGGTGTTGCGTTTCGGCGTGATGCCGAAAAACCGCTCCGCTTCCGCCGTGCTTTTCAGATCAAGGTAGTGCTTGCGGATGATGCTCTCAGAGTTTCCAGCTTGTAGCGCCGCTTCTCCCATCGAGCGAAATTTCCCTACGAACATCGAGATGAACGTGTGCCGGAGCACATCGTGAGTGAGCCCGAACTGAGCGCAGATTTTCCGATGCGTGTTCATCGAGTTGGTCGGGATGATCGGATACAGGTCGAATGGGTAAGCGCGAAGCCATGCGGCCAGATTAGGCTGGATTGTGACAAGCCTCTTCATCCGGACCTTTGAAACTTCGGGCTCGATGTGAATGGCACCGGTGTCGAGGCGGACGGACGCTGCCTGAAGTTTCGTGATTTCGCCGAATCGAACGCACGGCCTGATGCCGGCGAACAGGCAAAGTGCGAAATACGGCACCAGTTCGCCGTTTTCGAATGTCTCAACGTAAGCCATCAATTTCGCAGCTTGCTCGGCCGTGATGGTGGTGGCTGACCCGCGCCGGTGATTGATTCGATGGTGCGGTGTCTTCTCGACGGGATTCACGAGCATCCAGTCCTTCTGGAAGGCGAACTTGAAAAAAGTGGAGAGAAGGCCGCGCCGGTTGTTGTAGGTTTTGAGGGACGGTTTGCCGCGCTCCAAATAGGGCAGCAATTTTGCAGCCGTGAACTCAGACACCAACGCTTTTGGAAAACGGGCCTTGAGGATATTGAGTTCATTCTCGATCGAGCGCAATTGCCGCATCGAGAGCAGCGTGCGCTCGTGAGCCGTTTTTTTCGTCGCGTAGTATTCGGCCACCGCATCGGCCAGTGGCTTTTGTTGGTCGGGCTCGCTGTAGTTCGCGAAGGCGTAGTCGAGATAGAAGAGGAGCGACCGAGGCCGTGAGTCGAGGCGACGAAAAGCGTCCTCAGCTTCCCGCAATCGGGCATCGGAAAGAAAGGTCGCCGCGACTCGCATTCCGGCGGTGGCCTGCAACGCCCCGATCTCAAGCATGATTTTTTCCGCCGCCGCCTCTTCCTTCGTTTTGAAGTTTTTGCGGATGCGGACTCCGTGGAGCAAACCGGCGACGCGCCACGATGTGACGCCGTTGCGATTTTCGAACCGGCTGACGGCAAATTCTGTTTGATTCATGCTTAGGTTGCCATGTCAACTGGCAACCTAGCTTCACCGAAAAGTTAAGTTGCGATTGAATCGCGACTTAAATGGCGGGATGGACGGGACTCGAACCCGCGATTTGCGCAACGGCCGCAAAGAACTCGGCCCGTTTTGACGCTCCCCGGGTGCTCTTATTGCAATCCGGAGGCGCCGTGACGCTTTCCGGACCCATTTTGACGAGTTCCGCAGGCACGTTGACGAGTTCCGGAGCCGCGATGACAGGCTCCGGAGTGGCTCTGACGCGTTCCGGAGCCACGATGACAGGTTCGGGAGGCACGATGACAGGTTCGGGAACGGCTTTGACAGGTTCCGGAGGCGTTTTGACACGTTCCGGAACGGCGATGACGGATTCGGGAGGCGTGATGACAGGCTCCGGAAGCGCGATGACGGGTTCGGGAGCTACGGCGACACGTTCCGGGGCCACGGCGACACGTTCCGGGAGCGCGGTGACACGCTCCGGGGGCGGGATGACGGATTCCGGAACTGCCATGACGCGATCCGGACGCGCCGCGTCGCAATCGGGAACCCGTGCGAAGGGTTGGCTGAGCCGGAACAAGGCCGTTCAACCACGGATAACGTGGATGAACCCAGCATAACCTCGGCTGACACGGGCGGGACGCCCGTGCCACGTGGCATGGGCGTCCCGCCCGTCGGTTTAGGCCGGCCCGACTGGGCGGTCGTGGGTTCGGCCTACAGTTGCACGGCGAGGCCGAGCTCGATGATCTGCGACGGCGGGATTTTGTAGTAGTGCTGGGCCGGGCTGGCGTTGCGGCTGAGCACGGCGTAGAGGCGCTTTTCCCATTCCCACATCCGCGCGGTGCCGCCGGTGATGATCATCTCGCGGTTGAAGAAATACGTCGCGGCCGCCGGGTTGATCGCGAGGCCCTGGGCCTTGATCTTCTCCATGAGTTCGCCGACGTCGGGCGACTGCATGTAACCGTAGCGGCCGACCAGGCGCCAGATGCCCTCGCCAATCTCCCGCAGCGTGAATCGCTCCGCGTCGCCGACGGTCGGCACTTCTTCGGTCATGATGCTGAGGAGCACGACGGTTTGGTGGAGGCAGCGGTTGGCCTTCACGTGGTGGAGGAGCGCGATGGGCGTGCCCTGCGGCGAGCCAACCATGAAGACCGCGCAGCCCGGCACGCGCACGATGTGGTGGCTCTTGGCGATGCTGGTGAGCTCGGACTCGGTGACGTTGTTGCCGTAGACGCGGAGAAAAATTTCGTTCCGCCCGGATTTCCACGTGTGCATGACCGCGAGCAGCACGGCGCCGATGGCGAGGGGGAACCAGCCGCCGTCGGTGAGCTTGCGGGCGTTGGCGCCAAAGAACGCGAGATCGACGAGGAGAAACGCCCCGCAGATCGGCACGGCCGACCACGCGGGCCAGTGCCACAGCCGGCGCACGACGAGGTAGAACGCGATCGTCGTGATCGCCATCGTGCCCGTGACGGCGATGCCGTAGGCCGAGGCGAGGGCATCGCTCGATTTGAAAAACGCCACGGTGAGGATGCAGCCGATGGCGAGGAGGGCGTTGACGAACGGCACGTAGATCTGGCCGGAATGCTCGGCGTTCGTGTAGGTGATCTTCAGCCGCGGAAAATAGCCGAGCTGGATCGCCTGCCGCGTGAGCGAGTAGGCGCCGGAGATCAGCGCCTGGCTTGCGATGATCGCGGCAACGATGGACAGCGCCGTCAGCAGGGCGCGGCTGAGGCCGGGCGGCGCGAGCGCGAAGAAGGGGTTGTCCGTGAAGTCCGGGTTCGCGAGGAGGAACGCGCCCTGCCCGAAATAGTTGAGCACGAGCGCGGGGAACGCCGCGCCATACCACGCCCACGCGATGAAGCGCCGGCCGAAGTGGCCCATGTCGGCATAGAGCGCCTCGGCGCCGGTGATGCCGAGCACGATGGAGCCGAGCAGGGTCGCGACCTGCGCGGGCGTGTGGTGCAGCAGGGCGACGCCGTAGGCCGGATTGAGCGCGCGCAGGATGCCGGGCCGGGCGGCGATGTGCCACGCGCCGAGGACGGCGAGCGTCAGGAACCAGACGAGCATCACGGGACCGAAGATGCCGCCGATGCGCTTGGTGCCCTTGTGCTGGAACCAGAACAGTCCCGCGAGAATCACCGCGGCGATCCACGGCACGACCTTCTGGAAATCCGCATCGATCGAAATGAAGCCCTCGGCGGCGCCGAGCACCGAGATCGCCGGCGTGATGATGCCGTCGCCATAGAGCAATGCGGCGCCGACAAGGATCATGATGACGGCGGGGCCGAGCCCGCTTTTGGACTGCTCGGCGGGCGAGGCGCGTTCGCGGCCGGAGTGGATGAGCGCCAGCAGCGCGAAAATGCCGCCCTCGCCCTGGTTGTCGGCGCTCATGACATACCAGAGGTATTTCACGCTCACCACGATCATCAGCGCCCAGAACATCACCGAGCACACGCCGAGGACGCCCGCAGCGCGGTCCACCGGCGGCAGATGCGCCATGCATTCGCGCATCGTGTAGAGCGGGCTGGTGCCGATGTCGCCGAAGACGACGCCGAGCGCGCCGATGGACAACCCGGCTTTGGCGGCCACGCTGAGGGAGGACATGGGCGGACGAGTGCTCATTAAGCGCCGGGAGGTTTGGACGGACGGCGCGTTTCTCCAAGCAGTTTCACGGCCAGCGCGCGTTCTTCCGAGCTTGCGCGATGCGGCGGCCCTCGACAAACGGCGCCGCGGCCGTCTATTTTTCGTCTATGACTCCCGCCTGGAAAACCGCGAAAACCTACTCGGACATCCTCTACCAGAAGGCCGACGGCATCGCGAAGGTCACGATCAACCGCCCGGCGAAACGCAACGCGTTCCGGCCCGAGACGGTCGCGCAGATGTTCGAGGCGTTCAGCGACGCGCGCGACGACCAGACGATCGGCGTGGTGCTGCTCACCGGCGCCGGGCCGCACACGGATGGGAAATACGCCTTTTGCGCCGGCGGCGACCAGAGCGTGCGCGGGCCCGCGGGCTACATCGGCGGCGACGGCGTGCCGCGGCTCAACGTGCTCGATCTCCAAAAACTCATCCGCTCGATGCCGAAGGTCGTGATCGCGCTCGTTGCGGGCTACGCGATCGGCGGCGGCCACGTGCTGCACGTCGTGTGCGACCTCACGCTCGCGGCGGACAACGCGATCTTCGGCCAGGTCGGGCCGAAGATGGGGAGCTTCGACGGCGGCTTCGGGTCGAGCTATCTCGCGCGCGTCGTCGGCCAGAAGAAGGCGCGGGAGATCTGGTTTCTCTGCCGGCAGTATGACGCGAAGGAGGCGCTCGGGATGGGGCTCGTCAACGCCGTCGTGCCGGTGGCGAAGCTCGAAGCCGAGGGCGTGAAGTGGGCGGGGGAGATTCTGGAAAAAAGTCCGCTGGCGATCCGGCTGCTCAAGAGCGCATTCAACGCCGAACTCGACGGGCAGGCCGGCATCCAGGAACTCGCCGGCAACGCCACGCTGCTCTATTACATGAGCGAGGAGGCGAAGGAATTTCACTCGGCGCAGCGCGAGAAGCGAAAACCCGACGCGCGGAAATATCCGTGGCTGCCGTAAAGGGCGGCGTCCGGCATCACGCGGGCGCAGCCGGGCTCTTGAGAAAACGATTGCGCCGCGCACCGCTGCGACCGCGGGCCGGAATGCGTTCGCTCGGCTCGCTGTAGGGCTGGCGGCGATAGCCGGGGCGAGAGGGGTCGCGGGCGCAGCGGATTTGAAGATCCTGCATACGGTCGAACAGTCCGAGCAGTTGCGCCGGGAGCGGATAGCGGTCGAGGCCGGCGCGCTCCAGTGCGACGAGCAGTTCGTGCGTGGCCTCGAGCGTGGACAGGCAGCCGATCTGCGGCTGTTGCTTGATCACGAACCGGCTCGCGGCGGCGGGCGTGAACATGATCCGCGGCAGGCGTTGCAGGCTCGGGCTGAGCTTCAGCATTTTTCGCGCGCAACTCCACGTGGCGTCGAGCAGCAGCACGACCAGGCGGCGGCCTTCGAGGTCGGCGAGACGCAGCGCGCCGGCGGAAAGGTTGCGGGCGTTGGCCCCGGGGTAGAGCAGGACGGCGAAGTTGAGCGGATCGTCGATCAGCGCCTGCACCGCGGGATGATCGTCGAAGCCGACGCCGACGTGCAGTTCGCTGTGCGCGAGGCAGAGGTGCGTGAGGCGCCCGGTGCCGGCTTTCTCCTGCTTGAATTCCTTCGGGTGCATGAGAAACACGAACTTCGTCCGCGTCTCCATCGGCTGAATCGACGGACACCAGCACAACGCCTTCGGCCAGAAACAACGATAGCAGGTCTCGCGGCTCATGGGCGGTCGGGTGCCGGCGGTCGACTACGGCCGCGAGGGTTTCGCGGGATCGCCGGGGCCGACTTCCAGCAGGGCGGTGTCGACGAGGTTGTGGAGGAAATAATCGTAGGTGGCGTAGCCGTAGCCGCCGGCGCCCCATTTCACGCCCCACGAGTTTTTGAAAATGAAAACGCTGTCCTTGATCGCGCCGGTTTTGTTTTCGTAGCCGACGACGGTGACGGCATGACCGTTGCTCTCGAGCGGTTTTTGCTGGTCGAGAAAACCCGAGCGCAGGGCGCGCCATGCCGGCCAGCGGAGGCCGACGGCGACCGGGACACCGGCGTCGAGCGCCTGCACGAGATTGGCGATCTTCGTTGCTTCGTCGCGGCCGGGCAGCGCCACCACGGAGACGCGCTGGTGGCGGCGCGCTTCCTCGATGACCTCGCTGGGCGGATCGGCGGCCGGCGTTTTCGAGAACGAGTAAGGCAGACTGGTCTGGAGCGGGATGCCGAAGGCGCGCAGCGCGGTCACGACCTCGGCCAACGCGAACCCCTCGTCGGCGCTGTCGAGTTTTTCGGAATTGTCGGCGTCGGCGCCCGCGCTGTCGGGCTCGCTCGCGGCCGGCGCGCGCGGCGCGCGGTTGAGCGTCTTGCACGTGGCCCAGACGAGATATTCCTCGGAGAAACGCTCGGGCTGGCCGACGAGTTGGGCGTTCTGGAATTCGAGCGCGCTGACGATGGCGAACACGGCGCAGCTCGGGCGCGGGCCCTGGTTTTTCACGTTGAGCGCGAGCGCGATGAATTGCGGCCGGAGATCGACGCCCGCACGGATTTCGGGCGGCTGGCCGAAGCTTTGCAGGAGGGCGTCGAACGGCGCGCTGCCGGACGAGCGTTTCGCGCCCGCCGGCCCGGATTTCGGCGGGGCGTCCTTCGGGCGTTTCTGCTCGGCCTGGAGCTGCGCGCTTTTCAGCGCGGCATCGGCGGCCGCCTCGGCCTCGGGGTTGTAGCCGAACGCGGCCTGGAGTTCCGGCGCCAGATCGCGCAACCGCACCGACGCCAGCCCGCCGGCGTGGACGATCATCAGGCTGCGTGCGTTGACGGAGCGAACCTGCACGTGCTGGTAGGCGAGCTTCCCAACCTGCAGGGTGTCGAAGGTCGCGCCGACGCCGAGATGGCCGAGGGCTGGCGATTGATCCGCGGCCGAGGCGAGCGAGGCGGCCAGCACCGCGCAGACCAAGGCGGTTCCGCCGAGCGGTCCCGCCAATTTGCGCCACAAGTCACGGTAGAAGGTCTGCATCGAGCACGGATTGCCGGCCCGACCCAAAATGATTTATCCCATGCGTGCAACGGGCGAACGGGATCGGCGTGGGAAAAATTGCGCGTCGGGCCGGTGGGCGAATCGAGGCAGCGGAGTCCCGCTCACCGGTCTCCGTCGCTCGCGACTTGTTCGGCCGGTGACGAAATCTCTTTGAAACGCGGAAGCGCCTCGAGCTCGCTCCGGTGCTCGGCGCAGAAGGCGAGACCGTCGGCGGTGAGAAAAGTCAGTCTTTTTTGACGGCCGATCGCGACCCAGCCTTTGAGCCGGAGCAGGCGGCGGCCGTCGATGAAGCGATTGAAATTGGGCGCATCCGGCGCGACGTTGATGCCCCACCGCCGGCCCGGCACGCTCGGATACATGGTCTGGTCACGCCACAGCAGGACGAGGATGTTTTGTTCCGCCGCGGATAGCGCGGCAAACTCGCTCGCGACCGCGGGCAGGCCGGTCGCACTCGCCGCGCTGGCGGGCTCGCCGGACGGCTGGCTGGTGGTGGGAAGCGTCGGCGCCGCGGCGGCACTCGCAGGACTCGCCGGCCGGACGGCGTCGATCGTTGGGCGCGCCGCCGTCGGAGGGAGTGTTGGTGCACCCGGCGGCTGGAATGAGTAAACCGCCAGCCCGGCGAGACCGAGCAGGAGCGCGCCGCCGGCCCACGATGCAAACGACGACGATCGCGCGGTGTCGATGCAGCGGGTCAGGACCGATGTTCCGTGGTGAAGCGCCGCGGTGTCACCGATCGCCCGGCGCGCGACGAGGAGGGCCGAAGGGGTGGGGACCGCGATCACCGCCTGGGTGAGCAGCACCTCGGTGAGCGCGGCGGAGGTGGAGGCGACGCCGCGCTGTTCGAGCGTGGTGCGGAGGCGGTCCAGCGCGCGGTTCACCCGCATGCGGGCCGCGTCGGCGCTGAGCGAAAGGAGCGCGCCGATTTCGACGAAGGAGCGCCCCTCGAAAAAATGGAGCAGGACGGCCTCGCGATCGGGTTCGGGCAAAAGATCGATCACGGAATCGAGCAGCGGTTCGAGCCGCGCCCACGCAACCGGGGCGGGAGAAAGAAGTTCGTTCATGGCGTGGGCCTCCCGTTCGTGCGCGTGCCGCCGTTGCTCCGCGTGGACGACGTCCGCCGCGGCGAAACGCGTGCCGGCGTGGAGCCAGCCCGCGAGGCTGGGCCGGTCCACCAGCGTGCGGGCCTTGCGCGCGAGATCGGTGAAAAGTTTTTGCGTGACATCGTCGGCGGCGTGGGCGTTGCCGCCGACGCGGCGGAGCGCGGCGCGATAGACGACATTGAGGTGCCGCTGGACCAATTCGGCGAACGCGGATTCGGAGCGGTTTTCCACGTAGTCGCGGAGCAGTTCGCCGTCGGAAAGCATGGGCGGTGAGACCGCGCGGCCGCGCGGCGACGCTCGTTGTTAGCGGGGTGCGCCGCCGCCGCGGCTTTGCGGGGTGGTGTCGTATTTCGACAACTGCTCGGGCGTGAGGATCGCGCGCAC
>Ga0265314_10001524_pt1 | contig 25572 bp, 24 predicted proteins | sample 4126metaG_FD_203106 | JGI IMG/M metagenome (GOLD analysis project Ga0265314, IMG submission 203106) | Rhizosphere microbial communities from Carex aquatilis grown in University of Washington, Seatle, WA, United States - 4-1-26 metaG | ecosystem: Host-associated > Plants > Roots > Rhizosphere >... | reverse complement strand
GCCGGGCGCAAAGCAGCCCTGCCCGATGGTGGCGGCCTGCTGGTCGCCGGCCATGCCGAGAATGCGGATCGGCCCGCCGAACAAATCCGGCGCGGTGACGCCGAATTCGCCGGCGCAATCGCGCACTGGTGGCAACAAGCTTGTCGGCACGCCGAACAGGCCGCAAAGGTCGTGGTCCCACTCGCCGCGACCGATATCCAACAGCAGTGTGCGTGCCGCGTTGCTGGCGTCGGTCGCATGCACCTTGCCGCCGGTCAGCCGCCACAGCAGGAAACTGTCGATGGTGCCGAAGGCAAGGCGGCCGGCTTCGGCCGCCGCTCGCGCGCCGTCGACGTTGTCCAACAGCCAGCGAATTTTACTGGCGGAGAAATATGGGTCGAGGATCAGTCCGGTCTTGGCCGTGACCGCCGCTTCGTGACCCTCACGCTTCAGCCCATCGCAAAACTCGGCCGTGCGGCGATCCTGCCAGACGATGGCATTATGGATCGGCTTGCCGGATGCGCGGTCCCACAGCACGGTGGTCTCGCGCTGGTTGGTGATGCCGATGCCGGCAATATCTTTCGCGGAAAGATGGGCTTGCGCCATGGCGTCGCGCACGGTCGCGGCGACCGCCTGCCAGATTTCTTCCGGGTCGTGTTCGACAAAGCCCGGCGCCGGAAATATCTGCCGCAGTTCGCGTTGCGCGGTGGCGAGCGGCCGCAAGGACGCGTCGAACGCGATGGCCCGCGTCGATGTCGTGCCTTGGTCAATGGCGATGAGGGCGGTCGGCAAATCTTGTTCCCGGCGTTGCGCCGGGACAGCCTAAGCCAGCGGGGCTAGTTCACCAACACCAGTTGCCTGAGGGCGTGGTCGGTATCCTCATTGATCGAGGCGAGATTGCGCGGCACCGGCCCGTAATAATCGCCGGATTTCACGATCGGCCGCGGCTTGGTCAGCACCGAGACCAGACGGCCATACAGGGCCTTAGACGAAACCGGCTTGAGCAGGAATTCGTTGACGCCGATCTGGATGGCCTCGATCACGCGCGAGCGTTCGCCATGCCCGGTGAGCATGATGATCGGGATATCGGGATAAGGGAAAGTCTCGGGTGAGCGCACCATGCGCACGAAACCGGCGCCATCGAGCCCTGGCATTTGCCAATCGACGATGGCGATATCCGGCTGGTTGTTGCGGATCATGTCGAGGCCGGAGGGTCCGTCCGGCGCTTCATACACGGTCCGTACGCCGACGCTCATAAGCAAGGCCCGCACGACCTTGCGCATGTAGTGTTCGTCGTCCACCACAAGCACTTTGGTGGAGGCGAGACGTGCAGCGATTTCCATTGTGTTCGGCATGAGACAACACCTGCGGATGGAAAATCCGCAGGCGCACTAAACCACATAGGTATAGCGGTGATCTAAAAGCGGCGGCCCCAATTGTCGCCACCGAATTAACGACCCATCAACCACAATAGGGCTCAGGATGCGCCCGGCGCGCGCAGGGAGACGATGAACTGGTTGATTGCGATACGTTCGTCCGGCGTGGTCTTGAGACCGAACTTGGTGCGCCGGTACAGGACGTCGTCCGCGGTCTCCGCCCATTCATGCTCGACCAAATAGCGCAGTTCGGCCCCAGTCAGATCACCGGTCAGGCGCGGCCCGAGGTCGTCCATGCTTTGGGCGTCGCCGAGAATACGTTCGACGCGCGTACCGTAAGCACGCACCAGACGGCGGGCATGCGGCTCGGACAAGAACGGCCAGCGCCCGATGGTTTCACCGACCAAAGCGTAGAATCCATCGGCCGGGAAATCGCCGCCCGGCAGGGTCGAACCCGCGGTCCAGGCCGGCCGATTCTTGAAGAAGGCGCCCATCTTATCCATCGCCGCTTCCGCGAGCTTGCGGTGCGTGGTGATCTTGCCGCCATAGACCGTGAGCAACGGCGCCAGGTCCGTCTTGCGGTCGAGCACCAGCTCGTAGTCGCGGGTGACGTCTTCCGGATTTTTCGAGCCGTCGTCATAAAGCGCGCGCACGCCCGAAAACGACCAGACCAGTTCGTCCGGGGTGACGCGCTCGCGGAAATAGCGGTTCACCACGTCGCAGAGATACGTGACCTCGGCCGGCGACGGCGCCGGCGACTTGAGATCGCCAACGAAATTCTCGTCGGTCGTGCCGATCAAGGTAAATTCGTCGGCAAAAGGCAGCGCGAAAACGACGCGGCCGTCCGGCGCCTGGAAAATATAGCCGCAGTCGTGCGCGAAACGGCGGCGCACCACGATATGACTGCCCTTGATCAGGCGCACCGGCGCCCTCAGCGGCTGGCGGATCACGGTTTCCGCCACCTCGCCGATCCACGGGCCGGCGGCGTTGACCAGGACGCGGGCGGTCGCCGTTTCGCGGCGGCCGCGGCGGTTGAGAACGAGCTCCCAATCGCCCCGGCGCTCGGCGCGCACGCAACGCGTATGACGACGTATGTCGGCACCCCTCTCCGCCGCGTCCATCGCGGTGAGGACGACGAGCCGCGCGTCATCGACCCAGCAATCGGAATATTCAAAGCCGTAGCGAAACAGCCGCTGCAGCGGCTGGCCCATCGGATTGTGCGTGAGATCGACCGTGCGCGATGGCGGCAGCAAACGGCGCGGCGCAAGCTTATCGTAAAGAAAAAGGCCGAACCGCAGCAGCAGCGGCGCGCGCAGGCCGGGCATCGGCGGCAGCAAAAACCGCATCGGACGAATGACGTGCGGCGCCATACGCAGCAACACCTCGCGCTCGCCAAGGGCTTCGCGGACCAGCCGGAAAGCGTATTTCTCCAGATAACGCAGGCCGCCATGGATCAGCTTGCTCGAGGCCGAGGAGGTGCCGGAGCCGAGGTCGTTGCTTTCGACCAGAAGCACCCGCAAGCCCCGGCCGGCCGCGTCGCGGGCCAGCCCGGTTCCATTGATGCCGCCACCGATGATAGCCAGATCGAAGTCGGACATAAGCCCCGGGAATTAGCTGCCGATTCGCGGTCAGCCGCAGAATGCAGCCAATTGCGCGGCACAATCTAGCGTGCCGCGCGTTAACGTCCATTAAAGTCGTAAATTTTTGGCGGCGATTGCCAATTCGCCCCAGCTTAGCCATACCCGCCGTGCATCCAGGATCGACAATGCCCTCCCCCCGCCTGCTCGTCATCGAAGGTAATTCACCACATTCCCTGGCCGAACATGTCGCGGTCGGCGGGACGCCGGCGCATCAAGGCTATTCCAATCTGCTGCGCGAATTGTTGCCCGGCGCGATCGTCGATACCGCCCATCCGGGCGACCCGACGGCTACGCTGCCGGACGGCCAGTCGCTCGAGGGCTATGACGGCATCGCCATCACCGGCTCGTCGCTGCATATCTATGACGGCGGCGCAGCAGTGAACCGGCAGATCGATCTGGTGCGGACGGCGCTCGCGACCGGGACGCCGATCTTCGGCTCATGCTGGGGCCTGCAGGTCATTACAGCGGCAGCGGGCGGCGTGGTTCGGAAAAATCCGAAGGGCCGCGAGATCGGTTTCGGCCGAGGCATCCGGCTCACGGAAGCCGGCCGCAAGCATCCGATGTATGCCGGCAAGCTCGACGTCTTCAACGCGCCGACCGTGCATCTCGACGAGGTCGAAACATTGCCGCCGGGCGCCACCGTGCTGGCGACCAACGCGGTGTCAGAAGTGCAGAGCGCGGAAATCCGTTGCAACGGCTCGACAGCCTGGGCGGTGCAATATCATCCCGAATACCCGCTGCGCGAGGTTGCCGCCATCGTGCGCCGCATCGGCGACCGCTTGATCGAAGAGGGCTTCTTCAAGGACACCGCCGACATCAAGATTTTTTCGGACGATCTCGACACCCTCGACCGCGACCCGGCGTGCAAGCGGCTGTCGTGGCGGCACGGCATCAGCAAAAACGTGCTCGACAAAAAACTGCGCGTGGGCGAAGTCGCCAACTGGATCGAATTCCAGGTGCTGCCTTCGCGGGTCAAACGCGGACGGGGATAGACGCCATCCTCGCAATCCAGCATCCTTCGCTACAGCACTGAGGCGTGTGATGGATTTTTCCGGCAAACACATCGTCGTCACGGGCGGTACCGGCGCTCTGGGCAGCGCCGTGGTGAGCGGCCTGCTGGCCGCGGGGGCGACCTGTACCTTGCCCTTCCGTCATAAACCCGAGGCGCAGCGCTTCGTCCACCGCGACAACCCGAAGGTAAAGCTGGTCGCAACGTCCGACCTGGCCGACGACGCCGCGGTCGCCAAGGTCTATGCCGGCCTCGATTTGTGGGCCTCGATCCACATCGCGGGCGGCTTCGCGCCGGGCACAGTCGCAGACACGGACAAGGCCGCGCTGATGGCGCAGCTCGATAGCAACCTGGTCTCATGCTTTTTGTGCTGCCGCGCCGCAGTCGGCGCCATGAAAGGCGGCGGCCGCATCGTCAACGTGGCGTCGCGGCAAGCGCTGGAGCCGCGCGCGGGCGCCGGCATGACGGCTTATACGATCGCCAAATCCGGCGTCGCGACGCTGACCGCCGCGCTGGCGGAAGAAGTCGCCAAAGACGGTATTCTGGTGAACGCCGTCGCGCCGTCGATCATGGACACGGCCGCCAACCGCAAGGCGATGCCCAAAGCCGATTTCGACGCCTGGCCGAAAGTCGAGGAGGTTGCCGCGACGATTATGTTTTTGGCTTCGTCCGACAACCGCGTGACCCGCGGCGCGGTCGTCCAGGTCTATGGCAAATCTTGAGCTGAAAAAATCTAGCCCGCAACCGGCACCAGTTCGAGCGGCGGACGCAGCAAGCGCTGCACGCCGTTTGACGCGACCACGGTCCGGCTTTCGGCGTAGAGCTCGTGGTTCTTCTCGATGTCGTCGAGCTCGTAGACATAGTTCACCATCAAGCCGCAGCCTTGCGCGACCGCTTTGTCGGACGTATCGGCCAGCCAGTTGATGCGCTCGAGCCGCGCGCCATTGCCGAGATGGAAGCGCGCCACCGGGTCGAGCGGTAGGCCACTCGGCGTCTTGGCCCTCAGATAATAATAAGCAGCGGCGCGTAGCAACGGCTCCTCGAGCTTGGAAAAGATTTCCGGATCGGTCCACCAATGCGGCCGCTCCATCAGCGACAACAGCGCGCGATCGCTGTCGCTCAAGGCGGCGGAGCGCGCCGCCTGACGCTCGCGCGACAGCCAGCGCCCGAAATTGACGACCGGCGACAAGGTGACGAAGGTCGTTAGCTTGGGTAGTTCGCGGCAGATTTCCTCGACCACCTGCTTGATAAGGAAATTACCAAAGGAGACACCGGCCAGGCCGCGCTGGCAGTTCGAGATTGAATAGAACACGGCGACCCGCGCCTTCTCGGGCTGCACAGACTCAAGACGGCCACTCGCCAAAATCGGCGCGATCGCGCCGGGGATGTCGCGCTCCAGCGCAACCTCGACGAAGATCAGCGGCTCGTCGATGAGCGCCGGATGAAAAAACGCGAAACAACGGCGGTCCGGCGGATCGATGCGGCGGCGCAAATCGTCCCAGCCGCGGATTTCGTGCACCGCCTCGTAGCGGATTATCTTTTCCAGCACGATTGCCGGTGTCGACCAGTCGATGCGACGCAGAACCAGGAACCCGCGGTTGAACCAGGACGAAAACAAATGCACGAAGTCGTCGTCGACGGGAGCAAGGTCGCCGCGCTTGTCGAGCACGTCCAGCAGTTGCTCGCGCATGCGCACCAGCAGGCCGGTGCCGCCGGGCGCGAGATTGAGCCTTCGGAACAATTCCTGGCGGCGCGGTTCCGACGCGGCATGCACGAGCGCGGCGGTTTCGTCCGATGGCTTTGCGCGCCATCCGGCGATCGCCTGGTCCATGCGCGCCGGATCGGTGCCGAAGCGTTGCGCCAGCGCCTCGAAAAAGGCGATGCGGGGGCCGATGGTGAGGTCGGCGTAACGGCCGAGGATTTCGCGCGCCAAAGCCGTGCCGGAGGCCTCGCCGCGGCCCGAGAGCAAATGCTCGCAGAGTTCGACCAGATTCTCCGAATGCGCCGCGGCGTCGCCGCGCCGGCCGCGTTCCAGCAGCGCGCGGCCGCGGTCGGAGATGGTCTGGAGAAGCTCTCCGAAAAACGACGTATTCATTTAGGTCCTACGGCGACGCCCATCATATGGTTCGGCAACCATGTGGCTATCTCCGGAAAGATACACAAGATCACGATCGCGAGCATCATACATAGGACGTATGGCATCGTTCCCCACATGACAGTGCCGATCGGAACATCGGGCGCGATGGCGTTCACGATGTAGATATTCAACCCAACCGGCGGGTGAATTAGCCCGATTTCCATGTTGATGGTGAGGATCACGCCGAACCAGACCGGATCGAAACCCGCGGCAGTGATAATTGGCAGCAGGATCGGCGACGTCATCAGGATGATGGCGGCCGGCGGTATGAAGAAGCCGCAGACCAGCAGGAACAGATTGATCATTCCCATCAACACCCAGCGGTTGAAATGGGCGTCTGCAATCGCCTGCGCGAGGGTCTGGGTAAGATAGAGCGACGTCAGCATGTAGCCGAACAGCACCGCGGTCGCGATGATGGTCAGGATCATCACCGACTCGCGCGTGGTATCACGCAGGATGTGCCAGATCTGCCCGGGCTTCCAAAGCCGGTAGATCAGGATCGCCATGATAAGACACATTGCGGCGCCGACGCCGGCGGCTTCCGACGGCGTCGCGACCCCGCCATAGAGCGCATACATCACACCGCCGACGATGGCGAGGAACGGGGCGATCTTGGGAATCGATTCGAACTTTTCCTTCCAACTGTAACGAAAGCCGAGCGCATGGGAGCGAAAGCCGCTGCGCCATATCTTGTAGATTGTCCAAATCATGAACAAGCCGGTCAGCATCAGGCCTGGAATGACACCGGCGATGAACAGACGGCCGATCGAGGTCTCGGTGGCGATGCCGTAGAGAATGAAGGTCACGGACGGCGGGATCAGAATACCGAGCGTGCCGCCGGCGCAGATCGATCCGGTGGCGACGTCGTCGGGATAACCGCGGCGGCGCATCTCGGGAATGCCCATTTTGCCGATGGCCGCGCAGCAGGCCGGGGACGAGCCGGTGAGCGCGGCGAAAATGGCGCAGGCGCCGAGGTTCGACACCACCAGCCCACCCGGCACGCGATAGAGCCAGCGGTCGAGCGCCTCATAAAGATCCTTGCCCGCGGGCGACGAGCCGATCGCCGCGCCCATCATCACGAACATCGGGATCGCGACCAAAGTGAATTCGTCGAGGCCGGACCAGAACGTTTCCGCGACCACGTGGAGCGCATCGAAGCCCTGAAAGAGAAAAAGGAACGCCAAGGCGATGGCACCGAGGCCGAAGGCCACCGGAATCCCCGACAGCAGCATAAGCAAGGTGACGACGAGGACGAGCGATCCTTGAACGGCGGGACTCATCCTGCGCCTCCCAAGGCTTCCTTGGCATGTTCGCGCGCGACATCCTCGGCCGTTTGCTTCTCCGACAGACCGAACGGCGATGTCCTCCCGGTGACGAGACAGATCAAGTCAACGAGATACTGCAAGATCAGCAAACCGAGACCGACCGGCATCGAAAGGTAAGGTATCCACATCCGCGCGCGCCACACGGTGTTTGACACCCAACGCTCCGAATAAGCCTCGTACCAATAGGCCGTACAGAGGAGGAAGATCGATATGCAGAAAGCGAGCGCGATCAGCATCGTGAAGAGCGCAAGCGCATAGCGCCCGCGCGGCCCGAGATGGAGCGGCAGAATATCGACGTTGACGTGTCCGCGCGTCATCAGCACGTACGGACTGGCGACGAAGGTGGCGCCGACGATGCAATAGGTCACAGTGTCGATCTGCCATATCGTCGTGAGATTAAAGATATAGCGTTCGATCACCATGTCGCAGATAACGAGCACCGCGATGGCAATGAGGAAGGCGCCGACCACGCCGGCGGCGCGTGACAGAAACGTCACGGCCCTTATGAATGTATCCATGAAATCATCCATGATATTGGTGAAGCCGAAAGCACAAAGCTCAAGCGGCCGGCGAGTGCGCGCCGGCCGTTTGATTTCAACTACTTAACCGCCAATGCTTCGTCGATCAGCTTCTGGCCGTTCGGAACCGCCTTGGCGAATTCAGCGTAGGAAGTTTTCTTCGCCACCTCGATCCAAGCGTTGTAGTCGGCGTCGGTGAGGCTGACCACTTTCGCCTTATGGTCTTCGAAAGACTTGATCGCTTCCTTGTTGATAGCATCGGCCTTGCTCTCGAAATAGGCCTGCGCGTCCTTGCCGGCCTTGATGATAACATCCTGCTGCTGCTTGTTGAGCTTGTCGAAGCTCTTCTTCGACATCAGCATCGGCTGGTACATGAACCACAGCGCGTTATCGCCGGGCGCGATCAGACAATCGGCCACTTCGTAGAGCCGCATCGACGCGAAGGTGGACAGGCTGGTGTCCGTGGCATTGACGACGCCGGTCTGAAACGCGTTGTAGATTTCGTTCGACGGTGGGCTGACGATGCTCGCACCGGCCGCCTCCCACATGCCCGCAAATGTCGGGCCGGCGGCGCGGAACTTGCGCCCCTTCATGTCGTCGGGCTTCAAGATGCAGCCGCCCTTGGCGGCGACGCCGCCGGCGAACCAAGCATCGGACAGCACGATGACGCCGCGTTTCTCGATCTCGGCGCGAATGTCCTTCATGAATTGCGAAGCATTGATGCGTTTGGCGCGCTCCTGGCTGCGGATCAGACCGGGCATCAGCGTGGCGCTGAACACCGGCACCTTGCCGCTGGCGTAGTCGAGCGGGAACAGGGTGATGTCGAGCTGGCCGTTGGCGGTCGCGTTCCACTGATCGTTGGGCTTGAACAGCGAGGCGCCGGGGTAGACTTGGATGTCGAGGCCGACATTCGCCTCCTTGGCCTCCTTGGCGACCATCTGCACCATGTCGTCGCGCACATCGCCTTTGCCGCCGGGGAACTGATGCGAAGCTTTCAACGTGACTTGTGCATGCGCCGTCGCCGTCAGCAGCACAGCCGCCGCGACAGTCGCAAATAGAGTCTGAATGGGTCTCATCGGGAATTCCTCCATCTGGTTCTTTTTTGGCAGCGTGTAGCCGCTGCGGTTGCAATTGATCGCTACATTTCAACCTAGCTTTGCCACCCCATTTCCACATTAGCGGGGCGACGGGGGCGACGCCATAGGCGAGCCCCTCACAATTCGTCGCAAGCCCGTGCAGCGCAACAAGAATCCGCACTCTGGTCAGTGCGGATGGTTGTATTTATAACCCCGACCAACAGCGTCCTATTCGGCGCGCCGGGAGAGTACCAATATGTCGAAGCCGTTGGCGGGTATCCGCGTCCTCGAACTGGCGCGCATTCTGGCCGGACCCTGGGCCGGACAGATGCTGGCCGACCTCGGCGCCGACGTCATCAAGGTCGAGCGCAAGGGCGCCGGCGACGACACGCGCGGCTGGGGCCCGCCCTTTGTCGAAGGCAAGGATGGCAAACATATCGGTTCGGCCTATTTCCATGCCGCCAATCGCGGCAAGCGCTCCATCGAACTGGACTTCGAGAGCGAGGAAGGCCGCCGTCTGGTGCGCAAGCTCGCCGCGCGCTCCGATGTGCTGATCGAAAACTTCAAGGTCGGCGGCCTTGCCAAGTTCGGCCTCGACTACAAGAGCCTGAAGGACGAGTGCCCACGGCTGATCTATTGCTCGGTCACCGGCTTCGGGCAGGACGGGCCTTACGCCAAGCGCGCCGGCTACGACCTGATGGCGCAAGGCATGGCCGGGGTCATGGACCTGACCGGTATGCCGGACGGCGAGCCGACCCGCATCGGCATCCCGATGTCGGACATCTTCACGGGCTGCTATTCGGTGGTCGGCATCCTCGCCGCGCTGCATGAGCGCACGAAAACCGGCAAAGGCTGCTACGTGGATACCGCGCTGGTGGATTCCACGGTCGGCATCTTGTCGAACCAGGCGCTGAACTATCTTGTATCCGGCAAGGTGCCCAAGCGCATCGGCAATGCGCACGCCAACATCGTGCCCTACCAGGTATTCCCGGTCGCCGACGGCTACGCCATCGTCGCCACCGGCAACGACACGCAATTCGTCAAGTTCTGCAACACGCTCGGGGCGCCGGAACTTGCCACGAATCCGGAGTACAAGGACAATGTCGGCCGCCTCAAGCATCGCGAAGAGCTGATCGGCAAATTGTCGGCGCTGACGATCAAGATGAAGCGCGACGAGTTGCTCGAAAAGCTGGAGGCTCCAGGCGTGCCGGCCGGCCCGATCAACGACGTCGAGCAGGTGTTCAAGGACCCGCAGGTGATCCACCGCGGCATGAAGCTCGATCTGCCAAGCGCCGCCGCCAAGGGCGGTACTATTCCGGGCGTACGTACGCCGATCGTGATGGACGGCTGGCGGGCGGCGAGCGAAAACCCTGCGCCGCTGCTCGGCCAGCACACGACGGAAGTCCTGAAGGAAATCGGCGAAGCCTGACGAAACGCCGCGCGGGCGCGCCTTGCCGACGAAAAGCTATTTGGCCGGCGCGGGCTGGCGCGCCTTGGCGGCTTCGATCGCCTCGCGGATATGCCGGCGCAGGCTTTCGAGGTCATAGGGCTTTTGCAATACCATCACGCCGTGGCGCACGGCGTCCTGGGCGCTGGCGCTATAACCGGTCGCCAGCAAGACCGGCATGCCAGGGAAACGGTCCGCGATATCGCGCGCCAGATCGAGCCCGTTCATGCCACCCGGCATCAAAATGTCCGAGAACACCAGATCGACATGGGCGTCGAGCCGCAGCGCCGCGATCGCGGCCTGCGCATGAGCGACGCTGCGCACGCGGTAGCCGAGCTGGCGCAGATAGCTTGCGGCGACTTCAGCGACGTCGGCATTGTCCTCGACCAGCAGAACCGTACCGGCCGCCGCCGCCGGAGCGGGCGCCGCCTTCGGTTCGGGCGCGGCTAGCGGGGCATCGTGGGTGCGCGGCAAGAAGATCGTAATCGCGGTGCCGCGGCCTTCCGCGCTCGCGACCGTGGCCATGCCGCCCGACTGCTTGGCAAAGCCATAGACCTGGCTGAGGCCAAGACCGGTGCCCTTGCCGACGTCCTTGGTCGTAAAGAACGGCTCAAACACACGTGTCAGGTGCTCGGCGGCAATGCCCTGCCCGGTGTCGGCGATGCGGATGGCAACGAATTCACCACTGAGGCCCTCTTCCGTGGCTTCGCCCTTGAGCGTCACGGGCTTTGCCCGGATCGACAGCGTGCCGCCTTCCGGCATGGCGTCCTTGGCGTTGACGGCAAGGTTGAGGATCGCCAGTTCGAACTCGCCGGGATCGACGCGCACCGCGCAGACGCCGTCCGGCACGTCCACATTGATCTCGATGCCGGCCTGCAAAGACCGCGTCAGCAGTTCACGTAACACCGGCAGTCGCTGCGAGAGGTCGATGACCTGCGGGGTCAACGTTTGCTTGCGCGAGTAGGACAGCAATTGCCGCGTCAGCGTTTCGCCGCGCTGCGTCGCGGTTGCGATCATTTCGATCATACGGACCTGCTTCGGGTCGGTTAGTTCGGACCGCAGCCGCGCGACGCTGCCGCTGATGATCATCAGCAGGTTGTTAAAATCATGTGCGACGCCGCCTGTCAGTTGGCCGATCGCCTCGAGCCGTTGCGCCTGGCGCAGCGCGCCTTCCGCCGCCTCGCGGCGATCGGCTTCGTCGTAAAGCCGCCGCGTGCGGCGCAACGCCAGGCCCAAGCCGGCAAATAGAAATGCCGTCGCCGGCAAGCCGAACAACAAATGGCCGCTCATATAGCTCATCCACTCCGCCGTGATAGCGGAGGTCTCGGCGCCGGAAAGCACGTAGATCGGAAAGCCCGCGATCTTGCGGTAGCCGATGCGCCGCTCGATCTGGTCGACCTGCGCCTTGACGGTATAGAGGCTACGATCGAGCCCGCGCGAGACGCCCGCGTGAAACAGGCTGTCCTGATCGAGCTTGGCGCGCCGGTCCGGCGGAACCGGAAAGCGCGCCAGGAAATCGCCGTCGGCACGCACCAGGGCATAATAGCTGCCGCCGTTAGTCGCCATGCGGCCGTAGAAGTTCTCGAAATAATCGGGTAGCAGCGCGACCGTGATGACACCGGTAAACCGCCCGTCAGCCGACGGCCGGCGCTGCGACATAGCGAAGAAATACGGACCGATAGTGCCCATGCGCGGCTGGTGCACCTCGCTGACATAGGTGCCGATATTGCCGGCGACATGCATCTTGAAGTAGTCGCGATCGGATAAATCGAGCGTGCGCGGCGCCGGCAGGACGCTGGACGACGCCAAAGGGCGGCCGTTGCGATCGAGCAACGCAATACCTTGCAGTTGCGGCAAGGCCTCGACGATGCGCTTGAGCCGGGCATGCAGCATGGCTTCGTTGGCACGGATATCGTCGTCCGACATGGCGCGAATGACTTCGTCTATTTCGGCGAAGCTGCGCTCGACCGTCTGCAATACCTTCAGCGCCTGCTCATGAAGGATGTCGAGCGAGCGGTCGATGCGCTCGTCGGTGACGCGTTCGATGTTGCGGTAGCTGACCCAGGCAGCGAAGGCGAACAGCACCGCCGGCAGCACCACCGATGCCACCATCATCAGCTTGAGCAGACGAATTGCGGCGTGACGCGCGGTCAGCATGGGGGCGTAAGAAGTCCCTGTGAGGCCGGGATAATTTCACGAATCATCGAATCGGACGAGGGATTTTGCCTCCCTCGGCGTGTAAACAATTGGAAAAAATTGCGGTTTAGACGCGGCGGCGGCCACAAGGATACCTTTGGGAACCTTTCGGCTCTCAAACCGTTGTCGACTTTCACCGCGTGATTTATGGCCGTCAGACGACCGCGGTCGGCGCTAAAGCCTCAAGATCCGTGGCGATATCGATGATCACCGGGCGATTGGCGGCCAGCGCCTGCTTGAGCGCCGGCGCGATATCAGCGGCACGCTCGACTCGGATGCCCAGCGCCCCCATGTCCTCCGCGATCTTGGCAAAATTCGTCGAAGTGTAAGTCCATAATTCGCGCGAGCGGTTGTCGGCGTCATGGTCGGCATAGACGCGGTCGAAACCGCGCTTGGACTGATTGCCGCCGCCGTTGTTGTTGACGATGGTGATCGAGTTGAGCTTCCAGCGCACCGCGGTCTCGATCTCGCCGATGTGGTACCAGAAGCCGGCGTCGCCGGTAAACACGATGACCGGGCGATCGGGGCACGCCGCCTTGGCGCCAATGCCGGCGCAAAATGCCCAACCCAAATGTCCGGCGCTGCGGATGTAGCTTTGCGTCGCGACCCGCTGGTCGTACATGCCGCCCATCCACATGCCGGCATGGCCGGTGTCGACGATGACGATGGCGTCGTCCGGCGCATTCTGCGTGAGTTCATGGCAGATGCGCGCCGGGTGGATCGGCACGCTGTCCGATTCCAGTAACGACTTGTATTTGGCGGCCCAGTCGCTGCGCAGCGCCATGATCTCCTTGATCCAGGCTTGTCGCTTGGTGGCGCTGGTCTTGTCGATTTGGCCGAGCATGCGCACCAGCACCGCCTTGGCGTCGCCGAGCACGCTGGCCTGCAGCGGATAATTGCGGCCGAGCGATTCCGGATCGATGTCGATCTGGATGGCCGGCGTGCCGATTTTTGGCACCGCCCAGAAATGCGTGGTCATGCCACCGGTCTCGGTGCCGATGAAGCAAACGAGATCGGCGCGATTGACGGCGCGGTTGGCGCTTTCACGTGAATAGCTGCCGACGACGCCGACCGACAATGCATTGGTGCCGGGGATGCAGTCTTTGCCATTGAGCGAAGTCGCGACTGGAATTTGCAGCGCTTCGGCAAGTGCCACCAATTCGCGCCCGGCGCCCGAGGCGCGCACGCCGCCGCCGGCGACGATGATCGGGCGCTCGGCTTTTTGCAGGATTTCCAGCGCCGCCTTGACGTGCGCCGCTTCCGGCTCGGGCCGGAACGGCGGCACATGGGCGAATTGCGTCTCGACCAAGACGTCCATCTCGGCCTCTTCTAGATCGAGTTGGCCCTCGTTGCCGCGGAACTGCAGATGCACCGGCCCCGGCGCGCCCGAAGTGGCAACGCGGAACGCCTGGCGGATCATGTCGGGAAAGCGCGACACGTCGTCGATGGTGGCGTTCATTTTGGTCACCGGCTCGAAGGCCGGCACGTCGTCGATTTCCTGATAGACCTTGCGGAACTTGGTTTTCGGATCGCGACCGCCGGTCATGGCGATGACCGGCGAATGCGCTAGGCATGCATCGCGCAGGCCCGCGGCAAGATTGAGCGCGCCGATGACCTGCGCCATGCAGATGCCCGGCTTGCCGGAGGCGCGTGCATAGCCGTCGGCCATGTAGGCGGCCGATTTTTCGCCGTGGCAATGCACCCGTGCGATCTTGGTGCGCCGCTCCATCTCGGCGAAGGTGCGCCGCAACACCGCCGGCACCATGAAGACATGGGTGACGCCGTAGCCCGCCAGCATGTCGGCGAGAACCTCGGCGCCCGGCCGCTTGGTGTTGTGTCCTATGTCGGTCATTGAAAATCCAATAGTCAGACGGGTTTGAAGTTCATCGCGACACCGTTGATGCAGTAACGCAAGCCGGTCGGCGGCGGACCGTCCGGGAATATATGGCCGAGGTGACTGCCGCAACGGCTGCAATGCACTTCGGTTCGCACCATGCCGTAGCTGCGATCCTCGGTGGTCTCGGTAGCGCCCGGTTCGGGATCGTTGAAGCTCGGCCAGCCGGTGCCGCTCTCGAACTTCTTCTTGGAGACGAACAGCGGCTGCTCGCAGCCGGCACAGACAAACGTGCCCGGCCGCTTCTCGAAGTTGAGCGCGCAACTGCCGGGCGCCTCGGTGCCGTGTTGACGCATGACCTGGAACTGTTCAGGCGTCAGCAGCTTGCGCCATTCGGCGTCGGTATGGGTCACGGGATAGATTTTGGTGTCCATGACTGTCTCCTTTCACCCTCCCCTGGAGGGGGAGGGTCGGCGCCGAGCCTTGCGAGGCGTCGGGGTGGGGTGAACTTGGCGCGGACTGAGATCACCCCAACCCGCTCGCTATTCGCTCGCGACCCTCCCCCTCCAGGGGAGGGTAAGAGTCATCACTTAATGCACAACGGATTGACTGGCGAGCCGACCGCGCCGGTGATCGGAATCGCCGGCGCCACGAACATGAATTCATACACTTTGTCGGCGGCGCAGTCGTCGGCCAATTCCTTGAGCTCGAAGATCTCGCCCATGGTCATGCCCATGATCGGAATGGTGATCCAGTGCCAGGGCTGGTTGATGTTCTCGCCTTCCTGAACCTGGTTCGGCCGGACCTCGCAGCCCCATGTATCGCTCGCCAGCGCGGCAAGTTCGGTGTCCTTGACGAAATCGAGGGTCTCGAAGCCAAAGCCCGGCGCGTCGCCGCCCGGATAACCGTCCCAGCTGCCGGCCTTCTGGCAGCGTTCCATCATGCCGGTGCGCACGATGACGTAGTCGCCGCGCCTGAGTTCGACATTCTGCTTCTTGGCGGTGCCGTAGAGATCTTCGTTGGTAATCGCATAGCCATCCTCGAGCGAGTCGACGCCCTTATACCGGGCGACATCAAGAAGAACGCCGCGGCCCACCATCTTATTCTTGGTTTTCTCGATGCCACACTTGGCGGCGCCCGCACTTGACACTTCGCGGCAGTCGTAGCCGTTCCACATATAGTTCTCATAAAACACGTGGCCGAGGCCGTCCCACTGCGTGCCGCATTGCAGCGGGATCACCACCATATCGTCGGCGGCGCGAATGCCGCGCTTGTCGAGTACGCCGGAGTAAGCGTCGGTGCCGGTGCGCAGCATGGTGTGCACCGGATTGATGCGGCCCATCATCGGATATTTGCTCTTGGCGCCCTGCGGGCCGAAATTGTCGAAGTTTAGCGCTAGCGAAATGACCTTGCCCTTCTTCACCAGTTTGGTGGCGGCGACGATGTCCTCGGGGCTGGTGAAATTGAGCGTGCCGATCTCATCGTCCGGGCCCCACTTGCCCCAGTTCTTGTACTTCTCGGCGGCGGCCTTCATATCCTGACGCGTGACTTTTTTGGTCATCGATTCTTCCTTCGTGATGTTGGTTTGGGGTTCAAGCCACCGGCGCGGAGCGGAAGCCCGCGACGAGAAACGGAATCATGTGGCGCAGCGCGCGCTTGACGTCGCCGGGATCAATCCGGCCGTTGGTGAGCGCCTGGATGCGACCGGAATCGGCCATGGTGTAGAACATCGTTCCCAGCATGAAGTGAAAGCGCCACTCGACCTCCGCGCGCGGCATGTTTGGCAACGCCTTGACCAGCGCATCGATGAATTGGCGGCTCGACTGGTCGAAGGCCTTCGATAAAATCTTGCGGGTCGTCGTTTCGGGCTCCGTGGCAAGACGCGCGCGCAGCTTGACGAAAGCCGGCCCGCCGAATTGTGGCTGCACGCCAAGCGTCAGTGCGGGCCGTAAGAAAGCGTCGAGGATCTGCTCAAGCGCTGGCTGCCCGGTAGCGACATAGCATTGCTCCAGCAATCGCAGACGTTCCCGCGCGATCGGCGCCGCCCGTTGCGCGAATAAGGCTTCGAGCAAGCCCTCCTTGGACCCGAAATGATAAGCGATCGAAGCCAGGTTGACGTTGGCTTCCGCGGTGATGGCGCGAAGACCGACGCCAGCCATGCCGTGCTCGGCAAACAGCCGCTCCGCGACCTCAAGGATGCGTTCGCGCACCGGCGAGGCGGCGGACGGCGCGCGGGGCTTGGCGCTGCGCCGCAACTTCCCCGTCGGCCGGCGCAACTTGCGGCGGGGCCGCGCTTTGGCGGAAGCGGCTTTGAGGCTTGCCCGTGTCAACGCGAATACCTGCACGCTTGACTCGCCACCGGCGATTTGAAAGAACGCCGATGTAAACAGTCGTTTGTTTAATGTCAATTCGTCAGGAAAAGCCATGGCCGACGCGTCACCAAAGAAAAGCAAGAAGACTATTCTCACCGTCGCCGTCACCGGCAACCTGACCACGGTCGAGCAGCACCCCGGTCTGCCCTGCACGCCCGAACAAATCGCCAATGCGGCGCTGGAATCGGCCAAGGCCGGCGCCGCCATCGCGCATTTGCACGTGCGCTATCCGGACGGGCGGCCGAGCATGGAACTCGCCCATTACCGCGAGACCGTCGAGCGCATCCGCGACAAGAACTCCGACCTCATCATCAACCTCACCACCGGCGCCGGCGGCCGGTTTGTGCCTGGCAAGGAAGATCCGCGTGTCGCCGGCCCCGGCAGTACGCTGCTGCATCCGCTCAAGCGCGTCGAGCACATCGTCGCGTTGAAGCCGGACATCGCGACGCTCGATCTCAACACCATGTGGTCGGGCTCGGCCGCGGTGATCAACACGCCGGACAACGTCGCCATCATGGCCAACGAGATATACAAGGCCGGAGCCCTACCCGAACTGGAAGTGTTCGATTCCGGCGACATCCAGTTGGCCAATGTGCTGCTCGGCCAAGGCGTGCTGAAAAGCCCGCCACTGTTCCAGATCGTGATGGGCGTGCGCTACGGCTTCATCTCGACGCCGCAGACTTTAGCGTATGCGCACTCGCTGCTGCCGAAGGATGCCAACTGGGCGGCCTTCGCCATCGGCCGCTGGGAATTTCCGGCGCTAACCGCGGCCTGGTTCCTCGGCGGGCACGTGCGGGTCGGCATGGAAGACAACGTCTATATCGGCAAGGGCAAGTTGACGCGCGACAATGCAGAGCTTTGCGAGAAGGCCGTGCGCATTCTCGACGATCTCGGGGCCGAACTTGCCACGGCCAAGGAGGCGCGTGAAATTCTTGGATTGAGGCGCTAAGCTCTTATTCAAGCCGGCGAGACTTCAAAAAGGCCGGCACAACATCGGGAGGACGTTCGAATGAAACGCACACTTGGTTTGCTTGCTGCCGCGCTTCTCGCGGCCGCTTTTGACGCGGCACCCGCGTCGGCGGCGGGTTATCCCGACCATCCGGTCAAGATCGTCGTGCCCTTCGCGCCCGCCGGCCCGACCGACGTAATGGCGCGGCTGATCGCACAGAAGCTGTCGGAAAGCCTCAAGCAGCAGTTCTTCGTCGAAAACCATCCGGGTGCCGGCGGCAATATCGGCATGATGCAGGTCGCGCGTTCGACGCCGGACGGCTACACCATATTGGTGGCGAGTTCGAGCTACACAGTCAATCCAAGCCTCTACGCCAAGAATCCCTACGACGCTTTCAAGGACTTCGCGCCGATCACGCTCGCGGCGGCATCGCCGAACATCCTCGTCGTCAACGCCGACGTCCCTGCCAAGAACGTCAAGGAACTGGTCGCGCTGTTGAAGGCCGATCCGTCGAAATACAGCATCGCCAATCCGGGTGTCGGCACCACGCCGCAACTCGCCGCGGAATTGTTCAAGCTGACCAACAAGCTTGAGGTGGCGAGCGTGCCCTTTGGCGGCGCCGGACCTGCTATCCAGTCCGCCGTCGGCGGCCATACTCCGGTCGCGTTCTCCGCGCTGCCGCCCGCCGCACCCCAGGTGCAAGGCGGCAAGCTGCACGCACTCGCCGTCACCTCCGCCAAGCGTTCGGCGACGCTGCCGGACGTGCCGACCATGGCCGAAGCCGGCTTCAAAGGCCAGGAATCGGAAACCATGCAGGGCGTCTTCGTCGCCGCCGGTACGCCGAAAGATATCGTCGATCTGCTCAACAAGGAGATCGTCAAGGCGATGCAACTGCCCGACGTCAAGGAGAAGTGCGCCCAGCTCGGCTTTGATGTCGTCGCTAATACGCCGGCGGAATTCGCCACTTACATCAAGACCGACGTCGAGAAGTGGCGCGGCGTCATCAAGGACGCCAAGGTGCCGCAGATCGAATAATTCTTCATGCGCATCGTCGACATCCGCGAAACCGCGATCCCACTCAAATCGAAGCTCGCCAATTCGAGCTTCGATTTTTCCGAAATGACCACATCGGTCGTCGCCGTGATCACCGATGTAATACGCGACGGCAAGCCGGTCTGCGGCTTCGCCTTCAATTCCACCGGCCGCTATGCCTGCGGCGCGCAAATGCGCGAGCGCTTCATCCCACGCATCAGAGCCGCGGCGCCCGACTCGTTGCTCGACGCCTCCGGCGGCAATCTAGATCCCGAGAAAATTCTCGCCGCCATGATGCGACGGGAGAAGATCGGCGGCGATGCCGAGCGTTCGATCGGCATCGGCACCATCGAGGTCGCGGTCTGGGACGCGGTCGCCAAGATCGCCGGCAAGCCGCTGCACGCCCTGCTGGCCGAACGCTTCAGCGGCGGCAAGGCGCCGGACAAAGTGTTCTGCTATGTCGGCGGCGGATGGTACTGGCCGGGGCAGACCATCCAGGATTTGCAAGACGAGATGCGCCGCCATCTCGATGCCGGCTACACGCTGGTGAAGATGAAAGTCGGCGGCTTGCCGCTCGACCAGGACGTCAAACGCCTGGAGGCCGTGCTCCAGGTCGTCGGCTCCGGCGACCATCTCGCCGTCGATGCCAACGGCAAATTCCAGCGCGACGAGGCCCTCGCCTACGCCAAGGCTCTGGCGCCGTTCAAGCTGCGCTGGTTCGAGGAGCCGTGCCATCCGCTCGACCTCGCCCTGTACGCGGAACTCGCCGGCATCTACCCACCGCCGCTGGCAACCGGCGAAAACCTCTATTCGACGCAGGACGTCGAGAACCTGGTGCGCTTCGGCGGCTGGCGCGCTGATCGCGACATTGTCCAGGTCGATCCGCCGCAAGCCTACGGCATCGGCCCATACGCCAGGACCCTCGACATGCTGGCGCACCGCGGCTGGCGGCGCACGTCGCTGCTGCCGCACGGCGGCAACCAGATGTCGCTGGCGATCGCCGCCGGCTTTGGCCTTGGCGGGGCGGAATCCTATCCCGGCGTGTTCGGCGATTTCGGCGGCTTTGCCGACGACGCCCGCATCGAGAACGGCGCCATCACGCTGTCGGACCGCCCGGGCATCGGCTTCGAGGGCCAGGCCAATCTATACAAGATCATGCGCGAGCTCGCCGGCATTTAATCGACGAACGTCAGCGGCCGCGCCACCGCTTCCAGCGACATGCGTTCGGCGGCGACGCCCCAACGCAAGGCGATGAAGCCGGCACCGACCATCAAGACGGCACCGAGCAGATAGCCGCCGAACACACTCATGCGCGAACCGCTGTCGATCAGCGCGCCGAACAGCAAAGGTCCGGCGATGCCGCCGACGCCGGTGCCGATCGCATAGAAGAACGCGATGGCCAGCGCGCGGATTTCCAGCGGGAAGGTCTCGCTCACGGTCAGATAAGCCGAACTCGCCGCTGCGGAGGCGAAAAAGAAGATTGCCATCCAACACCATGTCTGGGTTTCCGCGGTAATCAGATCGCGCGCGAACAAATAGCCCGTGCCAGCGAGCAGCACGCCGGATGTCACATAGGTGAAACAGATCATCGGCCGCCGCCCCAGGCTATCGAACAGCCGGCCGATCAACACCGGGCCCAAGAAATTTCCCGCCGCGAAGGGCAGCAGGTACCACCCGACATGATCGGAGGCGACGCCGTAGAAATCGGTGAGCACCAGCGCATAGGTGAAGAAGATGGCATTGTAGAAGAACGCCTGCGCAGCCATCAGGCTCAAGCCCACCAAAGTTCGTTGACGATGCGTTTGGAACAGCGCCTTGGCGACTTCGCGGAGCGGCGTCGCCGCACGAACGCGCAGCCGCACGCGCGGCAGCTTGTCTGGCAGCGGTGGACCGAAATGCGCTTCGATAATCGCCATCACCCGCGCTGCTTCGTCGGCGCGGCCATGCGTCATCAGCCAGCGCGGGCTTTCGGGAATCCAGAGGCGCATGAAAAAGATCACCAGCGCCAGCGTGGCGCCGATCAGAAAGGCCAGTCGCCAGCCGACCTCCGTGTCGATGACGGCCGGATCGAGCAGCACGAGTGAGCCGAGCGCGCCGAGTGCGGCGCCGACCCAGAAACTGCCGTTGATGACCAGGTCGGTCCAGCCGCGCACCCGCGCCGGCACCAATTCCTGGATGGTGGAATTGATCGCCGCGTATTCGCCGCCGATGCCCGCGCCGGTGACAAACCAAAAAACGCGAAGCTGAAAATGTCCCAGGAAGCGGCAGTCGCCGCCGTCGCGAGCAAATAGACCGACAGCGTGATGAAAAACAGTTTCTTGCGGCCGAGCCGGTCGGTCAGCCAGCCGAAAAAGATCGCGCCGAGCACCGCGCCGGTCAGATAGGCGCTGCTGGCCAGCCCGATATCCGTATTCGAAAAATGCAAGGTTGGGCTTTGCTTCAAGGCGCCGGACAGCGCGCCCGCCAGCGTCACTTCCAGCCCGTCCAGAATCCAGGTGATGCCAAGCGCCGCAACCACCAGAGTGTGAAAGCGGCCCCACGGCAGCCGGTCGAGCCGCGCCGGAACGTCGGTTTCAATGATTTCGGACCTGGCGTCCACCGGCGCCTCAAAGTTGCCCCAACGGCAACGCCTGGACCTCCCCTATGTTCGCCAGCCTGTCGCGAAAATGTCACAGCGGGATCAATTTATTTTTTGACCTTATCCACAGATTCTACCCTTCCCGCGACTCAGATAGCTCTTGATCGATTTCGCGGGGCAACGGGGGATTCGATGAGCCTGGACGCAGTGGACTATCAAACGACCCAGTCCGACGTGCGTACATCCGAAGACAACCGCAGCAATACTTTGCTGACGCCGGCGCGGCGGGAGGCGCTCGATGCGCTGGAACGCGAATTCCAGGAATTGCTGAACTCGCTGCAGCGCCCTTGAAACGCACGCCGGTTCGCGCCATGCCACGCCCTCGACTATGATCGCGCGGCGGCGACTGCCGTTGCCGTTTCGGACGTACCCATGGATACCGACGCCCTCCGCCGATTGCATTATGCCGCGGCCATCGCCTGCGGCGTGTTCGCGGCCATGGTGGTGCATATTTTGCTAACGGTGTTCGGCGTCGGCCTCGACGTGGTGCTGCGCGACGCCGCTGCCGCGCAGCCGCAGCAATTGGTGTCGGCGCTGGCATGGTGGGCTATTGCCGGCGCCGGTTTTCTCGGCGGCTGGGGCACCGGCGCCTATCTGATCGCGGTGACGCGCGAGCGCGAATTCGTGTACCGGCTGGCGCAGCGATTTCTCATTGCCGTGGTGTTCGCGATCGCCACCGCCGGCGGCGTTATGAGCAAGAGCGGCAATCTCGGCGGCACCGTCGACGTCATTGCCGGGCTGATCGCCTTCACGCTCGGCATCGTCTGCGCCTTTTGCGGCGCGCGGCTCGCCTATCTCAACGCCGAGCAGGTGTAGCTTCTTCGAGCGCACTAAATTCTCCGGCGGCGTAGACGATCCGGCCGCCGACCATCGTAAGCAGCGAACGAATGCCACCAACTTCGTTGACCGGCACGGTTATGTAATCGCGGCTGAGCACCGCGAGATCGGCAAGCATGCCGGGGGCGAGTGTGCCGCGCTTGTCGTCGTCGAAGGCAAACCAGGCGCTGCCTTGCGTATAGAGCCGCAGCGCCTGTTCGCGCGTCGGCAGTTCCGCGGGGGCGCGCATCGCGGTGCCGCCGACGGTGCGGCCGTCCAGCATCCATTGCAGCGAGACGAATGGGTTGAACGACATCACCCGGTGCGCGTCGGTTCCGCCGCCGACGTGAATGCCCAAGTTGAGCGCCGAGACGATTGGCGGCGACAGGCGCGCCGCCTCGGCGCCGCGCTGCCCGAGGAAAGCCTCGCCGCGGAAATAGAGCGCATTTTGCATCAGCCAACCGACGCCCATCGCCTTCATCCGGCGCAGACTGTCGAGCGAAGCGTCGTTGAGATGCGCGACCGACCAGCGCAGCGGCGCGATCGGCGTTTCGCGATCGACCCGCTCCAGCACGTCGAGCAGATGATGGACGGATTTGTCGTTGTGCCAATGAAACGTCGCTGCCATGCCGTGCGACGCCGCCCAGCGTAGCGTTTGGTAAAGCTGCTCCTGCTGCGCCTCGCTGGGGTTCTCGTTGTTGTACATGCCCCAGGTGACGTTCTCGCCAATGCCATTGAAGCGCAGCCAATTGTCGCCGAAACCCATCGGCAGCGCCTGCGTGAGATCCTGAAAATCCTCGAGTTCGTGATCGCGGCGCGGCGCGCACAGGCTAAAGACCACGCGCAGCGTCAGGCCGCCGTCGCGCCAGACCTTGAACAGCGGCTGATAATCCGGGATCGATAGATTATAGCCGCCCGGATCGAGCACGCCGGTGAGACCGAGACTGTTGAGCTCGCGCAAGAATGCCCGCGTGCCCGCGACCTTCTGCTCGAAGCTTGGATGCGGCAGCTTGTTGAACAGATTGCTGATGGCACGGTTGTCGCCGGTGAGCCAGCCGGTCGGCTGCCCGGCCTGATCGCGTTCGATTGTGGTTTGCGCGGCGAGCGCCGCGTCGCCGGTGATGCCGAGCGCGGCATAGCCTCCGGCATCGAGCAGCACCCGGCTATAGAGCAATTGGATATAGACGTGATGATCCGGCGCCGCGGATTGGATTTCGGCTTGCGTCGGCCAGCGATCCTCGGCGAATTGCCGCTCGCTCCAACCGCCGGCGACCACCAGCCAACTTCCCTTGGGCGTGTTTTGCGCCGCGGCGCGAAGCCGTGCCAGCGCCTCGGCGAGCGTCGGCACGCCGATCCATTGCACTTCGGTGGTGAAGGTCAGCCCGGCGCGGATGGCATGGATGTGGGAATCGATCAGGCCGGGGATCACCGTCCGGCCACCAAGGTCGATGACCTTGGTGGCGGGCCCCGCCAGGGGCCGTATATCTTGCGACGTGCCAATGGCGGCGATGCGGCCGTCGCGCACCGCCAAGGCCTGCGCTTCTTCCCCCGCCAGCGTGACGATCTTGCCGTTGATCAGCACCGTATCCGGCGGAAAGGCGGGCACTTCGGCATGCGTAGTGACGGATAGGGCCAGCAATAGACCGGCAATCCATGCCGCGTGGCTAGGCCCGGCCACGGCTAAAGCCGCTGCAAGGTGCAGTCGATCTCGATGAACATGTCTTTGCTGCCGGGTGGCGTGCGCCGGTAGACGCGGGTTTGTTGATAACCCGGCTTGCCGCAGGACAATTCGACATCGTCGGGCGCAACATCCTTGTTGAGATGGCTGCGGAACAGACCGATGGCATTGCTTTGGATGGTGACCGCGTCCCCGCTCCTCGGCTTGAGCACGACTTCGGCATCGGCAACGGGCGAGCCTTTGACGTCCCGGATAAAGCCGAAATAGGCCGGACCAAGCTGCGCAGTATCGTTGGGCCCATCGTATTCGTCGCCGCCCGCCCGCGCGACGCCGAGCGCCGCCCCGAGCATGGCAGCCAGCAACAGCACGATTTTCAGCGACCCGATCATGTTTTCCGATCTTAGCGCACGAACCACTTCATCATCAGGGCAGCAGCTACAATCATAGCCGCAAGGGGCACCGCCCAGGCAAGCGTCGCTGGGAGTTTTCGGGTCATGCGATCCGGCAGATAGGCCGCGGTCAAGGCCGGGACAAGCGCGCACAGCGCCGAGGTCGACATCCAGCCGAACCAGTACATCGCCGGCCCGTTGCGCGGCCGGTTCGGGCCGAAACCAAACTCACCGAGTGCCGGATGATAGGTGAACAGCGCCAGGTTCACTTCGGTAGCGACGATGTAGACGATCGGATAGACGACCGCGAAAACGATGGCAAAAATGCCGAATCTGCGCGAGGCGGTCATGAACCAAATCCCCGAATGTTGTTGACGATGTGGCCGACGAGAAAGTTCCACCATACGGCAACCGTCAGCAACGACGTCAGCATCGCGCGCACGCGCGCATAGTCCGCGCCCGGCTGCCGCCAGAAATACCAATAGGCCGGCAGCATGCCGAGGCCGATGGCAGCGAAGTGCTCCTTGATCTCGAACAGGCCGTAGGGCTTCCAAAGCTGCAGTTGTATGATCGCAACACGCGCGCTGATCGTGTAGTGAGTGTAGATGACGGCGCCGAGCAGCGCGGTGGCGAGATACAGCAGCACCACGGCATTGACATAAGACTTCGACGACACGGCCCGGAAACGTTCGACGAACGTGCCGCCTGCACCGACCCGCGCAGGCCACCACACCGCCGCCGCCTGATGCGTCACCGCGCCCAACAGCGCGACCGCCATCAAGCCATGAACGATGAGCAGGAAAGTCATGACCATCGCCGCTCTCCAAGCATGCGGCTGGCGTTCGGATCGAATCCGAACGCCTTAAAGATCCGCAAGCGTCGCTCCCAATTCACTTTATTATTCCGGCAATTCCGGATGGTTTTTATAAAAACGAGAATGGCGAGTTTTGCCTGAACCAGCAAGTGTGACGGATGCGCGCGACGCTCGGCCAAACCACAGCACGGGAACTGGTATCGGCCCGCAAGCGATGACTGTAATCCGGACGACACCAGCGCGGACACAAAGCCTGAAGAATGCAACCGCACGCGGAGTGACGCACGCATGCGGATAGATTTTATTTTTATAATTGCATTCCATATGGCGACCGCACCGGCTCGGTT
>Ga0265314_10001523_pt1 | contig 25583 bp, 25 predicted proteins | sample 4126metaG_FD_203106 | JGI IMG/M metagenome (GOLD analysis project Ga0265314, IMG submission 203106) | Rhizosphere microbial communities from Carex aquatilis grown in University of Washington, Seatle, WA, United States - 4-1-26 metaG | ecosystem: Host-associated > Plants > Roots > Rhizosphere >... | reverse complement strand
TCCAGCGTGATTTCTACCGCCAAGCGTCCTTTCGTTTACGCTCTGACGCCGGCCAACGGGACCGTGCATGAAATCGAAGTCGACCGTTTGAGCTTCAATCGCCGTCTGGCGGTGGCTTCGTCGGCGCTGGCGATTCAGGTGGCGCCGGACGATAGCGCGTTGTATGTTCTGACGCGCGAGCCGCAGTCGCTGGTGCGCATCGCGCTCGATACGTTCAAGCTTGAATGGCGCATGGCACTGCCGAAGGACCCGGTGGACTTCGCATTGGCGGCCGATGGCAAAACAGCGGCGGTTAGTTTTGCGAGCGGCGTGCGGCTGGTGGATTTGACGGCGCGAAAACTGGCGGGGTCCGCTGGAGAGGGCGAGTTCGGAGCGGTGCGATTTTTGCCGGATTCACGGACGCTGATGGCGGCGGATCGCGGGGAGCGGCGGTTGTCGCTTTACGACGTGCCATCGGCGCGCTTGATCACGCATCTTCCGCTGGCGGTGCGGCCGGATCATTTATATTTGACCGGCGGCGAAGGACCGGGATCGAACCAGCTTTTCATTACCGGCGAGGGCATGGATGCAGTGGTGGTGGTATATCCGTATCACACGCCGGAGGTGGCTGAGACGGTGCTGGCCGGGCACGCGCCGGGACCCATGGCGGCGTCGCTTGCATATTTGTTTGTAGCGAGCCCGGCTTCGGGTGACGTGAATATTCTGGAGATCAACTCACGCCGGGTGGTGGCTGTTGCGTCGGTGGGCGCGGACCCGGGATTCATTGCGGTGACGCCGGACGACCAATATGCGCTGGTGTTAAATCGGAAATCCGGCGATGTGGCGGTGCTGCGCGTGGGTGCGATCACTAAGAACCGCGACCGGCGGGCTTCGCTGCTCACGGTGATTCCGGTGGGTTCACGGCCGGTGAGCGCGGCAGTGCGCGCTCTGTAGCGTCAAAGCACGCGCAGCGCGTCGCTGGGGAACTGAATCACCCACTCGCGGTTATCGCGCTGGTTCTCATATTCCGCGCGCGAGATAGTGACACGCACCGGTCCGGGAATGCCGCCTCCGGAAAACTCTAAGCGGATACCGTGAGGGCGCTCGACGGCGCGCAGCAAATCCGCGGGAATCTGATTCGGGCCAGGCCTGCCGTTGCGCGCGAAAACTTTGAGCTGCTCCGGGCGCACGCACAGGGTGATGTGATCGCCTTTTAAGTGGCCGGGGAAATACGGGCCTTCGAGTTCGAACTCGCCGACTTGCAGGCGGCTAGTGTTGCGGCCGGGATCGAGAGTTCGAATCTCGCTGTCGAGTAAATTGAACGCGCCCAGCAGGCGCGCGACTTCAAGATTCGCGGGTTCGTCGAGGACGCTGCGCGGCGTGCCCTTTTGTACGATCCTGCCGCCGTGGAGGATCAGCATTTCTTCGCCTAGCTCGAAGCATTCAGTCAGATCGTGCGTGACCAATAGCATGGGCGTGCCGAATTCGCTGCGGACTTGACGCAGAGCTTCGTAAAATTCTGCACGCAGAACGGCGTCGAGGCCGGTGGCGGGCTCGTCGAGCAGCAGCAATTTCGGTTCGCCGATCAACGCGCGTGCGATGCAGCAGCGCTGGCGCTGGCCTCCGGAAACTTCGTGCGGACGGCGTCCGGCGGCGTCTTCCAGGCGAAATTTATCCAGCATGTCGTTGACGCGACGGTGGCGCTCGAGGCGGGGCCGGCGCTCGGCAGCGAACGCTAGATTCTCACGCAGCGTCATGTGGGGAAACAGCGCGTAGTTCTGAAACACGTAGCCGCAATTGCGTTTTTGCGGTACCAGATGGACTCCGGCGGCGGCGTCATAAAGGATGTCGTCTTCGAGCAAGATGCGGCCTTCGTCGGGCTGCACGAATCCGGCGATCGAATCGAGCACCAGCGTTTTGCCCGCGCCGCTGGGGCCGAAGAGCACGGTCACGCCGGCGGTGGCCGTCAGTTCGAGATCCAGCGTGAAGCCCGCGGAATCGGGTCGAGGAGCGAAAGATTTGCGGAGGCGTGCCTGCAACATGCGATCTCAAACGCGGTTCGGGCTCAGGCGATTCGCGAGCGTCAACAGAGCCAATGCCACAACTGAAACCACCAGGACCAACGTTCTCGCCACCGCGCCGTTGCCGGATTCGACGGCATCGTAAATCGCGACGGCCACGGTCTGCGTGCGTCCCGGGATGTTGCCTGCCACCATTAACGTCACGCCGAAATCACCTAGCGCACGCGCAAAGGCGAGCGCTGTAGCCGCGAAAATCGATCGCCACGCGAGTGGCAAGGTCACGCGCCAGAACAACTTCCATTCCGACGCTCCTAAATTACGTGCCGCGCGTTCGTAATTGCGGTCCACGCTTTCGAGCGCCGCGCGTGTCGACTTCACTAATAACGGCAGTGCGTGCAGGAGCGCTGCGACGACAGCGGCCTTCCATGTGAAGACCAGCGGCGACCCGAAGATGGTTTCCCACAGTTTCCCTAGCGGGCTCGCGCGCCCCAGCAGCACCAGCAAGTAGTAGCCGAGCACGGTGGGCGGGAGAACGAGCGGCAATGTGACGGCCGCATCCAACACATCCTTGCCGCGGAATTGGCGATTGGCCAGCAGATAGGCGATCCACAAACCTGCGAAGAACGCTAGCGCGGTGGATACTAATGCTACGCGCAAGCTCAGCCACAGTGGGAACCAGTCTATTGCCATAAATCCAAAATCACGATTGCCATCGGATGCTAGATTATAGCGGGTCGAGCGCTTAGGATTCCGGAGAGTCTTCGGACGCTTCCGCTTCGGCCTGCGCGATCAGGTCTTCTTCGCTGATTTCCGTTTCCAAAATTTCGCAGGCGCGGTCGTACGCCGAAGTCGGGACCAGCAGGCGCAGCGCTCCGGGGCCGCTGTATCCGGCCGAAAACTCGTTCTCTAACGAACAAGGAACGTCGGCCGCTTGTAGCAGGCCGCGCGCGAAGTTCGCTTCGTCCATCGACAGGAAAGTTCCGACTAATTGCAGGTCGCCGTCCACTGGAGTGTCGGTGGGCTCCATCGCGGGTTCGCTGGGTTGCGGATCATTCTCCAGCGTCAAGTTGCGCTCCGCCAGTTCGGTGTCGTAGCACGCGCGCGCGACGTCCACCAACTCATCGCGATCAATCTCCAAAAGCGCCGCGTCGGACAGCAGCGCGTAATGCCGCTTAAAATCTTCAGGATCGATTTGCATGGTCACCTCAACTGTCGCGCCGGATTATACTGTTATCTCGATGGACTTCGACAAGCTTCCAACCTATCACCAATTGCCAGTCAAACCCGGCGCCCCCGCAGGATCGTCCTGGGGAATGTTCGGCGAAAATGACGAACTCGGCTGTTTGAATTTTCTGACGCCCGAAGGCCTGGTGGACGCTGCGCGCCTCGTGCAATCCGGAAAGATCTTTCGTCTGGACGCGAAGATTGGTTTCGCCAAGCCTCCGCTGTTCGGGCGCAACGCGGTGGCGCACAGAATTCATCCGCTGGGACCTTTTGCGAATGACGATGTGCTGGATAATTACAACACGCAGGAGAGCAGCCAATGGGATGGGCTGGCGCACGTCGGACACTTCAAATACGAATGCTTCTACGGCGGCGTAAATCCGGGTGAGATCAAATCCGGCGCGGGCGGGAGACTCAGCATTCATCATTGGTCCGATAAATTCGCAGGACGCGGGGTGTTGATTGACGCGTATGGTTATCGCAAGTCACGGGGTATAGCGGTCGATCCGCTCTCGCCCGATACTTATACGCTGGAAGAGCTGAAGGCCGCGCTTACCGCGCAGGACACGACGCTCAAGCCCGGGTCCATCGTGCTGGTGCACACCGGGTGGATGGAGGCGTACGAAAACTCAACGGCGCAGCAGAAGCAAGCGATGAACAAGTTTGGAGATGTGAAGTCCATTGGGATCGAGCGCAGCCGCGAAATGGTCGCGTGGCTGTGGGACCACCGCGTTGCGGCCATCGGCGCCGATAATCCGGCGGTGGAGTCGCTGCCCTTCGATTTGGGCGATGAAAACGCGCTGCACTACCTGACGCTGCCTTTGTTGGGATTGCCTCTCGGCGAGTTGTTCGTGTTAGCGCCGCTGGCGGAGGACTGCGCCCACGACGGGCGTTATGAATTCCTGATCGCTTCCGCCCCGATGAATCTGGAAGGCGGGATTGCTTCGCCGCCGAATGCGCTAGTGATCAAGTAGGCTATTCAGCTTTATCCGCGAGCACGCGGACGTGATTGTTGCGGACTTCGACGAAGCCGCCGGTGACTTGAAAGCTCTGCGTCTGTCCCTTGAGCGTCACCGAAAGAGTGCCCTCGGCCAGTTCGCTGAGCAGCGCGGCGTGGCCCGGCAGGATGCCCATGTAGCCATCCTTGCCCGGAATCTGCGCCGAGTCGGCCTGCTGCTGCAGCACCAGTTTTTCAGGCGTTGCAATGTCGATTTGGAAAGTGTCAGCCACGGAAGGTTAGCCCTTCTTCTTCATGTCTTCCCAGGTCTCGAGTACGTCGTCGATCGAGCCCTTCATGTAGAACGCCTGCTCCGGAATCTCATCGTGCTTGCCTTCGACGACTTCCTTGAAGCTGCGCACGGTGTCGGCGACCTTGACGTATTTGCCCTTGAGGCCGGTGAACGCTTCGGCGACCGTGAACGGCTGTGAGAGGAAGCGCTGAATTTTGCGGGCGCGGGCGACGGTGGCTTTGTCTTCGTCGGAAAGTTCGTCGACGCCGAGGATCGCGATGATGTCCTGCAGATCTTTGTAGCGTTGCAGAATCTGCTTCACTTGCTGCGCGACGTTATAGTGCTCTTCGCCGATGACGCGGGGGTCCAGAATGCGCGAGGTGGATGCCAGCGGATCGACCGCGGGATAGATACCTAATTCTGAAATCGATCGCGAGAGGTTCGTGGTCGCGTCCAAGTGAGCGAAGGTGGTGGCCGGAGCGGGATCGGTGTAATCGTCGGCGGGCACGTAAATCGCCTGCACCGATGTGATGGAACCGTTCTTGGTCGATGTAATGCGTTCCTGCAAGTCGCCCATTTCGGATGCCAGGTTGGGCTGATAACCGACGGCGCTGGGCATGCGGCCTAGCAGCGCGGATACTTCGGAACCGGCTTGCGTGAAGCGGAAAATGTTATCGATGAAGAGCAGCACGTCCTGATTTTCTTCGTCGCGGAAATATTCGGCCACGGTGAGTGCGGTCAGGGCGACGCGCAGACGCGCCCCGGGGGGCTCGGTCATCTGCCCGTAGATCAAGGCACACTTCGATTTGCGCCAGTCCTTTGGATCGATAACGCCGGACTCTTGGAATTCGAGCCAGAGATCGTTTCCTTCACGGGTGCGCTCGCCGACTCCGGCGAACACCGACACGCCGCCGTGTTTTTGCGCCAGGTTGCTGATCAGCTCTTGAATGATGACGGTCTTGCCGACGCCGGCGCCGCCGAACAAGCCGATCTTGCCGCCGCGCAAGTAGGGCTCAAGGAGATCGACGACCTTGATGCCGGTCTCGAACATCTGGAGTTCAGTCGCCTGTTCGTCGAACGCAGGAGCTTGGCGATGAATGGGGTAGCGCTTGGCCGTGTTCACGGGGCCCATCTTGTCGACAGGTTCGCCGATGACGTTCAGCACGCGGCCTAGGGTTTCTTTGCCGACGGGCACGGTCACGGGCTGGCCGAGGCTCTCGGCTTTCATGCCGCGCACCAGACCATCGGTGGGCTGCAAGGCGATGGTACGCACGCGGCTCTCGCCGATGTGCTGCGCCACTTCGCAGATGATGTCGATGGGGTCGGGAACTTTGTAGCCTTCGCTGGTGATGCGGATCGCCGTGCGGATGACGGGGATTTGCCCTTCGGGGAACTCGACGTCCACGGCCGGTCCGGCCACCTGGATCACTTTTCCGATTACGCTCATAGAAACCTCGCTTTAGTCCAGAGCAGCCGCGCCGCTCACAATTTCGATAATTTCGCGCGTGATGCTCGCCTGGCGCACGCGGTTCATGTACAAAGTCAGTTTGTCGATCACATCGGTGGCGTTGGAACTGGCGGCGTCCATCGCGGTCATACGCGCGGCGTGTTCGGCCGCTACCGATTCGAGCAGCGCGCTATACACCTGTAATTTGATGTAGCGCGGGAGCAGCGTGCCCAGCAGTTCCTCGGGCTTCTGCTCGTAGATGTAATCCACCTGCTCCTGGGATTTCGGGACTTCAATCGGCAGCAGGCGCGTTTCCGACAGCGTTGGCGCCATCACACTTTTGAATTCGTTGACGAACATGTACACGGCGTCGATCTCGCCGCTGGAAAAACGCTCGATGATAGCGTCGGCGATCTTATCCGCGTATGGCAGGTTCAGAGAACGCATCATGTCCAGATGTTCGCCGGAGATGCGCGCCTCGCGTTTGCGGAAATAATCGCGGCCTTTGCGGCCGATCAGCTCGAAGGTCAGCTCCGCGTCGCGGTGTTCGTTCACGAAGCGCTGGGCTAGCTTCAAGAGGTTGGCGTTGAAGCCGCCCGCTAGTCCGCGATCCGCCGTTACTACTACGACCAAGATCTTCTTTTCCGGGCGGACGGCTAACAATGGGTTGCCGCCGGCATCCGGATTCTGGCTCGCGGCCGAGGCCACGTTCGCCAGCATCTCGCGCAGCATTTTCCCGTACGGACGAGCCGCCAGCGCACGCTCCTGCGCCTTACGCAGCCGCGCGGCCGAGATCATCTTCATGGCCTTGGTGATCTGCTGCGTGTTGCGGATCGAACGGACGCGCCGCCGGATGTCGATTAGACTCGGCATTTTACTTGGACTTTTGTTCCTCGACGAAGCGGGTCTTGAATTCGCCCAGGGCCGCGGTCATCTGTCCCTTGAGAGTGTCGTCCAGGGCTTTCTTTTCGCGGATGGTCGAAAGCATGGCGGGATGTGCGTTCTCGACAAATTTGAATAGACCGTCTTCGAAGGCTCGGCACTGATCGAGTGGGACATCATCTAAGACGCCTTCGGTACCAGCGTAGAGAATCATGATTTGTTTTTCGACAGGCACCGGTGAGTATTGACCCTGTTTCAGGATCTCCACCATGCGGCTGCCGCGCGTGAGCTGGGCAGTTGAAGTCTTATCCAGATCCGAGCCCATCTGCGCGAACGCTGCTAGCGCGCGATACTGCGCCAGGTTCAAGCGCAAACTTCCAGCCACTTGGCGCATGGCTTTCACCTGCGCGTTGCCGCCGACGCGGCTGACGGAAATACCTACGTTGATGGCGGGACGGATATTCGCGTTGAACAAATCGGATTCGAGATAAATCTGGCCGTCGGTGATCGAAATCACGTTGGTTGGAATATACGCCGAGACGTCGCCGGCTTGGGTTTCGATGAACGGCAAAGCAGTCAGAGAACCGCCACCTTTTTCGGCTGACAGTTTCGCGGCGCGCTCGAGCAGGCGGCTGTGAAGATAGAACACGTCGCCGGGGAACGCTTCGCGTCCGGGCGGACGGCGCAGCAACAACGAAATCTCGCGATACGCTGCGGCGTGTTTCGAAAGATCGTCGTAAATGCACAGCGCGTGGCGGCTGCTGTCGCGGAAATATTCGCCGATGGCGCAGCCTGAGTACGGAGCCAGGTACTGCATGGGCGCGGGGTCAGACGCGGTTGCGGCCACCACGATGGTATATTCCATGGCGCCGTAGTCTTCGAGCGTCTTCACCACCTGCGCTACGGTCGAACGCTTTTGGCCGATGGCGACGTAGATACAAATGACGTCGCCGCCTTTTTGATTGATGATGGTGTCGAGGGCGACGGTGGTCTTACCGGTCTGGCGGTCGCCAATGATCAACTCGCGCTGTCCGCGGCCGATCGGCACCATGGCGTCGATGGCTTTGATACCGGTCTGCATCGGCTCTTTCACGGGCTGGCGATCGACTACGCCCGGCGCGATGCGCTCGATGGCGTTGAAGGATTTCGTTTCGATGGGGCCCTTGCCGTCGATGGGTTTGCCGAGCGCGTCAACCACGCGTCCGATCATGGCTTCGCCGACGGGGACACTCATGATGCGGCCGGTGCGGCGAACTTCGTCGCCTTCCATGATGCCCGACGCTTCGCCGAGCAGCACCGCGCCGACCTGATCTTCTTCAAGGTTCAGTGCGATGCCGGAGACGCCGCCCTTGAACTCGATCAGCTCGCCGGCCATTACGTTTTCCAGGCCGTAGATGCGCGCGATACCGTCGCCGACGGAAATCACCGAGCCGGTTTCGGCAACGTTGACGGCCTTCTCGTAGTTCTCGATCTCCTCGCGTAACAGGCGCGAGATTTCATCTGCCCGAATCTGAGCCATAATTCCTTTTTGATCGGAGAGCCTACTGGCTCCCCAGTTTTACCCGCAGCCGCTCTAGCTGACCACGGACGCTGCCATCATAAACGGTGGAACCCACTTTAGCCACCACGCCCCCGACCAGCGCCGGATCGGTGGAATACCGCAGCCTGGTTTTCTTACCCGCCAGCCGCGAAAGCTGGACTTCCAGCGCCGCGCGCTGGGCCTCCGGCAGGGCCTGCGCGCTGGATACATCGGCGCGCACGTAACCGAGCCGCTCGTCGGCCAAATTCTCAAATGCTTCGATGATTGATTTCAGTTCATGGACGCGCCGGTGATCGATCACTACAAACAGAAAATTGCGGACCTGCGCGGATAAATTCATGGGCGCAATCAAGCGCGCCATCACCGCACGCTTGCGCGACGGCGCCACGGCCGGGGATGCCAGCGCGTTCTTTAACTCGTTGGACGAGGCGATCACTTCGTCGACTGCTTGCAACTGCGCCGTAATAGCCGCGGGATCGGCCTGCGCGGCGCTCGACGCATGCACCCCAGCCGTGACTACATCGGCGAGTGCTTTCGCGTAACGGGCTGCCACAACGGAGATCATTTAGCTTTTCGACTCCCGCTCTAAATCCTGAATGAAGGCGTCGACCAGGCCTTGTTCGGCTTTTGCGTCCAGGCGTTCGCGGACGCGCTGCTCGGCGAGATCGAGCGACAGCTTGGCCGCGTAGCTCTTGAGTTCGCGGCGTGCGATTTTGCCGGACATTTCGATTTCCTGCTGCGCTTGATGTTCCAGGCGGGCGATCTGCGCGGCCGTTTCCTGGCGAATGCGCTCGCCTTCCTGCTGCATTTCGGCTTTGGCTTCGACACGGAAACGCTCGATGTCGGCGCCCAGTGTAGCCGTGCGCGCGGTCACTTCGGCGGCGCGTTTATCGGCGTCCTGTTTGATGGCGCGAGCTTCCGCAATGCCCTTCTGGATCTCTTCCGTACGCGATTTAAACAGGGGCGGCAGAGTTTTGGCGAGCAGATAGCCCAGCCCCACTACCAGCAGCACGAAATTGGCCCACTTCCAGCCGACGGCCGGTTCGGGCATCGCTCCGCCTTCTTGCGCGCTCAGTAACGCAGCGCCGGCGAGCAGCAGCAGTGAGAGGGAAGATATGCGCCGCATTAGGCTCTCCTCGCCAGCATCGCGGTGGCGATCTCATCCGCCAAAGCTCCGGCGGATGCTGTCAGACTCTCGCGCGCAGTGGTGATCTCGGCGGTCATCTGTTCCTTGGCTTGCTGGACGGTGCGGCCGGTGCGCTCGCGCGCGCTGTCCACTTGGCCCGCTTGGTCGGCCAGCCAGTTCTTGCGGGTTTCTTCCTGCTCGCGATAGACTTCCGCGCGAGCTTCCCGCATCTTGGCTTCGTATTCCTGAACTTTACGCTCAGCGTCCTTGAGACTCTTCTGCGCGGCGTGGCGCGTGCCGGCCGTCAGTTCCTCGCGCTGCTTTAGCAGCCGGTTCAGCGGCCCAAACAGCATCACCTTTAAATAGAAGTAAAGGAAAAGCAGCAGGACAACGGTTGGGATAGATTTCAGCAGTATCCCAGCGAGCGAGTGCAGAGTCTGTACCATCAGGTTGTTTGGTAAGGGAACGGAGCTAACTTCAGAAAGACGTTTACGACGACGTCGCCCGAAAAATTACGGTAACACAGGAATCGAGTGCGGGTCAACTTTGCCGGGAAGGGGTAGGAGGAGAAGGGGAACGCGGAAAGTTCCGGCGTTCCCACTTCCGGAGGGTGCTCGGAGGAGACACCCTTATTGCCCCGATTGTATCCGGAAAATCGCCAGAATTTCGTGATTTATCGAAAGATAGGGAGAGGAAATGCCCGTATCCGCCACTTACAGTACGAAAGATAGCTTTGGCTTCGAGATGACTAATCCAACTACCAACGTCGTGCGCTTCCTGATCTGGATTTCTGTTGGCGGGATTGGGGTTGCCGCGCTGGCGAGTCGCGTGGCGTTGAGTTTAATAAAATAAGGGGCCGGGTAGTGACCCGGCCCCCATTCAAGCACTAAATTTTATTCATGTTTTAGTGGCGATCTTCGCGGAAGTCGCGGCGGTCATGATCGCGATCCCACCTGTGATCGTGTTCGAAGCGTCCGCGGGGTCCGTCCCAGAATCCGGCGTAGAACATCCCGCCTTCATGGCGCGGCCCCACCCAATGGGCACCTTCATAAGGGGGACGACTCCAGTAACCCTCGTGCCAGCGGTAACGGCCGCCATCGGGATACCAATAGCCATCTACCCAGAAGTAGCCGGGCCCGGGGGCAACCGGGCGAACGCGGATGACACGCGGCGCCGGGGGCGGCCCGATACGAATACCAAGAGAGACCTGACCAAATCCAAGCCCCGCTGTCAACAGCATAGCTGCAAGTAGTTTTTTCATTTTAATCCCCTTCCTCTCTTTGTTGGTCCTGCACGTCTGCCAGCGCACAATGCATTTCACAATCCATTGCTAACTCATTGTAAACACATTGGCCGAAAAAAGGGCCCCCCGAAAATTCTACTGGGCGGCCCGATCCACAAGAAACTGTTGCAGTTACCGGCGGAAGCCGGCGTGTCCACCTACGAAGGCTCGTCCACCGACAAATCCGCGGGGTCCTACGAAAGCGCGTCCGCCGACGAAGCCGCGCGGGCCTACGAAGGGGCGTCCGAAACCAAAGCGGGGTCCCCAGAATCCATTGACCCAAACGCCGTAAGGATTGTAGTACCCGGCGGTCCACACATAGCCGGGATACGGTGCCGCGTAAACCGCGGGCGGTGGCGGAGCATAATAGGCCGGGGCCGGAACACCGACGCCGATCCCGATACCAATCCGCTGCGCGTTGGCGGTACCAGTGCTGAAGAACAATCCTGCAAGCATCAAAGCGCCTGCCAAAAAACCTGTTAAAGTCCGATTCTTTTTCATTGTATGCCTCCCTTTCACGCTCTCTTAGAATGCAACTCGTATGCCACAGTTAAATTGCTGAAAATAAGTGGCCTCCGAGTTCGGCAACGGCTGACTGCAACCGTCCGTGGTGGTTTTCGGCCAACGCTATTTTACGAGGCGCGCGAGAATGGGCGCGCCGATGGCCAAGAGCAACACGTAGGCGGCGGCGAAGGGGCCGAGGCGAGGTTCGAGCGCGACTCCCAAGCCGGCGATCACGATGGAGAATTCGCCGCGGGCGACTAGGACCGCTCCTGCTCGCCAACGGCCTGCTGAGTCGATGCCTTGGCGGCGAGCGGCCCAATATCCAGCGGCCACTTTCGTGAGAGCGGTGCATAGGCCGAGAGCGATGGCGGCGGGCAGCACGGGAAGGAGACTGGCAGGATCGATTTCGAGTCCGAAGAAGAAAAAGAAAGTGGCGGCGAAAAGATCGCGCAAGGGCGCGAGCAAGCGGTGCGATTGTTCGGCTATGGGGCCGGAGATCGCGGTACCCACTAAAAACGCGCCGATCGCGGCCGAGACTTGTAAGCGCTGCATGAGTCCCGCGACTAACAAGACGGCACCGAGCACCGACAGCAGAATCACTTCGTCGGACTGGTGCGCGGCGAAGCGGCTGAGGCGCTGGCCGTAGCGGATCGCGACAAACAGCACCAGCGAGACTAGCGTGATGGCGATGGCGACCGAGGAGACCATCACCTGAACGGTGCCGCCCGTGATCAGGACCGCGACTAACGGCAAGTAAGCGGCCATCGCCAGATCCTCCAGCACCAGCACGGACATCACGGCGGGGGTCTCGGGATTATTCAGGCGCCCCGCATCGGCCAGGATTTTCGCGATCACGCCGGAAGAGGAAATATAAGTGACGCCGCCCAGCAGCACGGCGGCAAGGGGACTCCAGCCGAGGAGAAATCCGGCAACCACGCCGGGCGGAAAGTTCAGCGCCAGGTCTACCAATCCGGCGGGCAGGCCCGTTTGCAGTTGTTGTTTCAATTGATCGCCAGTGTATTCGAGACCGAGCATGAAGAGCAGCAGCAAGACTCCGATTTCGGCGCCGACGTGAATGAAACCCTGGCTGAGCGGGAGGGGCGCGAGTCCGCCTTTGCCGAACGCGAGGCCGGCCAGCAGATACAAGGGAATCGTCGAGAAGCCCAGGCTGCTGGAGAGGCGTGCGGCCACGGCCAGCCCTACTATCACGACGCCTAGTTCGATAAACAGCAGGGAAATGTCGCCGGGCATTCAGGCTTTCAGGGAGCGGCGCTGGCGTCGGCCGGCTGCGAGCTGAGGATCTTCACGCGGGCGATGCGGTTGCGATCCATGGATTCGACGATGAAGGTGCGGCCGTCGTGGACCATGGACTCGCCCATTACCGGGATGTAGCCGAACTGATGCAGAAGAAATCCGGCGAGCGTCTCGAAGCCGGCGTCGCCCGGGAGTTCGATGCCGTATTGCGAACTCAAATCGCGGATGCTGGTGCTGCCGTCTAGTTCGACGATAGGCGCTCCGGCCACCGGCAGAGCGGGACGGACATCGTGCTCATCGGCAATCTCGCCAAAGACTTGCTCGAGCACATCTTCGAGGGTGACTAAGCCGGTGAAGGTGCCGAACTCATCGACGACCATCGCCAGATGGGTGTGCTGGTTGCGAAACTCATCGATCAATTGATGAAGAGGCTTGGTCTCCGGCACCACCAGCGGCTTGCGCAGATACGGGCGCAGACGGAAGGGACGCGGGATCTGGCGGCGATCGGTGGCGGCCTTGCGTTCCTGCCAGGCGCGCACCAGATCCTTATAATGCAGGACGCCGATGATGTGTTCGGGGCTGCCTTCGTACACCGGCAGGCGCGAGTATTTGTGCTGCATGGTCAGGCGCAGCAAGTCATCCAAGCTGGCTCCGACCGACACTGAAACAATCTTCCGCCGCGGTGTCATGATCTCACGCGCGTTGATTCCCTTGAGTTCGAGCAACTTGTTTATGGCGTCCTGCTCGAAGCTTTCGAGGTGTCCTTCGTGATGGCTGGTTTCGACGATGAACTTCAGCTCTTCGGGCGAGTGGCCGCCTCCGGTATGGCCGCCGCGCAGGCCTAGGAGGTGGGAGAGTGCGCTCGAGGTACGGTCGATCACAAACACGAAGGGCGCCGAGATGCGCCGGAAAATGAGTAGCGGTGTGGCTACCAACAGCGCGAGCTTGTCGGCTTTTTCGAGCGCCAGATTTTTGGGCACTACTTCGCCGATCACCACATGAACGAAGCTGATGACCAGAAAGGCCACGGCAAAACTGAATCCGTGTAGCCAGGGAATGGCGGCGGCGTGGGGGGCGATCCAGGGCTCGAACCAGGAGAGCAGGATCTGATAGACGGTGTCTTCGCCGGCCCAACCGAGTCCCAGGCTGGCCAGCGTGACACCTACCTGCGTGGCGCTTAAGAGGCGCCCGGGGTTCGCGAGCAATCCGAGTGCAGCGCGCGCGGAAGCGTTGCCTTGTTCGGCCAGTTCCTTGAGACGCGAGCGCCGCACGGAAACCAGCGCGACCTCGGCGGCGGCGAAGAAGCCGTTCAGGGCGACGATGGCGACCAGCAGGATGAGTCGTAGGGACATAGACGCCGGAAGACGATTCGCTACAATCGAAAGCAGTGAGCTTACCGGAGAACGCGCACTACGGATCCGACACCACGCGCGCTTCCAGCCTGCTGCGGCTGCTCAATCTGAGCATAGCGGTTTTGTTGATCGCGTTCCTCGCGGGGGGCTACTGGTACGCTTGGCGGCCGCTGGCGCAGACCTCCGGCGAGATCAGCGCGCCGATTTCCGCCGAAGGCCGCATCGCGCGGGACGCACAGGGCACGCCGCATATCCAGGCCGCGTCGTGGCAGGACGCTATTTTCCTCGAAGGCTACGCCATGGCGCAGGACCGCTTGTGGCAGATGGACGGGATGCGGCGGCGCGCGGCGGGCGAGTTGGCGGAGGTGGTGGGCGCGGCGGCGGTCGAATCCGATCAGGAAGCGCGCCGCATGAACTTGCGGCAGATCGCCGAGGCTCAGGAAAAGGGGTTGCAGCCGGAGGAACGCGCGGTGATGGCGGCGTTTGCGCGCGGGATCAATTATTTCATCGAGACGCATCGCGACCGCTTGCCGCTGGAGTTCACGCTGCTGCGCTACGATCCGCGACCGTGGTCAGTGCGCGACTGCATGCTGGCGGGCCTCGAGATGTACCGGGCTCTTTCCAATAGTTGGCGCGGTGAATTGCTCAAGCAAAAGATGCTGGCGAGCGGCGAGCGTGCCAAGGTCGAATACTTGTTTCCAGTGCGCACAGGTCACGAGCCGCAGCCCGGATCGAACGGGTGGGCGCTGGCGGGATCGCGTTCTGTGAGCGGTAAACCGATCCTAGCGAACGATCCGCATTTGGAATTTTCCATTCCCTCGCCGTGGTATCTAGTGCATCTGAAAGCGCCCGGACTCGACGTTACCGGCGCGGCCATTATCGGATTGCCCGCGGTGGTCATCGGACACAACGACAGGATCGCTTGGGGCGTGACGAATTTGCAATTCGACGTGCAGGATCTATATCGCGAGCCGGCGGGCGTGAACATGCGGGTGGAGCAGGACGCCATTGCGGTCAAAGACGCGAAGCTCATGCCGATCACGACGGGGCTCACCAGGGACGGCCCGCTGTTCCTGGCGGACGGGCGCGAACAGTTTGCGCTGCATTGGACCGCGGCGGAAGCAGGCGGCTTCTCGTTCCCGTTTCTAGCGATCGACCAGGCTCATAACTGGAACGAGTTCCGCGCCGCGCTCGAACACTTCGGGGGGCCCGGGGAGAACTTCGTTTATGCGGATATTGACGGGAACATCGGCTATCAGGCGGCGGGGATGCTGCCGATTCGTAAGAGTTGTCCCGGCGATGTGCCGGCTGAGGGCGACGATTGCGCGTGGGCCGGCTTCATTCCTTTCGAGAAATTGCCGAGCGCTTATAACCCGCCCGCGGGCATGATCGTGAGCGCGAATCAGAATCCGTTTCCGGCGGACTATCCGTATCGAGTGGATGGCAATTTTGCGCCGCCCTATCGCGCGAATCAAATCCGCGCGCTGCTCAGCTCGCGCGCGAAATGGAAGCCGGAAGAGATGTTGCGGGTGGAGACGGATGTGTATTCTGCGTTCGATCAGTTCGTGGCGCAGCAGGTGGTGGCGGCGTTCGATGCGGAGAAGCCCGCAAACCCGCAGACGCAGGAAGCTGTCGCGGTGCTGCGCAAATGGAACGGGCAAATGGAAAAGGGGCAAGCCGCGCCGATGCTGGCGTCGCTGGTGTATGAGCAGATCCGCAAGCGAGTGGCGGAGCGCGCGGCCACTGGGTCCGGCGAAATTTATCAGAACTATATGGCGACGAGCGTGATCGAGCGCTTGCTGCGTGAGCGTCCGGCGGATTGGTTCCCGAACTACAACGCGTTCCTGCTGCGCTGTTTGGTGGGAGCGATCGAAGAGGGGCAGAAGATCCAGGGATCGAAGCCCTCGCGCTGGGATTACGGGGAGTATCAGGCGTTGCAGATTGTGAACCCGGTGGAGGGGCGCCTGCCGCTGATCGGCAGTTATTTCAATATCAACCGCGTGGCCATGAACGGCGCGCCGACGACCGTGAAACAGTATACGCGGCGACTAGGACCATCGCTGCGCATGATTGTAGATTTGGCGGATCTGGATCATTCCTTCGCGAACCTGGCGACCGGGGAATCCGGCCAGCCGCTGTCTTCCCACTATAAGGACCAGTGGGACGCGTACTACGCGGGGCGTAGCTTTCCCATGCAGTACGGGAAAGTGGACGCGAAGAACGTGCTGACGGTTAAGCCGCGATAAATACTTCAGTTCAATGTGCGTTTGCGGGGCGCTTGCGACGCATAGGCATACACCGCCGGGAAGTCGGCGATCTCCAGATTTGGGTGCTCATGCAGGATCTCATCCTCCGTCAGGCCGGAGGCGAGCCAACGCAAGACGTCCGCTACAGTAGTACCCGATCCACGGATGTAAGCTTCGCCGGAGCCCTGCACCGTAATCCGCGAGAGGTCCGCTTCTTCGCCCATCACTCACAGTATCAGGCAACCGCCCGGCCCTGGCGATCGATTCGATACGTTCGTCCGCGCCAGGTGATGGTATTGCCGAAAAATCCGGCGATCCAGAAGAGGAAACCGAGGATGTCTTCGACGGGCAGGAGAATCCAGTTGAGCGGGGCGTCCAGCACCACTTGCGAGATCATCCATGCAGAGGCGTAGCGGAACGACGCGGCCACGGCCACCAGCGGCCATGCCGGCCCCATCACCGCGCACAACAGTAACGCGACCGGAATCGGATAGGTGAAGATCTGTCCGATGTAACCCAGCGGACGCGAGCGGCGGCTGGTGCGTCCCCAGCGGATGCGGTGCGTGAAATTCTTGGCCCACGGCTCGCTGCCGATGCGGTGCTCGATCACATAAGAAGAAAGAATCACGCGCTGGCCGGATTGCGCCATCAGACGGCCGAGGTCGAAGTCTTCCGCGATGTAATCTTTCACGCGCTCGATGCCGCCGATGGCTTCAATGGCGCGGCGGCGGCCGGCAATGGTGGGTCCTACGGCGAACTTCATCCCGGCGAGAAGACGCGCGGTGAGCACGCCCTGCCAGAAGTTGGTGTTCATTCCCAGCGCTTCTAATCTGGACCAGAAACTGCGGCCGGCGATGGCGCGGTAGGGGCAGGTGGCCAGCGCGGTTCGTCCGTCGGCGAATTCCGCGGCGATCACTTTTAAGAGGTCCGGGCCGACCCGGATGTCGCTATCGCTCATCACTACCAGATCGTGTTGCGCTTCGGCCAGCATGCGCGCCAGGCTGTACACCTTCGCGTGAGGATAGGGCGGCTCGCCAACGACCAATAATTGCGAAGGCACCTGCGGGTATTCGGCTGCTAGGCGCCGTACGAGCGCCACGCAGGGGTCAGAGGCTTCGCGCACCGCGAACACGATTTCGAATTGCCGGTAGTCCTGGGTGAAAAACGTGCGCAGATTCTGTTCCAGGCCGTCGTCGAGGCCGGCGAGGGGCTTTAGTACGCTGACCGGTTCGGGCGCGGGCGGCGCGGGCGGGCGCACCGCTGCCAGGTAGCGGATCGCCGCGATCACGGATAGCACCGAATACACCAGCGATCCGGCCAGCAGGAGTGCCAGGGCCGCGAGCAGGATCGTCATCTTCACAAGCTTACCCTAAGGTTGCGTTACTCTTGATGGTTTATGTCTTTGACCGGTGGTTTATGTCTCTAATCGAAGCAATTGTCCTCGGCATCGTGCAGGGCCTCACGGAATTTCTGCCGATCTCGAGCACCGCGCACCTGATCCTGATCCCCTGGCTGTTCGGCTGGAAAGATCCCGGGCTGGCCTTCGACGTCGCGCTGCACGTAGGCACGCTGGCCGCGATCCTGATTTACTTTTTCCGCGATTGGGTGCAGGTGATCGCGCAAGGACTGGGAATGCGCAGCGAACATGAACCGGCGCTGTCACGAAATCCGGGGCTGTTGTGGCTGATGGTGGCGGCGACCATTCCCATCGGCGTCTTCGGCTACTTGTTCCAGCACCGCGCGGAGTCAGTATGGCGAACACCCGACGTGATCGCGGCCATGATGATCGTGGTCGGACTGATTTTGTGGTGGGCGGATCGCGTGGGACGCAAGCAGAAAGACCTGGGGCACTTGAGTTTCACGGACGCCATGGCGGTGGGCTTTGCGCAGGTTCTTTCGATCGTGCCCGGGACCTCGCGCAGCGGCGTCACGATCGCGGCCGGGCTGCTGCGGAATCTGGACCGGGCGACGGCGGCGCGATTCTCGTTCTTGCTTTCGACACCCGCTATCGGCGCCGCCGCGGCCAAGGATTTCTACGACCTGATGAAGCACGAAGGCGGCATCCCGGCCGACATGCGGACGGCGCTGCTGGTGGGAATCGTGGTCAGCGGAGTCACGGGCTGCCTGGTGATTCGCTTCTTCATGAGCTACCTGCGGCACGGCACTTTGACCTTCTTCGTCGCGTACCGCGTGATATTTGGCATAATAATAATTGCTCTGGCCCATTTCTTCCGGTTCACCGGTTGAGATGAAGTATTTAGGACCCACCTCACGACCCCGGCTTAACGAAGCCGTCGCGGTCGTGTTTCTATTCACAGGACTGTTCTTTTTGATCAGTCTGGCTTCTTACGATCCCCTGGATCCGTCGTGGAATACGGCCACTTTTGCGGTCAAACCCGTCAATTTGATGGGGCGCTTCGGGGCGATACTGGGCGACTTCCTATTGCAGGCATTCGGTTATGCGGCTTACGCGATCCCGATTCTGATTCTGGCGCTGGGATGGAATTGGGTGCGCTCGTCGCCGATCCAGACTCCCTGGGCCAAGGTGGTGGGCGCGGCGATGTTGGTGGGCGCGAGTTGCGCGGCCTTCGGGTTCGGAACGAATTGGCATCCTATCGCGAACTCGCTGCCGGCGGGCGGCGTGGTGGGAGCGATTCTCGCCGACGACTTGATCGCATCGATGAACCTGACCGGCGCGGCGATGTTCACGGCGGCGTGCTGGATTCTAGGATTGTATTTAGTCTCGACGTTCGAGATGGCGAAGCTTGGGCCGTGGTTCCGCGTGCCGGCGTTGTGGTTCAAGGCAATGTTTAGCGGCCTGGGCGTGCGCTTGAAGAAGTGGCGTGAAGAGCGTGCGCTGATCGCTAAGGAGCGTGCCCAGAAGATCGCATTGAAACGCGCCATGGCGGCCAAGCAGCAGCAACCGGTGGAAGCCGCGCCCGTCGCTGTTCCCGACCAGCCGGAGATCAACGATCCCTTGCGGCCGCCGTTTGTTCCGCGCGTAATGGAGCGCGAAGCGGTGGCGGAGATGGAGGAGATTCCCATCCGCACGCTAGAGGAGCTGCCTCCCGAACCCGCGCCATTCGAGCTGGCGCCTCCAGAACCCGTGGATATTTCGCGTAGAAGCTCTTCAAGATCGGCACCGGCCGAGCCGCGCAAGCAGCGCTCCGCTTTCAAAATGCCGCCGACTAACCTGTTGCAGGAGCCGCCGGAGCGCACCGAGTTCGACAGCCTGGAATTGAAAGAGACCGCACTCGCGATCAAGGCTAAGTTCGAAGAATTCAACGTTCGCGGAAGTGTGACGCAAATTAACCCTGGACCGGTCGTCACAACTTTTGAGTTCAAACCCGAAGCCGGCGTGAAGTATTCGCGCATCACTACGCTGACGGAAGACCTGTGCCTGGGCCTGCAGGCGGAATCGATTCTGATCGAGCGCATTCCCGGTAAGCCGACGGTCGGCATAGAGGTGCCGAATTCCAAGCGCGAGGTCATTAGTCTGCGGCAGATTTTGGAATCGGAAGAATTCCATAACTCGGCATCACCTTTGACAGTGGCGCTGGGCAAGGACATCAACGGGCGCATGAAGATTGCCGCGCTCGACTCGATGCCGCACTTGCTAATTGCCGGATCGACTGGATCGGGCAAGAGCGTGATGCTGAATTCGCTGATCATGTCGATTCTGTACAAAGCCACGCCGCAGCAGGTACGCATGATCATGGTGGATCCCAAGCGCCTGGAATTCGGGCTCTATGAAGGCATTCCACATTTGCTGACACCGGTGATTACGGACCCCAAGAAAGCCACCAACGCGCTGCGCAACGCGGTGCTTGAGATGGAGCGGCGCTTGAAACTGCTGGCGTCGCTGGGCGTCCGCAACATCGACCAATACAACAAGAAGGTGCGCCAGTTGCAGGCGCAGCCGCGCAGTTTGTTCGAAGAAGAATCGGAAGAGCCGGTGCTGGAGCCGATTCCCTACATCCTGATTCTGATCGACGAGCTGGCCGATCTGATGATGCTGGAGCGCGCCAACGTGGAAGAAACCGTCACGCGCCTGGCACAGATGGCGCGCGCCGTGGGCATGCACCTGGTGCTGGCAACGCAGCGTCCCAGCGTCGACGTGATCACCGGTTTGATCAAAGCGAACTTCCCGTCGCGCATTAGCTTCCGCGTGGCAACGCGTGTCGATTCGCGCACGGTGCTGGACGTAATGGGCGCCGAACATCTACTGGGCCGCGGCGATATGTTATTCCTGCCGCCGGGATCCTCGCGACTGGTGCGTGTGCACGGGTCGTATGTGAGCGAGTCCGAAACCAACGATGTGGTGGAATTCTGGAAGCGGCAAGCTGCGCCGGAGTATGACCAGACCTTCCTGCTGGCGCCTCCCGCCGAAGACGAGGATGCCGATTCCGAAGACTTCGACGGCACGCAGGACCCGATGTATCAGGACGCCGTGCGCGTGGTGCTGGAGCAGGGCAAGGCGTCGACCTCAACCTTGCAGCGGCGCTTGCGCTTAGGCTACGGCCGCGCCGCGCGCATCCTCGACATGATGCAGCGGGAAGGCATCATCGGACCTCCCGACGGCAGCCGTCCGCGCGAAGTTTTGAAGCGCCCGGATTGGCTGGAGGAAGTAGAGAATCAATTAAGATAGAAGTTTATGCTACGTCGCGTTGTGATTCTTCTGGGTTTGACGGTGATGGCTTACGCGGGCCTGCCACCGGGACGTCCGTTGCCGGAGGTGCCGATTTCCGGAGCCGGCGGCAGGAAGCTGGATCTCAAAACATTTCGCGGTAAGGCGCTGGTGGTGGCCTTGGTAGCGATCAGTTGCAAGCATTGCGCCACGGTCCTTGACGTTCTGAAGAAGCTCCAGGTGGAAGGAGGCCCGCACGGATTACGCATCGTCGCGGCCGCGGGAGATGAGGACGCCGCAGCTCACTTCGGTCAATATGCTTCGCAGCACCAGCTTAACTTTCCTTTCGGTTATGTCGACCACGCGGCGCTCATTAAGCTGGCGAATGTCGGGCCCAAGGATCGGCCGTTCGTTCCCATCCTGATGTTCGTGGATGCTAAAGGTATGGTGCGCGTACAGATGTTCGGCAACGACCCACTACTTGAAAAACCGGAGCGCATCCTTCGCGATACCGTGCGCGAGCTGATGAAAGAGCCGGGCATCACGGTCACCACCAGCAAGAAATAGCTATAAATCGAATTTGATTCCTTGCGCGAGGGGCAGTTCGCCGGACCAGTTCACAGTAACGGTTTGGCGGCGCATGTAGGCTTTCCAGGCGTCGCTGCCGGACTCGCGTCCGCCGCCGGTTTCTTTCTCGCCCCCGAAAGCTCCGCCGATTTCGGCGCCGCTGGTGGCGATGTTGACGTTGGCGATGCCGCAATCGCTGCCGCGTGCGCTTAGAAAAGTTTCGGCTGTATTCAGGTTGGCGGTGAAGATCGCGGAGGAGAGTCCCTGCGGAACATCGTTGTGCCAGGCGATGGCCTCATCCAGGGTTTCGAATTCCAGCAGGTAGAGGATGGGCGCGAAGATTTCCTCTTTCAAGATCGCCATGCCGGGATGCGCGCGAACGATGGTGGGCTCGACGAAACAATCCGTCAGAACACGGCCGCCGCAGAGCACTTCCCCGCCCTGCTCGCGAATACGGTCGAGGCCGCGCAGCATGTTATTGACGGCCTCGCGATCGATCAGCGGACCCATGAGTGTGGCGGGATCGCGTGGATCGCCAATACGAATCTGACGGTACGCGTCCAAGAGACGCTCCGTGATGCGCGGTGCAATGCCCTTCTGCAAGAACAAACGCCGCAGCGAGGTGCAGCGTTGACCCGCCGTTCCCACGGCACCGAACAACACGGCACGGACCACCAAGTCGGGGTCGGCGTCGTCCATCACGATCACGCCGTTGTTGCCGCCGAGTTCGAGCAGACTCCGCCGCATACTGGACGCGATGATGGGGGCGATGTGTTTGCCCATGCGCGTGGAGCCGGTGGCGCTGATGAGAGGCACGCGGGGGTCGTGAATCAGGCGCTCGCCGATCACATCGTCGCGCCCGATTACCAGGTTCAAGACGCCTTCCCAGCGGCGGCGTTCCAAGACGCGATTACAGATAATTTGCACGGCGATCGCCGTGAGCGGCGTCTTAGGCGAAGGCTTCCAGACGACAGTATCGCCGCATACCATCGCGATCAACGCGTTCCAGCTCCACACTGCTACCGGAAAATTGAAGGCGCTGATTACGCCTACGACGCCTAGCGGATGCCACTGCTCGCACATGCGGTGGCCGGGGCGTTCGCTGTGCATGGAGAGCCCGTAGAGCTGGCGCGAGAGGCCGGTGGCGAAATCGGCGATGTCGATCATCTCCTGCACTTCGCCTCGGCCTTCGGCGAGAATCTTGCCCGTTTCGAGGGTGACCAAGTCGCCCAACTCGTCCTTGGCCGCGCGGAGTTCGTCGCCGATTTCACGCACGATGTCGCCGCGCTGCGGTGCGGGCAGCATGCGCCAACGCTCGAACGTTTTGGTGGCTGCCCATAAGACTTCGTCGTAATCTTCCTCGACTGCCAGGCGCACGCGGCCGAGTTCGCTGCCGTCGCTGGGATTGAATGACGCTAACTCACCACCGCCGGGATTTTCGATCCAGGTTTGACCACAGGCTCCGGAATGGTTCCGGCCAAGGATGTGTTCAAGGAGTTTCATAGAGCCAATGTCGCAAACCCGGAGGGTCCTGTGGCGAAGCGGTGTCCGAGGGAGCGGGCGAGTGCTTCAATGCGCTCGACGATCTTGGTTTGGAACTGCGCATCGAACCACTGCTGGTGATGGTGGGCGGCGCTGACGCGGAAGGCGGCCTCGCGAGTGGTGGCGCCACGCGGCTTGGCGCTGCGAATGTGCAGGGGATCGCCGATCAGATCGCGGCCGCTGGCTTCGAGAGCGCAGCGCGTTAACTCTTCGGGATCGCACGGGAGCAGGGGCGCGAGAGTGGCGTAGGTTTCGATACCGGCTTCGCGTAGTGCGCGAATCACGTCCAGACGTTCGGGGATCGCGGCGCAGAGCGGCTCATATAATTTGCGAATGTCTTCGCGATTGGTGGTGATGGAGAAGCTCACGCGCAGCGTGGTGCGCTGTGCGAGCGCCCGTAATTGTTCGAGATCACGGAGAATCAGTGGCCCGCGCGTTTGTAAGACGAACACACGCGGAGGCGCTTCGAGAAGCGCGTCGAGAATGCGCGGCATCATCTGTTCACGCTCTTCGGCGGGCTGGTAGGGATCGACCATCGGAGAGCAATAGATGCGCTGATGTCCGCGGACGTCGCGTCGCAACAGATCTGCGGCATTGCTTTTGAAGGTTGTGAACTGGCCCCAACGCTGCCAGTCTTCCGGCTTCAGCCCGCCCTGGATGCGCATGGTGGGCACGTAGCAATACGTGCAGCCGAAAGTGCAATTGCGCGCGGGCGTAAGGGAGTGCGTGAACCCCGCCTCGGCGATGAAGCCGGTGGTGGGGCTCAGAATGGTGCGCGCGATTATTCCGTCGCGGATTTCGACTCGACCAGCTTGCACACGTCTTCCACAAACTGCTCCAGCGGCTTGACGCCCATATCGGCGCGCTTGCGGTGGCGCACGGACACGGTGCCGGCTTCGGCTTCGCGGTCGCCGACCACCAGCATGTAGGGAACTTTCTGCAATTGCGCTTCGCGGATCTTGAGGTTGACCTTCTCCTTGCGGTCGTCGAGATGCGAGCGCAGGCCCGCGGCTTCCAGGCGCGCTTGCACGGTCTTGGCGTAATCGAGCTGGCGATCCGTGATCGGCATCACCACCACTTGCACCGGAGCGAGCCACACCGGGAAGGCACCCGCGTAGTGCTCGACCAGTGTGCCGAAGAAGCGTTCGATGCTGCCGTAAAGCGCGCGATGCACCATCAACGGCTGATGCCGCGCGCCGTCGGCGGCGACGTACTCCAGGCCGAAGCGCTGCGGCAAAGTGAAATCGAACTGCACCGTCGAGAGCTGCCACTTGCGGCCCAGTGCGTCGAGCAGCTTCACGTCGATCTTAGGGCCATAGAACGCGGCTTCGTCGGGGATCACGGGGGCTTTGATACCCAGGCGATCCACCGCGCGCTGCAAGGCGTCCTCTGCGAGCTTCCACAACTCCGGCGCGCCGTCGTACTTACCGCTCTTGCCGCCGTCCCAGGTGGAGATCTCGGCTTCGTATTGTTCGAAACCGAAGGTCTTCAGGGTATCGAGAGCGAACTCCAGACAGCTCACCACTTCGTCTTCGATCTGTTCCGGAGTACAGAAGATGTGGGCATCATCCTGCGTAAAGCCGCGCACCCGCAGGAGGCCGTGCATGGTGCCGCTGCGTTCGTAACGATAAACCGTTCCGAGCTCGCCCAGGCGCACGGGCAGCTCACGGTAGCTACGCAGGCGGTCGCGATAGATCAGGATGTGGCCCGGGCAGTTCATGGGCTTCAGGCGGTATTCGGCGTCGTCGAGTTCCATGCCGGCGAACATGTTTTCGGCGTAGTGGCTCAGATGGCCGGAGGTTTTCCATAAGTCCGCGCGCATCACGTGCGGCGTGTAGACCAGGTCGTAGCCGCGCGCCAGGTATTGATCCCGCATCCAATCTTCGATAATCTTGCGCACGCGCGCGCCTTTAGGATGGAAGAAGATCAGGCCGGGGCCGGCGAGTTCCTGGATGCTGAAGAGGTCGAGCTCTTGACCCAGCTTGCGGTGATCGCGCTTCTTGGCTTCTTCAAGCTTGGCGAGGTAATCGTCAAGCTCTTTCTTGGTGAAGAACGAAGTCCCGTAGATGCGCTGCAACTGCGCGTTCTTCTCGTTGCCCTTCCAATACGCGCCGGCGATGGAGAGCAGCTTGAACGCCTTGATCTTCTTGGTGGACGGCACGTGCGGGCCGCGGCAGAAATCGATGAAGTGGTTCCCCAGCGTGTATTCGGAAAACACTTCATCGGCCTTTTCGGTAATCAACTCGCACTTCATGGGCTGATCGCCGTACAGCTTCAGGCCTTCTTCCTTCTGCATGTATTGGCGCTTATAGGGCAGGTCCTGCGCCTGTAGCTCCCACATCTTTTTCTCGATCTTTTCGAGGTCTTCGGGGGAGAACGCGTCGGGACGCTGGAAGTCGTAGTAGAAACCGTTATCGATGGCGGGGCCGACGCCGAGTTTGGTTTCGGGGTACAGTTCGAGCACCGCGGCGGCGAGCAGGTGCGCGGTCGAGTGGCGATAGACTTCGAGGGCTTCGGGATTCTTGGGAGTCAGGATCTGTAGCGTCGCGTCGGCTTCGAGGGGGCGGTTCAAGTCCCACAGATAGCCGTTGACCTTGGCGACGAGCGCATCGTCGGCCAGGCGGGGGCTGATGGAACGCGCGACATCGATCGGCGCTGATCCAGAGGGAACACTTTGGACACTTCCGTCGGGAAGGGTGACCTGGAAATTACTCATTGGTACTAATCAGATTACCAAACGAACCCAAGGGTGCCATTCTTG
>Ga0265314_10001520_pt1 | contig 25622 bp, 24 predicted proteins | sample 4126metaG_FD_203106 | JGI IMG/M metagenome (GOLD analysis project Ga0265314, IMG submission 203106) | Rhizosphere microbial communities from Carex aquatilis grown in University of Washington, Seatle, WA, United States - 4-1-26 metaG | ecosystem: Host-associated > Plants > Roots > Rhizosphere >... | reverse complement strand
GCGATCACTCTAAGGCTGATCGGCGCTGATATGGGCAGCGTTCGCGACCTTCGTGTACTTCGCAACCTCCACCTTGAACATTTGGGCGGCCTCTTCCATCGAATTGCCGACCACCTCCGCGCCCAATCCCGCCATGCGCTCCTTGATATCCGGCAGCGCCAGCACTTTGAGCATTTCGCGGTTGAGCAGGACGACGATCTCGCGCGGGGTTTTCGCCGGGATCACCGCGCCGTACCACGTGCTCATCTGGTAGCCGGGCACGCCCGACTCCGCGATGGTCGGCACGTCGGGCAGCGCTCCCACCCGCTTGTCCATGGTCACCGCGATGGCGCGCACGCGGCCCGACTGGATGTGCGGCATGATCGGCGGCGCGGTATTGAAGGCCAGCATGACCTGCCCGCCGACCAGATCGACCGCCATCGGCGCGCCACCCTTATAGGGGATGGCCAGCATATCGGTCTTCGTCATCATCTTGAACATCTCGCCGGCGAAATGCTCGGGACTGCCGACGCCCGACGTCGCATAAGTGAGCGTGCCGGGCTTTGCCTTCGCCAGCGCGATCAATTCCTTCACGGTCTTCACCGGCAGCGAAGGATGCAGGCACAGCACGTTGGGCACGTTGGTGACGACGGTGATCGGCGCGAAATCGCGCTCGATGTCGTAACCCAGGTTCTTGTAGACGGGCTTGCTCATGATGTGTGCAACGGACATGAACAAGATGGTGTAGCCATCCGCCGGCGCATCGGCCGCCACTTTCGCCGCGATATTGGCGTTGGCACCCGGCCGGTTTTCGACCACGAATTGCTGCTTGAGGGATTCGGACAGCCTGGCGCCGATCGCGCGCGCCATGATGTCGGTGCCGCCGCCGGGCGCGTAGCCGACGAGGATGCGCACGGGCTTGTTCGGATAACCCTGCGCCAATACCGGCGCGGACGCGCAGCCGAGCAACAAGACCGCGGTCAGGCGCAGTATTTGGTCCATCTTTTTTCTCCTCGCTTCGAATTGTGTGTGTCTCCCGCGTAACGTATGTCGCGTGCGTCTGTGTGTCAAGGCGAATGCGCGTTGCGCCCTGCTGCGAGCACGCGATCGCGTCCAGCGGGTAAAATAGCGCACCATGACAAATCCCCGCATAGCATTGATCCACGCGACCCCCGTCGCCATCGATCCGATCTGCACCACGTTCAAGCGCCTGTGGCCGCAGGCCCGCGTCACCAACCTGCTCGACGATTCGCTGTCGGCGGACCTCGCCGCCGCGGGCAAACTCGACCAGTCGATGATCGACCGCTTCTGCGTGCTCGCGAAGTACGTCGAAGCCGGCGGCGCGGATGCGATCCTGTTTACCTGCTCCGCGTTCGGCGCGGCCATCGAGGTCGCGCGCGGCGCGGTGAAAATCCCGGTGCTGAAGCCCAATGAAGCGATGATGGAAGAAGCGATCGCGACGGGCCCGCGCATCGCGCTGCTCGCCACGTTCGAGCCGAGCCTGCCGTCGATGCAGGCGGAACTAGAGCAACTGGCTGCCGCGCGCAAAGCGCATATCAGGATTTCGACGAAGGCGGTGCCGGCGGCGCTGGCCGCGCTGCAGAGCGGCGACGACGCGGGCCACGACAACCAGATCGCGGCCGCTGCCGAAGAATTCGGCGACTGCGACGCGCTGCTCCTGTGCCAGTTTTCCATGGCGAGCGCCGCCGAGCGCATTCCCGCGCGGCGCGGCCGCAGCGTATTCACGAGCCCCTATTCGGCGGTCGCGCGGCTCAAGCAATTGCTCCACGCATAACGGGGAGACAGGCATGAAGCTCCAGGCGCGGTTGGCGATCGCAGTTGCCGCGACGGCGTGCGTTTCCGGCGCGCTGGCGCAGCAATATCCGGTGAAACCGGTACGATTCGTGGTCCCTTTCGTGGCCGGTGGCCCGACCGACATCCAGGGCCGCCTGCTCGGGGAGAAACTCACGCAAAGGCTGGGCCAGCAGTTCGTCATCGACAATCGCGGCGGCGCCAACGGCAACATCGGCATGGAATTGACCGCCAAGTCTCCGCCCGACGGTTATACGCTCGTGATCGCGACCGTCGGCACCTGGGCCGTCAACCCGAGCCTCTACAAAATGCCGTTCGACGTGGTCAAAGACTTTTCGCCCATCGCGCAGGTGTTTTCCTCGCCCGGCGTGCTCGTCGTCCACCCGTCGGTGCCGGTCAAAAACGTGAAAGAGCTGATCGCACTCGCGAAATCGAAGCCCGGCAAGCTCGATTACGGCTCGTCGGGCGTCGGCGGCTTCGGCCACATCTCGGGCGCGTTGTTTACCCTGATGACGAACACGCAGATGGTCCACATCCCTTACAAGAGCTCCGCGCCTTCGCTGACCGATCTCATCGCGGGCCAGATCCAGGTGCTGTTCAACAACGCGGTGGCGACCGTGCCTTTCATCAAGTCGGGCCAGGCCCGCGCGCTGGCGGTGACGAGCCTGAAGCGCATGAACGCGCTGCCGCAATTGCCGACCATCGACGAATCCGGCGTCAAGGGTTACGACAATTCATCGTGGTCGGCGGTCGCCGCGCCCGCCGGCACGCCTAAAGAAATCATCGTCAGGCTCAACAGCGAGCTGAACCAGATTCTGAAACTGCCTGACGTCGTGGAAAGAAGCGCGGCGGTCGGCGGCGATCCGGTCGGCGGCACGCCCGAGCAATTCGGCGACTATCTCAAATCCGAGATCGCGAAATTCGCGCGCGTCGTCAAAGACGCGAAGATCACCGCGCAATAAGCGCGGGTTATCGCGGAGCGTCGAACCGCAGCCCCAGTTGATCGAGCGGCGCCTGCGTGAGGCGCAGGCTGGTGACAAGATCCCGCAGCGCCGCTTCGCGCTCCGGCTGCGGCGGATGGCGCTCAGCCCTCTTCTGCAATGACGCCCAATCCATCGCCAGAAAAAAGCGCTGCGGCACGCCGGCGAGCGCGATGAATTCGTCGGTCGGCATTGATTCGACGGCGATCGCGCGCAGGATTTCCCGCAGCACTTCGCAGCACGCCTCGCTCATCGCACCGGCTTCCACGACCACCGTTCGCACGCCCGGCAGGCCCCCGATGGTATTGGCCAGTTGCAGCAATGCCGCCCGCAGCAGGCTCGCTTTTTCCCATTCGCGCAGGCGCTCGTCGTCGACGATGCCGTAGGCGGCGGCCCGATGCAGGAAAAATCTTTCCCGCAGCGGATCGAGTTTCAATTTGGCGTAACGCGCGCCATCCCGGTAGGCCTTGACCGTGCACTCGGCGACGGTTTGCGCGACTTTGGGCAACTCGCGCATTCCGGAATCGAACAGATAGATTTCATGGTCGGCGCGGAAGGCATCGTGATACCAGCTCTCGGTCAGCTCGAATTCCATGCGCGGCACGGTGTGGGCGTGCCGGTAAAGACATTCGGGCACGATCTCGATCGCGCCCTGCGCAAGTATCTGCGACACCAGCCGCCAATAGCCGAACGTATTGGCGTCGTAGAAACAATGGCGCTGAAAAATCTCGCGCCGCATCACCGGACACCACAGCATGTCGGCGGCGGCGAAAATTTCGCGCCGCGCGCCGCGCTCGAATCTCAGTTTTTTATCGGTCAGCGGCAATGTTCCCAGCACGCGATCGGCAACGGGGTCCCACTCCTGATGGCCGCCGAATACCGCGGCGACGCCGGCATCGGCTTCCAGCGCCGCCAGCGCGGCGGCAATTCCTTCGGGTAAAATTCTATCGTCGTCGCACAAGAGATAAAGATACTTGCCGGTCGCGAGCCGCATGCACGTATCGGAGTTGGCGGCCGGCCCCCGGTTTACCGCCTGCCGCGCGTAACGCAAGCCGCGAAATTTTCCGCGGAAGTCCCTGACTGTCGCTTCCGTGTCGTCCGCGGATGCATTGTCGGAAACCACGATCTCCCACGCCGCCCCGCCGCTCGCCGCCAGATGTTCGAGCGTGCGCCGCAGGATTTTGCCGCGCTGGAACGTCGGGATGCAAATGCTGAGCAGCGCTGATTCGCCACGAGACGCATCTTCCCAGAACGCACCCTCCGGTTCGCGCGCAAACCATCCGCGTATCAGCTTACCGAGCACGCCGGCCTCCGCTATAGCGCTTGCGCGCGGTCTCGACGATGCGCGGGATCAGGTTGCGGTACTCGATGCCGACGAAGCACAGGTTGCGGCCCAGCGTGTTCGGCGTGAGATCGGAATTCGGATTGGCTTCGATGAAGACGAGACGGCCGCCGTCGGTCAACCGGAAGTCGAGGCGCGCATAATCCCTCAGGTTCAGGGCGCGAAACGCTTTCGTGCCGTAGTCGCGCACCTGCTTCAGCACGCGCGGCGGCAACTGGGCGAGGCGATAGCAAACGCGCCACTTGGTGCGGTAGGCGCCGTCGTTCTTCAAGCGGTAGGTCGCGAATTTCGGCGCGGACGCTTTTTTGCTGCCGACGACCATCTCGGTCGGCGCCAGCACGCGCGGCTCGTTGCCGATGACGCCGACATAGATGTCGCGGCCCGGTATGAATTCTTCACACACTACGGATTCTTTAAGGCGCGAACGTATCGCCTTGACGCGTTCACGCAGTTCGCGCCGCGTGCGCACGAGGGAATTCTTGCCGATCTCGTCGGAGCCGTCGCCGAATTGCGGTTTCACGAGCAGCGGGAACGGCAGGCCCGGGTTTTCAATGCGCTCCCGCAGCCCCAGCGTGAACGAGCACGGCACGTCTACGCCCGCTGCGGCAACGAGGTATTTGGAAAGCGCTTTGTCGCGGCATATCTGCAAACCCGCGGGGCCGGTGCCGGTATAGGGCAGCTTCATGATGTCGAGCAGGCCCGCGATCGCATGGTCGAGCTTGCGGTCGCCGTCGACCCACTCGGTGAGGTTGAACACGATGCGCGGCCTGAGCGCTTTCAGTTCGGCGAGCGTTGCGCCGACGTCGGGACCGAACGGCACGACGGCGATGCGCCGGTAGCGCGGCAGCAGCGCTTTGTAGACGTGTTCTTCCATGCACGCACGGTCGAGCACGAAGCGGCCGCGCTTGCTGCGCTCGCCGTTTTCCGCGTCGACGAGCATCGCGACGTCGCAGCGTTGACGGTTTGCGTTGCGTTGCGGCTGTGCCGTGCGTTGCGCCATGCGCGGATTGTACCCGTTCCGGCGCGGCGTTGCGTTCCGGCGCCCGCGCTGTTATCGTTTCGCCGGCAAAAATAAATTCAGCCACCGGAGGAGAAATGAAGTTCACCGCTATTGCATTGGCATTTGCGGCCGCGGCGTTCAGCACCGCGGCATCAGCCCAGGTCTGCCCCGAAAAATCCCTTATGTACTGGCAGGCATTTCCGGCCGGCGGCGAATCCGACATTTCGGCCCGCCACCAGCAGCTGGTCCTCAAGAAGAAATGCCCGAACATCGAAACCGTCATGCAATACAAGCCGGGCGCGGGCGGCGGCCTGATGTGGTCGCAAATGAACGGTTTGCCGAACGACGGCTTTAACATCGTCGGCATCAACCTGCCGCACATCGTACTGCAGCCGTTCGAAGGCCAGGTGCAGTACAAGACCGAGGACATCACGCCGGTCTACTGGTTTCACTTTACGCCCGACGCGATCGTCGTATCCAACGACAGTCCCATCAAGACGTTCGCCGATCTTATCAAGATGGCGAAAGCGCAACCCGGCAAGCTGACCCTGGGCGGCTCGGGAACCAACACGGCCAATCACGCCGCGCACGAAAAACTCGACCTCGTCGCCGGCATTCAGACTACCTACGTGCCGTTCAAAGGCACCGGCGATCTGACGCCGGCTGTTATCGGTCAGCACGTGGTCGGCGCGATGTCATATACCGCATTCGCGATCAATACCAAGGAACGGGTGCGCGCGCTCGCGGTCGCAATGGACAAACGCCACCCGCTGCTGCCCGACGTGCCGACTTTCAAGGAACTCGGCTTCGACTGGGTGGACGGTGCATTCCGCGGGATCGGCATGCCGAAATCGACTTCGCCGGAGGCGCGCAAGCGCATGTCGGACCTGTGGGCCGCGCTCAACAACGACCCCGAGATGAAAGAGCTCGCTTTCAAGAGCGGCTTTGAACTGGTCAATGTCGGAGTCGATAAGATGGACGTATTCATGCGGGAGCGCGCCAAAGCCTACACGGAAGTCGCCAAGCGCATGGGGCTCGTGAAGTAAACGCGCTCGCCTGCCAACAAAAAAGGGCGCGCCGGAGGGCGCGCCCTTTTTATTTCTCGCCCGCCGTTACTTCAAATTCGCGATCTTGCGCGCCTCGCCTGTCAGCTCGAGGATATGCATGCCGGTGTTGGCGCGGTCGACCGCGTAAATATAACCGCGGTCGTCGACTTCGGTGTTGTTGGTCTGGATCGCGATCTTGCAATGCTCGACGCCGTTCTCCTTCACGCAGCGCTTCGCGGTGTTCTTCGTGATTGCGGGAATGTAATACGCGACTTCCTTCGGCGTGAACGGATCGCGGATATCGACCACGCGCAGTCCCGCGTTGAACCACGATATGAACACGAGCTTCTTGTAATAGATCGGCCCCATATCCTCGTTGGACGAATGCGTGCCGAAGCGCCCGCCGCGCGCGCAGAAGTTGCCGCTTTTCTCGGGCACGTAGTAGTTCGATACGTTGTACGGCTTCGTCTCGTCGGTGATGTCGACCATGAACATCATGTGATAGTCCTCATGGCATTCGTTCTGCGTCGACTCGTTGACCACCAGCAGAAAATCACGCTTCGCGGGTTTGCCGGACTTGTCCTCCGCCGACTTGGTATGAAACTTCTCGAACGCCGCGACCTCCATGCCCATGATCGGGAACGTCGTATGCGCGCCGACCGTCGGATACATGTCGAGCCGGCTGATTTGCGGATACAAGAGGTTCTCCGCGGTCGGCGCGAAAGGATCGCTCGCCGCCGGATTGCCCTTCAGCAATTTATCGCGGTCGACGATCTGGATTACGCCGCCCAGCAGCGTGCCGTAACCGAAATACACGCGGTTGCCGCGCACGATCGGGCCATGCGTGTCTTCCGGCACGGCTTCGCCCGCCGAGCCGGGCTGCTGGCCGACCAGCGCGAAGTTGCGGATGAATTTGGGATGCGCGGGATCGGACAGATCGTAAATCTTCGTCATCCTTTTCGTGCGCCACTTCTCCGGCCGGCCGTCCGATATCAGGTAAGCGATCCCGGTATCGCACTCCCACCAGTTCTTGTGCGTGTCCTTGAGTCCGCTGACGACCGTCGCGATCAGGCTCGGCTTCTCCGGTGTAGTGACGTCCCAGATTTCATGCGACGTCGTGCCGCCGGTGCGCAGCATGTAAACCTTGGCGGGATCGCCTTTCGGGAGCTTCTTGCCGTCGCAGATGCGCACCATTTGCGCGCCGCCCTGCTCGTCGAAGCCGGGCTCGCCGGGTATATGCGTCAGATACTTCGGGTGCTTCGGGTCCGTCACGTCGACGACGGAAGTGCCATTGTTCTCATTCTGCCTGGTCAGCGGATTGTACGGCTGCGGAATCTCGCGCGTGCCGCCGTGATGGCCGATGTAGGCGATATAGCGGTCGCCCTGATGCTGAATCACGGGCTGGTACGCGCTGCGCGCCTGCAGGTCGCTGTAGCCGACCAGCTGCATGTTTTTGGATTCGACCTTGCGCGACGCCGGATCGATGGTCGGCGCGTCCGCTGCAATGGCAATATTCGCCGTGACGGCCAGCGCGCAGCCGAGCGCGCGTACAGCATGCTTGAACAACTTCCGATTGCGTGACATGGAAACTCCCCCAGAGATTTTCGCCGCCGCCCGATCACGACGGCGAACTATGCGTGCATCCGCGATTCTGGCATATTCCACGGCTTCCAACCAGTGATCCCCGCGTGCCATGACGTGCCTGCGCGTTCCATTGTGCTTTGTGAGTGCGGCCCTGTTCGCCGCGTGTACCGTAAACGCAGCCGCCGCGGCGGAAAAAGCGTTCGCGCTCGATATCGCCGGCGGCAAAGTCGACGCCGCGCAGCGCGTGATCAAAGTCGAAAAAGGCGACGCCGTGCGCGTGCGCGTGACGAGCGATGCGCCCGGCGAATTGCATCTGCACGGTTACCGGCTCGAACTCAAGATGGTCGCGGGAACTCCCGCCGAGTTCGCATTCACCGCGTTTGCGACCGGCCGCTATCCTTTCGAATGGCACGGCGCTGCCGCCGCGAATGCCGCACCGCATCGCGGGCCGCCGCTGGCGACGATCGAAGTGCGACCGAAGTGATAATAGTTTTCATCCCCTCGCCCCGCTTGCGGGGAGAGCAAGCGAAGCGGCGAGGGGCCGGGCTAGGGTGAGGGGCGGCTCGAAATTCTTATAACCATGATCAAGAAGAACCACACCATTTCCCCTCACCCCCACCCTCTCCCCGCCCACGCGGGGCGAGGGAGTCTAATTCAACTTCTCGCGCACGCGGCGCTCGGCATGCCCGTGCTCGCCTTCGCGCATGCGTTCGACGAGCGCTACGACCTGCCCGCGCCGCTTGAATACTTCGAAACCGGCGCGGCGGCGGTCGTGATCCTGTCGTTCGTCATCGCCCAGCTCGTAATCGAGCACACGCCGGCGACGGCTCCGCGAGTGCGGCGCATCGAAACGGGCGCGCTGCTGCCCGTGCTGCGCTTGGTCACGCGCGCGCTGGGGCTGCTGCTTTTCATCGTCATGGTCGTTGCGGGACTCAAAGGCACAACCGATCCGCTGATGAACCTCGCGCCGACGCTGTTCTGGATCCTGTTCTGGATGGGGCTGCCTTTCGCCGTCGCGTGCATCGGCAACATCTGGCCCGCGCTCGATCCGTGGCGCACGACGTACGACATCTTCGACGCGCTCGCCCGGCGCGCGGGATTTGAACGCGGGCTCACATTCGGCTGGCGTTATCCGACTGCGCTCGGCGCATGGCCGGCGGTGGCACTGCTGCTCGCCTTCAGCTGGTTCGAAGTCGCGTATGCGCAGGCGGCCGTGCCGTACCGGCTCGCGTGCGTCGCGCTGACGTGGTCGGCGTTTACGCTCGCGGGCATGATTGCGTTCGGCGCCGACGCGTGGCAGCGCAATGCCGACGTGTTTGCGCTCTATTTCGCCACGCTGGGACTTTTCTCGCCGCTCACGGCGGACCCCGATTTGCGCGGCATCGGCGTGCGCGCGCCCGGCCGCGGGCTGATCGCGCGTCCGGCGCCTGCGGCTGCGCATGTCTGTTTCGTCATCGCAATGTTGTCGACGGTGCTGTTCGACGGTTTGCTGAGCGGGCAGTTCTGGCTGCTCGCGCAAAACGCGCTCGCGCGCGCCCTCCCGTGGCTCGCCGACGCAGACGGCTATCGCATGGGCGCGGCCGGGCTCGCCGGCGTGTGGCTCGCGTTTCTCGGCGCATATGCGCTCACATGCGCGATCACGCGGCTCGTCATTCCGGGTTACGGGTTCGGCCGCATCGCCCGCCTCTTTGCGTACACGCTGGTGCCGATCGCGATCGCTTACAACATCGCGCACAATTGCGCGAACTTTCTCGTGCAGGGCCAGCAGGCGCTCGCGCTCGCCTCCGATCCGCTCGGGCTCAAATGGGACCTGTTCGGCACCGCGAATTTCCGTCCCGACATCGGGCTCGTCGATGCGCGCGTGACTTGGTACGTGGCGGTCGGCGCGATCGTCGCCGGCCACGTTATCGCGGTGTGGCTCGCGCACCGGCTGGCCCTGCGCGAATTCGGCACGCGCCGCCGCGCGGCACTGGCGACCGTGCCGCTCACGCTGCTGATGGTTCTGTACACGGTAATCAGCCTCTCCGTGATAGCGGAGCCGATGGTGACGTTCAACGGCCCGGACGCAACGATCAGCCGCTGAGCGGAACAATGCCGGAGGCGCGGCGCATCGTTGCCGCATTGATCCACGTCAACACGGTTGCGTGTCCGCGGAAACTATAATCGTCTTCGGCACGAAGTTATCCACGCGCATACCGGCGTCCGGAGGAATCATGACCAACCGCAGCCTTGCACTCATAGTCAAAGACCAGTATCCGCTAATGCTGGTGGCGGGTGACACCGTCCAGCATGCATGCCAGCGCATGTGGGACCGGCACGTCGGCGCGGTACTCGTCACCGACGAGCAACGCCGCCTCACCGGCATTTTCACGGGCCGCGACGCAGTGCGCACGCTCGCGGAATGCAAAAACCCCGCCGAAACGACGCTCGCCGCAGCGATGACACCCAATCCCGACACGATCGCGCCGGAGCGAACCGCGATCGATGCGTTGCGCGCGATGAGCGACGGCGGCTACCGTCACCTGCCGATCGTCGCGCAGGGAAAAATCCTCGGCATCGTTTCGCGCGGCGACTTCAAGGGGCTCGAACTCGACCGGCTCGAGGATGAAACCCATTTGTGGGAATGCATCGGCTGATACCCGGGGTGTAACCGCGCGGCCCGGCCGCCATCAATGGCGGCATTCCGCCGGCACGTATTTCCATTGATCGGTGGTGCCGGTCTGGCACAGCCATGCGATACGGCCGCCCGCACCGTACGATGGCGTCAGTGTGACGGTCACCGCCGTGCCGATAGTAGCGGCGTTTCCCGCGACCGTGATCAGGGCGGCATCGGTAACCGAGCCGCTGGCTACGCGACCGCCTGTGCTCACGGTGAGGCCCACGCCGGAACTCGCCAGCGTACCGTCGCTTTGCGATTTCGTCGCTATCGAGGTTTTGAAACCGCTCGCGGTCAGGACCAGCTCCGTCACCTTCGCGCGTATCGTATAGTCCTGATAGGCCGGCAGCGCGACGGCTGCCAGGATGCCGATGATCGCCACGACTATCATCAGCTCGATCAGGGTAAATCCGTACTGGAGACGTCGCATAGGCCTCCCTGCCCAGGTAACGTGTCATATGATGCGCTACTACAGCGGAACTGCCAATGGTAAAGTTGATATTCCGGAGTCGGTCATACTGAAGCGGCCAGCAGTGTCGTGCCGGAACATCCAAGCGTCATTCCAATAATACTTTCTATCAAGGGAATATCATGATTTACGAAATCAGGACTTACGACATCAAACCCGGCTCGCTGGCGGAGGTGGAAAAACGCTTTGGCGAAGCCTACGAGCACCGCAAGAAACATTCGCTGCTGGCCGCGTTCTTTCATACCGAGATCGGCCCGCTGAACCAGATCATTCATATCTGGCCGTACAAAGACCTCGAAGAGCGCGCGCGCATCCGCGCCGCCGCGATCGCCGACAAGACGTGGCCGCCGAAAACCGGCGAATTCCTGACCGCGCAGCGCAGCGACATCTTCGTTCCCGCGCCGTTCTCGCCCGAATTCAAGCCTGGCAAGTTCGGCCCCTACTTCGAAATGCGCACGTACACGTATGCGCCGGGCGCACTGCCGAACGTGATGGAGAACTGGGGCAAAGCCTTGCCCGAGCGCGTGAAGCTGAGCCCGCTGATGTTCTGCGGCTATTCGGAACTGGGCGGCCTCAACAAATGGCTGCACATCTGGGCTTACCCGACACTCGATGCGCGTAACGATACGCGCGACAAAGCCAAAGACGCCGGCATCTGGCCGCCTTCGGTCGTCGCCGCGAAAACCGGCGGCAAGAGCATTCCGTACGTGATGCAGGAAAACAAAATCGTAATGCCGGCCAAGTTCTCGCCGGTGCAGTAAGCCGCAACGCGCAAGATCGGCGCAATTTAAAAGGGGGCTCGCGCCCCCTTTTTATTTTTCGCGGTGCGCGAGTAGTCAAAACGGCCGAAGAAAAAAACAGCCATCGGATCGCAGATCCCCGGGCGCATTTCCGGTTGCCAGCGTGCACCTGAGGAATTAAATTACGTTGTCATGCACAATCCCAGGCGACGCTGTTCCATTTGGGCGGATAAAATCCGGCAACTAATCATAGTTGGCAAAGAATACCGGGATCAAACATGAAACAGGGTGCCGACTATCATCTATCGACGTCTACGGAAGACAAGATCGCAATATTCGTCGTAACGGGTTCAGTGACAAAAGAGTCGATGAATAGCCTCAGGGCCGAGGGACTCGCGTTCTTGAGAGAATCGCGGGCCGAAGCCGTATTGTGGAATATTCGTGCTACGAAAACATACCCCGAGATTGCAGAAGCATACTTTCGAGTGCGAAACGTCCCGCAAGATTTTCGACGAGTGCCTACCGCCATTGTCGATGAAACGAGGAACCATGAGTTTGAATCATTCTTCGAGACTACTGCGCAGAATGCCGGACTTACCGTAAGGTTTTTCGCCGACCTGGATACGGCGAAAGTCTGGTTGAAGAGCAAAATCCTCTGGGCCAAGAGAGAATAGGAGCCCAACCAGGCGCTGCAGCGAACCGACGACCAGCCCTGCGATTGACGATGATGAACAACTTGAACCTCAACATTGCGTCTCACCTGCACCGCCCGGCGGCCGCTGAGCTTTGTCGCTAGGCCCCTCTTAGAATTCCGATGAAACTCATTGCCGTAAGCGTAGGCGGGCCGCGAGAGGTTAAATGGCGAGGACGGATCGTCAAGACCTCGATCTTTAAAACGCCGGTGTCGGGGCGCATCAACGTCGCACGCGAAAACGTCCAGGGCGACAGGCAATCAGACTTGTCCGTTCACGGCGGGCCATTGAAGGCTGTATATGCATACCCGACGGAACACTACGCTTTTTGGCGAACGGAGCTCCAAGACCCGGAATTGACCTGGGGCGCGTTCGGCGAAAACCTCACAACTGAAGGAATGCTGGAGAATAAGGTCTGCATCGGTGACCGCTATCGCGTGGGCACCGTCGAGCTGGTCGTCACCCAGCCTCGCATGCCCTGCTACAAGCTCGCAATACGCTTCGGGCGGATTGACGTGGTCAAGAAGTTCTTGCGAAGCGGACGAAGCGGGTTTTACTTCTCGGTGGAACACGAAGGAGAGATCCGCGCAGCCCATGGCAGCGTGGCAGCAATGAAAACACCAACGGCTTGTTGCGACAGTACTTTCCGAAGGGAACCGACCTCGCAGGCTACTCACAGTCATACCTGAACAAGATCGCGCTTCGTTTAAACCAGCGTCCCAGAAAAACCTTGGGATTTGAAACGCCCGCCGATAAACTGGCGGCAGTGTTGCAATGACCGGTTGAATCCGCCACCCATAGCGGACAGTCAATCTTAACGAAAGCGGACGTTCAACGTTTTGGTGAGCGGCAGACCGATAGCGCGCAATCTCCTCGGTCCCCGAGGCCGAATCGTTCAGCGTATAACGGGTGAAGAACTGGTAGAAGACGGTGGCTGCCAGCGCTCGGAAAAATGCGACCGCGAGCCAATCCTCGAAGTGACAGACCGCCAGATCGACCGGCTCGTCCGTGACGTGGAACTCGCCATCGGCACCGAGTACATGACCGTTGGCGTTCTCGACGTCTGGTGCATGCGTCGCCGTTCCTGCTCCTCAACTCATGCTCGCAGGCGCGCACGCGCACCGCGCGTAAATCTAGTGATTGTCCTTCGGCACGCGCGCGCCGCCCTTGCCGACGAGGAAATCGAGGTCGGCGCCCTCGTTCGCCTGCAGCACGTGATCGACGTAGAGCTTGTAGTAGCCGCGCTGCATCGGCGGCGCGGGCGCTTTCCACAGCTTGCGCCGGCGCGCGAGTTCCGCGGCGGAAACGTGCAGGTGCAAAGTTCGCTTCGCCACGTTCAATTCCACCATGTCGCCGTCGCGCACGAGACCCAGCGTGCCGCCGGCCGCCGCCTCGGGCGCCGCGTGCAGCACGACCGTGCCATACGCCGTGCCGCTCATGCGCGCGTCCGATATGCGCACCATGTCAGTAATGCCCTTCCTGAGGATCTTGGGCGGCAGCGGCATGTTGCCGACCTCCGCCATACCGGGATAGCCCTTGGGCCCGCAGTTTTGCAGGACCATGACGCAATGCTCGTCGATGTCGAGTTCGGGATCGTCGATGCGCGCGTGAAAATCAGCGATGTCCTTGAACACCACGGCGCGGCCCTTGTGCTTCATCAATTTCGGCGTCGCCGCCGACGGCTTGATGATCGCGCCGTCGGGGCACAGGTTGCCGCGTAGCACCGCGATGCCGGTGTTCTTTTTAAACGGCTTGACGAACGCCGTGATGACGTCGCGGTTGAAGCACTCCGCGTGCTGATTATTTTCCCAGATGGATTTGCCGTTGACCGTCAGCGCGTTTTTGTGCAGCAGTCCGTGCTCGCCCAGTTCGCGCAGCACCACCGGCAGGCCGCCCGCGTAGCAAAAATCTTCCATCAGGTACTTGCCGTTGGGCATCAGGTTGACGAGCGTATGTACGCCGCGTCCAAGGTGGTCCCAGTCGTCGAGATCGAGCTTGACGCCGAGGCGTCCGGCGAGCGCGATCAAATGGATCACCGCGTTGGTGGAGCCGCCGATGGCGGCGTTGGTGCGGATGGCATTTTCGAACGCATGGCGCGTGAGTATTTTCGACATGACGAGGTCTTCCTTCACCATGTCGACGATGCGCCGCCCCGCCATGCGCGCGAGCACGTTGCGGCGCGCATCGACCGCGGGATAGGCGGCATTGCCCGGCATCCCGATCCCCAGCGACTCGACCATGCTCGCCATCGTGGATGCCGTGCCCATGGTCATGCAATGGCCGTGCGAGCGGTGCATGCACGATTCGGCAACGTGAAATTCATCGAGCGTCATCTTGCCGGCACGCACGTCCTCCGACATCGACCAAGTGTTGGTGCCCGAGCCGATGTCGGTGCCGCGGTATTTGCCCGACAACATCGGTCCGCCCGAAACGGCGATGGCCGGCACATCGACACTGGCCGCCCCCATCAAAAGCGCCGGCGTCGTTTTATCGCATCCGACCAGCAGCACCACGCCGTCGAGCGGGTTCGCGCGGATCGATTCTTCCACGTCCATGCTCGCCAGGTTGCGGAACATCATCGCGGTCGGGCGCAGCAGCGTTTCGCCCAGCGACATCACTGGAAATTCGAGCGGAAAGCCACCGGCCTCGAGGATGCCGTTCCTGACGTGCTCGGCGAGCACGCGAAAATGCGTGTTGCACGGCGTCAGCTCCGACCAGGTGTTGCAGATGCCGATGACCGGGCGGCCGTCGAACTGGTCGTGCGGCACGCCTCGGTTCTTGGTCCACGAGCGGTAGATGAAGCCGTAGATGTCCTCGCGGCCGAACCAGGACTGGCTGCGAAGTTTGCGGGTTGCTTTTTTAGCCATTATGAAGCTCGCTTAATACATCAGTACGTGGCGCGGCCGCCTGAAATGTCGAACACCGCGCCCGTCGAGAACGAGCAGTCCGCCGAGGCGAGCCAGCACACCAGCGCGGCGATCTCGTCCACCGTCACGAACCGGTTCAACGGAATTTTCGACAGCATATAGTTGATGTGCTGTTCGGTCATCTGGTCGAATATTGCCGTCTTCGCGGCGGCAGGGGTGACGCAGTTGACGAGCACTCCACTCTGTGCAAGTTCCTTGCCGAGCGACTTGGTGAGCGATATCACTCCAGCCTTCGACGCGCTGTAGGCGACCGCGTTCGGATTGCCCTCCTTGCCGGCGATGGAAGCGATGTTCACGATGCGCCCGTACTTGGCCTTCACCATGTGCGGCGCAATGGCGCGGCAGCACAGAAACGGACCGGTCAGATTCACATCGAGCACGCGCTTCCATTCGTCGATCGGGTAGTCGACAGTCGGCGTGTTAATTCCCGCGATGCCCGCGTTGTTGACCAGCACGTCGATGCGGCCGCCATCCGCCAGCGCGGACTGCACGCCGCGCTCGACAGCGGTCGGATCGGTCACGTCGAGCGCGTCGCCCGTTGCGTTTGCGCCGAGTTCCTTGACGACGCCGGCTAGCCGCGCGCCGTCGCGGTCCCAGATGCGCACGCGCGCGCCTGATGCGACGAGGCGCTGCGCGATCGCAAGTCCGATGCCCTGCGCGCCGCCGGTCACGATCGCGGTGCGGCCTTTGAAATCGAGCTGGTTCATTCTTTCACCGCGCCGGTCATTCCGGAAACATAGTATTCAACGAAAAAGGAATAGAGCACTGCCACCGGCAGCGAACCGAGCAACGCGCCCGCCATTAAGGCGCCCCAGTGGTAGACGTCGCCCTCCACCAGTTCGGTGATTACGCCCACCGGCACCGTCTTGATTTCCGAAGATGAGACAAAAGTCAGCGCGTAAATGAATTCGTTCCACGACAGCGTAAAAGCGAAGATGCCCGCCGAAATCAGGCCCGGCACCGCGAGCGGCAGGATGATCTTGGTCAGCACCTGCCAGCGCGTCGCGCCGTCGATCAGCGCGCACTCCTCCAGCTCGTACGGGATCGATCGGAAATAACCCATCAGGAGCCAGGTGCAGAACGGGATCAGGAACGTCGGGTAAGTGAGGATCAGCGCCCAGCGCGTGTCGTACAGCCCCAGCTTGAAGACGATGGCCGCGAGCGGGATGAACAGGATCGACGGCGGCACGAGGTAGGCAAGGAAGATACACAGTCCCACCTGGCGCGAGCCGCGGAACCGCAGGCGCTCGATCGCGTAGGCCGCGAAGACGCTTGCCACGAGAGACACGAGCGTCGATACGACCGAGACGATCAGCGTGTTCAGCATCCAGTCCGGATAGGGCGTGTCGAACAGCAGCTTCCTGAAATGCGCGAGCGTGGGCGAGAAGACCCAGAAGGGATTGCCCTCGTGCGACAGCAGTTCGCCGTCCGGCTTGAAGGACGTCACTACCATCCAGTAGAACGGGAACAGCAGGAGAATGAGGAACAAGACGAGCGGCACGTAGACGGTCACCACGCGCCGCGGCAACGACTCGAGGTAATCCATGCTCTGCGCCGGGAGTTCGTCCTGTTTCATCTTTAGTCCTTTGCGCCTTGCTGCCATGCGCGCCGCTGCAGCCCGTAATAGCTGAAGAGGATCGCCGTGAGCAGGAATGGAATCATCAGGGTCGCGAGCGCCGCGCCCTCGCCGAGCGAGCCGCCGGAAATCGCGCGCTGGAACGAGAGCGTCGCCATCAGGTGCGTCGCGTTCAGGGGGCCGCCGCGCGTGAGGACGTAGATCAGCTGGAAATCGGTGAACGTGAAGAGCACCGAGAAAGTCATCACCACCGCGATGATCGGCGTCAGGAGCGGCAGCGTCACGTACCGGAAGCGCTGCCAAGGAGTCGCGCCATCCAGCGCCGCCGCTTCGTACAGCGACGGCGGGATCGTCTGCAGGCCCGCCAGCAGGCAAATGGCAATGAAGGGCGTGCCTCTCCAGATGTTCGCGGCGACGGTCGAGAAGCGCGCGTTCCACGGGTCGCCGAGAAAATCGATGTAGCGATGGATGAGGCCGAGCCTGGTCAGCGTCCATGAGATCACCGAGAACTGCGCGTCGTAGAGCCACCAGAAGGCGATCGCCGACAGCGCGGTGGGGACGATGAAAGGCAGCAGCACGGCCGCCCGCAGCATCGCCTTGAACGGCAGATTGCGGTTGAGGAGCAGCGCGAGCCAGAGCCCGAGCACGAATTTCGCCACGCTCGCGAACCCGGTGTAGAAAAGGGTGTTGAAGAGCGAGAGCTGCGCTACGCTGTCGCCGACCAGGTACCTGAAATTGTCGAGCCCCACCCATATCCCGTCGCGCCCGATCTTCGTGTCGGTGAAACCGAGCCATGTCCCGAGGCCGAGCGGATAGGTAAGGAAAACGAGCAACAGGGCTCCCGCGGGCAGCATGAACAGCAGCCCGAGGACGTTGCGGTTGTCGAGTAACTTATGCAACTAAAGCTCACCCGCCGCCCGGTTGAACGGCGCCAGTAGCAGCGGCGTCCATTCCAACCGGGCGATGTGAATCCGGCGCTGCGCGTCCGTATTCACACTTTGTAGTAGCGTTCCGCGCGCTTTTGCGCCGCTTCAGCGGCGGCCTTGGGCGTCTTCGAACCGCTCGCCGCTTCGGCGACCATGTCGAGCACGATGTAGTCGGCGAGGCACGCGGCCGAAGCGTAGCCCATGGGGCCCGAGTACGCGTGATCGAGCATCAGCTTGGGGCCGTCGCGATACGGAGTTGCCTTGGGATCGTCGGTCCAAATCGAGTTCGACTCGAAAGCCTTCAGCGGCTGGCAGGTATAGCCGATCGCGGCCTTCATCCACGGATTGAACTGGTCGCCTTCCATCATGAACGCGAGGTAGGCCTTGGCGGCGTTCGGATACTTCGAGTACTTGAAGAGCATGCTCTGCGTGATCTGCATGAGCTCGGTGGGCTTGCCGACCGGGCCGATCGGGAAGCGCGCGTGCTGGATATCCTTCGCCATCTCCTGCAGCTTCGCATCCGGCGAGTTCTTCGCGGCGTAATAGACGGAGATTCCGTTGGCAGTGAGAGAAATCTGCCCGTCGAGAAACGCCTTGTTGTTCGAGGGATCCAGCCAGGAAAGCGTGCCGGGCACGAAGGTGTCGTAGAGCTGCTTTGCGTACTCGAGCGACGCGACGGTTTCGCGCGAATCGACCACGACGTTGCCCTTGTCGTCGACCAGCTTCCCGCCGTGCGACCACAGCAGCCAGTGCGCCCAGTTGTTGCCGTCGCCCACGGCCTTGCCGAGCGCGAAGCCGCAGGGCGTGCCCTTCGCCTTCAGCGCCTGGCATAGCTTGAGGAAGCCCGCCGTGTCCTTGGGGATGCCGTCGAAGCCTGCGGCCTTGACCTGGCTGTCGCGGTAGACGAGGGCGTTGCCGATGATGCCGAGCGGAAGCGCGATCCATTTGCCGTTGCGCGTGCCGTACTTGCGGCAGACGTCGTACCAGCCGCCGTACTTCCCGCCCAGGTAATTGGCCACATCGGAAACGTCGACCAGCTTGTCGGGATATTGATGCGGATCGTCGAACCAGCCGACGATGATGTCGGGCCCGCTGCCGATGTTCGCCGCCACCGCCGCCTTCGGCCGCACGTCTTCCCAGCCCTCGTTGTCGATGCGCACTTCGACGCCGGTCGTCTCGGTGAATTTCTTCGTGTTCGCCATCCACAGGTCTTCGTCGCCCTGCACAAAGCGTTTCCAGCGCAGCACGCGCAGCTTCGCGCCCTTCTCGGGCTTCCACGGAGCCGCCGGCGTCTTGCCCTGCGCTTCGGCCAGCAGCGGCATGCCCCCCGCCGCACCGGCGGCGAGGCCGGCAGAAATCTTGAGAAAATCGCGTCGCTTGATGTTGCTCATAGACCCTCCTTGGTGGTGGTGACGTTTATGCGAGCCTGTTGCCGCTCGCTGGATCGAAAAGAAAAGTGAGCTGTGGTTTCAGTCGAACCGCCGTTCCCGGGCGAAAATCGTGCCGCTCGCGCACGACCGCCGAAACGTCTGCGCCCGCGAGCTTGCAAAAGATCTGCGTGTCGGCGCCGGTGGGCTCGACGACGACGACTTCCGCAGGCACGCCGTCATCGGCCACCGCGAAATGCTCGGGCCGCACGCCGACCACGACCTCGCGGCCCTCCGGAATTTCCGCGCACATGGGCATCGGCAGGTGCACGCCGCCGCCGACCGCGACCGCGAGCCCGGCGCCATTGCGCGCCATGCGGCCGGTTAGAAAATTCATCGCGGGCGAACCGATGAATCCGGCGACGAAGCGGTTCGCCGGATTGTCGTAGAGCTCGAGCGGCGAGCCGATCTGCTCGACGCGCCCGGCATTCATGACCACGATCTTGTCGGCCATCGTCATCGCCTCGATCTGGTCGTGTGTGACGTAAATAGAAGTTGTCCTCAGTCTCTGGTGCAGCGCCTTGATCTCGGTGCGCATCGCCACGCGCAACTTGGCGTCGAGATTCGAGAGCGGCTCATCGAACAGGAACACCTGGGGCTTGCGCACGATCGCGCGCCCCATCGCGACGCGTTGGCGCTGTCCGCCCGACAACTGGCGCGGATAGCGCTCGAGATACTCCATGAGCCCGAGTATCTGCGCCGCATCGTTGACGCGTTTGCGCATCGCGTCTTTCGGTTCGCCTGCAAGCTTGAGGCTGAACGCCATGTTTTCGAACACCGTCATGTGCGGGTAGAGCGCGTAGTTCTGAAACACCATCGCGATGTCGCGCTCTTTCGGCGGCACGTCGTTGACCACGCGTCCGCCGATGGTGACCTCGCCGCCGGAAATCTCCTCCAGCCCGGCAATCATGCGCAAGAGCGTCGATTTGCCGCAGCCCGACGGGCCGACCAGCACGCAGAATTCGCCGTCGTCGACTGTCACGTCGACTCCGTGCACGACCTCCGTCAAGCCAAATAATTTGCGCACTCCGGCCAACGTCACGGCTGCCACGCTACTCCTCCACTTTCAGCGCCGTATTGCGGCGTTTTTTTATCCGGCAACTCCATATGCAGTCCGCGCTCCGACTACACGATCGCCGCCCCGCCTGCAGGGACAACGCCTGTACTGCGAATACCGGGTGAAGCAGGTTAGCCGCGCCCACCTGGGTGGTCAAGTAGTCGTGTTGCCGTGGGCATTGAGGTATATTCTGCGACCGGCGTACTTGCGGGATTGGACTTCCAACCCTGCACTTTGTAAGCTTTCTGTAAGCGTTCGCGAACATCAATTAAATACCCGCCTAAGCAAGGGAGCCCGCCGTGGCAGAGCTTTTTTCCGTTGATCGCGCAAATTTTTCCGGTCCGGTCGTCGTCACCGGCGCCGGCGGTTGTATCGGCAGCTGGGTGCTTTCGCTGCTCGCGTGCGCCGGTGTTCCCGCGTGCGCGTTCGACCTGACCGACGACAAGCGCCGGACGCGTCTGCTCGTCGCGGAACGTGATCTCTCGGCGATACCCTGGCGCACCGGCGACATTGCCGACAGCAAAGCGGTGAAGCAAATGCTGGAGGAAGTCCATCCCTGCGCGATCATCCACCTCGCCGCCTTGCAGGTGCCGTTTTGCAAGGCCGATCCGGTCGTGGGCGCGAAAGTTAACGTCGTGGGCACCGTCAACGTATTCGAAGCGGCGCGCCAGCTCGGCATCAAGCGGCTTGCGTACGCTAGTTCGGTTGCCGCGCACGGCGCGATCGAGGAAGGGCTGGGTACGATGCGCACGCTCTACGGCGCATACAAGTACTGCGACGAGCAGATCGCCCGCGTCTATTCGGACGATTGGGGCTTGCACAGTGTCGGTATCCGGCCGGGCGTCGTGTACGGCGTCGGCCGCGATCAGGGACTGACGTCGACGACGACGGTCGCGATACTTGCAGCTGCGGCCGACAAATCCTACACGGTGCCTTTCGCCGGCGGCGTGTCGTGGTTGTACGGCGCCGAAGCGGCAAGCGCGTTTATCCGTGCCGTAGCATGTGAGCGCACTGGCGCGCCAGTCTTTGAAATGAACGGCGTCTATGCACCGGTCGAGGAAGGACTGCGGATACTCAAGGAACTCGCGCCAAAAGCGGCAATCACCTGCACGGGACAACCGCTCGCTTTTCCGATGCATCTGCCGGACACCCCGCTGCGCGATTATCTCGGCGATTATGGAACGATGCCGCTGGTGGATGGCATCCGCGAAACGTTCGAATCTTTTCAGTCTCTACTCAAGCGCGGCTTGGTGAGCATGCCCTGATTCCTTGGCAAGCATCCTCATACGACGGCGAATCGATTTGCATATTCTAATCACTGGAGCGGGCGGTATGCTGGGCCGCAAGCTCACCGGGCGACTCGTCGGCGAAGGACGGCTCGGAAATGCCGATGTTCGTGCGCTCACCCTAGCCGACGTCCTCGAGCCGGCAGCTTACCCTCATTTCCGCGGTGAAATCACCCGCAAGATAGTCGATCTTTCGGTGCCTGGGACCGCGCTCGAACTCGTTGCTTCACGCCCGGACGTTATCTTTCATCTGGCCGCGGTAGTGTCCGGCGAAGCGGAAGCTGATTTCAGCAAAGGCTATCGGACTAATCTTGACGGTACGCGCTTGCTGTTTGAAGCGATACGCCAAACCGGCGCGAATGACAGTTACCATCCTCGCGTTATCTTCGCGTCATCTATTGCCGTCTTCGGAGAACCGCTGCCGGATGTGATAAGCGACAATTTTGTTTGTACGCCGCTTACTAGTTACGGCACGCAGAAAGCCATCTGCGAATTACTCTTGGCCGATTATTCTCGGCGCGGTTTTTTCGACGGCATCGGCATGCGATTACCGACGATTTGCATCCGACCCGGTCTGCCGAATCGCGCGGCGTCCGGATTCTTTTCCAGTATCTTGCGCGAGCCGCTCGTAGGGCTGGAAGCCGTACTGCCGGTCAGCGATGACGTTCGCCACTGGTTTGCATCGCCGCGTGCGGGTGTAGGCTTTCTGGTGCACGCGGCGTGTATTGACCTTACGTCGCTCGGTACGCGCAGAACGTTATCTTTGCCCGGCGTCTCCGCGACCGTTGGAGACCAGCTCGCCGCTCTACGACGCATTGGGGGCGACAAGGCGCTGCGCCTCATCCGCCGCGAACCTGACGAAACGATTAAACGCATTGTCGAAAATTGGCCACGGACCTTAGATCCGAAGCGCGCGCTCGCCCTCGGCTTTCGCGCCGAAAGCTCTTTCGATGAAATCATCCGCGCGCATATCGAAGACGAACTCGGAGGCGTTGTCGCGTGACGCCCATCACTGACAACAAATTATTCCCTCGCATGCATTGCCCAGAAATTTATTGGGCTTACAGTCAGAAAACCTCGTTTGACCGTCCTTGAATGAGCTGAATGGTCCTGCGAGCGGCCGACCATGCGAGAAACCTGCCGTTCGAACTCATTATTAGATGTCCCTAGTTGCTTGCACCGGTTGTTGGCAACATAGATACTTACTCCCCTACCCTCAGGAAATTTCTCATGCTCGGCGTCTCAGACTACGGCGCTTTTGTCATCGCGATAATCGTGTTTCTGCTCATTCCCGGTCCGGGCAATTTGGCATTGATCACCTCCACGGGTAAGGGCGGCATTAAAGGCGGTATAGCCGCCACAATTGGCGTGATTTTGGGAGATCAGGTCTTGATGTGGCTAGCCGTGGCAGGTGTTGCCACATTGTTAAGCACGTACCCCGCCGCTTTTCATGCCGTGCGGTGGCTGGGTGCCACCTACCTCGTGTGGATGGGCGGCAAGATGCTGTTGGCCAAACCAAACTCCGCGCCGGTGCTCCACATTAAGCCGCACCACTATCTACGACAGGCACTCGCTATCACGCTACTCAATCCAAAGGCCATTGTGTTTTACATGGCGTTTTTTCCTTTGTTTGTCGATCCAGCCGGCCATCAGGGACTGACGACCTTTGCCCTCATGGCGCTAACGATTGCCATGCTGACCTTTGCTTACGGCTCAATAGCAGTATTACTGACCCACTTTTTGGCTGAGCGCCTGCGTGCTAGTCCAGTCGTTTCACGATCCCTAGAAAAGCTGGCAGGATTGTTCTTACTAAGTTTTGGCATCAAACTCGCCCTTAGCCGCTAGCTAACGGCGTATTGGCCAATGGGACGAGGCCAGCGCGATTTCAGGTGCGGAGTGGCAATCAATCGTCAAATTGGACAGGAGTGTTGGATCACCACTTCTGGCTGAAAGCCGACATTTACAAACGACCGCTACCGACCCAAAGCTGACAATCGCACTACCCGAGAGCGGCCGCTCAACGGCACTGTTCACCGGCGACGAAGCTGTTATGCCCGTCCGATGCAACGGTCGGTTTGAGCGCACTTTGTTAGCCGGCCTCACTCACTGCTTTACGCCAATGGCGGCAGAGCAGGAATTCGCGAACTGGCCAATTCGTTGATTTCTTTCGGTTTGAGTTGGCAACCTATCTACTTGGTCCATCAACGACCGAAAGTCGGTCTTGCCCTGTGCGCCAATCCGCTGCGCAAGTTCCGTATTTGCCGGATTCTTGTCTGTATCTGCGGCAGCGACCTCGGAGGTAGCTCGCATCAGGAATTGATTGGCGATACGACGCAGCTTCTCTTTTTGCTCCTCTGCCGCCTCGCGGCTACCTTCGCTGAAAAAATGAAAGCATGAATACAGCAGCCTTGCTTTCGTGAGTTCTGGCGTTGGGCCGGACCGCGCCCTTGCAGGTCCTGCTGCCACTGCAACGAACTCCGCGACCAAAACCCCGATCTCTTCGGAGCGACGGAGGTTGCTTCGGTACACCTCAACAATTACTTTCTCGCCCGTCTTGAGTGTCGACAGGACCTTCGCGACGTCGCTAGCGGTTCGGATTGGTTCGCTTCCGATTCTGAGGACAATGTCGCCAGCCAAGATGCCCGCTTGAGCTGCCGGGCCTTCCTTTCGCACTTCGACTATGAGTGCCCCGCCCGGCTGAGAAAGGCCGAATGATTGTGCAAGTTCCGGAGTCAAATTTTGGAGCGAGGTTAACCCAAGCGTGGGGCGTAACACTCGATCAGGAGAAGAAGGCCCAGGCTCCGATGGCTGCGTACGCGCTGCAGGTGCCGCCTGCGCCTGCGCCGCCGGATCGAATGCGCCGCGACCAATTGGCCGCCATTGGCTAACAAGTTGCTGAAGACGATCTCGCTGATTTTGGTTTAGCGCACCGATTCTGGCGTCCAGTTCTGCTTGAGCCGGAGCATGTCCCTGACGCGCGGATAGTGAAATCCACAACAGCGCCGATTCAGGATCGGCAGCGTTTTCCTCCATCAATAGCTTGCCAAGGTGAAACTGCCCGTGCCTCTCGCCTTGGGCAGCCGATTTCTGGAACCATTCCTTTGCCCTTTGGCGATTTCGCTGCCGAAGCTCGCCGTTCAGGTAGGCCAAGCCAACCCGGTTCTGAGCCGCTGGGTCGCCTCCATTGGCAGCGATTTCGAAGAGCCCGAGCGCCGCTTTCAAATCCGGTTTTGCACCCAATCCTTGTTCAATCATTCGCGCCAAATTGTTAGCGGCGCCGACTTCACCGCCCCTGATTGCCGCATCGAATAAATTACGTGCCCGGACGTAGTCCTGCTGAACGCCGCGGCCCTCCTGGAAAAGCACACCCAGAGTATTCTGAGCGCCAGCATTGCCTTGATCCGCGGCGCGGCTGAGCCAGACGACAGCTTGTCGGTCATCTTGCGGAAGTCCAATTCCATGCATGTAAAACAGCCCGAGGTTCGCTTGTGCCCTTGGGTTCCCCGAATCAGCGGCCTTACGCGTCCAATATACGGCCTTGACAAGATCTCTAGGAACTCCCAGTCCATTGGAATACATCGAACCGAGGCTTGTCTGTGCGCGCGCTTCTCCTCCCTCCGCCAACGGAAGCAGGAGCGCCGCAGCTTCAGCGTAATTGCCCTTATCAAATTCTTGCCCCGCCTTTTCCAGCGTAGCTAGCGCCAATTGCGCTGCGAAAAACAATGACAGGAATACAAGGATGCGCATGAGAGTCTCGCTTCGGAGCTGCAAACGTGCTGTTTAGATCTTGCCCCAAAGCGGACAATCAACACTCACGATCAGCGCCCTTCGCTACTAGCGGGGGGACTCCATACCACTTCGTTGTCAACCGCATACAGGTAGCAATTCGCGTAGCGCGCTTCGCAGAAGGCCAACGCTTCCTTGGCAGCATTTGGTCCTGTTTTATAGACCCAGCCACCCTTGTCGCTGATCACGAATACTCGTGGTCTGCGCTTTAGGGCTAAGAATTTTTCGTAACCGTCCTTGCCTGCCTCGCGTATGAATGGCACCGCATGGACGTCATCGAGCCGCGGCCGCGAGGGACCCGCGTCTGCGACGGGCTGCTGCGAGCTGCCATTCTGCG
>Ga0265314_10001519_pt1 | contig 25630 bp, 18 predicted proteins | sample 4126metaG_FD_203106 | JGI IMG/M metagenome (GOLD analysis project Ga0265314, IMG submission 203106) | Rhizosphere microbial communities from Carex aquatilis grown in University of Washington, Seatle, WA, United States - 4-1-26 metaG | ecosystem: Host-associated > Plants > Roots > Rhizosphere >... | reverse complement strand
GCCGCCGTTGAACAGAATCGCGGTCGGGTGAACGAATTCTTTTCCTTTCAGCGCGACGGGAAGCTCTTTCGAGCCGGCGAGATTTTCTTTCGCGAGAAAGCGCGCGAGATGTTTAGAAACCGACGGATCGGCCGCGTAATTGAGCCCGAGTTCTTGCAAACCCGTGCGCATCGCGCGCTGCGGGCGATCGGACGGTTGGCTCAGCCCGAAGAAGCCTTCGAGGATGACTTCGCTGACTTGGTCGCGCGAGATTTTCGTTTTGATGCTCTTGCCGATGACGCTGCTGCCGCGACCGAGGATTGTGAGCGGCAATTCGGCTTTCGTTTCGTCGCTGAAAAGCTTTTCTTTGGCTTCGCGGCAGTTGTGGGCGAGCGCGCGGAGCTGCCAGTTGTCAAGTTTGTGGCCTTCGGCAGCCAGTTTCGTGGCCACGGCGTGCGCGAGCGCCAGGTCCATGTTGTCGCCGCCGAGCAGAATGTGTTCGCCGACGGCGATGCGGTGCAGGGTCAGCGAGCCTTTTTCTTCGGAGACGGCGATCAGCGAGAAATCGGTCGTGCCGCCGCCGACGTCGACGACGAGCACCAGGTCGCCGACCTTTACCTGCTGGCGCCACTTGTCCTGCGTCGATTCCAGCCAGGCGTAGAACGCCGCCTGCGGTTCTTCCAGCAGCGTCACGTCTTCAAAGCCTGCGGCTTTCGCGGCTTCCATCGTCAAATCGCGCGCGGCAGCGTCGAAACTCGCTGGCACGCACAGCAAAATGCGCTGCTGCTTGAGCTTTCCGCCCTTCTGGCCTTTTCCGACGGAGTTGTCCCACGCTTCGCTTAGGTGTTTCAAAATTCGCGTCGAGACTTCGACGGGCGAGAGCTTCTGCACGTCTTCGGGCGCGCCCCAGGGCAACAACGCCGAACGGCGATCTACTCCGGCCTGGCAGAGCCACGATTTGGCGGAACTGACGAGACGTCCAGGCACTTCTTTGCCGCGGCCGCGCGCGTATTCGCCAATGGCATACGCTTTCTTCTCGTCCCAGGGCAGCGCGAGGCTGCCGGCGGGCAATTCGCCTTCGGCCGGCAGATATACAAACGAGGGCAGCAGCGGACGTTCTTCCACCGCGCCGGGTCGAATGACTTGCGGCACCGAGAGAATCTGGATTTTCGGATGATCTGTCTTTTCGTTGAGATCGACATACGCCAGGGCCGTATTCGTTGTTCCCAAGTCGATGCCTACAATAAAGCGGCTCTCAGCCATGTGCGTTCACACTCCAACGTTGCCTGCGCCCGGAAGATGCTCCAACGATTTCCAGCATACCAGATTTATCGTCCGGTTGCGATGAGAACCGCACTGCTCTTGGGCGTGGTTCCGCTGGGTTAAACCGCAGCCCATGCAAACGAAAACGGCAGCCAGTCCATGGCCGCCGTTCTCAAGCAATCTCGTTCTTAATTCTTAGTTGCGGAATGCCAGCAGGGGCGCGACGGTCTTCTCTAAGAAACTCTTGATCTCATCGGCGGGCAGAAACAGCGCCTTGTCGCGGCGCATATCGCCCTGTCCGTTTGAGACGCCGGCCACAGCCACGCCAATCACCGTGCCGCGCTGTGCATCGAACACCGGGCCGCCCGAATTTCCGTGATAAAAAGTCGCGGCCGCTTCCCACAGATGTCCGTCCACGTTCGGATTCTTGTCGGCGATGCGGCCTACACTCACGCAGGGCGAGACGCCCGACGGGCAGCCGACGATCATCACCGTGGAACCCACGTTCTGCGATTCGTCTTTGGCGATCATGGAGACCACCGGCACGTCCACATCGGTGTGCAGCAGGCAGATGTCGTTTTTCTTGTCGACAGCGACCACTTTGCAGGTCGACCAGACTTTTTTGCCATTCACGGGAACTTCAACGCGCAGTTCGCCAGTGGCGAGGCCTTTGCCGTCCTTTTTCAGAACCAGATGCGCGGCACTCAGCAGATAGCGCGGGTCTCTGGCGCCCATGGCGCTCAGATCCACGCCAAACGCTGCGCCCCAGCCCGTCACCATGTATTCGCCGTCTGGAGTCTCGAGTTTCAAACGCACGGTGCTCTGCGCAATCTTGTCCGGAATATAGCCTCCGGTCTGTCCATCCGCGGCGAACGCGGTGCCGACATAAAAAGACAAAGCGACGAGCACAGCGGATACGTGGCGTTTGAACATGCGCAGAAACCCTCAATCCAGCGGTGAACAGAAGCGAGCACAAGTACTCTGGGGAATAAGACCGCAAAGTCCGATGAATCGTTGCAAAATTCCTGTTATTTTGAAAAAAAAGTTGGCTCGGCGTTCTCCGAGCCAACCAATTTGAAAGTTATATGCATTTCATTGCTGAGAAATGAAATTCTTACGCGCTATCGCCCCCAGTCGTCCGTACGGAACGGAACCGCCGGCAGGTCTTCTTTATTGTAGAGGTTGCAATCCGGGTTATCGCCCCACGCATAGCGAACCGCGACCGGCTTGCTGACGCTGGCGCTCGAGACGATCACGTTCGCGCCGTCGATCTTCGCGTCGGCCCACACCCATTTCTTGTCTTCGCCCGCGACCGCGAAGCCCGTGAGTTTCTCACCGCCCTTCGCGACCAGACCGCCGCCGACGTACTTGAACGTCAGGCGAATTTTTCCGTCTTCTTCTTTCATCGACTCATACATCGGCCCGGAAAACACGATGTCGTCTTTGCCGTACGCCGCGTGCAGCCCCGCGAGCGCCAGGCGCTTACCGACGTCCTGCTTGTTCTTGGGATGAATGTCTTTTTCTTCGCCGATGTCGATGATCACAGCCATTCCCGTCTTCGGCAACGAGAGCGTTTTCGTCTGCGAATCACGCAGTTCTGCCCAACTGCTGCCGCCCGGTTCCTTCGCGCGGGCCATGAAATTGGCGAGTTGAACAAAGAGGAATGGGAAATCGCCTTCGCCCCAATCGTCGCGCCAGTTCTTGATCATCGCCGGGAAAAGCGAGGCGTACGCTTTCGCGTTGCCGGCGTTCGATTCGCCCTGGTACCACGTCGCGCCGCGAATGGCGTACGGAATCAGCGGCGCGATCATGCCGTTGTAGAGACAGCTCGGCTGCATCGGTTTGTGCGGCGCGCGCGGAGCCTGCGGGACGGTCTTGCCGTCGGCCTTCGCCTTCGCAGCAGTCTCTTTGTATTCTTCTTCCTTCTTTTTAAACGCAGCTTCGGTTTTCGGGAAATTGTCGAGAGCTTTCTGATAGTTCTCGAATGTCATTTTCGTCTCGGGCAGATTTTCGAGCACCGAACGCTTCGTCCACAGTTCCGCAGCTGTGCCGCCCCACGACGTATGAATCAATCCGACCGGAACATTCAGCGCCTTATGAATATCGCGACCGAAGAAGTATCCGACCGCGGAGAATCCGGGGATGTTTTCCGGAGTGCACTCTTTCCATTGCGCCGCCACGTCCCTCACTGGCGTCTCAGGCGTCTTGCGCGGGACAGTGTAGAGACGAATCTGCGGAAACTTCGCGTTCGCGATCTCGTCGGCATTATTGATCACGCCTTTCACCGAGAATTCCATGTTCGACTGGCCGCTGCAAATCCAGACTTCGCCGACCAGCACGTTTTTTACCGTCAGCGTATTTTTTCCGGCGACGGTCATCTCGAACGGGCCGCCGGCTTTCAGCGGGTCGAGCTTCACCATCCAATTTCCGTCTTTGTCGGCGGTCGCTGTCTTTTTTTGATCACCGAACGTGACAGTGACCGTCTCTCCGGCTTCCGCCGTGCCCCAGATTGGAACCGGCATCTCCCGCTGCAGCACCATGTTATCGGTGAAAAGTCCATGCAGTTTGACGTCGGCGCGAACCGAAACGGCCACCAAAAACAACGCGATCAGGAACTTGGAATGACGACGCATGCGGGAAGCCCCCTCCTTATATAGTGTGTAGCGGGCCCACCTGTCAGCCCGGCACTTGTTGACTACACACCTCCCTGCGATTGTGTGGTCCAAAGTCCATGGACTCACGCTCTTGGACTCTCGACTCTTGACTCTCGACTCTGGACTCTATCCCGACTTGTGTTAGCGTAAAAATATCGGTGGGCGTGAATAAACGCTGGGGTTGAGACATTAATAGTTCAGTCAGGAGGTCGTAGATCATGGGTACTGCAACCGTCGCTGTAACAGACACTTCTTTTGAAACTGAAATTGAGAAACACTCGGGCGTTGCCGTCGTCGATTTCTGGGCGACATGGTGCGGACCTTGCCGCATGGTCGCTCCGGTGCTGGACGATCTGGCCACCGAACTGGCCGGCAAAGTGAAGATCGCGAAGATCGACGTGGACGACAGCCCCGAAGTCGCCCAGCGTTTTGGAATCCGCTCGATTCCCTGCCTCATTCTTTTTAAGAACGGCCAGGAAGTCGACCGTATGATTCCGCCGCCGAACAAAGGACAGATCAAGAGCTGGATGGAAAGCCACGCGAAGTAATGGAATAAATTCCATTTCTCCCCACATCTAAGAAGACCGCGGGCTCGCACACGCGAGCCTGCTCTTTTTCGGTGAGGGAAATCATGAGCCACGCAATGCTGGACGTCGACACAGAGACGTTTGAAAAGGAAGTGCTGCAGCATTCCGGGCCTGTGCTGCTCGATTTTTACGGAACCTACTGCCCACCCTGCCGCATTCTCGCGCCCGTTCTCAACGAATTGGCCACACAATTCGGCGAACGCATCAAGATCATCAAAATCGACGGCGAAGAAAATTCGGATCTCGTGCAGCGCTATAGCGTCATGGGCTTTCCGACCATGATCCTGCTGAAGAACGGCATCGAAGTCGACCGTTCCGTCGGTTTCATGGCCGGCGAACAAAGCAAGCTTCGGCTGAAAAACTGGATCGAAGCCAACCTCTAATCCATTCTTCGTTCCTTTGAGCCTTCGCGTCTTTGTGTTAAAAAACAAAGACCGATGACTGACATCGAAGACATCTTGGAATCCCATCTCGCGCCGTACGCCGTGCGCGCGGCCGACTCGCGCGGGCGGCTGCACGCCGATCACGAGACCGCCTACCGCGGCACGTTTCAGCGCGATCGTGATCGCATCGTTCACTCGTCCGCGTTTCGGCGCCTTCAGTACAAGACGCAGGTTTTCGTCAGCGTCATGGAAGGCGATTATTTTCGAAATCGCCTGACGCACACGCTCGAAGTCACGCAGATCGCGCGCACGATCGCCCGCGCGCTGCGCCTGAACGAAGATCTGACCGAAGCGCTGGCGCTGGCGCACGATCTGGGCCATGGGCCGTTCGGACATTCGGGCGAAAGCGCGCTCGACGAGGTCATGCGCAGCAAAGGCGGCTTCGATCACAACGCCCAAGGCCTGCGCGTCGTCGATTTTCTCGAACTGCGCTACCCGCGCTTTCTCGGGCTGAACCTGACATACGAAACGCGCGAAGGCTACGTGAAAAACTACGTCCCCGATGGCCGTCCCGGCCGGCCGCGCGCGGCGCTGGGCTTTGCGGGGAATGAAATGCCGTCGCTCGAAGTTCAGCTCGTCGGCCACGCGGACGAAATCGCCTACGACACGCACGATCTCGACGACGGGCTCGTTTCGGGAGCGCTCGACGAAAACGCGGTTCGTTCGGTGGCGCTGTGGCGGCGCATCGAGAAGCAAGTCGTGAGCGAGAGCGACGTTTTCAAAACCGAGCCGAAGCTGCGCTGGCGCGCGATCGTCCGGCGCATGATCGCAACGCTCGTCACGGATCTGCTTGGCGAAACGCAGCGGCGCTTGAACGAGCATCGCATCGGTTCGCTTGCCGATGTGCGCGCCTGGCCGCAGGAATTGATTGGCTTCTCGGCCGAGATGGCGCCGCAGAAGCTGGAACTCGAAACGTTTCTGATGGATCGCTTCTACAACAGCGAACACGTTCGCGCGAAAACGCGGCTTTGGCAGGAACGCCTGAAGGGCCTGTTCGCCGCGTACCAAGCCGACGCGCGCCGCGTGCCCGACGATTTTCGCCGCCGTGTCGAAGAACGCGGCGAACCGCTCGACCGCATCATCTGCGATTACGTCGCCGGCATGACCGACCGCTTCGCCAGCCGCCAGTGGCAGGATCTGGTGGGCGGTCCGTAGCGCGATGCCCTTTCTGGATCCGGCATTTTGCATTATGATGTCCACGCGATGAACGCGCCCGCGAGCGAACTCACGATTCCTGCCACAACCCAATCCTCGTCCGCGTGGCGCCTGAAACCGTGGCACGAAATCGCGATTCTTTTTTTCATCCCGTTTCTGATCAACATCCAATCGCTCGGCTTCGATCTCCTTTACGTCGACGATTTCACGTATTTCAAACATCCATCGCTGCATGACGGAAAACTCGAAGGCCTCAGCGACATCTGGCGCACGACGATCCTCAGCGATTACTCGCCCGTCACGCAGCTTACGATCTGGCTCGACGTCGCGCTCTTCGGGACAAATCACTGGTGGGGCGCACGACTTCACGAAATCGCGTGGTTCAGCATTGGCGTCCTCGCGCTTTATGCGATTGCGATCCGTCTGACCAAACGCCGCGACCTCGCGTTCTTCACTGCATTTCTCTATGCGATACATCCGGTCTGCGCGCAGTCCAATCTGTGGCTGGCCGAACGCAAAAATCTCGTCGCGCTCGCGCTGTCGCTGTGGGCGCTCGAGCGCTACATCGTGGCGCGGCAGCGCGAAACGTTCCGCGAATCGATCGCTCCGGCGCTGGCCGCGCTTTTCATCACCGCGCTGGCAATGCTGGCCAAACCGCACGCCGTCGCAACCGTCGCGTTTATGGCCGCGTACGAAATGGCGCTCGGCCGCGGCGCGTTGTGGAAACGCGCGGCGTGGCTCGTCCCGTACGCGGTCGTCTGCCTCGGATTTGTCTACGCCTGCCTGCGCATGGTACGCACCGATCTCAATCGCGAACTTCTCGGCGGCAGCGTCGCGACCGCCGCGCTCGGAGACGGTCCGATCCTCCTGCGCTATTTGTGGAACACGTTCTTTCCAACAAGTCTCACGCTGTATTACGCGGTCGACGAACCGACGCTGCGTTCGGCGTCGCATTACCTCGCGTGGGTCGGCGTGCTCGCGTTCGTCGCGCTCACCGTCGCGCTGGCGCGGCGGCGCGCTCTCGTGCTTTTCTGCTGGATGTTCGCGCTCGCGGGACTCGGCCCGGCGCTGAATCTCGTGCCGCAGCTCGCGCCGATGACCGATCACTACCACCAATGGGCGCTGCCGGGATTGCTGCTCGGCCTCGTCGTCCTTTTGCATGAGCGGCTGCAATTCCGCGCCGAAACGCCCACGCATCGCGGCGGAGTTTTGCTCGTCGGCGGACTCGCGCTGTTCTGGGGAATTCTCAGTTTCGCTCGCGTTCCCGAATTCACCACCTTTCTGACTTTCTTCGACGCCGCCGCGAACAAGCAGCCGGATTCCGCGATGAACTGGGGAATCTACTGCAACGCGCTGCGCGCCCACTCCGATCCGAAAGTGCGCGCGATGGCCGGCATCGCGGGCGAGCAGGCCCTGAAATGCAAAGACGCCAACCGGCTGATCGACGCCGTCCGCATCGCCGCGATTCAGGAAGCCGCTCTGTTCGAGCACCGCAAAGGCCACGACGCTGACGCGTGGGCGCTTGCGCAGCGCGAATGCAAAGTCCTCGTCGATCCGCGCGAGAAACGCAACATTCAGGCCGAGATCGCGCTGCGTCTCAACATCCCGAAGGAAGCGCTCGCGCTCCTCGTTCAGGATTGGAACGAGCTCTGCCAGACGGCCGCAGCCGCGCTGCGCAAAGAATGCCGCGATGGCAAAAAACTGCCGCATCAATTCCCTCCGTTGATCAATTTCGGCGGCAACGACGCCGAAGAGCTGCAACGCTCGATCGACCTCAGCCGCCGCGGCTACACGCTGCTCGCCGACGCCTACATCCAGACCGGCGATCTGGAAAAGGCGTGGGACGCCGCCGCTATCGTCGTGAATTTCGATCCGAGCTATATCCCCGCGCGCAAAAAGCTGGCGGAGGTTTACTTACGTTTAAAAATTCCCGGCGCGATCGAAGGCCTTGTTCCGAAAGCAAGCCACAATTGATTCCGATGCGTCCACGATCAATTTTGTGGTGGCACAATTTGGATTTTCACTAACCCACCATCAGGTCTCGGTCGTGGGCCCGTGATTTCGCGTATCAGCTGCGACATTTTCCCTTCGTCAGCTAGTTGATACAGGCGTTTCGAATCGTACGACATGTCGATGCAGGAAGGCCCCATTGAAAATCCTTCCTGATTTAAACAAAGAGGGCCTTCCGACACAATTGCGCCAGCCGCGAATATTCCACCGCAAATGTTCTCGGGATTGTCGCTCTCAATTCGTCGTGCTGAGAAGCGCCCCCTTTCACGCGTGTCAATGATCCAGTTTCCCAGACGTATCGCAAAATCGCGAATATGAATGCCATTGGGTGGATGCAAAACGATTTCGGCAAAAACTGATTTCGGTTTGGACCACATACGAATAACAGGCCCTTGGACTTTTACGTCCCAACTGTCGGGGTGAATCCGAATCGCGTTGTCTTCAATTAAGAGTCTCGATTGACCATTAATATCAATCAAATCGGCAGTAATCTCCAGTTTTCCCAGTTCTGATGCCGTTACTGCAAGTACTGGCTGTCCATTGTGCGTAACTAGCGGTCCTTCAGTCGGAAAGATTAAACTGCCAAGGACGGTATAGAACGGCTTCTGAACGCTCAAAAACACATTGGCAACGGGCGTTTCATTAACTCTTCTTCGATCAGCTTCGACAATCTCTGCGTTCGACTTCAATCCTCGTTCTACGTAGTCATGACATGTACCGCACAGCAAGGTTATTCCATTTGGATCATGCCTGATCGCCTCCGCAAATGGCGGATCGAAGTGATGAAAATGGTAAAGGCCAGAATCACAAAGAATGCAACTAAACTTACACCGTCGCCGCACTTCGCCTTCGACACCATGCGGTATATCCCTTGATAGCCCATGCTTATTCATGCACGAATATCCGATTGACCGAGTAAAAATATTCTTTCTACTTCTTCGGCGGCTCCAATCCTTCCTTCCGCCACTGCCACATCAATTTAAACAAGCGCTTCGCGTTATCGCTCACCGGCATTTTGCTTTCGCCGCGTTTCTGGTCGTAATGCAGGCAGAGCGGCACTTCGCCGGCTTTCGCTTTCATGCGGCCGAGTTTCAACAGCACTTCCACCATCGACGCGAACCCGCGCTGAACCACGATCTGCTCGCCCCACGCCGCCCACGCGCGATCGATCAGCGAGCGCTTATATAGTCGGAAGCCGCACGAATAATCGCGCACGCCGGGAATCGGATGCATCAGGCTGAACAGCACCGCCGCGCCGCGGCTCATCAGTCGCCGGTGCGCGGGCACTCCCGAAACCGTCGCACCGCTGCGATAGCGCGAAGCGATGATCAGTTCGAGATCCTCTTTCGTCAATTTCTCCCACATCGCGGGAATCTGGAACGGGTCCATCGTGTCGTCGCAATCCATCAGCGCCATCGCGTCGGCATCGCGCTGGCCGCCCACTTCCGGTCCCGCGAAATCGCGCAGCAGGCCCAGCACCGCTCCGCCCAGCCCGCGATTTTCCTTCAACCCGATCACGCGCACCGGCAAACCTTCGCGTCCGTTCCAGCCTTCGGCGCGCACGCGCGTGTCGTCCTTCGACCCGTCGTCGTAAATCAGCACGGAGAGATTCGGCAGAACTTTTTTGCGAGCGTCCGCGATGCGGGTGAAAAGCGGATCGATATTGGCAGATTCGTTGTACGCGGGCAAAGCCAGGACGATGCGCGGGGAATCTTGCATGAAATTAAAAGGAAAAATGACGGCGCGAAAAACATCCGTGCCGCTCTTTTTACATTTTTCCTTTTTCCTTTTTAATTGGAGTGCTTCACTTCTTTTTCGGCTCGGCTTTCTTCGCCTCCGGCTCAGTCAAATCCGGCTTGTCGAAGATCAGCTCTTCATCCTTCGGCGTGCGGATCACCTTCGGATCGGGCTTTTTCTCCTCCGTCGATCCATCCGGATTTACAAACACAACGCTTTTGTCTTTTGCCGGCGTGTCGAGATTCAATTCCTTCGCCAGCGTCACGCCTTTCGGCTGCGGCACGGTAATGTCCTTCACCACCGGCTCCAGGCCCGTCGGCTTGTCGGTCGTGTTCGCGGCAATCACCGGCGCGCTTTCGGGATCGGGCGTCTGCGCAGTCACGGCGGTGGGTTTGACGTTTTCGCGCTTGAGCACAATTTCGTACTGCTGGCCGGTCTTGGGATGAGTGACTTTTCCATCGCGAGCCGCCAGCGCGCGCTCCATTAACGCATCGCGTTCGGCCACTACCGGGTTCTCGGGCGTCGCAGATTTGTCGCCGGCGTCGGCTTTCGCGGGCGCTTCGGGCTTGTCATCGAGCGGCTTCATGATGTAGTGCAGGTACACTTCGTCGTTCAATCGCGCCGGCACCAGATTGTCGGCAACCGCCGCGATCGGATCGTAGCCATACAGCGGCGGATTGACCGCCTCTTCGCGCACCAGCACCTGGTACTTGTCCTTGCGCAGCTCAATCCGGTACGTGCCGTAATGCGTGAACCCCACGCGGATCGGCGTCACGCCAACCACGCGATGATTGATCGACACTTCCGCACCCGGCGGAACGCTGGTCACCGTGATGCCGCGGCTGGTGCAACCGGTCGCGCTGAGCAGCAGCAGACCGAAAAGCACACATCCCGCACAGCGTAAAAGTCGAATCATTTCCCGATGTCCCCTCGCTTTATTGAATGTCCAGAATTTCAGCCGTCATCGTTTCCAGATCGAGCATCGCCAAACTCGGCTTTCCCGTCAGCCATCCGCAGGCTTCGCCCGGGTTCAGCTCGAGCGCGCGCGCTCCCTGCTTCGGAAGATGCACCCGCGAGTGCGAATGGCCGTAAAACACGCCGTCGCACTCCGTCCGGTACGCTTCCGGAATTTCTTCCACCGAGTGCGCTACGCCCAGTTTCCGTCCGGCCAGTTCATAGACGCTCGGGCCGTCGCGTAACTCGGGAAAAACCTTTTTCAGGCCCTTTTTTTCGCCATCGTTGTTGCCGTAGATGGCGTACAGCGGCCCGTTGAATTTCAGCACCGCCTTCAGCGCAAAGGGCGCCACAAAATCGCCCAGATGCAGAAGTCCTTCTGCGCCTTGCTTATGGAGCAACGCTACAGCCAGCGCGATGCGATCCAGATGATCGTGTGTATCGGCAATAACCCCTAATTTCTTCATGACTCGTCCTATTAGACTTAGCCAGCTCAGCAAAGTAAAACGCAAATCAGCCTATCATTCTCCCCATCCTTCCCAATTCACTTCGCGCCCCTGCTTTCGCCGCCCGTGCTATCCCCCCCATGCTTTCGCCGCCCAACACCGCTCCAACATCCAACACCGCTCCGCCGAGCCTGCTTCAGCAGGCTTTTATTCGTTGCTTGCCACCGCCTTCAGGCGCTGGATCACGCCCAAAAATCCCCGCTCAGCCGGCTTCAGCCGGCTTGCCCGAATTTTCTTCGGCTTCAGCCTCTATTTTCACCTCACCGCCCCCAGCCTGTCCAAAAACGCACGTCGCGCCTCCACCCAGGCTCTCCTTTATAAGGAGCACTTCTAATTCCTGAGGCGCAAGCCCATAGCACACCAGGCAGGCGCGAAACATCCGCGTGTAACTCGAAAACCCAATCTCCCACGCAAAACTCGAACGGTGCGAGCCCGACTTTTGCCGCTCCGCCCGCAGAGTTCGCCACAGAGCCCACGCCCGGTCGACCAAACTCCCACCGTCTCCGCGTCCCGCCGTTTCTTTCTGTCCGGCCACCCACTCCAAAATCCGCGTCCGCATTTTTTTCCGCAACGACTCCCCGCGAATCGCATCGCTCAATTGCGTTACTGCCATCCCGTTCACTTCCCGGCACAGCGCCGACAATTTTCGCTGAGCAATCCCAAGATACAGACAAATCTCCCGCAGCGGATCCCACTGCGCCGTCCGCCGCAGCGAATCGACACGCCCCTCATCGCCGTCTCCCGCGTTCGCCCCTTCTCCGTCTCGATCTATCTCACCGTCTCGATCCATCGCGCCGTTTCGTTCCGTCTCCGCGCGCCGAATCTCCCAGCGAATCAGCCACTCGGCCCGCTTGATCAGCCGCCGCAATCCCGCCGCGCGAACATTCGGATGCACGCCCAATTCTTCCGCCGGAGTGAATCCGCAGATCTGCTGCCACAGTGGCGGCTGCTCGCGCCACACGCTCGCGTTCGCCAGCGCTTCACGCTCATCTTCGCGAGCTTCCGCTTCCGTCTCGCCGAACTCCACAACGTCCGCAGCGTAGTCCCGCTGTTCCGCCGCCGCGTCGCGCGAGCGAGTCGCGCTCGTCATCGCCTGCCGCACGCTCCACATCCGAGCGTTCCCGCCCGAAAACATCGCGCGCTCCGTTCGCTCCGGCGAGGACAACAGTTCCGCAGCCGCAGCCTGTTTTTTCGCCAGCCGTTCCAGGCGCAGCGGAATCAGTTTTTCATTTTCCGCCGCGATGCGCGCCGCCTCGTCCTCCTCGCGCTTCAGTTCCTCGCCAATCGCGCGAAGCTCGTCCTCCATCGCCGCCCACGTCTTCGTCCGGGGAAGCTCCAAGACGCCGCTCATCCGTTCACTCGCGACGTCCTCGGCTTTAAGATCCTCTCTCTCCACATCCTCCGCGTCATCCGATCCGGCCGTCCCCTCCGGCCCAGGCGCCCCACCCGACTCGGCCGTCCCATCCGACCCGGTCTCCTCCGCGGCCCGTTCCGTCCGCTCCGCCCCCTCCGTCCCCTCCGCTCGTTCGGCCCCGTCGTTCTCGTCGCCCCAATTCCCATTCGCCTGCATACCCAACTCCTTCGAACTCGCGAAGTCGATCCAACACGCGGCCACACAGGTCCTCTCGGTCCCATACGACCCATCGGTCCGGACACAGCAGTGCCAGACGCGTTAACAGTAAATTGTGTTGAATCGAAAAAAACTTCGCGTCGCGGAACTCGGCCGGTTTTCCCCGCCACGGCATAAACGCCGCAGTCCAAGGGTATAGGTTCTCAGCCGAGCCCGGATCAGACTACCGAGCTCAACGGTATCACAGGTTCAAATCACTGTCAATTCAATAAATGCGGCCAGCCAACCGGGATCGTGTGAATTTAGTTGTAGACTAGCCCCCGGCTTTAGCCGGGGGTGTTTGTCGGATACAATGCCAAACTCCGTTCACGGGGGTTACGAAAGGCAGCCTTGAGGCCATCGAAGACAAGTAACGCCCGTAAAACGGGCGTTTTTGCTGTCATTCACTTTGCACCCCCGGCTGAAGCCGGGGGCTAGTCAAGTGATTCGCGACCCATGTGACACAGACCGCCACCAACCACCGACCCCCAACCACAAACCACCAACTACAGCCCCTTCTTCATCACCCGCGAATTCCGCTTGCTCTGCTCCCACGTCTGCCGCCGCGTGGGCGGTAGATCCGCCGCCGAACCCTCGGCAAATCCGCCCTTCTGCTGAAACCACGCAAACGTCTGCGTCGACAGGCAGACCAGTTCCTTGTAGCCGCGCTGCCGCGCCAGGTCCTCGACAAACTTCACCAGCTTGCGCCCGATCCCGCGGTTTTCGTAATTCTCATGCACCGCCAGGCACGCCAGTTCGGCCTTGCCGCTCTCGGGATAGCCGTGCATCGCCACGCAGCCCGCCGGATTGCGGTCGATCTCGAACAAAAAATAATCGCCGATCTGCCGTTCGATTCCCGCGCGCGTGCGTTTGATCAGTTCCTCGGCTTCGACGCCGTTCGCGATCAATTTCAAAATCGTCGGCGCGTCGAATTTCCGCGCCGGACGGATCGACTGGTACTCGTTGGCATAAATCAGCGTGCCCACGCCCTCGGACGAGAACACTTCCGCGAGCAGTCCTTCTTCCGAGCGCCCGTTGATGATGTGCACGCGCTCGATGCCGCCTTCGCAGGCCTTGATCGCGTATTCGAGCTTCGAAACCGCCTCCGGCACCAGTTTCTCGCGCTCTTTTTTCAGAACTTCTTCGGCTTCCGCGACGCCCAGCTGCCGCAGCAATTTCCCCGACAGTTCAATCCCATCGCGCGTGGTGATGAAGACGAGTTTGATCGCCTTGAGCGCCAGCGCGACGCTCGACGCAATCGAATCGGAATTCACGCGATAGGTGCGCCCTTCGCCGTCGAAGCCGAGCGGCGGAATGACGGGCACCACATTGTTTTCAATCAGCGTTTTCAAAAACGCGACGTCGATGCGTTCGACTTTTCCGGTGAACTGCTGGTCGACGCCGCGCAAAATTCCCGTCGGGTGCGCGATCACCGCGTTCGTCGCCGCCGCGCGCAGATCGGACGACGAAAGCCCCTCCAGAATTTCATGCGTCAAGCGGTTGGCCACCGTGAGCGTCATACGCAGCGTCGCCGCGTCGGTGACGCCCGTGCCATCCGCGTTGCTGATCGGTTCCTTCGTCTCCGCCGCCAGTCGCTTGAGCTGAAAACTCGCGCCGTGAATTAGCACCACGCGAATATTCAGCGAACGCAGCAGCGCAATATCCAGCAGCAGGTTCGAGAAATTCTCGTCCTCAATGATCTCGCCGTCGACCGCGACAACAAAGATCTTCTCGCGAAAGCTGGGAACGTAGCGCAGGATTTCGCGCAGGTCGGTAATCTTGTTCATACTGAAAGTATTAGCGCCGAGCCCCTTCCGCGCAATTTCGGATTAAAGAAATGTAGCGCCGGCATCCTGCCGGCTGTCGTAGCGGCGTCCTCGCCGCCGTTCATGGACCGCGGGCGTCCCGCGCCCGCCCTTCGCCGTTCGCCGTCCATGGACCGCGGGCGTCCCGCGCCCGCCCTTCGTCGTTCGGGCCGTCGCTTCGCCGTTGTTTCCCCTCCCCTTGCGGGAGGGGGTAGGGGGAGGGGTCGGCAGTCTCAGCGCTCCGAAAAATACCTATCGTGCCGGCTCAATCTTCTCCGCGAACGACTTCGGAATAAACGTCGCCTGCATTTTCCCGTCGCGAAACGTGCAGCAGACAACCGTGATCGAGCCCAGCGCCGTGATTTCCTTCTCGCCTTCTTTGCGAAAGAAAAATCCGTACACGATCGCTTTCTCAGTGATGCTCGTCACTTTCAGCTGCACCTCGACCACATCCTGGAATTTCAGCGGACGCTTGTAATCGCAGCTCACCGAAACGCGCGGCCAGCCGATGCCCGGCTCCGCGCCCGCCCCGGCGATGCTCAACCCCAGCGAGCGGACAAACGCGTGCTCCGCGGCTTCCATGAAATGAAAATAATTGGCGAAGTGCATGATGCCGGCCATGTCCGTCTCGTGAAACTCAACCATGCGCGTAATCTTGAATTCACTCGCCATCAATCACACTCCCAAAATCTTGTTTTTTAACCACAGAGATCACAGAGCTCACAGAGAAAGATTCTATTTATTTTCCTCTGTGTTCTCTGTGATCTCTGTGGTGAATCATTCCTTCAAACACGCCCACTACATCCTTCGCCATCCGCTCAAGCGAAAAGCGTTCGATCACAACCCGCCGCCCGATTTCGCCGAGTTCCTTCCGCCGCGCCGCGTCGCCGAGCAGCTCGCACAATTTCGCGGCGAGCTCATCCACTTTGCCCGGCTCGTACAGAATGCCGCCGCCCGTCGCCTCGATCAACTCCGGAAACGCCCCGTGCCGCGGCTGCACCACCGGCACGCCGCACGCGAGCGCTTCGACGACGTACAGCCCGAACGATTCGCCGTACTCCGCGGGAACGCTGAGCACCGAAAGACTCTGCAGGAACGCAATCTTTCCCGCGCGATCGACGTTCGGTGAAAACGTCACGTGCGGATGAAGGTTGTCGCGCTTGATCTCCGCCGCAATCTCGTTAACGAACGCTTCGTCGCCGGCCGTTTTCGACCCCGCGATATGCAATTTCGCCGCCGGCATTTTTTCGCGCACGAGTTTGAATGCGCGAACGAGCGTGCGCAGCCCTTTTTCCGGCGCCATGCGCGCAAGGAATCCGATCGTCTGCGTGTCGGCGGCCGTTTTCGCCCCGAAGCCGCTCAGGTCGATCCCGTTGTAAACCGTGATCACTTTTTCCGGCGCCAGATTCATCCGCGCGCGCATCGTCTCGCCGTAGTAGCGGCTGACACCGATAAACGCGTCCACGTCCGTCGCGCGTTTCTGCAAAAGCGTCCACGCTTCGGAACGCTGCGCTTCGGGCAGGCCGTCGAGAAAATAATCTTCGCCCTGCAGCGTGCAGACGATCGGCACCTTCAACGTCGCGCGCAGTTTCGGCGCCAGTCCGCACAGCAGCGCGTTCGAGAGACAGATCACGTCGGGCTTGACGTGGGTGCTCATCCACGCCGTCAGCTTGTTCAACTCCTTCACCTGGAAACCGTCCTCACCTTTCAGCATCGAAATCGTGAGTTCGCCCAGATCTTTCGCGTCGGTCTTCACGCCAATCCCGAGCGCCATGCGCAGCAGCGCGCGGTTGTCGAGGCGGTTGTCCATCCATTCGGGGGTCTTGCGAAAAATCGTGCTCTTCTGCTGCAGAAAAACGTTGATCCCGCCGAAAAAAATCCGGTCGAAGCTGTTGTCCGCTTCATCCAGGGTCAGCGGCGTATAAAGCGGCAGCAGAATCGCGTCGTGGCCAAGTTTCCGCAGCGCCACGGCCAGCGCGTTATCGCGCATGCACGCGCCGCAATACATTCCGCCCGCCCCGGGTGTGAGTAAAACAATGTTCACGCGCCGCTCTCCCGCCTCCTTATATATAAGGAGCGCTCCAAAAAGGACAGTTACGCTCGCCGCACTTCCGGCCGTGCGATGCGCAGCCATCCCTCTCTCCCCTTGAGGGAGAGGGCCGAGCGAGCGAAGCGAGACCGGGGTGAGGGGTAATCGTCCGATCCCACTCACACTTTGCGACTACAACATCATCGGCGCGTGTGCCACGGGCAGCCTTGCCGTTGGCTGCCCGTGCGAAAGCGGCGAAACTTACCGCCCCTCCAAAACCATTTTCGTCACAAAGCCCCGAAGGCTATACTCACCCGCGCAATGCGAACCTCGCTTCTGACCCTCCCCGCCCTTCTCCTCCTGTCCGCGCATCTTTCCGCCGAAGATCTCGACCTCGAACAAGCCGCGAAAAAGCGCGAAGCCGCCCAGCGCGAGCTCTACGCCAAGATGAAACCCGCCGACGAAGCCGGCTTCACACGTCTCGGCGATCCGGAAAAGGGCGGCTACCTCTCGCTCGTCGCCGAAGCCCCGCAGACGCTCGACGATTACAAAAATTCGCGCCCGGTACGTCCGACGACCGAGCGCCCATACATCGTGCTGCAACCGCTCTGGTCTCTCGACGCGCCGAAAAAAGAAACGCTGCAGGCGATGAAAGAATACGTCGCCGCATGTTTTCAACTGCCCGTGCGCATTGAAGAGACCATCGAATTCGACGCGCGCGACCGCAAGCTCGGGCTTACGCGCGTCATCACCGTAGACCGATTCAAAAAACGCACCGAGTACGACGCCGAAAAAATTCTCGACCTGCTCGTCCCCCGTGTGCCCTCAGACGCCGCGGTCTATTTCGCCGTGACCGACGTCGAGCTCTACGCCGGCAGCGACAACCTGCATGGCTACGCCAGCCTCGGCCGCCGCGTCGGCGTGATGACGTTCAGCCGCCTCTGGCCGCGCAACGCAGCCGCCGCCGACGCCGAAACGCTGCGCCGCTCGCTGCGTTTTGTCAGCCACGAAATCGGCCACATGTTCGGCATGGAACACTGCGTCTTCTACCGCTGCCCGATGAACGGCTGCAAAAATCTCGCCGAGTCCGACACGTCGCCGCTCCATTTCTGCCCCGTCTGCCGGCAGAAACTGCAATGGCTGCTCGAACCCGACGAAAAGAAACGCAATTCGGCATTGCTTGATTTTTACGACAAGCACGGACTAAAAGACGAAGCCACATGGATCCAAAAACGGATGAAAGGCACCGCCGATGAACGCCGATGATCGCCGATGCAAAAAATGATGGTGATGTGGTTTCGTGAATGGTGCTGATAGGCAAGACGTTGGGTGGCCCACCCGGCGCGAAGCGCGGGGTGGGTCGCGAAGCGACAAGAGGCAGCGATCAAAAAGTCCGTCGACCCAGCGCTCGTCCGTCGTGCAACGCGCCGACGAACGCACGATCCACTCCCCTCATCGGCGTTTATCTGCGTTCATCGGCGGTTCCAAATCATTCCATCGTGTCCGCGTACCGCAGCCCTTCAATCGGTTCACCCTTCGCGTTCTCGACGCTCAGATAAAATCCCCAGCCGTAGCCGCCCTGCGTGATTTTCACGAGCGCCGTGTTCCATCCTTTTTTCAGCGCGATCTTCGCCTTGTCCTGGCCCGGCGCCGCGCCGCGTTCGGCGTTGTCGGCGATCACTTCCTTGCCGTTGAACCACGCCTTGATGCCGTCGTCGCTGCCGCAGCTCAACACCGCTTCCTGATCGACCGGCGAATTCACATACGTCACCGCATACGCCACGACCCAGTCGCGCTTTTTAAAGCACGGCGAGAAATCGAAGAAGCCGTTGCCGCTCGTGCAGCCGCGCTTCCATGTGTTCGGCCCGTCCTCGGTCGGATACGTTTTGGTGAAATCCAGTTCGGTCTCCGGCGGATAAACGGCCGCGAAACCTTTCTTGTCCTTGTGCGAGAACGGTCCGACGTAGCGATATGGCGTCAGCGCCATCGTCTGCTTCAGCTCGGTGCGAATACCGCTCTCGGTCTTGATCGCCGAAGTCAGTCCGACGATTTTTCCGCTGATATTCAGCGCTTTGAGCGACACTTCGATCTGCGAACTCGCTCCGGCGGCCGTTTCAAACGGCTTCGATTCGTTCAATTTCGCATCGCCGCTCGAGCCGTTCACCGTGAGCGTTCCCTTGACCGCTTCGGCCGACACATTTTTCAGCGTCACTTTCAGCGTCGTGCCCTCGGCATTGCCCGAACCCTCCGCCGAAAGCTCGATCGGGCTGCGCAACTCGAGACCGCAGCCGCCCGTGTTGACTTTTTTGCCGCTCGCATCGAGCACATCCACGCCGAGCGGAATGCTGCCGGTATCCCCGTCTTTTCCCGGCGTGAGCGTGAACTGCAGAAGTTTGCGATCGCCCTGTTTCTCGAATGAAACCGGCAGCGAATCCGGCGACGCGGTCCAGCCCGCCGGAAGATGCGGCACCACTTTCCCGCTGAACGCGCCCGCATCGTGGCGCAGCACGTTGACGCTCATTTTCACCGGCGTCGCGAGCGACGAAATGCGCGAGGGCTCGATGCTCGGCGTCGCCATCACCGGATCGGGCGGTCCGTAAATTTCGACTTCGCGCAGCACGATCTGATGCGGACCGGTCTGGCCGCCCGCTTCGGTCACTTCCTTCGTCGTTCCCCCGCCCCACGTCGTGTTGTGAACAAACAGGCGGATTTTTTGCGTCGTCACCGGTTTAAAATTGTGAATAAACACCCAGCGGTCGCTGAAGAACACATCCACGCTCGTGCGCGTCGGCGGCGTGAAGACATTAATCGTATTCAGCGGCTCGACGACGTGTTCGATCGTCACCCACTTGCCGTTGTCGTCGTACTGAAGTTCGTAATCCTGCAGCGTGCTCTGCGATTGCCACGGCGGCGCGGCGTAGACGACAACGCGCTCGATCGTTTTCGGCTCCGGCAGTTTCATCTCGACCCACGCCGGAAATTCCTTCGTGTCGTCCATCCACGGCTGCGCGTCTTTGGCCTGCGCGTAGTACCAGTTCTCTTGTTCGCCGTTGTGAATCTTGATCGGGTCGTTCTTCAGCGTCTTGTCGTTCGGATGCGTTCCCGTTCCGGACGCCGCGACTGAAACCCCCGGCGCCATCGCCAGGTTCGCGCCCCAATCGAACGGCAGCACATCGATCGTCTGGCCCTTCGCGAGTTCCACGTAGACCGGCAGTTCCGGAACGGGCAGCATCGCTTTGCCGCTCACGACCGAAATGTCCTGCTCAACGCCGAACGCCGAAACCACATGAATTTTATCGCCGCCGCTGACGACAAGTTCGATCTTGCCGTCGGTGCTGCCGGCGCTCATGAACGCCGCGACGTTTTTATCCGGGCCGGAGAACAGGCTGCCAATATACATTCGGTTGCCGATCGGTCCGAAGTCATAAGCCTTCGCGTAATTCGTCGCAAAAAGTTCCTCGGACCACACGCGCATCAGCGGGCCGGCGGGATTCAGGCTGCCATCGTCGTTCTCCCACCACGTCGGCACGTCCCAGAATCCGTGGCTCTTGTCGTACCAGAGATGATTGTGCTCCTTCGGAATTCCGTACTGCTCGTAGACCATCATCTGCGTCATTTCCCAGCGCGCCTGCAGGTGCGGCTGGTAGGCGCCGTAGGTGCAGCAGAAATAGCCCTGCTCGGTCTGCCATTTCTCTTTTTTGTCCGCGCCGTAGCGCGCGAGCAGCGCGTTCAATTCGTCGAGCGATTTGCGCGCGAGAAACATGTCGCCATTCACGCCGTTGTAGCAATGGAAGGAGAAGACATCGATGTACTTCGCGCCGCCGGCTTTCAGAAAATCCTCGATCCACGGCAGAAGCTGCGGTCCGATTGAAACGGTGCCCGGCCCCATTACTTTCAGTTCCGGATCGATGCTCTTGATCATTTCGTAGAACGGCTTCATTTCCTTTTCGCAGAAATCCTTGCCGCTCGATCCGAAATTCGGCTCGTTGCGCGGCTCGAAATATTTCACATCGGCTTTGTACGCTTCGACGATCTTTTTCGCGCCGGCCATGTCCTTCAGCCCGTTGGGAAACGCGATCATCAACTGGCGTTTGCGCAGCGGATCGAACGGAAGGTACAATTTTTTATCGACTTCGATATCGCCGGCGAGCTTCTTGATGCATTCATCGGGCTTGGTGGTGTCGCCGGCCGAGTGGCGCTGCGGGCCCATTCCCGTGACGGCGCGCATGGGCTGATCCGTCGACGGATAATGGTCGCCGCCGAATTCCTTTCTGTCGGGCAGCGGCGGAAAGTTTGCGTTGTTGCGGAAAATCACGAACGTCGTTCCGCCCACAACGTCGGCCCAGGTGCTGCGATCGATCAGCGGCTGGCCTTTCGCCGGCTTGCCGAGTCCAAGTTCCTCAATATCCTTCTCCTCTTTCTTCGTCGCAAAATCTTTGTCCTGGCCTTTGCCGTAAAGGTAGAGCTTGTACCAGCCCGGCGTCGTCGCCTTAATCGTGATCGACGCGGCGGCAGCCCCCTTGTCAACAATCGCGCCCCAGAAATCGCGAACCTCGTAAGTCAGCGCCGAGGGCCCGAGTTTGAACGTGACCGCTTCGCCGACATAAAAAACATTGCTGCGCTTTCCAGAGTCCGGATTGACTTGATCCGGCGGCGTCTTCCAACTCCAGCCGTGTGTTCTCGCCGGAGCCGGATGAGTGGGTTCGTCGGCAGCGAAGGTTACTGCGGCCAAAGTCGCGAGGAAGAAAACCAGAGCTTTCATGGAACCTCCTACGGTTCTGAAAATCAAAATTCGGATTTCGGATTTAGCCCACCAACTTCGCCGTCGATTTCCGCTCCACCAACCGCACCCCAATCGGCTTCGGTTCCGTGTGCGCCGCCGGGTCGAGCAGCATGCGAACGGCCGTGCGGCCCATATCTTTTCGGTCCACGCTGATGGTGGTCAGCGGCGGCGAACAGATTTCGGCGGCTTCGATGTTGTCGAACCCGATGATGCTGACGTCCTGCGGAATTTTCAGACCGCGTTCCTGCAACAGGCGCATTGCGCCAATGGCCATCAAGTCGTTGCCTGCGAATATCGCCGTCGGCGGATTGCCGCGATCGAGAAGCTGCGCCGCCAGTTCGTAGCCGACCTCGATCGTCCCGCGCAATTTGGTGCTCTCCAGCAGCAGTTCCGCTTGCTGTGCGATTCCGGCATCAGTCGTCTCGAGGTACGCGCGCTTGACCTCAGCCCAGTGCGGCGTCGTTTCGCCGCTGTTCAAGTGTGCAATGCGCCGGTGGCCGAGCAGCAGCAGGTGTTTCACCGCGAGCTGCCCGCCGGCAAAATCGTCGGGCACAATCGACGGCACGCCTTTCATCGAAAAATTCACCGCGACAACGGGAAGTCCGGCCGACGTGAGCAGCTTCGTGCGCCGCTCGCTGTCTTTGCCGATCAGCGCGAGCGCCCCGCGAATGCCGCGCGCCTTGGCCTCCGCGCCGATTTTTTCGGCCGACTGCGCGCGAAAATCATCGAACAGAATCTGCAGCCCGCGCGCTTCCGCTTCGGATTGCATGCCCTCAAAAATGTCGCGGAAGTACATCGAATCCCAGCCCGACAGCGCGGCCGGCGTCCATCCCGTGAACAGGATCGCTCCCGGCTGAGCGTCGTCGGACTTCGCGCGCATTTTTGCCACGCGCGAGGAAATAAACGTCCCGCTGCCCTGCCGGCGTTCGAGCAGCTGTGCGCTCACCAGTTCGGCCATCGCCTGGCGAACCGTGAGCAGACTCACGCCGTAGCGCTCGATCAACTGGCGGTCGGAATAATACTGCGCGCCGGGTTCGAGCGCCCCGTTGAGGATCTCGTCGCGCATGCGCGTGGCGAGCTGGTAATAAAGCGGGATCGGACTGGAGCGCGTCAGCGCGCCGCTGGGTGCGGCCGGGCTTGCGGTAAGCGTTCGAACGACTTTTGAGCTGCGTTTCATCGCCAGTTTCAATCCCTCTAGTGCTATATACAACTATAGCACTTTAATGTTGAGTGTTTTTTTTAAAATGTCTCGGCAGGGCGCGCTTTTCTATGGGGTGCGGGCGTCCCGCCCGCAGGCGGTCACTGGATGACGATGTGGCCGCGAATCGCCGCACCGCCGGACGTCCATTTGCGTATCCACCGCCCCTTCTGATAAAGTCTGTAACACTTGGTCCGTTTATGTGTACCACTCGTCGCAAACCCCAGTGACAGACGCGGAAACTGCGTGCAAATCAGGGGTTGCGGCGCCGGGGATGTTTGAATTTGCCGTATTGTTCACAATAAGAGGAGAGCAGCAATGAAGACTTTGAAGTTCGGAACGGAAATAAAACTCTGGCTCAGCGCGCTGGTGCTGTGCGCGGCGGGAATGGCCGCGGCTGCGGATGCGCCGGCGGCGGGCTGGTCGGTTACGCCGCTGCTGCCGCCGGACACGCTGGCCGTAGTCACCGTGAACGACGCGCAGAAAGCAATCGCGAAACTGCAGAAGACGGGCCTGTGGAACATTTACAACGACCCCGAAGTGCAGCGCGCGTTTCGCGGACCGCTGATGACCGCGCAGTTCACGCTCGCGATGGTCGAAGCGCAGGGCCAGTTCAAACTCACCGACATTCTGTCGTACTTTTCGCAAGGCGAACTGACCTTCGCCGTGCTCGGCATGGACAAGCAGGGCCCCGACGGCAAGCCGATCCCCGACCTGCTGATCAGCGTGCAGGCCAAGGACAAGATCGGGCCGATGATGGACGAGGTCAACAAGCGCCTCGACCAGTTGAAAGCCGCCGCGGGCGGACAGTTGATGATCCAGCAGACGCCGGTCGGAAATTCGACCGTGAACAAGATCACCGTTCCTGGCCAGCCGATCGCCATCAACTTCGCGCAGGTTGACGGAAATCTTCTCGTGACGCTCGGCGAAGGACGACTCGAAAAGCTGCTCGCGCTGCACGAAAAATACAAAGCCGCAGCGCCCAAGCCGGCCGACGGCCAGCCCGCGGAAGTGCTCGGACAGGGCGCGTCGTACTTGAAAGTCCTCGAAAAAGCCGGACCGGATTCGGACCTGATGGTCTATGTCAACGTCGAAGCCGTGTTGAAAAACCCGTTGGTTGACGCACAGCCGAAGACCGACCAGCAGAAAATGGAAATGCAGATGCTCGGCCTGCCCAGCATTCGCGCCATTTCCTATGCCTCGGGCGTGAAAAATAAAGGCATTCGCGAGACCTTCTACATCGACGTCCCGGCCGCCAATCGCAAGGGAATCCTGTCGCTGGCTGAAGGCGAAGTTTTGCTCGCCGAAACGCTCGCCGCGGCGCCAAAGAGTTCGCTGTTCGCCGCTGCGCTGCGCATCGCGCCGGAGAAGCTGCTCGACCGCGTGCTTGAAATCGCCGCCATGCAGGACCCGGCCGCGCGCGAAAACGTGAACGCCGGCCTGATGGCCGCGGGCCAGGCGCTCAACATCGATATCAAGAAGGAAGTATTCAATGCGTTCACCGGACAGGGCATCATTTCGTTGAGCATGGTCTCGAAGCATCCGAAGCTGCCGATCGGATTCCCGCAGCCGCTGCTCGCGCTGGGCGTCAAGGACACAGCGGCGCTGAAAGGTCTGGTGTCGGCCGTGCGCAACGCCGCGAAAGACAATTGGGAATTCACGGAATTCGCCGCCGGCGACAACGAAATCGTCACCGCGCGCGAACGTTTCACGCAGGACGGCCGCGAACCCGGCCAGATTTCCTACGTGATCGACAAGAAGGAAATTATTTTCTCGCTCTACCCGCTGGCTCTGCGCGAAGAACTGAACCGCCGCGCCGCGATGGCCAAGGGCGTGCCTTCGACAAACCCGATGGCCGGCAGTCTGAACGACGATCCTGACTTCAAAACGGCTCGCGCGGCGCTGACCGGCATGCCGCAGGCAATGCTGTATCTCGACACGGGCGCGCTGGCCGTGGCGGCGTACGACACCCTCGTGCCGGTCGCGCAGATTCGCGCGCGCCTGCCGCAGGTGGACGTAACCGCGCTGCCGACCTCGGACGTGCTGCTGCAGAACCTCGGCGGCATGGTCATGAGCTTTAGCACGGATGCCGACGGCATCATGGCGGAAGGGTACTCGCCGGCCGGAGCGCTCTCGTTGCTGAGCCTGATCCCCGCGGCGATCGCTGCGCGGCAGCAGGCCGGCGGCGGCGGTGGCCCGCTCGGTTTCGCGCCGATGCTCGGCGGCGGAGCCGGACGCCCGGGCGCCGGTTTTGCGCAGCGTAATGCCGCGGCAATCGATCACGGTCGCGCGATCTACAAAGATCTGCAAGCGTACGCGAAGGAGAACGGCGGAAATTATCCCGCGGCGCTGAAGGACATGAAGCCGAAATACCTGCAGGCGATGAGCGAAGATGACCTGAACAACATCGTCTTCCGCGGCAAGCAGGACGGCCCGGATAAGATCATCGCGCACAGCACCGAAAAGCAGCGCGGCCCGATCACGATTGTGACGCAGGACGGCCGCGTGGCGCAGATCAGCCGCGGGGAACTCGGCAAAGTGCTGAACGAAGGCTACAAAGGCGCAGCCACTCCCGCCGGCGGCGCAACCGAAGCCGTGAAACCGCCGAAACCGCCGGAGTTCTAAACGGGCAGAAGGCAGAAACGCGCGGCGAAAGCCGCGCGTTTTCATGTGGCGCAATCCTCTGGATTGCGCGGTGTTTTCAATCCAGAGGAATCAGTTTGCTGGCAGCAATAATCCGCAAGTGCCGCTGATTCTTTACAATCTCCAACACGGCACTTTGAAACCCATCGCTGTCATAAATCAGCGGTATGATTTCGCGCTGAAAATAGAGCGCTTCTCTGGCCATTGCTGAATCAATATCCCATTTGAAATCGATCTTAGTTGCTGCTGAATCAATGCCTTCGCCATCGAGAGTT
>Ga0265314_10001517_pt1 | contig 25704 bp, 19 predicted proteins | sample 4126metaG_FD_203106 | JGI IMG/M metagenome (GOLD analysis project Ga0265314, IMG submission 203106) | Rhizosphere microbial communities from Carex aquatilis grown in University of Washington, Seatle, WA, United States - 4-1-26 metaG | ecosystem: Host-associated > Plants > Roots > Rhizosphere >... | reverse complement strand
GTAGAAATCCTTCAGGCTGGTGGCCCGGCGATCTCCCAGACCCAGGTTGTATTCGGCCGATCCGCGCTCGTCGCAGTTCCCTTCGATGAGCACCGTGAAGCCGGAATCCTGGGCAAAGATGCGCTTGAGCAGCTCGGCATTGGCCGTGGCGGCTCGCACGGCGTCGGCCCGCAGGTCGCTCATGTCGTAGTCGAAGTACACATCCTGCGCCTCGCGGCTCAGGATCTCCGAGCTCGAAATGGTTACCTTAGGCGGCTGGGGCTTCGGCGGCGGCGGTGGCGGCGGAGCATTGACCGTCACTGTGACCGAACGCGTGTCCGTACCTCCGGCTCCGCTCGCGGTCAGGGTGTAAGTGGTCGAATTGCCTGGATTCACTTGCCGGGTCCCATTGGCCTGCACGGCACCCACGTTCTGATCGATCGACATATTGGTCGCGTTGGCCACCGACCAGCGCAATGTCGACGATTGGCCGCGCTCGATCGAAGCCGGCTCGGCGACAAACGTGTCGATGCGCGGAGGTTGTGGCTTCGGCGGCGGCGGAGGGGGCGCCTCGACTTTGGGAGCCGGTGGCGGCGGGGGTGCCGCAGCGACCTTCTTCTTACATCCGGCGGCTGCCATAAAAAGCGTGGCGGCGAACACCGCTGCACTCAGTGTTCTCATATTCATTCGCATTCTTATGTCCTCATGGCCTTCTTAATTAAATTCGATCACAACTGACTGCCGATTTTACTCGATTCCCTTGGCCCATACGGGCTGGAGATTGTTGCCTTGCGTCGTGAGCTGCCGGACATTGGTGCCGTCCGCCAGCATCGAATAAATTTGCGTGACACGTCCACGCATGGACGAGAACACCAGATGGACTCCGTCTGGCGCCCACCAAGGATTCTCGTTCCTTCCACTGTTGCTCGTCAACTGGACCGGAACCTTGTCTGCGATGTCCATGACGAAGATATTCATATTGCCAGGCTCATAGCCGCGGGTCCAGCAGAATGCGATATGGTGTCCGTCCGGGCTCCATGCAGGATTGGCGACGTCGCCGACGCCCGAAGTCAGCATCTCTCGGTCGGTGCCATCCAGATTCATGCGCCAGAGCTGCTGATGCCCGGATCGCCCTGAAATGAACAACAGATCGTTGCCCGTCTTAGGATTCACCTTCGGCGAGACTTCGATCGCATGCACGTTCGAAATCCGGTGGAGCCCTCCTCCGTCCATATCGGCGATCACGAGTTGCGGCCAGCCGTCGATAGATTCCGAAAACAGGAGATGCTTGCCGTCCGGGGTGAACTCCGGGGTCTGGACTACCGACGACACAGGATTGAAAAATGGCTGATTCCGGATGGTGTCGGTTGTGTGGATGCGGATATTCCAGGCCGGCCCGCGAACCAGCGTTCGAAAGGCGAAGAGTTTGCCGTCCGCCGATACCGCAGGCTCCCGGGAACTGGTGCCGTATCTGGTCAGTTGCCGCTGGTTGGAGCCGTCGTAGTCCATCGACCAGATTTCGGTACTGCCGAGAGCCTTGGTGGTGCGATCGGAAACAAAATAGATTCTGGTGCCCGAAAGGGTCGCGATACCCAACTGCCGGAGAATGTCGGCGGCGAATTCGCGCGCCACCTTCCTGGCTCCATCGTTATTCAAGGTTCCGTAATATCGATTCGCGATGATCTGAGCAGTCTGAGGAGTCGGCTGCCCCAAGTTATAGAAATTGCCGAAGAGCAGGATCTGATCGTCCTGGACACCGGTATATCCAAACGCCAGATAGTTCGCACTGACGGGAGGACGGGTCCAATCCGAGAACATCACCGGCGGCTTGAAATCGCTTGCCTGCTGCGGAACTTGCAGCGGGTAGGAGGTCTTCGGGGCTAACTGAATCTGTCCGCTGTACGCCAGCTCGTCCCAAAGCGTCTTGTTGAACGCGTCCATGTACTGCTCGGCCGCGCCCGTGCCATGCATGTCGGCGACCGCGATCGTCGGCTTCTCGCCCGAACTGATCGTCCCCGTGATTTCGGTCCTCTGACCTGGGAGCACCACGACGCCAACCAGCAGCGCCGCGAGAATCGCGAATGTGGCAATATATGTTCGTTTCATCGCTTCAACTCGAACGTGAACGTGACTGGCGTTGACTTTCCCTCCAGACCTGGCGGAAAGGGAGGGAGTGGACTCGCTTCCAGGATCGCTCTCTGCACGGAAAAATCCAAGGCCTTGATGCCGCTCGACTCCACGATGACAGGTTTGCCGATACTTCCGTCTCGCATCAACTCGAATGTTGCGACTACCTGAGGCGCGCTGCGGATTTTCGCATCGACATCGCCCGGATGCCACTTTCGGGAGACCAAGTCGCGGATTTGCTGGGCATATGCGCCGAAGCGAGTGCCCAGAGTGGTGTCCATTCCAGCACCGATACGCCCCGCTCCAGCCACATCGGAGTACAGCGGATTCGAAACCGCCGGCGCCTCCTGCACTTTGATCTTGTTCGGATCGAGTTCGTCGAATGACTTGAAGTGGTGCGGCTGGGGCTGGGTCTCCACCTTCGCCCGGAGTTGCTTGGCGGTCTTGCTCTTGAGCTCGACCGCGTCCTTGGGCGGAGCTTTCTCCCGTTTGATTCGCTCTTGATTTTCCGGCTTCGGCTCCACTTGCGACTTCGTATCGTGAGCGACAGGATTCTCAGGACCGCTGTGTTGCAGCGGGATCGACTTCACCGCTTGGATACCCACCGCCACGCCACCGGCGTTCTTGTCCCCGAGCATTTCACGCCGTCCGTAGAGGAACGTGTACAGCACCAGTGCGCCGGCGATCCCGACATGCAGCGCCAAGGCTCCCGTAAAGGGCGCGCGCAGCGACTCGCGTTGGTCCAAGATGTCGATATGAGTGACGTCGGCGTGCGCGGGAGTCACCTGGATCGATCCTCCGGTTTGGTGACCAGCTTCTGCTTCAACCCGGCTTCGTCTATCGCGCTAATAATCCCGGCGAGGTTTCCCCAGGTCAGGTTCTTGTCCGCTCGTACATACACATCGTTTTGCCCGGGAAACTGGCGCCGGACCTCTTTCCCGATGTTCGCGATGTTCACCAGTTTGTCGTTCAGTTTGGTGGTGCCGTCTTTCGCCACACTGACCACGGGATGCTCTTCGTTCGTGTCTCGGACTTGCCTGACCTGTGGCACGTCGATATTCAACCCAAACTCCATGACGCTGGCCGTGACCATAAAGATGATCAGCAACACCAAAACCACGTCCACCAGAGGGACCACGTTCATTTCCGAAAGGACTCCGACCTGTGAACGCCACCGGCCGCGTCCTCGGCCGCCGCTCGAGCCCATTCCGGAAAACGCCATCGCTAACTCCTAATTTGGACCTTCGGTGGTCCGTTCCGCAACATTCAGGAACTCCAGCGAGAAATCCTCCAGCCGCTGCCCTATTTCCTTGATTCCATTATTGAAATAGTTATAGGCGATGGCCGCCGGAATGGCCGCTCCCAAGCCAAACGCGGTGGCGTAGAGCGCCGTGGAAATGCCGGGTCCGACCGCCCTTAAACTCGTGGAACCCGCCGTGCCCAATCCCTTGAACGATGCAATGATGCCCAGCACCGTTCCAAACAACCCTATAAAGGGACATACGGCCGCTGTGGTTGCCAGCCAGTTCATGTTTCGCTCCAGCCGCATGATCTCCTCGCTGATCCCCAATTGCAGGCTGCGTTCCAGTGCCATCAGGTTGGTCAGCTTGGAGCGGGATGCTTTCTGACGACTGAGTTCGCTGTAACCGAAATCGAAGACCGTCGCCAGCGGAGCACCGCGGAATTGCTCGATGGCTCCGGCGATCGCGTCCAGACCGGCGGACTTGCGGAACGCCCTAAGAAACCGATGGTTGGCCTTACGCGCGCGGCTGAATCCACCGAGCTTGGAAAAGATGATAGTGAAGGAAAGCAGAGAAAAGATGAGAAGGATACCGACTACGATGAGCAAGACCGGATCGGAGAGATCGGTCAGCTCCGAAAAATTCACCTGCAGCAGTAGCACCTTTCCCAATTGTAAACGAGACACCCCTGAAACATGCAAGTGAAAGAATGTTTGAAAGACATAAATACAGGCTAGTTTGTAGGGCAGTCGATCTTGCCAGTGGGACAGGTGATCTTGTCACCTGTCGTCCTTATCGGCAGGCGACCCGCTTGCGGACAACCAAGCCCGCCGGCCCTACTATAATCGGTGTCAGTGCTGGTCGAACTCGCGGTCGAAAATTACGCGGTGATCGAAAAGGCTCGTGTGAGGTTTCACCCCGGCCTGAACCTGCTCACCGGCGAGACCGGTAGCGGCAAATCCATCGTGGTCGACGCCCTGGGACTGCTGCTGGGCGGCCGCGCCTCCCCGGAAATGGTTCGCACCGGCGCCGCGCGCGCCCGCGTCTCGGGAATCTTCGAGGTCGCGGAATCGCCCGCGCTAGCCAAACTGCTCGAAGACGCCGGAATCGAGATCGAGGACCGCGAAGTTCTGGTCGAGCGCGAGATCCAGACCGGCGGCAAATCGCGGGCTTTCGTAGGCAACCGGCCCGCAACCGCCGCGCTGCTCAGGGAGCTGGCCGTCCATCTGGCCGATATCCACGGCCAGCACGACCAGCAGCAGCTCTTTTCCCCCGCCGTCCAGTGCGACATGCTGGATGCATTTGCGGGAGCAGGCGACCTGGCGGGCCAAGTCGCGGACACCTTCCAAGCATGGAAACGCGCCGCCTCTGAACTTGAGGATTTGGAGCGCAACGCCCAGGAAAAGCTTCGGCTGGCGGACTTGTGGTCGTTCCAGCGCAAGGAAATCGAGGCGGTCTCGCCCAAGCCCGGTGAGGATGCCGATCTCGAGAATGAGCGCCGCGTGCTGCGCAATGTGGTCCGGTTGCAAGAGCTGGCCGGCGGTGCGTACGCCGCACTGTACGAAGATCCCGAGAGCGCAACCGCGCAGGTCGGGTCGATCGTCAAGCGCCTGGAAGAACTCGGGCGTATTGACGAAAGCGCGCAAGAGATGCTGGCGCAGATTCAGCCTGCGACGATCGCTTTACAGGAGACCGCGCACGCACTCGGGAGGTATGTAGACAAGCTCGAGGCCGATCCCGCACGTCTGGACGAAGTGGAAGACCGGTTGGCGGCTCTCGAGAAGCTCAAGCGCAAGTATGGAGCGTCGGTCGAACAGGTGCTTGCGTTCCTCGAAGAGGTCCGCACCAACCTGATCGCAGTGGAAACCGCGGACGACCGGCGCAACGCATTGCAGAAAGAAGTCGCGGGATTCGCGCAAGCCTACGACGCCGCAGCCAAGAAACTCTCGACCCAACGCAAGGAAGCCGCGACTCAGCTCAGCAAGCGTGTCGAGCAGGAACTGGCGGCGCTGGCGATGGAAAAGACCCGCATCGAGATCCGCGTCGTGACGAATATGGACCCGGCCGAATGGTCCGAGCGCGGCGCCGACACGGTCGCGTTCCTGATCGCGCCCAACCTGGGCGAGGAGCTGAAGCCTCTGGATAAAATCGCGTCCGGCGGCGAGCTATCGCGCGTGGCTCTAGCGATTAAGGCTTGCATCACCCCAGCCACGAAGAAAAGTGTTTCGCCGCGTACACTGGTGTTCGACGAAGTTGACGCAGGGGTCGGCGGCAGCGCCGCGGAATCCGTCGGGCGGCGTCTCAAGAAACTCTCCGCAGTGAACCAGGTGATCTGCGTCACGCACCTGCCCCAGATCGCGGGCTTCGCCGATCACCATTACTTCGTCGAAAAACACTCCGTACAAGGCCGCACCATCGCGACCATCGAGGAACTGGCGCCCGACGCCCGCACCCGCGAAATCGGCCGCATGCTTTCCGGCGAACGAATCACTCAGGAAGCTCTTCGCCATGCCGAGCAGCTTCTCAAGATGGCCGCAAAATAGTGCCCGTGACTGACAGCGAGAAACGCGCCCGCGCGATCCGCTTCATCGTCTGCCTCGGCATCGTCAGCATGTTCGCCGATATCACCTACGAAGGCGCCCGCAGTGTCATCGGACCGTTCCTGAACGACCTCGGCGCCAGCGCCACGCAGGTAGGACTGATCGCTGGGATCGGGGAAATGCTGGCGGCCAGCCTGCGATTCTTCTCCGGACGCTTCGCCGATCGGACCCGATCGTACTGGACCATCACCATCGTCGGCTATGGCGTGAATCTGATCGCCGTTCCCGCGCTGGCATTCGCAGGACATTGGTGGATTGCGGCGATCCTGGTGGCCTTGGAACGCACCGGGAAGAGCATCCGCGGCCCAGCGCGCGACGTCTTATTGTCCGAAGCCACGGCCGTCGTGGGGCACGGCTGGGGTTTCGGCTTGCATGCGGCGCTCGACCAGACCGGCGCGGTCATCGGCCCGCTGATCGTGGCCGCGACCGTCTTGAAGTCGCATGCTTTCGGACCGGCTTTCCTAGGGCTGGTGTTTCCCGCTGCCGCCGCGGTGGCGGCGTTGCTCGTGGCGCGCGCATGGTTCCCGGCCCAGGGCGCGACGGCGCCACAGCAAATCGAGCAGACTCATTTCCCAAGAATTTTTTGGATCTACGTCGCTGCCTCCGGACTACTCGCCTGCGGATTCGCCGACTTCGCGCTGCTCTCGTACCACTTCCAAAAAACTGGAATCTTCCAGGGTCCAGCGATGATCCCGGTGCTCTACTCCGGTGCGATGGCCGTGAATGCTTTCACCGCTCCACTCTTCGGCCGCCTGTTCGACCGCTTCGGAATCGTGATGCTCTCGGTCGGGACTCTGATCTCGATGCTCTCGCTGCCACTGGGATTTCTCGGCGGCCCCGCCGCGGCGATGGCAGGCGTCGCGTGCTGGGCGACCGGCATCGGAGCGCAAGACGCGATTCTCCGGTCCGGCATCGCCCAAGTGGTCTCTATGGACAAACGCGGAAGTGCATTCGGAGCGTTCAACGGAGTCTTCGGCGTCATGTGGTTCGTGGGAAGCGCGGTCATGGGCGTACTCTATGACCATTCGATTACAGCAGTCGTATCGTTCGGTCTTGGCATGCAACTGATGGCTGCCGCGGCGTTCTTCTGGCTGCGTGGAAAGCTTACCGCGGTTTCTAGTGGATAGCAACTGGCGTATTTACATACACTTATAACCTGTCAATCCCACCAACACGTTACATCTGTACATAAGCGTTCGGCGGTGGTAGCATGATGTTGTCCAGTTGTGAAACCTCCAAATGAGGTTTCATCGCGTCTCTTTCTCGAGGGAAGAGTGCACCGACTGCCCGGTGTCTTCCCGAAAGCTTGGCACGCTACGCGACCTAGAGTCAGTGGCACGCCGGCCGGTGAGTATCCTCCTCCGAGTACTCACCGGCTTTTTTCATTTCGGGCGCGTCAGAGCAAAGAGTAGCCGAGCGGGAGCGAGCGGCAAGAGCCTTTCCGCCCATCCGCCTTCCAGAGCCCGCCGCAACACGCCAGCGACCTGAAACGGTTGCCGCAGACTCGCTCGACACTCGCGCAGGTATTCCGTGACAGGCTGTCCGATCGCGGCCGCCCTTCCCGCCATGGCGCCCGATCGAACCGCCGCCAGTAATCCCGATCCTGTGAACGGGTCGACGAACGACAGGGCATCGCCGGCCACATAAGCATGACAGGCATGGCCCGCTTGTGCGAACGCTTGCCCATACTGCAACGGTCCTGTGGAAAACCACGGAGTCACTCGTTGCAAAGACTTGAGCCGATCGGCCAACGCCGGGCACTGCATCACGATGCCGTCGTATTCGAAACCAAAACGCGAGAGAAAACTCTCCGGCGCGAGACCGCACACGTTGGTCTTGCCCGCTTCGATCGAACTCACGCCCACATAGCACCGCTCGAAAAAGAACAGCTCCACGGCATCGTCGGTGGGACCTTCGAAATGAGCCTTGAAGCCGAACAAACGCTGGCCGCGAGTTGTGGGCGTCGCACGCCGCCCCGTCGCCACGATGAGCGGGTCTTCCTCTGTTTCGCTCACCAGATCCGCGCCCGCCGCGCGCGCCTGGTCGAGCATGAGCATGTCGAACGTGTAACGGCTCAGCCCGAAGGCCGGATCCGGCAAGCGGGAACTTTTCGTGCGGTTACCAAAATGCAGCGCCGTCCGGCATACTCGCGCTGGCCCAGCCGCAAGGAAAGCATCCCATGCTCCTAGTCGCTCGAGCTCTGGCCCGATCTCCGGCGAGAAAAACTCGCCACAGACCTTGTGCCGCGGCAGGCGGGACTTCTCGATGACGCGAACCCCGTTTCGAGCGCCCTGACGCAACGCCGCCAGCGCCGCCGCCGAGCCCGCGGGGCCCCCGCCCAGAATGTGAATGCGGTCTGTCACCTTATTGCAATGCACGAAAACGGCCGATCACCTTTATACTGGCATCTTACAGTCCTCTTTACCCATGCAAAGTTTTGACATGATCGTGATCGGTTCGGGGCCGGCCGGCCAGCGAGCCGCGATTCAAGGCGCAAAGTCCGGGAAACAGGTCGCCGTGGTGGAGCAGCGCGAGTGCGTGGGAGGCGCCTGCATCAACACCGGCACCATCCCTTCGAAAACCTTGCGCGAGGCCGTGCTGCATCTTTCCGGCTACGCCTACCAGGGCGTCTACGGCGTTAATTACCGCGTAAAAGAGAAGATCACCATGGGGGACCTGGCCTTTCGGGTCCAGCACGTGATCAAGACCGAAATCGACGTTACCGTCTCGCAGCTCACCCGCAACGGCGTGCAAGTTCTGGCAGGTGGCGCCTCGTTCGTCGACCCGCACACCATCCGCGTTACCAACGTGGTGGGAGCCACGGACTACCACGCTGAAAACATCATCATCGCGACCGGCACCAAGCCGGCGGTGTCGGCGAAAGTTCCCTACAACAATCGCAATATCATCAACAGCGACCAGATCCTGAACATGAAGGACGTCCCCAAGACCTTCATCGTCGTGGGCGGAGGAGTCATCGGCGTGGAGTACGCGTGCATGTTCGCCACGCTAGGCGTGCGCATGATCCTGGTGGAAAAACGCCCGCGCCTGCTGGAGTTCGCCGACGGCGAAATGGTGGAGGCTTTGTCCTACCACTTGCGCGACAACCGCGTGACCATGCGGCTAAACGAAGAGGTTTCGAGCGTGGAAGAAACGCCCGAAGGCGGCGTGGTGGCCACTCTCGAGAGCAACAAAAAGATCAGTGGCTCGGCGCTGCTGTATGCGGTCGGCCGCCAAGGGAACGTCGACGAGCTTAACCTTGCCGCCGCGGGCCTGGAAGCTGACGATCGCGGGCGAATCAAAGTGGATGCCGATTTCCGCACCAAGGTCCCGCACATTTTCGCCGCGGGCGACGTCATCGGTTTTCCGAGCCTCGCTTCGGTTTCGATGGAGCAGGGCCGGGTCGCTGCCGCGCGAGCCTACGGTTTGCCGGTGCAATCGAATCCTGCGGGTTATCCATACGGGATTTATACCATCCCCGAAATTTCCTTCATCGGAAAAACCGAGGAGCAGCTCACCGACGAAGACGTTCCCTACGAAGTCGGCGTGGCGTATTATCGCGAGATCGCACGCGGCCAGATCCGCGGCGACACCACCGGACGCCTCAAGCTGATCTTCCACCGCGAAACCCGCGAAATTCTCGGGGTTCACATCATCGGCGACGGCGCCAGCGAACTGCTGCACATCGGCCAAGCCGTGATGATCCTCAAAGGCACGGTCGAGTATTTCGTCGATACCGTATTCAACTACCCGACCTTGGCCGAATGCTACAAGGCCGCGGCGTTCAATGGACTGAACAAGCTCGCGCGCGGGTAACACGTGATGGCACGTGGATAACGACGCGCGAGCCTGTCCTGCCGTGAAACTACTTGCTTGCCGAAGTGATCGCTAGAGCGGCTCCTTTCAGCGATTTCGAAGCCGGATGCACACTTAGTTCGTAACTCCAGCCGTCGGTCACAATATTGGCGAGCTCCGAGCCCTCGCCCGCACTGCTGGTGAACATCAGCGGGGTTGCCGTTTTAGCTGGCGCATTAGCGCTGGTGCGCGCGAACACGATGGCCTGCATTTTGGTCGTTTCGTTCTCGAACAGGAGAACGGTGGGTGCGCCAGGAATAGTGGAGATCGAGTAGGCTCCGGCCGGCATGGCCTTGCCTCCCGCGAAGAACCCGAATGGGATATTCGCGTGCAGCGTCTCAGCCGACGCCGAGCTCAGAGCACCCAATAGGGAAGCCACCAAAACAGTTGATTTCAAGATAAACGTTTTCATAGAGATATGTTTCCTTTCGATTGCCCCGAGGGGGCGGTTTTTGAATGAACCGTAAATGCGCACACGGACTTGGCGCGCAGAAAGGAATCTTCGGCAGGGAATGATTCTAAGGGAGAACAGCCAGGGCGGGGGCTACTAATGCGAGCAAAACAGCTTTGCTCTTACACTCTCAGTTTACTCGATTTGGGCCCTTTGTCAATGAAAAACCGGCCTTAACCAGACGCTGCGCCGCGATCACACGTACTAGAGCTTGCAGAGCCTTAGGACGCGGGAACGTCGGACGGCTCGCCAGGCGGATGGTTCGCGACGCCTTACCGACCAGCGGGCGCAAGACTACGCCTCGCCGCTCCATCGACGACGCGGCAAGCTGTGGCGCGAGCGTCGTCCCATATCCCGCCGCCACAAGATTCGCGAGCGTTTCGAGACTCGCTGCCTGCAACGCCCGCTGCGGAAGAGCGTCTCCCAGGCGGCCGCAAGCTTCACGAGCTTGTCCGGCGAGGCAATGTCCGTCGGCCAATACGAGCAAGTCATCCGCGAGATCGGCAACGTTGATCGCCTTGCGCGATGCCAAGCGATGATTCGCGGGAAGGGCGGCCAGGAAAGACTCGTCGAACAGATCCACAGTAGTCAGATCGGATTCCGGAATTTCTGTGGCGAGAAGTGCGGCGTCCAATCGCTGGCTCCGCAGCCGATCCAATAGAGAAACCGTAATGTCTTCCCACAACTCGATGGTCAATCGCGGGTAGGCTTCGCGGAGCGGTCCCAAGATGAGCGGGATCAGGTAAGGCGCAAGCGTCGGAATCACGCCGAGCTTGAGCGGTCCCACCAATTGGTCTTGTGACGTCTTCGCCACCGATTCGACCAGTCCGGCCTCTTCGAGCGCGCGGCGCGCGTGCTCCAGAACCTTCTCTCCGATGGGAGTGATCGATACATGACGGTTGTTCCGCTCGAATAAAGTCACTCCCAGTTGCTGCTCCAGTTTGAGGAGCTGACCACTCAAGGTCGGCTGGCTCACATGGCAGGCTTTCGCGGCGCGTCCAAAATGGCGATGCTCGGCAACCGCCACGAAATAAGAAAGTTCCTGCAGATTCATGGATCGTCACATCCAGATAGATCGTCAACACCAATTATAGCTATCCGAACAATCGATTATACAGATCGCCGAAATGGGCGTACTGTAGTGGATGTCCAACAAGTCCAAAGGAGATTGAATTGTCAACCGACGTATCGAAGTGCCCGTTCCGACACACCCAAGCCGGGGCCCCGGGAAATGCGAGCTGGTGGCCGAATCAGCTGAACCTGAAGATCCTGCAACAGAACTCCCCCGCGTGCGATCCGATGGATGAGGAGTTCGACTACGCGGAAGAGTTCAAGAGCCTCGACCTGGATGCCGTGATCAAGGACCTGCATGCCTTGATGACGGATTCTCAGGACTGGTGGCCGGCCGACTTTGGCCACTATGGACCGTTCTTCATTCGTATGGCGTGGCACAGCGCCGGTACGTATCGCATCGCCGACGGCCGCGGCGGAGCCGGCTCCGGAATGCAACGTTTCGCGCCGCTGAACAGCTGGCCGGACAATGCGAGTCTCGATAAGGCGCGCCGGCTGCTCTGGCCGATCAAGCAGAAGTATGGCAAGAAAATCTCCTGGGCCGACCTGATTATTTTGACCGGGAACGTCGCATTGGAGTCGATGGGCTTCAAGACCTTCGGTTTTGGCGGCGGGCGTGCCGACGTTTGGGAGCCCGATGAAACCTACTGGGGGGCCGAGCGCTCATGGCTCGGCGACGAGCGCTACACCGGCGACCGTCAGCTCGACAATCCTTTCGCCGCGGTTCAGATGGGCCTGATCTACGTGAATCCGCAAGGTCCCAACGGAAACCCGGATCCGATTGCCGCGGCACGCGACATCCGGGAGACGTTTGCCCGCATGGCGATGAATGACGAAGAGACCGTTGCGCTGATTGCCGGCGGGCACACCTTCGGCAAGACTCACGGCGCGGCCCCCGACTCGAATTGCGGCCCCGAACCCGAGGGTGCCCCGATCGAGGAGCAGGGCTTCGGCTGGAAGAATTCCTTCGGCACCGGCAAGGGCGGCGACACGATCACCAGCGGCCTGGAGGGCATCTGGACCAGCACGCCGACCAAGTGGAGCAACAACTTCTTCTGGAACCTGTTCAGCTTTGAGTGGGAACTCTTCAAGAGTCCGGCGGGTGCACACCAGTGGCGTCCCAAGGGCGGAGCTGGAGCGGGCACGGTGCCGGATGCGCACGATCCGTCGAAGAAGCACGCCCCCACAATGCTCACCACGGATTTGTCCCTGCGGCTTGACCCTGCTTACGAAAAAATCTCGCGCCGCTTCCTCGAAAACCCCGATCAGTTCGCGGACGCCTTCGCACGCGCCTGGTACAAGCTGACGCACCGCGACATGGGGCCCATCGTGCGCTACCTCGGCCCACTGGTTGCCAAGGAGCACCTGATCTGGCAGGACCCTGTTCCCGCAGTAGATCATAAATTGATCGAGGAGCAGGATATTGCTGCTCTGAAGTCCAAGATCCTGGCGTCGGGACTTTCCATCTCGCAACTGGTCACGACCGCCTGGGCTTCGGCGGCAACCTTCCGCGGCAGTGACAAGCGCGGCGGGGCGAACGGGGCACGCATTCGCCTCGCGCCTCAGAAGGATTGGGAAGTCAACCAGCCGGCCGAGCTGGCGAAGGTCCTACCGAAGCTGGAGGCCATCCAGAAGGAGTTCAACGGCGCGCAGTCCGGTGGCAAGAAGGTTTCGCTTGCAGACCTGATCGTGCTGGGCGGCTGCGCCGCAGTCGAAGCAGCCGCGAAGAAGGCCGGCCAGGATGTGAAGGTTCCCTTCTCGCCGGGTCGCATGGACGCGTCGCAGGAGCAGACCGATGCGCATTCATTCGCGCCGCTCGAGCCGGTCGCCGATGGGTTTCGCAACTACCTCGGAAAGGGAAAACAGGCGGAAACGGCGGCTGAGCTATTGCTGGATCGGGCGAGCCTGATGAACCTGACCGCTCCCGAGATGACGGTTCTGATCGGTGGCATGCGCGCCCTCAATGCAAACTTTGGGCAAGCCAAGCACGGTGTCTTCACCCAGCGGCCCGAAACGTTGACCAATGATTATTTCGTGAATCTCCTCGATATGAAAACGAAGTGGCAGAAGTCCGCCACATCGGAAGGCGTGCTGGAGGGGAAGGATCGGGCATCGGGCGAGCTCAAATGGACGGGCACCGTCGTCGATCTGGTCTTCGGTTCGAACTCCCAGCTCCGGGCACTCGCCGAAGTCTATGCATCTGACGACTCGAAGGAGACGTTTGTGAAGGACTTCGCGGCGGCGTGGAACAAGGTGATGAACCTGGATCGCTACGACCTTGCGTGATCTTACGTAAACTACACGGAAAGCTGGCGCTTAGAGCTCCAGCTTTCCGTCATACACCATGTCCTCGGTGTAGAAGGTCCCGCCGAATTTCAAGCGTCCGATCTCAGCGTCAAACTCCACGCGACGGTCGGACGCCGTGATCTCGGTCGATCTCGAGAAGAAAAAGACGATGACAGGTCCGTCGTCGCGCTGCAGGATCTGCACACTCGATGGCTTGAAATCTTTTTTGCCGTCGCGCTTGATAGCCGCCTGCTTCTTGAGGTCGTTCTCCATGCTGCGAGTATCGGCCTTGATCATGTTTCGCGGCACGCCCACGACGGCGATGGCGTAGTGGTTCTCATCCACGGTGGGCGCGTCCACGTCGCGGCCCCGCAATTCGGCTGCGCGCACGGGCAATGCGCTCTCCCAGCGAAGCGTCAACATAGGCGGCGTGTTGGAATCCGTTCGTCCACCGTTGCCTGAGTCGTCGGGATAGTTTCCGCCTGGGTTGCCGCGCGTGCTGCCTCCACCGGGATAACCTCCGCCGCTCGGGTATCCTCCGCCGCCTGGATACCCTCCGCCAGTCCGTCCTATCCCGCCGATTCCCGGTATCCCAATTCCGATTCCGCCGATTCCGATTCCGCCACCACGCTGGCCGCCTCCGCCGCCGCCACCTCGGCGCTGACGGTTATCGGCAGGTCCGTCCGTGGTAGGCGTTGTGGTTTTGACCCAAGGCGAGTCGGTCATAATCTGATGAGCATCATCCACGGTCCATTCCGGAACCGGCTTCTTCCAAGCTTCGGCCGAAGCTTTGTCGGGCGAGGTTTTATCATCCGCCAAGATCGATACCGCACCGGCCGCCAGGATCACCAACACGAGCCGAGTTTTAGTCATAGCGCACACCTTTGCCTCGTAGACGCACACGCCGTCAATAAGGTTCCTTAAGGAAAGTCAATGCGACATGCCGAGTACGCCGATAGCGACACCGGCGAAGAGCCTAACCTTCACCCGCCCATTATAAGGATTCCACCGGATGACTGGCCGCCGGCTCCCTCTCGATCGGATTCCGCAGCGGGCGGCCGAAGCCTTCCCACTGAATCACGACCTCATCGCCTTCTTCCAGGACCACGCCGTCTCCGTAACTGGAAACGCTGCCGCCCAGAAAATGGACGTGTACATCGCCCGGGATCCGGTGCGGCTCAAATTCGAAATGATGCTGCTCGATCTGCTCCAACCGGAACGCCGTGTGCTGTTCGCCCGTGCGGATTTCCTTGCACCATATCGGTACTCCGCCCCGCTCCACTGCGACCGATCCGCCCACGTCCTGGAACTCCGCGTCGAGAGCCAGCTCCGGCCCGATGGCGCAATTCCGCAACTTGGCTCGCGAGAGTAATCGGGCATCCTGCGCTGCCATTGTCGGATCCGCGAATTCGTTTCCCGGTGTCAGTCCGACGCGCCGCGGAACGCCGTCCGGACCGATGAGGTAGATCGCGGCCAGTTCCGCTTCCTCAGCGCCACCTGAAGCGAACGCCGGAATCGTCAGCGGCTCACCATGCGCTCGCAAATGCATACCATTGCCTTTGGTGAACCAGGGCGGCGCCGTGGGAGACGCGCTGGAGGCAGTTCCGTGAGCGTTCGCGCATCCGGAAACCAGGCAGCACGCGGTGTGCTCGGGATGGTCGAAGCTGGGCAGAAATCGCCACCCGCTGCGCAGCGTGTAAACCTCCCGATAATCCAGAACGATGCCGGATAAATCGGTGCTCAGAAGTTCCCGGAGCTTCTGGCCTGTCTCGATCGCCGCCGTGGCGAAGGCATACGCCGTCCGGTAGGTGGACAGAAGATGGAGTTCATCATCGCCGTTCACCAGGGCGACCCGGCGTCCGTAGTCCGGATGGATGATCTGAACGAGTCGTGTCAAAGGGCCTACCGTCCAGCGTTACACATCAGGTCTAACGACGCGATCACCCCTGTGTCGGACTGGCATACTAACATCATGGCGAAGAAGATCGGAGTCCTCGGATCAGGCGTAGTCGGGCGAACGCTCGCTGAAGGGTTTCTCAAACACGGATACGAAGTGATGCTGGGTACTCGCGATCCGGCCAGAGGCGAAGTACCAGCCTGGGTTGCCCAGAACGCGGCCGAGTATCCGGGTGCTAGGGCGGGAACCTTTCGCGAGACCGCAGTCTTTGGCGAGATCGTTGTCCTAGCCGTAAAAGGGATCGTGGTCGAGGAGGTCATCACGCAGGCCGGTCCGGATCATCTGACGGGTAAGATCCTGATCGACACCACCAATCCGCTGGCCGACGAGAAGCCGGTGAACGGAATACTGCAGTTCTCCACGGGTCCGAATCAGTCGCTCGGCGAGAAGGTCCAGGCGCTGCTCCCGAATACGCATGTAGTGAAGGCGTTCAACAGCGTGGGCAGCGGGCTCATGATCAATCCGAAGTTCGAGCAGGGCACGCCGACCATGTTCCTGTGCGGCAATAATCCCGATGCGAAGGTCGTGGTGTCCGGGGTCTGCGGCCAGTTTGGATGGGAGCCATATGACTGCGGTGACATTGCGGCTTCCCGTGCGCTCGAGCCGCTGTGCATGCTGTGGTGCCTGCCGGGCTTCCTGCGGAACGATTGGCATCACGCGTTCAAGATGCTCACGAAGTAACAGCGCTAATACAGCGCGTTAAATAACAACTTGAACGTCCCGTGGGCTTGCCCGCGGAATGCGACCTCTGGTCCGAGCAGCACTACTCGACCCGCGCCCAACTTCGCCTCGGCCACCGCGGTCGATCCCTCCAAATGCTCCTGTCCCCAGGCCCATCCGCTGGCCAACGTTTCGCGTCCGGCGAACCACGCGACCTTCTGACCATCGCTGTCCAGTTTGAAGACGGGACTGTTGTCGAAGAACACGATCGCTTCCGGCCCCATGCCGAACGCCAAGGGATTCCTGATATCGACGGTCACCCGCATCAACGATCCCGGCACGTAGAACTGCTCGCGCGAGAGCCCTGCGAGTGGATTACTCACCGGCACACCGAGCAACTCCGCCAGACCAGTAGAGCTGCCGATCGTAACCAGCGATCCCCCGGCCTGCACGAATTGCTTGAGCTGAGGAATGGTCTTCTCTTCCGTGATGCGGCCCAGACGCGCCCGGTATTCCGAAGGAATACTGGAAGGTGACGGCTGCAATCCGCCGGCGCCTTTGCGAAAGGCCTCGTCGGTGAGCACCAGCACGTCGTATTTACGATTGAGATTGCCTGCGTCGAGCGTCTGGGGATACACCACCTCGAACGGAAACTCGAACTGTTCGAACAGCCAGCGGGTCCACCCCGAAGGAGCGAGGCCCCCATATTGATCATAGAGGCCGATGCGCGCTGGCTTGAGCTTGATCATCTCGGTTCCGGGTGGTTGTACCGACGCCTCGACGGGCACGCCCAACTCGGCCGCCCCTTTCTCAAGAACTGCGCGTGCGGCAGAACCGGCCGGGACCCAGATCGTCCCATCGCGCTTCAGCCAGTACACCTCGCTGCCGGCCTTCAGCAGGCGATTCACCAACGTGAACGAATTGTTGATGCGATGACTGATCACGTATCCGGCCGGCTTAGCCGGCCCCTGAACCGTCGCTGTAGGCGGAGTTAGCACACCGCTGACCTTCGCAAACGGCCCATCGAACCCTTCGTAAACGCGGTCGTACTTGATTCCCATCTGCAGCGCCAGAGTCCAGCCCGCGATGTCGTAAGGAGGAACCGGCGGCCCGCCGGGGTACCGGAAGTCATTCGGATGATCCTGCGGCTCGAACATATCGAGCACATGTGGACGGAACGCCTGGGCCGTCTTCACCACGAACGAACCAGCGGGATACGTCTTGCCCGCTACCTGAAACTCCGCGTTCGACCGGAGCACCATGATCCCGGTCTTGAGCAGCGCGTTCACGAACTGCACCGCCGTCGGGAAATCGTCCTGACTCGCGGGAATGATGTAGCCGCGCGGATCGCGATACTGGGCATCGTGCAAGACCGTGTTATAAAGTGCGGCGGCAATATTGCCGCCAGAAGACGTGGACTGCTTGGCGGCGGTGGCCCGCAGCGCGTCGATCCTCTTAGGCGTGATGGTCCAGCTATCCTGACTGCCCTTCTCGATCGAGTTCTTACCCATCCGGTAAATGTTGAACAGCAGGGTCTCGCGATATCGCGACGCGTAATCGAGCAATGCCCGGTTCTGACTGATGTCGTAATCAATCGACTGGCGATAATGCCAGCGCTGCGGCGCGATCGGCAGAGGCTCGTCGCCTTGCGGCAACTGCTTATCGGGCACCAGCGGAATGTCGATGGGCGTGGGGCTGCCGACGATCTCCGTCAGGATCCCGATCATGTTGTGGAAGTACGAAATCGTGCGCAGGCCGCCGTTCCACCATGAAGAATAATTCGAGCCGCTGCGCATGGCAGATCCGCCTTTACCTTCCTCCACCAGGCGGCTGTGCATGGCCGATCCCACCATCTCGATGCCCAGCGGGATCAGAGGATCCAGGTTGTAGTTGAACGGATCGCGAAAGGGCGGGATGAACACCACGGCGCCCGCGGGTCCGGTCTGGTGGTGGTTATAGACGATCTGCGGAAACCACTCCAGGAACAACTGCCGATTCATGTTGGTGGTTTCGGGCATGGCCGACAGGAAAAAATCGCGATTGTCGTCGTGGCCGATGTACTTGTTATAGAGCCGAGGCAGGCCGCTCAGGCTGCGCTTGGCCGGATCCGGCTCGCGCATGTACCAGTTGGCGACCAACTCCTGCCCGTCGGGATTCGCCTGCACGCACAACTGGATCGTGTCGTCCAGCAGCCGCATGGTTTCCGGATCGTCGCGGCTGACCATCTGGTAGACCATCTCCATCAGCTGCTGCGACCCGACGGTCTCGTTCGCATGCAGACCGCCGTCGATCCAAACCACGGCTTTGCCTTCGCGCGCCAGAGCGTGAGCCTGATCGTCTGTAAGGCCCTCTGCAAGGGCCAAACGACGCGCGATGTCCTTGTACCGGTCGAGATTCTTGAGGTTCTCGGGCGAGCTGACGATCGCCATGTACTGCCGCCTGCCCTCGCCCGTGGCTCCGATGTCCACCAGCTTCATGCGGTCTGATTCCGCAGCCAGCTTCTTCCAATAGGCTTCGAGCTGGGTATAGTTGGCGACCCGGTAGTCGTCGCCCAGGTTGAACCCCAGGGCGTCCCTTGGAGGGGTAACGGCGGCGGCGGCTCCTGCAAAGACCAGAGCTAGGGGTAGATACGAGTTCCGCCAACCAGCCATAGTGTTGATTGTACGTTGTCGAAACGGAATTGTAGGGGTCAGGCATGCCCGAACCGGAAAGTCAGGTATACTGTAATTGTTCGAGACTTCAATCCCTTGGTGCAGGAGATCCCGTGAAGCGTGCCGGCTCCGACGATTCCCTCCGTTGCTCTTTCTGTCATAAAAGCCAGGATGTTGTTGGTAAACTGATCTCTTCCCCGTCGGATTACCCACGCGCCTATATCTGCGATGAGTGCATTGCCGTCTGCAACTCGATCCTCGAGGACGACCGCAATGAGCAGCAGTATGGCGCGCCCCATAAGCTACCCAAGCCATTGGAATTAAAGGAATACCTGGATCAGTACGTGATCGGTCAGGACGCCACCAAGAAGAAGCTGGCGGTGGCCGTCTACAACCACTACAAGCGCATCCAGATGAACAAGCAGCGCGCCGGGGAAGTGGAACTTTCGAAATCCAACATCCTGCTGATCGGGCCGACCGGCACCGGCAAGACCCTGCTGGCCCAGACGCTCGCCCGGATCCTGGATGTGCCGTTCGCCATAGTGGATGCCACCACCTTGACCGAAGCCGGGTACGTCGGCGAAGACGTCGAAAACATCATCCTGCGGCTGCTCCAGAACGCCGATTGGGACGTCCAGCGCTGCCAGACAGGCATCATCTATATTGACGAAATCGACAAGATCGGGCGCAAGGACGAGAACCCCTCGATTACTCGCGACGTCTCCGGCGAGGGAGTCCAGCAGGCGCTTCTGAAGATACTGGAAGGCACCGTTGCCAACGTTCCGCCGCAGGGCGGCCGCAAGCACCCCCATCAGGAATTCACGCCGGTGGACACCACCAACATCCTGTTCATCTGCGGGGGGGCTTTCATTGGTCTCGAAAAGACCATCGCCCGGCGCGTGGGAACCAGGACTATCGGTTTCTCGAACAGCGGGGACGACTCGGCTGCAGCTGCCTCCTCCCGGCGTCCGGGCAGCTCCGGCCGTCGCGATGTGACTATGTTGGAACAGGTCCAGCCGGTCGATCTTATTAAGGGTGGATTTATTCCCGAGTTCATCGGCCGGCTCCCGGTGGTCGCGGTACTGGAAGATTTGAGCAAGGATGCGCTGGTTCAGATTCTGACCAAGCCCAAGAACGCGATTATCAAGCAGTATCAGAAGCTGTTCGAGTTCGAAAACGTGCGGCTGAAGTTCAGTGACGACGCCCTGGATGCCATCGCGCAGCTGGCGATGGAGCGCAAAGTCGGCGCGCGCGGGTTGCGCATGATCCTGGAAGATCTGATGCTCGACCTGATGTACTACTTGCCGTCGTATAAGAAGGTTCGCGAGTTCCTGGTGACCAAAGAAATGGTCATGACGCAGAAGATTAACATGGCTCTGTTGGAAAAGGCAGGATGATTACTTCCAAAGAAAAATCTGATTCACGCCGGCTCCCGATGATGCCCATCCGGGACGTCGTGATCTTTCCGCACATGATGACGCCGTTCGTGGTCGGCCGCGAATCGAGCGTCCGTGCGCTTGAAGAGGCGCTGGCCGGAGATCGCAAGATCTTCCTCGCTACCCAGCACGATGCCAGCGTGGATGAGCCGCGTCCGGACGAAATTTTCTCCGTTGGAACCGTCGCGAACATCGTCCAGAGTCTGCGCCAATCTGACGGCAACATTAAGGTTCTGGTCGAGGGCGTCGAGCGCGGCAAAGTCGTCAGCGTCAGCGAAGAGGACGGATACTTCCGCGCTACCGTACGGACCTTCAGCTATCGCATTGACTCCGGACCGCAGTTGGACGCGCTGATTTCGCGCGTTACGAACCTGTTCGAGCAGTACGTCAAGATCAGCCAGAACGTCAATTACGACAACATGGTTGCCGCGGTGCGCACCGACGATCCGGGTAAGCTCAGCGACACCGTCGGCGCGAACCTGCAGCTTTCGATTGAGGAAAAGCAGGAGCTGCTCGAAATCTTCGATCCCATCGACCGGCTGACTCGCGTCGCCGAGATGCTCGACATCGAGATCGAGAAGCTCAATGTCGACCGCACCATTCAGGGCCGCGTGAAGCGCCAGATGGAAAAGGCGCAGAAGGAATACTACCTCAACGAGAAGATCAAGGCCATCCAGAAAGAACTGGGCCGGGGCGAGAAGAGCGAATTCGACGAGCTGAAGAAGAAGATCGAATCCGCCGGCATGACTAAGGACGCCCTGGAAAAGGCCATGGCCGAACTAAAGCGGCTGGAGCAGATGCCGCCCATGTCGGCTGAGTCCACCGTTTCGCGCAACTACCTCGACTGGCTCCTAGCGGTGCCATGGAAGAAGAAATCCAAGGAAATCCGCGACCTGCCTTTCGCGCAGAAAGTTCTCGAAGGCGATCATTACGGCCTCGAGAAGATCAAAGAGCGCATCCTCGAATTCCTGGCGGTTCGCCGCCTGGTCAAAGATCCCAAGGGATCCATCCTATGCTTTGTCGGAGCTCCCGGCGTGGGAAAAACGTCTTTGGGGATGTCGATCGCCAAAGCCACTGGGCGTAAGTTCGTGCGCCTGTCTCTCGGCGGCGTGCGCGATGAAGCCGAAATCCGCGGCCACCGGCGTACTTATATCGGCGCCCTGCCCGGACAAGTTCTCCAGATGATGAAGAAAGCCGGGGTTCGCAATCCGGTGTTCATGCTGGACGAAATCGACAAGATGTCGACCGATTTCCGCGGCGACCCGTCGGCCGCGTTGCTCGAAGTGCTCGATCCTGAGCAGAACTACATGTTCATGGATCACTACCTGGACGTGGAATATGACCTGAGCCAGGTGTTCTTCATCGCCACGGCCAACGTGATGCACACCATCCCGCCGGCCCTGCAGGATCGCATGGAAGTGATCCGGCTCTCGGGCTACACCGAGCTCGAGAAAATAGAAATCGCCAAGCGCTTCCTGGTTCCCAAACAGCGCAAGGAAACCGGCCTGGCGAGCGATGATCGCATCGAGTTCACGCAGGAAGGCGTTGAGGAACTGGTCCAGCATTACACCCGCGAAGCCGGCGTCCGCAGCCTGGAACGCGAAATCGGGAACGTTTGCCGCAAAGTAGCGCGCTCGGTGGTGAATGCGCAGGGGGATCCGAAGAAGAAGGAACATCCCAAGACCGTAGTCACCGCCGCGAAGGTGGTCGAACTCCTGGGTCCTCAGAAGTATCGCGACCAGGAAAAAGAGAAGAAGAACGAAATCGGCGCGACCCTGGGTCTGGCTTGGACCGAGGTCGGCGGATCGATCCTCGGCACGGAAGCCGCGATCATGGAAGGCCGCGGAAAGCTAACGACTACCGGCAAACTGGGCGATGTGATGCAGGAATCCGCGCAAGCGGCCATGAGTTACGTTCGTTCGCGTGCCCATCACTTTGGATTGCCACCTGATTTCTACCGCCATATCGATATTCACTTGCATGTTCCCGAAGGCGCAATCCCCAAAGACGGCCCTTCGGCGGGAATCACCATCGCGACCAGCATTACCAGCGCCCTGACCAGTATTCCAGTACGCGCCGATATCGCCATGACGGGCGAAATCACGGTCCGCGGCCGCGTGCTGCCCATTGGCGGGTTGAAGGAAAAGCTGCTGGCTGCCCACCGTCACGGTATCCGTGAAGTTGTGCTGCCGGCTGATAACGAAAAAGATCTGCCGGATCTGCCCGATATCATCCGCAAGGAGATGAAGATGCACTTCGTATCGTCCATGGACGAGGTGCTTAAGCTGGCTCTCGAGAAGGAAATCGAGACGGCGCCGATGACGGGATTGTTGACCGCAGTCGAAATCGTGGAGCGGTCCAGGGAAGATAGAGTTACCCACTAAGGGGCGGTTGCTCCCTTAGCCCGGCCTTTCCCTATGGCCGCTCAGTTTATAATAAGTGCAGCCAGACCGGAGCAGTTCCCTCCGGAGACGGACCCGGAAATCGCTTTTCTGGGCCGCAGTAATGTCGGCAAATCCAGCCTGCTGAATGCGCTGGTGGGGGCCGAAGGACTGGCAAAAACCAGTTCCTGGCCGGGCCGTACGCAGTTGATCAACTTCTATCAGGTTGACGACGGTTTCCGTTTTGTCGATCTGCCAGGATATGGGTTCGCAAAAGTCCCCCAGGAAGTCCGGAAAAAGTGGAAAGAACTGATCGAGCAATACATGCTCGGACGAAGCGCCCTGAAGCTGACGGTGATTCTGCTGGATGCCCGGCGCGGATGGATGGAGAAGGATGTCGAATTGCGGGACTGGCTCGAGTTCCACAATCGCCCCTTCATGGTAGTTGTTACCAAAATTGACAAGCTCAAGACTCAGAAAGAAAGGCATCAAAGCCAGAGCGCGATCCGGAAGAACTACGCCGGGGAGCTGCTCGAATGCTCGGCCATCACCGGCCGGGGAGTGAGGGAAATTTGGCAAGCGATTTCGAAAACCAAGACGATGCAGTAAATAGCGGACAAGCACCGGACGCGCCTCCTCAGGAAGCCGCCAAGCCCGAAGGCAAACCCGAGGGTGGTAGAGGCAGGTCAAAAGCTTCGGATAAATCGGCGGAAAAGGCAGCGTCCGCTGAACCTAAGCCCGCCGCCGAGCCTAAAGCCGCCGAGCCGGAGGCTGAATCGCAGCCTGTCAATGGTGCAGCAGTGCCGGGCGCAGCGGTTCCGCCCGCGGATCCAGCCGCTGCCGAGCCCAAGAAGGCGGAAGGCGCGCCGCAACCCAGCGGACGGATGTTCGACAACCGGCGTCGCACCCAAGGCAACGTGGGCAAGAACGGCAACGCACTCGACCTCGTCGAACTCAAGGACATGAGCATTCAGAAGCTCAATGAGGTCGCCAAGGATTTTGGCGTCCAGGGCTTCGCGGGGCTGCGCAAGCAGGAGCTGATCTTCAAGATCCTCCAGGAGCAGGCCACCAAGAGCGGCCTGATTTTCTCCGAAGGCGTGCTCGAGTGCCTGCCCGACGGGTTCGGATTCTTGCGCGCGCCCGAGTACAATTATCTGCCCGGACCCGACGACGTGTACGTCTCGCCCTCGCAGATCCGGCGCTTCGATCTCCGCACTGGCGACACCGTCAGCGGCCAGATCCGCCCGCCCAAGGAAGGCGAGCGGTACTTCGCGCTGATCAAAGTCGACGCGATCAACTTCGAGCCGCCCGAGGAAGCGCGCAACAAGATCTTCTTCGATAACCTCACGCCTCTCTATCCTCAGTCTCGGTTGAAGATGGAGACCGCTAAAGACAATTACTCGGGACGCGTCATGGACCTGCTGACTCCCATCGGCAAGGGCCAGCGCGGACTCATTGTCGCTGCCCCGCGCACCGGCAAAACCATGCTGTTGCAGTCCATCGCGAACTCGATCACGGCGAACCATCCGGAAGTGACGCTGATCGTGCTGCTGATCGATGAGCGGCCGGAAGAAGTCACCGACATGCAGCGCTCGGTTAAGGGCGAGGTGATCAGTTCCACCTTCGACGAACCGGCTTCGCGGCACGTACAAGTGGCCGAGATGGTGATCGAGAAGGCCAAGCGCCTGATCGAGCACAAGAAAGACGTGGTGATCCTGCTCGATTCCATCACCCGTCTGGCGCGCGCCTATAACACCGTGGTTCCGCCTTCGGGCAAGGTACTCTCAGGCGGCGTCGATTCAAACGCCCTGCAGCGCCCCAAGCGCTTCTTCGGCGCGGCGCGCAATATCGAAGAGGGCGGATCGCTGACCATCGTCGCTTCGGCCCTGGTCGATACCGGCAGCCGCATGGACGACGTCATTTTCGAAGAGTTCAAGGGCACCGGCAACATGGAAATCCATCTGGACCGCAAGCTGATGGACAAGCGCGTGTTCCCCGCGATCGACATCAGCAAATCGGGCACCCGCAAGGAAGAACTGCTGCTACCGCGCGAGGAGCTCAACCGGGTGTGGGTACTGCGCAAGGTGCTCAATCCGCTCTCGCCGGTTGAGAGCATGGAGCTGCTGATCGACAAGCTGTCGAAGACCGGCAGCAACGCGCAGTTCTTGTCGGCGATGAGCGGCTGAGTTGCGCTGACAGGCGACCCGCTTGCGGGTAAACAAGACCACCTGTCCTACTCATCTTTAAATGGGCCGCATCCGTATCCTTTCCGACACCGTCGCGAATAAAATCGCGGCCGGAGAAGTCGTCGAACGGCCGGCCAGCGTCGTCAAGGAGCTGCTCGAGAACTCGCTGGACGCCGGGGCGAATGAGTTTCGCATCGAGGTTGAAGCCGGCGGACGGAGGCTGATCCGCCTGGCTGACGACGGTTCCGGCATGCTTCGCGACGATGCGCTGCTGGCGTTCGAGCGCCACGCCACCAGCAAACTGGCCGACGTGAAGGATCTGCTCTCGATTGCCACGCTCGGATTTCGCGGCGAAGCGCTGCCGTCCATCGCTTCGGTGTCGCGGCTGCTTCTTGAAACCCGCTCGCCCGAGGAACAATCCGGAGCCGCGGTCGAATTCGCTGGCGGAACACTGCTGCGCTGCGACGAAGCCGCGCTGGCGGCCGGCACCACCATCACCATTCGCGATTTGTTCTTCAATGTTCCGGCGCGCAAGAAATTCCTACGGTCGGAGCAGACCGAAATCGCTCACATCGCTTCGCTGGTCACGCACTATAGCCTCGCGCATCACGGCAAGACGTTCGTCCTGCGGCATAACAACGCCGAGCTGCTGAGCGTCACTCCCGTCGCAACGCTGCGTGAGCGCGTGTTTCAGGTGTTCGGCAGCCAGATCCTGGACGATCTTCTCGACCTGGGCGATCGCGATCGAAGTCTGAATATGCCAACCGATCCGGGGGAGCCGCAGTTCACGCGGCGATTCCGGCTACGGGGATTCGTCAGCGGT
>Ga0265314_10001512_pt1 | contig 25740 bp, 18 predicted proteins | sample 4126metaG_FD_203106 | JGI IMG/M metagenome (GOLD analysis project Ga0265314, IMG submission 203106) | Rhizosphere microbial communities from Carex aquatilis grown in University of Washington, Seatle, WA, United States - 4-1-26 metaG | ecosystem: Host-associated > Plants > Roots > Rhizosphere >... | reverse complement strand
CCAGCCATGTTCGTCCGATCCGACCAAGACCTGGCCCGCGTCGGGATCGACCAAGCGAGGTAGAAGACCGGTCAGGGTGCTCTTGCCCGAACCGGTCGCGCCCACCAGGGCAACAATTTCTCCCGGAGCAATCGCCAGCGAGCAATCGTCGAGCACATTGGTTTCGCCGCCCGGTGCGCGCACGCGTACGGAGCGAAGTTTCACACCCAGCGGGCCTTCGGGAACATGCTCACGGCCACCTTCGATCTTGGGTTCGGCGTCAAGAACATCCATGATTCTGGCCGCAGACGAACGCGCATCGGCGAAAACCTGCATCACGCGCCCAATGGTTTCGACGCGAAAGATCACCGTGTTCATGAGCAGCAGCGACGCCACCAAGTTCCCGATGTCCAGCCGACCGGACTGAACCAACCGCGCGCCCACCACCAGGACCCAGACCTGTCCAAGCGCCACGATGATCTGGGGCAGCGGAATGTGCGTGCTTGCGTAGGCCAACGCCTGGCGCGCTCGTTCGGCGAAAGCGCGCACCGCCTTCGTGAACCGATCGATGCGTTCGCCTTCGAGTGCAAACGCCTTGATGACCCGCACACCGTAGACGCCTTCCGTGAGATCTTGGTTCACGGCATCGAAGGCCGCGCCCACCGTGCGATCGAGTCGCACCAGCTCTTCCGTGTGGCTTAGCAGCCAGCCGAGTCCCAGCGCGATGGTCAACACCGGACCGAGCGCCAGAATCGGCGCGTACCAAGCGATAAGGGCAAGAGCACCCAAGACCACCAGGCTCGTCTCGACCAGGTTGCGCCACACGCTGATGAGGGCATCGCGTACCTTGTCGGCATCACGGGTCGTGCGCGTGACCATCTCACCCACGCCATGGCCAACGTGGTACGCGAGATCCAGGCGCTGAACCTGCACAAGAATCGAAACACGCAGGCGGGAAAGCAGCTCCTGACCGACGATCAATGCGAGGATAGAAGCCCCGTACTGGAGCAGTCCGCGAACGGCGGCGACGGCGACCAAGATGCCGAGCCAGCGAAGTCCGACGCTGAGATCGAGGCTGCCATCCGCGAGGCGAACCGCGGCCCGCCCTCGTTCGAGATCGTGAACCGCGCGGCCCACAAGGTGCTGCTGCGCCGCCGCGCCGATGTTCACCACAATGAACAGCGCAAGGCAGACACAAAACGCCACTGGGATCTGGCGATAGATGGCCAGGCAGCGGATCAGTGCGTGGCGCGACAGCCACGTGCCAGCCTTTCGCCCTGGAATGTCGGGGGCGCGGTAGGCGGCGGGCACCGAGAAGCCGGATTCGAATCCAATCATCGCAGCCACCTCACAGGCAACGTCGCATCGGAATCACGATGCCGGTGGACGGCTCTTGGCCACGTGACGACCGCCGAAGCGAGTCTCGACTCCCATTTCGGCCAGCAGGGAACGTCGTTGGTCCAAGAAGCGGACATCGTTTCGGTCGCGTGGCGCCGGGATGTCGAGTCGCACGTTCACCACGAATCGACCGTCGCGCAGGATCAGAATCCGGTCTGCCAGACGGATTGCCTCGTCCACGTCGTGGGTCACCAGCACCACGGCCGGCCGGTGCACAGCACACAGGTCCGCGACGAGATCCTGCATTTGTAGCCGCGTAAGCGCATCGAGCGCCCCGAACGGCTCGTCGAGCAGCAGAAGCTGCGGCTCGCGCACGAGCGCTCGCGCCAGGGCCACGCGCTGGGCCTCGCCGCCCGAAAGCGTGGCCGGCCAGGCCCGTGCGTGGGACGACAGCCCAACCTCGGCCAAGGCCCGCTCTGCGGCGGCGCGAGTTTCTTTGGAACGTGGCTGCCCGATGGCGACGTTGGCGGCCACGCGCATAGAAGGAACCAATCGCGGCTCTTGGTACACCGTCGTGCGAAGTTTGGGCACCAGCACCAAGCTTTGGTTTTGGTCCGGCAGCTCTAGGCCGGCCAGGATGCGCAGGAGCGTCGTCTTCCCCGTTCCGCTCGTCCCCAGCAGCGCAACGAACTCGCCGCGCGCCACATCGAGATCCGCGCCGTCGAGCACGACCTTGGTGCCAAAGGTCTTCCTTAGACGGCGCACATGCACGGCCGGTGCCGAATCCGCGGTCAATACGGTTTCGTGCGGTCCAGTGGGATCGGCACCATTGGCTGAGGTCATCGGATACTGGAGTGGCGTCGCCATGGCATGGTGATCCGTTCGAGCAGGCGGATGAAGGTGTCGAAGATGAGTCCCAGCGTGGCGTAGAGCAGAATGCACAGGACCATGTAGTCCTGACGGAAATACTGTTTCGCCAGCAATACGAGATAGCCGATGCCCCTGGTCGTACCGACTTGTTCGGCGGCAATGAGGCCGACCACGCTGATGGCGAGACAAATGCGCAACGCCATCAGCAGACTGGGCAGGGTGCTCGGCAAAATGACCTGCACGAGCAAGCGCCAGCCACGCAAACCGAACCCGCGCGCGCACTCGACCATCTTGCGGTCCACATTGCGCACGCCCAAATAGGAATACGCGTACATGGGAAACGCCGAGGAGCAGGCGATGAGAACTACTTTGAACGTCTCGTCGATGCCGAACCACGAAATCAACAAGGGAACCAGCGCGAGAAAAGGCACTGCCCGCAGCATCTGCATGGTCGGATCCACGATCTCCTCGCCAATCGCGGTCAGTCCCGAGGAAATACCCAACAAGAGGCCAGCCGACACGCCGATGCCCACCCCTGCCCCGGCTCGACCAAGCGATGCGAGCAAGAATAGCTTGAGATCGCCGGTTTCGAAAAGCTCGACCAGCGCCCGCAGAACATCCCGTGGCGAGGCCAGAACCGTCGGCGAGATGAAGCCCGAAGCCGATCCGTACCACCACGCCAGCAGCAAGACCACGGGGATGCTCGCCCGAACCACCAGCGATATCGAGCGCGAGCGCGGTCGTGAACCCAAGAACTTGGGCCGTTCCAGCTCTGCCATCTCTGCCGGCACGAGCCGCACCGGCGCCGGACTGTCCCTGCGCAGGCGCTCCGTCACTGGCCCGCTCATGGGTTCGAGCAGGACACTCATGGTTCAATCCCCTTTCGTCGCGCGGCCGCGTCGATGTCGAAGATAATCTCGTCGGCGGCGATGGCGCGGTCGATGGACTTGTGGACGAAGAACAGCTGGGCCACGTTCGAGACGCGCACGCGATCCGAGGCGGTCGGCACACGCAGCTTGGGCGAGATCTTCGTGTTCTCGATGGCAAGTCGCAATTCGTCGCCCGAAACCGCCGTCGGCCCCTTGTCCGTGAAGACGTTTTGGAAGCGCTCTGGGGACTTGTGCGCGACGTCCACCAAATCGTTCACCACTTTGATGAACAATTGGAAGGCGGCTGGATTCTTTTCCAACACCTCGACACTAGCGGCGTTGACGTTGACGTCGTCCGAGCGAACATCGGACTCGTGGACCAAGACGCGCGCTCCATTGCGCACGGCCGTACTAAAGAACACGCCGAACGTCGACCAGGCGTCAATCTTGCCCGTGGCAAAGGCGGCTGCGGCGTCGGGTGGCTGAATGGCGACGCGGTTCACGCTGTCGACCGGAATTCCTTCGTTGGTTAGCGCCTTGAGCAAGATGTAGTCGCCGTGGGCGGCCAGATTCACCGCCACCCGCTTGCCCACGAGATCCTTCACGCTTTTGATGGGACTGCCGCCTGGAACGATGATTCCCGCCTGCAACTGGGATGAAGGATCCGCGATGGCGAAGACCTTGAACTTGAGGTTGTGCGCGAGTGCCCCCACGATGGGACTGATGGCGCCGCCCGAGGCGTTGATGGCGCCGGTGTTCATGGCCTCGAAATTGGCGCTGAACGCGCCGAAGGCAGGAACCCATTCGATCTTCGCGTTCACCTTGGCCAGCTCGCGTTCGAGAATGCCCTCGCGCTTGGCGTAGGCCAGAACGCCACCTGCGCTGCCTGCGCCGCCGTTACCGGGATCGGAAAAGCGGATCACCACGGGCTCGTATTTCGACGTGCCCGATGGTGGCTCCGCAGAAGCCTGGGCTTTGGCCTTGCACCCTGCCAAGGCGGCCACGCTGAGGACGGCGAGTCCCCAGCGTGCGAAATGCTGCATTCTTGCCAAAATCACCGCCGGCCCCGTCGGCGCACAATCCACATGGCAACCAGGCCCAATAGCGGGATCAGCGCCGAACCCCGAGAAGGCCGTCCGCCGCCGAAACTGCATCCGCTATCATCCGCGACCAATCCCAGAGCGCCACCATCGGGCAAGTAGACTGGCGGCGGCCCCGAGCCGCCATCACCAGCGCCTCCATCGCCGGCTTTGGCCCCACCATCAACCGCCGCCGCCAAGTCGATTGCCACAAAGGTATCGATAGCCACGCTGGCATCAGCCACGACCGCGGTATCCAGCGCCACGGACGCGTCAGCGAAAATCACCCTATCGGGCGCCCAGGGTGCATCAGCGACCAAGGGCGAATCCGCTTTTGCCGGCGCATCTATAGTTACTACCACGTCAGGCGCCGCCGCCACATCCGGCACGACCGCCACATCGAGCGGGGCCGACACATCAATAGCCCCCGAATCTATGCCGCCTACAATGCCACCGTCAGGCGAGTTGTCTCCCCCATCCGCAGCAAGAACCATAGCCGAAGAGCCAACCGCAAGAGCGGAAACGAGTGTGAAGAGCGCGGGTCGAAAGAACATTTGGGACAACCTCCAATTGAGTATTCGTCATGCTTGTACTTGCAACTGCCGTGCCCCGTATTGGCCCTTGCGCAAAGCCCCGGTCGCGCCGGGCTCTGCTGCCTGTGCAGCAGCTGCCGCGCACCGCTGATGCTCACGCAGCAACGGCATTCCTCAGCCCACGGCGCGTAGGCTCGATGCTTGGCGCCCTTTGACGAGTGGCAAGACTTCCTCGCCGACGCGATACGCTTCCTCCAGGTGCGGTGTACTGGCCAAGATGAACGCGTCGGTCCCTAGCTCGACCAATTGGTCAAGGCGCTCTGCCACCTGTTCGTAGCTGCCAACGATGCCCTGGGTTTGGCCGCCACGGAGTAGCGCAAACCCGGACCAAACATTGGGCTCGACGATGAGATCCTCGTAGCCGCGAATGGTCTTGGGCCGATTGGAGGCCTGCCGCCGAGCGCCGACAGATTCGCCCCCCGTTTCGGGACCGCCGCTGAATTTTTCCACCGTTTCGCGACTGAGACTGTCGAAGCCACGACGGATCTCTTCCCAAGCTTCTTCTTCAGTCGGCCGCGCCACGATGTCGACGCGTACCGCGCACTTGATTTGCCGGCCCAAAGCCGCTGTCTTCTCGCGCACGCGGGCGAACTTTTCGCGCAGCTGCGCGAACGGTTCCAGCCACGTCAGGTAGAAGTCGGCGTGTTTCGACGCCGAGGCCAGCGCCGCGTCCGACGAGCCGGAGAAATAGATCTCTGGAAAGTCCTCTTTCGACAACGGATCCGGCAGACCCGCGTCCTCGACCTGGTAAAACTTGCCCTGGTACGAAAACGGCCCGCCTCGCCAAACTCCGCGCACGACATCCAAGAACTCGGTCGTCCGCGTGTAGCGATCGTCGTGGGCAACCGAGTCGCCCCACCAAAGCTGCTGCGGCCCACCGCCGCCCGTGATCACATTGTACAGGGCGCGACCGCCCGTGGCCCGCTGCAAACTGGCCGTCATGCGCGCCGCTACAATCGGGTTCAGGAATCCCGGTTGAAACGGAATCATGAAGCGAAACGTCCGAGTCTCACGCGCCAGAACCGACGAAATCACCCAGGGCTCGTCCGTCATGGGAAAAGACGGGATGAGGCCACCCTGAAAACCCGAAATCTCGGCCGCGTGGGCGATTTCAGCCAGGTAGTCGATGTAACTGTACCCTGCCGGTAGCTCGTCCCGCCCCTGCCCCTCGTATCCTGGAAACAGGTCCCATCGGTTGGGACTCCGGCTTCGATGTGACTCAGGCTCGCCGTGGGTTGGAATGCGCCAAAATATGTCGATGCTCATGATTTGCCTCCGAGCTCAATAGACGTTGCAGATGATGAGGACCGAGACCGCGGTCGCAAGAGGGGCAAGACGTGCGCGCCAATGCGATAGGCCTCCTCCAGGTGTGGGACCGCGCCCAACACGAAACTGCTGATGCCGATTTCGCGGTATTTCGAGAGTTCTTCCGCGACCCGCCCATAGCTGCCCACCAGCACCGACGCCGCGCCTGTGCGGGCAGTTGACAACCCATTCCACAAGCCAGGACCTTCTATCGTGGATGGTACCGACAGCTCTACAATCTGGCCGCGGAAGCGACGGGCGTCGCGAAGCGCTTCACCGTCCGTCTCCCGAGCCAGCAGATCAAGGCGCAATCCGAAGTGCAGACTGCGGTTTCGGGCGCCCGCGAGCTGGTTCAAGGTTTCGACCGTCTGCCTCAGCTCGCCAATGGGAGCCGGCGCCAGGACGTGAACGTCCGCGTGTTCCGCCGACAATTCGAGAGCAGCCTGGCTTGTGCCAGACCAGTACACCTGCGGGACCGGTTGATGGTCGAGCCCATCTTTGAACCCTCCGTTCTGGACTTCAAAGAAGCGACCCTTGAAGGAAAACGGCACCTGGGTCAGCACGCCACGCGCCACTTGCAGAAACTCGCCAATGCGAGGCAAGACGTCTTCGTCGGAGATTGGATCCGCATGCTTGCGTCGTTGGTTCGCGCCGGCGCCTGCCCGCAGGTGCCATGCAAAGCGTCCTGCGGAATAGCGCTGAAAGCTTGCAGCGTTCTTGGCCGCATAAACCGACGAACCCCATGAAGCCTCGAACTCGGTCACGAGCTTCAAGCGCCGTGTTCCCCGCACCAAGTAGCCAGCAATGATCCAAGATTCGTCGCCTCTTGGGTCGTGTTGGATTTGGACGCCATCGAATCCCGACAGCTCCGCAGCTCGCGCGATCTGATGAAGGTGGTCGAAGTAGCTGAAGCGCTCGCCACGCGGGTCGCTAACTCCTTGAGTAAGTGGTGCAGGTTCTAGGGATGAACGTTCACCACGACGTCGCACGGCCGCGTCGCCGTAATGTCCGTCGCCGCGTGCCGGTAATTGCCAAAGGAATTCAATAGACATGTTTGCCTTCTTCAGCAGAAACCGTGCCAATCGGGGATTGCACCTTTTCGCCCGCGCCAAACCGCGCGAAGACACAATCCTGTCCAAGCAAAGCCAGCACTTCAGCCAATCACCGGCGCTCCTGTGGAAGCACCGCCTGTTGATGACCTGTTGCCCGTGCAACAGACACACGCTGCCAGCGCGGTCCGACACGCCACAATCGCATTGCAAAGCCCTCGGCATGCCCCGTGCAAGGTCGGGAACGCAACCGCCACCTTGGCACCAACGCACTGAAAATGGAGGAGACGAAGTGATTGAAGCGAAGAATCCGGCGACCCAGCGACAAGGGATCCCATTAGAGCAGCATCGTGGGTTGAGGAGGCGACTGTGTGTATTCGCCGGCGGTGCCCTCGCAATACTTCTGACGTTCTCTCGGGCCGTGGCCTTTGCGCAAGCTCCAGCGGAAGCACCCGCGCTATCGCCTCCGACAACGGATGCCGGACTCAGCGACACTTCCAGCCCGCCTGCCACAGCACAACCGGCGGCGGCACCCGCTGCCGCGACCGCTGGCGTCGAGCCGGCCGCGCCGGCGCCCTTGCCGGAGCAGCCCATTGTTGCCCCGGACGCTGGCATCGAGGGTACGTCGGCTCCACAAGCTTCTTCCCAGCTCAAAGCAGTTGTGGTGACTGCCCAACGCCGCGAGGAAAGCGCCCAGAAAGTGCCCACCGCGGTATCCGTGCTCTCAGGCGAGAACCTCGAAGACTCTGGCATCGGGCGAAAAGCCGGCGAGGTTCTGGACTATGTGCCCAACGCCTCGGCGGCGACACAGTTGCACGCGCGTCCTCGCTGGTGGATCCGTGGCGTTGGAACTGGGCAGCAGGCGCTCGACTTCGCCAACCCGGTCGGCTTCTACCTAGACGATGTCTACATCAGCAATGCCAGTGCGACGGGGTTTCCCCTCTTCGATCTGGACCGCGTCGAGATCTTGCGCGGGCCACAAGGCACCTTGTGGGGGAAGAACACGACCGGAGGCGCGGTCAGCGTGGTCAGCCGCAAGCCGACCTTTGGTTCTAACGACGGGGAGGTCAAGTTCGATTATGGTACCTTCAACGATAAGCTCGCTGAAGGCGCCAGCAATGGTGTCATTTGGGCCAACCGGCTGGCGGCACGCACCTCATTCCACTATGAAAGCCGGGACGGGCGCTTCACAAATCTCTACGATGCGCGCCACGCCGGCGAGTTTCAAGACGGCGCGGCGCGCCTGCAACTGCTTGGCAAGATTACGGATGATTTCACCGCATTGGCGAATGTGCACTTCCGCAAATATACCAGCAACGGGACAGTCTCGACCGTCACGGGGGTCGGTGCTGGCGGCGCATACGTGAATGGCTATGTACCGAGCACCGGCATCAACGATGTCGACAGCAACGCCCCGGTCAGCAGCGACATCAGGCAGACAGGTGCCAGCCTGAACCTCAAATGGCAACTTGGCGCGTATGCTCTCAATGCCATTTCCGGCTTTGAAGAGTACAAAGAGACAACCCTCAGCGACGGCGACAACACACCACTCGAAATCAGCCGTGGATGGGTCGATGCACTTTCGCGCCAATATTCCCAGGAGCTCCGTCTTGCTTCACCGCGTGCCGACCAATGGAACTGGGTGGCAGGCCTTTTCTATTTCAACGAGGACATCAAATACAAGTCCGCCAGTGCGCGCCTGCCAGGTGTCGACACCGTAGTCGGTGCGCCGAACTATGCCCTCTCGGTCTTTGACCACAAGAATCAGAGCTTCGCCCCGTTTGCGAGTACCACCTTCAACTTCACCGATGCGCTAAGCTTGACGGGCGGTCTCCGTTGGACCTGGGAGAAGCGCCAGCTCGACATCGACAGAATCGCGAACGGCCCCGGTGCGCTCGCCTACACCGACATCGCCGAATGGTGGAATCCCGCCACGATCAAGTCGCCACTGGTTCAGGTCTTCACCGCAAATCCGAGTAAGACATGGACCAACTTCACTTACGATTTGACGCCCTCCGTGGCCATCACACCCGATGCCCGCGTGTACTTCCGCTACGCTCGCGGTATCAAGTCGGGCGGCTTCAATACGGCAGCCACGACCCTTTCCGCGCTCAACGTCGTCGAGCCCGAAAAACTCAACGCCTACGAGCTGGGCACGAAGACAAGCTGGCTTAGCCGACGGCTGACAGCGAACGCGAGCGGCTTCTATTACGACTATCAGGACATTCAAGTCAACGTCGTTGGCCCACTGCCCCCGACCAACACGGCGGTTTCGTACATTCAAAACGCGCACAAAGGTCGAGTCTTCGGCGGTGAGTTGGAAGTCGAGGCCCTGCCCATCCGTTACCTGCACCTCGGCGGCAACCTCGGCCTCTTGAATGCCAAGTTCACCGACTTCAAAGCCCTCTATGGCGGTGTCGACTACTCGGGGAACCATTTGGTTCGCGCCCCCACCGTATCCTCGCTTTTGCGCGCGGACGTCACATTGCCGGTCGCAACCTCGTTCAATCTGCTCGTGGGAGGCGACTGGCACTTCACCAGCCGGCAGTACTTCTACACCACCGGACAAACCGATCCGCTCTTGCAGCAGAATGCGTACTCTATTATCAATGCGCATGTAACTGTGCAGAGCGCCGACGAAAAGCTTACGCTGGTGCTTTACGCAAACAACCTGGCGGACGTCCGCTACAGAAACCATGCCTTGCCCGGCTCGGCGGGCGCCACGGGCGATACGGTCTACTGGGCCGATCCGCGCACCATCGGCGCGGCTCTGATTTCGCGATGGTGGTAACTCCGATGAACCGTCTAGTCACCGCTCAAAATCTCGAAACGCGCGCGCCCGGTGGGCTCGGCAACCCTCACGCGCCCACCGGGTCGCACGCTCTTGCGCTCTTCGAACAGCTTTCCCAAAAGATGCACGCCATGCCGGCCATCGAAGGTCCGGTGCATGCGAACGAGAGTCCCTCTCGCCAACCCGTCCTGGGATACGTGTTTGGCTGGGCGCCACTGATGCGAGCCTGCGACATTCCTGGCGGGAAGGGACTGTTCGGGCTCAATCAAGACAGTCACAATGCCGTGGGTGTCGCGGAGAACTACTTCCAGATCCCGCCTGAAGCCTGCACCTTCATGAAGCTGAAGTTGGGCGCGCACCACTTGGAGGACCAGCGGCACGGCGGGAAAAAGACCGGCCGCATCGTGCACTTTGGCGGCGATTGCGAGCCAGAGGTCATGGCGCAAGAGCTGCTGCGCAGCGACGGCTACGAGGTTTTCATTGTCGAGCCACTGACCGCGTTCAAGATGGATCCCGATCGGCGCGACGAATACGTCCGCTTCTATGCCAAGGAGGCACAGCGGCTTGCCCTCTGGCTGACGGGAAAGCCCGTGGATGAAGACCGTCTTCGCGAGGAGATCGGAGGCCGCAACGTCATCATTCGCAAGATTCAGGAAATGATGAATCTCCGGCTTCACAATCCCTTTTATGTTCCGCTGGTTCAGGTCAACCTGATTGGACAGCTCTCGAACAACAAGCGGTACGAAAAGGCATTCATCAGTGCACTCGACTTGCTGATTGAAGAGCTCAAGGAAGTCGCCAAGCAGCCCACGCCGTTTCACATTCCGCTGGTTCTGGTCGGCGTCATGCACTGTGAAGATCTCTATGCCGCCATCGACGAGACCATTGGTGCGGTGGTCTGCGGGTCTATCCCGCAGCTCTATCGCGAGGACTTGCCACCGCTTGAGTCGCTGGGCGACTACCTCTTGGAGATGCAACTGCGCGGCGACATGCACGACAAGTGCGGCGGCGTGATCGGCCTGCGGCGGTTTCGCATCGAGCGCGAGCTCAAGGAATTTGGCGCCCGGGGCGTTATCGTCGGCGGCACCACCAACTGCCCCTACCTGGCCATCGCCCGCGAAATGGAATACGAGTACTTTACCAAGAAGGGCGTGCCGGTACTCGTCTTAGACGGAACGGCCCACAATGACCCGGCCACCGAGGAGCAGAAGATGCGCCTTAGGGCCTTCCTTGAAATGATGCTTTGACCAAAGCGAAGGTGGCGATGCGATGGAGAAACATGTTTCCACCGCGACACCCATGTCAGACCCTGAATAGAGCGCCGGCCACGTCCGGCTGTTCATGGAACCCGACTGGGTCTATAGTGGCGGCCGATCGGCTCTTAAACTGCTGAAAGGATCACTGACATGAACAAGCGAACTGCGCGTGCACTGGCTCTCGTGCTCTCGGCGACGCCACTCCTCCTCGTTGGCTGTGGCGACAGCGGGAACAACAAAGGAACTGGAGGAACAAGTGGCGGTACAGGAGGGGTTATCAAATACGATGGCGGAGGCGGCGCAGGTGGCGCAAAATTGGATGCCGGCCCCCCAGACACAACTACTCCCGCGGTCGACACCGCCCCGGTGAGTTTGGATGTGTCGGCGCCCGTCGATACCACCCCGGTAGTGGATGCAGCGATCGCCGATGCGCCCATTGTGCTCGATGCGCCGATCCAGCTCGACACGGCCACGATCGACACCTCCGTTGCCCTCGACACCGCCGCACTCGATACGACGGCGGCTATCGACACCGCCCCAGTGGTCTGCACGATGACAACGCCTTTCACGGGCGGAGACGTCACTTCCAACCTCACCCTCACCAAGGCGTGCAGCCCCTACACAATTACGGATGGTATCTCCATCGGTGGCAACGCGACTTTGACCATCGAGGCAGGTGCAACGCTACGTTTCGATCCGGATGTCGGTATCGGGATCGGCTACAGCACCGCGGCGAAACTGGTCGCTGTTGGCACTGCCACCAACCCCATCACCTTCACTTCGTCCAACACGACGCCTAGCGCGGGCGACTGGGTCGGCATCGTTCTCTGGAGCGGCACCATGGGCGGCACACAAATCGCCTATGCCAATCTCGACTACTGCGGTTCCAGTAGACCGTGCATTCAAGGATCCGGCGTGAAGCCCGCGCGCGTAAGCATCGATCACGTGGCAATCAACCACGTCGGCCCAGGCTACAATGGCATCGAGGAGGACGACGCTGACTCGAACTTCACCATCAGTAACTGCACCTTCAGCAATATCCCGACCACGCCGACGCAGCAGTATGCAATCTCGGTCGAGGCACCTTCCTTCGCCGGCATCGACTCGACCAATACCTTCAACGGCGGCGCGATGATCGAGCTGGCGGGTGGCGACATCAGCGTCTCCACCAACTGGAAGAATCCAGGCACGACGGTTGCGGTCACCTCGGGCCTTGGTCTCGGGGGAACCACCGCGCCCATCCTTAGCATCGCTGCGGGGAGCGTCTTCAAGTTTGCCTCGGACACATACCTCTGGATCGGCTACTCCTACGCTGGCAATCTGCATGTCAATGGTACCCTGGCGGCTCCGGTCGTGTTCACCTCGCTCAACGCCTCGCCCGCACCCGGGGATTGGGCAGGTATCACCTTGTGGAGCGCGGGCCGCGCCACCATCCAGTACGCCAATTTTTCCTACGGCGGGGGATCCTCGGCCGGCGATCTAACCGTGGAATCGGACACCGCTGTGCTCGACATCGAAAACTCCACGCTGTCGAACAGCGCCAACTACGGCATCAACATCGGGTGCGGCTCCACCGCCACGCTGACCAATACCGGGAACTCGTTCACCGGCAACGTCAGCGGCAACGTAGGCCCCGGCCCGGATCAAACCGCAGTGGCCTGCCAGTAGGGATCTGTAGCACCTAACCCGAAGGGCGGTCCCGCGAGGGATCGCCCTTTTTGTATTCGCCCATGCTTCCGAGCGCAGCAAGGATTAGGGAACCGCCGAAAAGTGTAGAATGCCAGTGTAGAATGCCAGCCTATGGTCGGCGTACACAGCGAGGCAGATAGTTGAATAGGTGTCTGCCGGTTTCGTTGATCCTACTGGTCGCAATGCTGCCGGCGCGCTCGGGGCGAGCGCAATCGATGTGGCAGTCACGAGCGGCGCTGACGTTGGATGCGCGGGGCGAGCTCGGGACAGGGACCGTTTCGGGAATCGAGCTCGGTGCTTTCGGCGCGGGCATCGAATGGCGTTTGGCCCCGACGCTCCGGTTGCGAACGACCGCGCTCTTGCTCGGCGGGACCGGCACCACCGATACGGTCCGCTCGGCAAACGGCGGTGCGGGTGGCGAGCTAGCGGCCCGAATGATACCTTTTCCCTCGTCGCCGGTGCGGCCGTACATGCGGATGTCCGCCGGCTTCCTACTGTTCCTGCGAGGACCGCTTCTTCCGGGCGGTGACTTCTATGACTTCATCCTCGGGATTGGCGCCGGCCTCGAAATCCCACTCGGCCCGCGGCTCTCCATCATCGGAGATCTGCACGCCACCCACCTCTCGAACGGCCAAGGCCTCGGCCCGTTCAATCCCGCCTTCGGCGGCTACGGAGGAACCATCGGCCTCAACTACGCGCTCGCGCCCGAGCCAACCGCGGCGCCGGCGTCAGGGCCGGATGGTTTAACAGGCGCCGAATCGAAGACCCCGCCCGCCCGCTCGACGCCCGGCCTGATCTTCGACGCCGGCGCCGGTCGGACGACCGCGTTGGTCTTCGGCGGGCGGGTGCGCGTCATCGAACGGCTCTGCGCGCGATCCTTGGCGATCGTCGACGCAGAGGCGCAGTCGATCGGCGGGACTGAATACCAGGGCCTCGGCCTCGGCCTGGTCGGACACTGGGCCTTCGCGACCGTGGGCGTCCAGGGGACGTACGAGCACATCCCGAGGATCGATGCTGTCGCCGAACAGGTGCAGGTGGAGCTGCACATTACGCCCGAGGCATCGCTGTTCGCGACCGGAATTTGGCAACAGGAGAACGTCTTCGCTGATTTCCTCACCGGCGGTTTCGGTTTGCGGCTGTTTCCGATCGCCAGCCTCCGCATCGACGGCGGAGTTCGGCTGACGCACACGTTTGCCGCCGGCACCGACCTGGATGTTGGTCCCTATGGGGCGTTCGAGTGGCAGCTCCCGTTCGGGGCGCGCACCTGGCAGCTTTCGCTCTTTGCCGAGAAGCAGCTCTCGACCATCGAGCTGGCGGGCGTTCGCTTCGCCTGGGGCATGGGCGAGACCCTCCGCGACGTCGCCCGCCGAACCGGCTGGACGCGCATCAGGTAGGTCACGGGACGCCATGTCTTCCACCCTGGGAATGGAGCCAAGCTGGAGATTTGCGCCTCCGCAGCCGCAAATACGCCTCTACCCAGACGGCACTAGGATCCAGCCGGGTACACGATCTGAATGCCGTTGACCGGTGCGCGAAACATCTGGTCTGTCGATCCTGTCATGGGCTGCGCAGTCAAGGTGAAGCCAGTTCCAGTCACGTTCCGAAACACGATATAGTTGCCCGCGCCGCCCTCGGGTGCGAGCACATATCCGCCAAAGGTGGTCGCCATCGGTCCCGTCTGTATCGTGTTGTGTGTCGTCGAGCCGATCGTGTATCGAGACGGGCGTGTAGCTGCCGTGGTCATGTTCCCGTAGCAATAGACGTAGACGTCGTATCCCGCGCTCATGGGGCTGGGCAAGCCGGCCACGTTGATGGTCGCGGGCGAGGCAATCGCAACGGGATCGAGGAAGCCATTCATCATGCGGACATTGCCCGGGGCATCCGTCCAGTAGAGGCTGAAAGTGACTCGCGGCTGCCCGCTCGGCAAAGGCACGTTCCAATTGGCGGACGCTGAACTGGCCGTGCCATCTGCCAACACCAGCGATGACAGCGTGCCCACATTGGTGGCTGCGCTGTTCCAATGCGTGGCAGGCTTCACGCCAGCGGTTTCGCCGGCGGCCATCGCAACCGTGTGTGTCGCTCCCTCGATCGGTGGAATCCCCCCAACAAAATCGATGCTGATAATCATGGGAGAGATCGCGCCACCTGCGCTCGCGCTGCTAGTTCCGCCAGTTCCCACAGTTCCGCCAGCTCCCACTGTTCCGCCGGTTCCCACAGTTCCGCCAGTTCCCACAGTCCCGCCGGTTCCCACAGTTCCGCCAGCTCCCACAGTTCCTCCGGTTCCCACAGTTCCGCCGGTTGCAGCCGCCGTTCCGCCAGTCCCTCCAGACGTGCTTGTGTCCGCTACCAGTCCCGCGTCCCTGGCCATCCCTCCTGTGGCCAGACTCGTCCCCATTCCACCGGTTCCGCCCATCGACATGGGCACTGTTCCCCCCGCGTCCGGCGATCCCCCGGACCAACCCGGGATCGACAATCCGCCTATCCCGCCCGCAGCCGAAGATCCGCCGGTCCCGCTGGCAGTCGAAGACCCACTGGTCCCGCCGGCCGCCAGCGCTCCGCCGCTCCCGCTCGATGTCCGAGATCCTGCCCCATCTTCGTTTGACCCGCCACCAGCCCAGCCGCTATCCATCCAGCCGGCCGCTGTGCCACCTTGCCCCCCCGAACCACCCGGACCGGTCCCAGCCTCAGCCGCAAGAGCCCCGCCTCCGCCTGCGATGTCTGGCGCTGCCCCTGTGTCCGCGAGCGGCGCAGCCGCTCGCTTCGCCCAAGGTGGCGTGAGGTCCACACATCCTGTCAGCAGGATGTGTGCCGAAATTACGGCCCAAAGAAATGCGATAGAGCGACGTCCGTTCATGCAGAGCTTTCGAAAGCACCCGCGCAAGCTGGCGCTCTTGGGGTTCATCGGCTCCTTCGCCGGCACTCTTGAGGAAGGTCTTGGACGACAGCCCTGCTGGACGCCGTTAGCGGGCTGCCGCCAAACCGGACCTCATGAAGCCCTGAAAGTCCTGCGACGTATGCTCGCCGCAGAAGAGCACTCCACCTTGTGTGACGCCATCGTAGCCTGAGAATCTCTGGACTCAGGGAAAGGCGCCGGTGGCGACCAATAGATCGAGGCGCGCTTGTCGAGCAGCGTCTTCGGCAAGCGCCACGGCTGAAGCGGCGTCGTGGGCGCGGCGTTCGGCATCGACCACTTCGATGTTGGTGCTAGCGCCCCCGCGATAGGACTTGTCGGCCAGCGCGGCCGCGGTGGTAGCGGCAGCGGCGGCTTCGCGCGCAGAGCGCAGACTCTCGTCCGCGTTGGCGACCACCTTAAAGGCCGTGCGCACCTCGACGCTCACCTGGCGCAGGGTCGCTTCGAGCTGCGCGCATGCTTCCTCGTCCACGGTTTCGCGTTCTCGGCGCACGCCATAGCGCATTCCTCCGTCGTAAAGGGGAATGGACAGCACAACGGCTATCTGCCAACCCGTCCCGGGTTGAAGCGGTGTCTCGGTCTCTTTGAACGCCTGGGCTTGTGCGAGCAACGACGGTGCGTAGTAGACCCATTCGTCGCGCCGAAGGTGCGCGCTGGCGGTACGGCGCACCTCCAGCGCACGCACGTCCGCCCTGCGGCTGCGCGCGCTGTCGAGCGCGATATCCGGCGCGGGAGCGTTTGCCAAATCGAACGCATCGGTCACATCCACCAGATCCTCTTCGGAGAGCAGGGACGCGAGTGCGCTCTGCGCGCGCACCAGCGCGGTCTCGGCATCCTTGAGCTGGGCCTCGTCGGTGCGCAGCTCCTGCTCTGCGCGCGCATCGTCGACGCCGTTGCCCAGCCCAAGTCCCAAGCGCGTGTGGGCGTAATCGTAGTGCGAACTTGCGGTGTCGCGAGCCCGGGCGGCCACCTCAAGCTGACGGTGCGCTAGCAGCACGGTCAGATAGACGCGGCCCACTGCCGTAGCGAGTTGGCGTCGCACGTCGGCAGCGCTCGCCGTGGCTAGCGCGCGGCCGTCCTGCGCGTGCCAGTCGTTGGCCCACGCCGACGGCGCCACCAGCGGCACCGTGAGTTGCAGGTTCCCGTTCCACTGGGCGATGGGTGTGGTGACGGTGCCGCCAAACGTCCGCGCCGAATCGAGGCGCACATACGATCCGTTGCCGGTCAAGATAGGCAACCAGCCCGCCCGCGCTTCCCGCACCAGGGCGTCGGCGCGTGCGATCTCCTGCTGGGCAATGGTGGCCGACGGATTTCGCGCAGCCGCCCGATCGAGCGCCTGCTGCCAAGTCACCCGGAGGATCGTCGGCGTTTCGGCGTGGGCATGGGTAGCGGCGAGCGCCAAGAACATCAGCAAAACCAGTGTCGCGCCAATCTTGAGACGGGAAGACGTCGCCACAGTCACTCGCCCCCCAAGAGGCGAACCGGACCGCTTGCCACAGCCGCCGATTCCGAGACGGCTGCGGGCGTGGCCACGGGCGCGACATCCTTGTGCCCGCCGATGCGTTCGACAAACACGAACAGAGCGGGAACGAAGAAGATGCCAAGCAGGGTTGCTGCCGACATGCCCGCAACCACAGTAGTGCCGAGCATGCGCCGGGCCGCGGCCCCCGCGCCATCCGCGATCCACAGCGGCAGGCACCCGAAAATGAACGCGAACGAGGTCATCAGAATCGGTCGCAGACGCAAGCGCGCCCCCTCCAGCGCGGCGTCCACGAGCGGACGGCCCTGCTTGAGTCGCTCTTTGGCAAATTCGACGATCAGGATGGCGTTCTTCGCCGTGAGGCCGACCAGCATGACAAGCCCGATCTGCGCGTAGACATTGCTGTCGAAATGTCGCGATAGCAGCCCGAGATACGCGCCCAGCACCGCAACCGGCGTACTCAAGAGCACGCTGAACGGTAGGGTCCAGCTTTCATAAAGCGCCGCGAGAATCAGAAAGACGAAGACCAACGACAGTCCGAGAACCTTCGCCGTTCCGCCCTGCGAGACCTTCTCTTGATAGGAAAGCGCGTTCCACGCGTAGCCCATCTCGGGCGGAAGCGTTTCCGCAGCCACCTTTTCCAGCACCGCGATGGCTTCGCCCGAGCTATAGGCCGGGGACGCAGAGCCGATGATCTCCGCCGAACGATAGAGATTGAAACGGACGGTGTACTCGGGTCCGGCCGTGGTGCGCACGTTCACCAGCGTCGAGAGCGGGACCATCTCACCCTTGGCGTTGCGCACGTAAAAGTCCTTGAGATTGTCGGGATTCCTGCGCGCATCGGGCGCCGCCTGCACGAAAACCTTCCACTGGCGCGAAAATCGCGTGAAATCGTTGACGTAGGCGCCGCCCAAAAAAGCCTGCAAAGTGGCGTAGACATCCGCGATGGGAATGCCTTGCTTCATCACCTTTTCCTTGTCCACCTCGGCGAAGATCTGCGGCACTGCGGGCGAAAAGTTCGGGATCACGTTCTGCAATTCAGGGCGCTTGCGGGCGGCCTCGACGAAACGCTTGACGTTCTGGGCGAGAAACTCGACGCTGCCTCCGCTGCGGTCTTGCAGGAACAGGCTGAATCCACCCGCGGCGCTGATGCCCGGGATCGCAGGGGGAGCCAAGGCAAACACGCGCGCCTCGGGGATCTTGGCGAACTCCGCGTTCACCTTGCGCAGGATGGCCTTGGCGGTCAGCTCGGGCTTGTCGCGCTTGCTCCACGGTTGAAAGCCCATGAAGCCCGTGCCCACGTAGCTTGCGGCCGATCCAGTGAAGAAACTGTAGCCAGCCACCGTGTTGTAGGTGCGAATGCCTTCGGTGTGCCCCAGAATCTCCTCGACCTTCTTGAACACGGCCTTGGTGCGCTGAAGAGACGCGGCGTCGGGTAACTGGACGCCGATGATGGCGTAGCCGTTGTCTTCTTCGGGAACGAATCCCGAGGGCAATTTGCGGCCGATGACCACCGAGAGCGCCGACACGCCCGCGAGCAAAGCCAGCGGAATGGCGAGCTTGCGAATGAGGCGAACATTGATGTGTACGTAGCCATTGGTCACCCGTTCAAACAGCCGATTGAAGGCGCGACCGGCTCGCCCGAACAGGCCGCGCGTCTCGCTGCGCGGGCGCAACAGCAACGCCGACAGCGCAGGACTGAGGGTCAAGGCGTTGAAGGCCGAGATGAGGACCGACACGGCAATGGTAAGCGCGAACTGCTGGTATAGGCGCCCCGTGATGCCGGCCATGAAAGCGACGGGGACGAACACCGCCGCCAGAATCAGGGCGATGCCGATGACCGGCGCCGTGACCTCGGACATGGCCTTGAAGGTCGCGTCCTTGGGCGACAGGCCGTCCTCGATGTGGCGCTCCACGGCCTCGACGACCACAATGGCGTCGTCGACGACCAAGCCGATGGCCAGCACCAAGGCGAACAGCGACAGCGTATTGATCGAGAATCCCAACAGCGGAAACACGGCGAACACACCGACCAGCGAGACTGGCACGGTGAGGAGCGGAATCAGCGTCGCGCGCCAGCTCTGCAGGAAGATGAACACCACCAGCACGACGAGGCCAATGGCTTCGAATAGCGTAATAAGAATCTCCTGGATGCCTGCCTTCACCGGCGCGGTGGTGTCGAGAGAGACTTGATAGTCCATGCCGGGTGGAAAGCGCTTCTTGAGATCCTCCATTGATGCGCGCACGGCAGCCGCAACATCCAAGGCGTTCGATCCGGGAAGCTGAAAGGCAGCGATGACACCCGCCGGTTTCCCGTTGAACGCACCGGACTGGTTGTAATTGAGCGACCCCATTTCGAGTGTCGCCACGTCGCGCACGCGCACCAGCGATCCGTCGGCGTTCTCGCGCACGATGACGTCGCCGAATTCTTCGGGCGTCACCAGTCGCCCCTGCGCGCGCACCGTGTACGTGAACTGTTGGCCAGCGGGTGCGGGCTCGGCGCCGACCTGCCCCGAGGGGTTGACCACGTTCTGCGCGCGGATCGCGTTCTGCACATCGGTTACGGTCATGGCCAGTCGGGCAAGCACATCGGGCTTGAGCCAAACCCGCATGGCGTAGTCGGAGGCGCCAAGATTGCGAATATCGCCGATGCCCTTGATGCGCAAGAGAGCATCGTTGATATTGATGGTCGCGTAATTGGTCAGAAACGAGGCATCGTAGCGACCGTCGGGCGAATACAGCGAAACGACAATGAGCGGAAATGCCAACGACTTCTTGATGGTGACGCCGAAGTTCTTGACGTCTTGGGGCAGGAAGGTTTGCGCCTGCGAGAAGCGGTTCTGCACCAGCACGTTGTCGATATCGATGTTCGTCCCGACGTCGAACGTCACCCGCTGGTTCATCGTTCCGTCGTTGGCGTTGGTCGACTGGATGTAGAGCATGTTGTCGACGCCGTTCACCTGCTGCTCGATGGGCGTGGCAACCGACTGCTCGATGGTGACCGCATCCGCACCCGTGAAGGTGGTGCTGAGGTTGATCTGGGGCGGGATGATCTGGGGAAACTGGGCGATGGGCAGTCCCACCAGCGACACGGCGCCGATCAGCACGGTGACGATGGCGATGACCATCGCCACGATGGGGCGGCGAATGAAGAAGGACGAGATCACGGTGGTCTCTCGCCTTGTCACCTAATGCTGGGCGGGTGGCGCGGCGGCAGCACCCGACGTTTGCAGCGCCGTCAACACCTGCGGAGACACGATCAATCCGTCACTCACCTTCTGCACGCCCTCGGCCACCACCCGTTCGCCAGCGCTGATGCCCGACGCGACAATGCGCGACGTTCCCGCCACCGGGCCCACTTCCACCCGACGGAGCGTCACCTTGTTGTCGGGACCAACCACGGCCAATGAATAGCTTCCCTGGACCTGAATCAGCGCTCTCTCAGGCACTAGCAGAGCGTTCGCACCTGCGTCGGTGCGGCGCATGCGCACGCGCCCGTACTGCCCTGGTCGCAGCAGGTTGTCCGGATTGGGAAACAGGGCCTGGAGCTCGATCGTGCCCGTGGTCGTGTCGACCTGCCGGTTCACCGCGACGATGAGGCCCTGGTGCGGATAGGTCGTCCCATCGGACAGGATGAGATCCAGCGCGCCATCCATCACGTTGCCATTCTTCATGGCCGCGAATTGCTTCTGGGCCCAGGCCAGGTCTCGCCCATCGAGACGTTTGAGACGTTCGGCCGCCTTGAGGTAGTCGATCTCGCTCATGGGAAAGTTCACGCGCATGGGATTGACCTGGGAAACCGTGGTCAAAAGCGTGGGACCGTCCTGCCCGACCAGATTCCCAGTGCGCACCTGGGCTAGCCCCGCCACGCCTCCCACCGGCGATCGGATCTCGGTATAGGAAAGGTTGAGCTCGGCCTGCCCGAGTTGGGCCTTGGCTGCGCGCACTTGGTCCTCGGCATCGCGTGCCGCGGCCTCGGCATCTTCAACCTCTTGCTGGCTGACGACCTTCGCCGCGCCTAGGCTCGTTCGCCGCGCAAGCTGTGCCTTGTTGTGCGAAAGCGCGGTTTCCGCGCGCGCCAGCGCGGCGCGGGCGGAATCCACCGCAATCCGATACTCCGAGCGATCGATGGTGAACAGCAATTGCCCCGGCGTGACCGTTGCGCCGTCCTGGTAGCGCTGGCCCGCCAAGATCCCGCGCACTCGCGCGCGAATATCGGCGTTCACATAGCCATCGAGACTCCCCAGCGCCTCGATGTAGAGCGGCACGTCCCGCTGCACGACAGGCGCCACGACAACAGTTGGTGGCGGCGGCGCAGAGGTGCTTGCTTTGCTCTCTGCGCACCCAATGACAAGTATTGCTAAACCACCGATCGCGGTGGCATTACGAACAGCGTTTATTGGAAGCATGAACGGCGTTGGCCCATCAGTTGCTGACAGAAATGACTCGACTTCGCTATTTGCTTCTTTAGATTCCGCTGCCACTGAAGGGATTCAATTGTCAGAGCAATCTCGCCTTGGCCAGCCTTCGAGGCTGCGTCATCCTGGACGTTCTACGAGAAATTTCTGGCTGGGAAGATCTGGCAGCAGCCGCAGGGGACAACGGCGACCAGCACGCAACGCCGGTTAGCGGCCCCCTACGGGCATGATGTCAGATTACAAGTGCAAAGGCTGACTATCTCGGTCTGGCTCAGGTCCCGGTTCCAGAAGTGCACTTCATCCATGCTTCCGTTGAAGCCGAGCTGGTGGTCGGTGCCACTGGCACCGAAGCGCCACGTGCCGCTTGAGGCGAATCCGGCAAAGCCGGATATGTTGGCCGTCTTCGGGAAGCTACTAATGGGAGTTGTGCACGCGCCTTGGTTGTAAAGGTAGAGCGTCCACGACGCGCCTGTTATGGTCACCGCGACAAAGCTCCACTTTCCCTGAACATCGCTCGGCGTGACCTTCTGGGCGACGAACGCCCCGCAATTGGTGTCGGCGGTAAAGTGACCACCCGCAGAAATGCGCAAACGGAAACCCTTGTGGCTGGCGTCGCAGTCGATTCCGCCGCCATCCCAGGTCACCAAGGCCTGGTCGGTCGACGCGTTGGCAAAGTCGCTCGGGTAGACCCAAAGCGCAACCGTGTAGGAAGTGGTAATCACGTCTGCATTGGTCGGGAGGGACAGATAATTGGTCGCTGGCGACACCGCAGCCGTGCCCAGCCTCACCGCTTTTCCCAGCGCCCCATTGGGGTTGACCGAGACACCCGTGCCGGTCGCGGCGTTACCGCCCCATGGGTCGGCGTAGGAACCGGCGACGGTCTCGTTGAAGCTCCAGTAGCCGACTTGGCTTTGATCGGAAGCGTCGCCCGATCGATTGGACGCATCAGCGCCATCTGGCCCGTTGCCCCCACCTGCCCCGTCCGCGCTGTCGGCGACACTTGCGCCGTCTGTGCCGCCGGCGAGGTACGTCTCCGCAATCGTGTCAGACACAGTCGGTGCATCGGCGACTTGGGGAAGATCGGGGATAGCCGGTGCATCGATGGCGGCCAGTGCATCGGCGACGGCGGGCACGTCAACTTCGGTATCGGTCGCTGACGGTATGCTTCCGCCCGAGCCACCTGCGCCGCCGTCAGAAGCCGCTGCACCGCCGCTACCCGTGGCGCCGTCGGCGACGAAGGCATCCCGCGTTCCGCCGGAACCGCCAGCTGCCAACGCGTCCAACCTCAGCGCATCGAAGATCGCTGCGTCGGCGATTCGTGCATCTGGGGCGCTCGCGTCCGTGTTCGCGATGTCGCGCACGTCACCATCTTGCCTGTGACCATTCGCAAGATAGTCGAGAGAGCTTGGATCGCAACCCACCTGGACACAAGCCAAGCCAGCCAGCAGGGCAAGAACGCACGACAGTCGCGGAGTGGATGCTACCGACGTCACGAGTTGTCTCCGTTGCGCATGGTCAGTACGCGGTTGAAAGCTCGAGCACGCCGCCCGAACCCGGGGATTGAGGAATGAAGCTGACCGACGTCGTAGCGTTACGGGTGCTGGAGCTTTGGCCGTGCCTCTTCACGAACAGGTACGTCGCAACCCCCAACGAGACGAGGCCCACGCCCAGGCAGGTGTCCGCAAGAACATATTTTGTCTTCGCATTGTCGACCTGGCCCGTCTGACAGAAGGGTGAGCAGGACCGTTCAAGATCCCCTTTCTGGCTCGCCCCGAGCGAAGCGAACACGGCGAACCCCGCAACGCCGAGAGCGCCAACGCCCGCCAGGCCGTACGGCAAGGCGTGTGCAAGCGATGGCGGGCTGGACTCGGCCAGCGGTGGATTGGGCTTGGCATACAGCGTGGGTTCGGCGTTCGAGGATGGCGATGGCGGCGGCGGCGACGGCGCAGCGACGGCGGCGATGGCGGGCGGCGGCTGCAGTGGCGATGGCGGCGGCGCGATACGCTCGGGCGTTCCGAGTTCGACCTTGATGATTCGATTGCGTTCGCCTTCCTTGATGAGCACCTGGCGCTCCGCCGGGACAAGACCCGGGACGTTGAAGGTGAAGTCGTGAAGGCCGGGATCGACAGGGATCGATTCGCCGTCTAGCCTCCTGACAAGCATTTTGTCGTCGCACAGGATCTCGACGTCGGTTATTTCATCTCGACCTTCGCGAATTGAAAAGACGACGGTGGGCAGAGCGCGCTGGGCATCTTGCATCCACTGCACGCAATCCTTGCGGATGAACTTGGCGCATTTCGCGTCCACGCAACGCTTGAGATGCTCGATCGCGGCTTTGAGCTGACCGCTCGTCTTTTCTTCCTGCGCCCTCTCGTAAGCTTGGGCGCAGGTCAGCGGTTCATCAGCCGCCGTAGCCGCCGCCGGCCATGCACTGCTCACCCACGCCGCAATGAACATTGAATAGGATCGCATCTTGAGTCTCCATCGAAAGCCCCGTCGCCCATTTTTGTCCTAGAGGATGCCACCCTCAGGTGGCCATGCAAGGTGTCGTGAGATCCGGCGGCGAGCGCCGAGAGCTGGTCACCCTTCCTTGCCGGTCGTCCACGTCAAGCACGGCAACTTGCACCACGCAAACCAGGAGCTACGATCACGACCATGGCAACCATCGGAATCATTGGAGCAGGGCACATCGGAAGTCAGGTCGCGCGGTTGGCGGTGGCCAATGGCTACGACGTGGTCATCAGCAACTCGCGCGGGCCCGAGACGCTGGCCGGTCTCGTGGCCGAGCTCGGGCCCAGGGCGTGCGCCGACACTGCGCTTGGGGCGGCCAAAGCCGGCGACATCGTGGTGGTCACGATACCTCTGAAGAACTACCGTACGATTCCCGTCGAGCCCTTGGCGGGCAAGATCGTCATCGATACCAACAACTACTATCCCGAGCGCGACGGGCATATCGCCGAACTGGACAGCGAATCGATCACCACCTCGGAACTGCTGCAAGCGCATCTGCCGACGTCGAAGGTGGTCAAGGCATTCAACCACATCTATGCCGCCGAGCTGACCACGCACGGCCTGCCGGCCGGCACGAAAAACCGACGGGCCCTGGTCATCGCGGGCAACGATGCCAAAGCCAAGGCCGACGTCGCCGCGCTGATCGACCGATTTGGTTTCGACGTCGTGGACGCGGGCCCGCTCAGCGAAAGCTGGCGCATCCAGCGCGATACGCCCGGCTACGGTCCGCGCCGGAACGCCCAGGAACTGCGCGCCGATTTGGCCGCGGCCAAGCGCTAGCTCATCGCCTCGCTGCGGGCGGAGCGCGCATGAGTAGCAATCTTGACGCCATCACCGGTCTGTTCAAGACCCACGGCCCAGGAAAGATCCTGGTTGTTACGGGCGCGGGCATCAGCCTGGCCAGTGGAATTCCCACCTTTCGTGGTCAAGATCCTGGCGCCATCTGGAAGAAAGACGTCACCGAGCTCGGCACCTTCCGCTACTTCAGCCAAGATCCTGTGGGTTCGTGGCGATGGTATCTCTCGCGCTTCGAGAAGACCGTGGGCGCGAAGCCAAATCCGGCGCACACCGCCTTGGTCAGGTTGGAAAACTTCTGTGGACGCCAGGGTGGCGAACTCCTGCTGATCACCCAGAACATCGACGGCCTGCACCGCCAAGCCGGATCGCACAATCTGATCGAGGTCCATGGCCGCGCCGATCGCGTCCGCTGCCCTCGCCCAGGTTGCCCCAATGGCGCGCCAGCCGGTTCCTTGCCGCGGACCGATTTCGACCTGGATGGATTCCTCGCCGCGCCCTCGCCTGCCACGCTTCCTCGTTGCCCTCACTGCCAGGCGGTCATGCGGCAACACGTGCTGTGGTTCGACGAGTTCTACGACAGCCACGACGACTACCAATGGTCGCGCGTGCTCGATGCTGCTGCACACAGCGATGCCGTCCTCTTCGTTGGCACCTCATTTTCGGTTGGGGTCACCGAGCTGATCCTTGGCGCCGCACGCGAGCGCGGCAGGCCCGTCCTTTCCGTCGATCCAGCTACAACCACGGCCCCGCCCGGCATCGATCTGCTATGCGCGCGCGCCGAGGAGCTACTGCCCGCAGCCTGCG
>Ga0265314_10001510_pt1 | contig 25753 bp, 22 predicted proteins | sample 4126metaG_FD_203106 | JGI IMG/M metagenome (GOLD analysis project Ga0265314, IMG submission 203106) | Rhizosphere microbial communities from Carex aquatilis grown in University of Washington, Seatle, WA, United States - 4-1-26 metaG | ecosystem: Host-associated > Plants > Roots > Rhizosphere >... | reverse complement strand
CCGAGCGCGGCCAGTTCATCGGCCGCCTTCAGGCATTCACCGAGCCGCGCGCCGAACGATAGCAGCGCCACCTTGTGGCCCTGGCGCACGATACGGCCTTTGCCGATCTCGAGTGCCTTGCCTTCGGCCGGCATCGGCACGCCGAGGCCTTCGCCGCGCGGATAGCGCAGAGCCGACGGCCGGTCGTTAATCGCGACTTGCGTCGCCACCATGTTGACCAATTCGGCCTCGTCTGCTGCTGCCATCACGACGAAGCCGGGCAGGCAGCCCAGATAGGCGACGTCGAACGAGCCGGCATGCGTCGGACCGTCGGCGCCGACGAGGCCGGCACGATCGATGGCAAAGCGCACCGGCAGCTTTTGGATGGCGACGTCGTGCACCACCTGGTCATAGGCGCGTTGCAGGAAGGTCGAATAGATCGCGACGAAAGGCTTGAAGCCCTGCGTCGCCAGGCCGGCGGCAAAAGTCACCGCGTGCTGCTCGGCGATGCCGACGTCGAAGCAGCGGTTGGGGAATCCCTGTTCGAACAGGTCGAGCCCGGTGCCGGACGGCATTGCCGCGGTGATGGCGACGATCTTGTCGTCCTTGCGCGCTTCCTTGAGCAGGCTTTCTGCGAATACCTTGGTGTATTGCGGTGCGCCGCCTTTGGATTTCGCCTGCGTGCCGGTGGCGACGTCGAATTTGACCACGCCATGATATTTGTCGGCGGACGTTTCCGCCGGGGCGTAGCCTTTGCCCTTCTGCGTGACGACATGCACCAGGATCGGCCCGATCTCGGCGTCGCGCACGTTGCGCAAGATCGGCAGTAGGTGATCGAGATTATGGCCGTCGATCGGCCCGCAGTAATAGAAGCCGAGTTCCTCGAACAGCGTACCGCCCATGACATAGCCGCGGGCGTGCTCGACGGCGCGGGTGATGGCGCGGTCCCAGCTCTTCGGCAGATGCTTGGTGAGCTGCTTGCCGACGTCGCGGATCTTGAGATAGGTGCGGCCCGAGCCGAGCCGCGCCAGATAGGCCGACATGGCGCCGACCGGCGGCGCAATCGACATGTCGTTATCGTTCAGAATCACGATGAGGCGCTCGTTGCGCGCGCCGGCATTGTTCATCGCCTCGTAGGCCATGCCGGCCGACATCGCGCCGTCGCCGATCACGGCGATGACGTGGTTCTTTTCGCCTTTGAGGTCGCGCGCCACGGCCATGCCGAGCGCGGCGGAAATCGAGGTCGAGGAATGGGCGGCGCCGAACGGGTCGTATTCGCTCTCGGCGCGCTTGGTGAAGCCCGACAGCCCGCCGGCCTGGCGCAAGGTACGGATGCGGTCGCGGCGGCCGGTCAAAATCTTGTGCGGATAGGCCTGGTGGCCGACGTCCCAGATCAGCTTGTCGGTTGGGGTGTCGAACACCGCGTGCAGGGCGACCGTCAGTTCGACGACGCCGAGACCGGCACCGAGATGGCCGCCGGTTTTGGCCACCGCGTCGATGGTTTCGGTGCGCAGCTCATCGGCGAGTTGTTGCAGTTGCTCGGCCGACAAGTTCCGCATGTCGCTCGGCAAGTGGACGCGGTCGAGCAGCGGTGTTTTGGAAAGTTCCGGCAAAAGCAACTCCGCGGCGTGGACGCCGTCCTTGCAAAAATGAGCGTAACGAAAGGCTTACACCATGTCTGCCGCTGCGGGCAATTCGGCGGTTTTGCCTGGTTTTCGCCGCTATTTTGCCGGGGCGGTCAGCCGGGCCGTGGCGTCCAGGGGACCGCAGCACAGCAGGTAAAAATCGTAAGCCGCGCCTGAACGCTCATTGGCGCGCAGGTACTGGCCGTGAGACCAGGTCAAGCGCCAGGGCAGGGCGCCGGCCTTCCTGAGGTCGCGGAAACGCACGGAGACGACAGCCGGATTGCGGCGCTCGTCGGCGTCGAGACCGAGAGCGGGGTCGGCCACCGGATCGAACGGGCAGACGATCAAAGCGTCGTCCGGCGACTGGACGTCGATCCAGGCGAGTTGCGGCGCGACCGCAAGCTGCCGCAAGCGGTTGCGGACCCATTTGGCTTCCGGATCGAAACCGAGAACCGGCAAAGTCGAGCCCAACGTCAGCAGCGCGAGGCGCCGTTCGCCGGCGAAGTCCGGATCGCGGGCCAGCGCGCGTCCAACAATGTCCATGGCGAGCACGGCGCCGAGATCGTGACCGACGATCAGCACCTCGTCGGCATCGCTCTTTTTCACGGCATCGACCATCGCGTCGGTCAGCGCGTCGAGCCGCTGTTCGATGTCCTTGCGCTTGCGGTTGGCGATCTGGTCGGTGGTGGCGGCCTGATCGCAGCGCCGCAGCAGTCCGGTGATCGGCTCCGAGAGCCACAGCAGCGAGGCGAAGCCGCCGAGCCCCGTGACCGCGCCGACGATACGCGCGACGATGTCCGGCGCGCGCATCCCCAAGACCAGGTTCATGCACAAAAGCCCGAAGAAGCAGGCCAGCAAGATCCAGGTGGTGATCAAAACCAGCGGCGAAAAAGCGATGGCCGCAAAGCGCCAGTCCGCGCCCAGCAGGCGGCGGAACGAACCGTTGAGCACCCCGACCCCGGTGGTGCGGTACATCTGCACGATCTTCCACCACGCCGGCCGCGCGAGATCCTCGCGGACGATGTCGTCGAAGCGCAAAAGCCGATAGTCAGTGTGCACCTGCCAGCCGTCTCCGGCCGTGGTCACGTCCCATTTGGCGGCAGGACGTTTCGGATGCGGTTTTGCCGCGCCGACATTTCCGGTCAGCCCGTGGAGCGCGCAGGTCTTGCGAAACTCGCCTGCAAAGGCGTCATGGCGCTCGACGGGATCGCGCGGGTCGAAGCCCGGCACGTCGATGACGAGGCGCGTTGTGACGGTCACGCGCGCTTAATCCACATCGAGCGGCTCGCTGCCGGTTGGCTTGCCGGAGGCGTCGAGGGTGATCTTCTCGACGCGGGCTTCGGCCTGGCGCAGCAGTTCCTCGCAACGGGCTTTGAGCACTTCGCCGCGCTCGTAGATCTCGACGGATTTCTCAAGCGGGACCTTGCCGGCTTCGAGCTCCTTGACGATCGATTCCAATTCCTCGATCGCCCGTTCGAAGGGCATTTTCTTGACGTCGGCGTTTTGAGGCTCGGCCATGACGGCATCCCAGGCGCGTGAAGGGCATATCTTATCCCGCCATGGGATGGCGGAGTTAGGCCTTATCGTCAACAGCGCCGATGAGCCGTTTCCGCCGCCAATCGACCATCGCCAGCATCAAACCGCGGGGCAGCAGCCTCGGCAGCAGCGTGAACAGGCGGTTGGGCTTGCCCGGCACCACGACGCGGTGGCCGTCCATGAAGCCCGCGTAGCCGTCGCGCGCCACCCGCTCGGCGGAGCGGTTGAGGAAGCCCGGGAAATAGTCGCGCGGCACGCCGGCCCGATGGTTGAATTCGGTGTCGACCGGCCCGGGGCACAAGGCGCAAACCTTGACGCCGTCGGCTTTCAGCTCCTCGTGCATGGCCTCGCTGAACGACAGCACGAAGGCCTTGCTGGCGTGGTAGACCGCCATGCCGGGTCCGGGAATGAAGCTCGCGATCGAGGCGACATTGAGAATGCCGCCGCGATGCCGCGTGATCGGCTCGAGCCAACGCAGCGACAGGTCGGTCATGGCCCGGATATTGAGGTCGACGATGGCCAATTGGCCGTCGCGGTCCATGTCGGCGGCTAAGCCGAGCAAGCCGAAGCCGGCGTTATTGACGACGGTGGCGGGCTCCAGCCCGGCTTCGACCATTGCCGCAGCAAGCTTCGACACGCCGTCGGGCTCTCCGAGATCGACGGCGATTACATGGGGGCGTGGATGGCCCGCGGTCGCAATCTCGGCCGCCAAAGCCGACAGTTGCGCCTCGCGTCGCGCGGTCAACACCAATGCATGGCCGTGTTGCGCAAAAACGCGAACGAGCGCCGCGCCGATACCGGCCGACGCGCCGGTAATAAGGCATATAGGTCGAAGGGCAGGGGTCACGGGTGACATCCCTCGATGAATGCTCGACAATGCGATATATTGCAAATCATAGGGGCTAAGACTTTGGCGGATCTCAAGGAAAAAATTATATTGGTGACGGGCGCGGGCGGCGCCATCGGTAGCGCCGTGGTGGCCGCGGTGCGCCACGCCGGCGGCACCGCCATTGCAACCGACCTCGCCGCCGGCACGGGCGCCGACACGCCGCTCGACGTCACGTCCGAGCCCGAATGGAAGCGGGTGACCGCCGACATCGAGCGCGACCACGGCCGGCTCGATGGACTGGTGAACGCCGCCGGCATCGCCGTGGTCGGCAGCATCGAGAAGACCGATTTCGAGACCTGGCGGCGCGTGATCTCGGTCAATCTCGACGGTACCTTCCTCGGCTGCAAATACGCGTTTCCGCTGTTGCGCAAGAAAGGGGGATCAATCGTCAATCTGTCGTCGGTGCTGGCTTTGGTCGGCTCGTCGAACCTGACCGCCTACAACGCGTCGAAAGGCGGCGTCTCGCTGCTCACCAAATCCGTCGCGCTCAATGGCGCGCGCTATCGGCCGACGGTGCGCTGCAATGCCGTGTGCCCGGCTTTCATCGAAGGCGCCATGGTCGATGGCATCGCCGAGAACACGAAAAACCCGCAAGCCGTGCAGCAGAGGTTGATCAACGACATCCCGGTCGGCCGCCTCGGCCAGCCGAACGAGGTTGCCAAGCTGTGCGTCTATCTCTTGTCGGATGATGCCTCGTTCATCACCGGCGCCGATTTCCCGATCGATGGCGGGCTGACGGCGAAGTAGGAGCGCGGCCCAAAAGTGGGTACCGGTTTTGCGTGCGGCCGCGCGGCCAACAAGAGCTAGCCCCGCATCAGCGCCGTGACGTGCGCCGCGGCGGAGCGGGCGAGACCTTGCAGGTCGTAGCCGCCTTCGAGCATCGAGACGATGCGGCCTTGCGCGCTGTCGTCGGCAATATCCATCAGCTTCTTGGTGATCCAGGTGTAGTCGGCTTCCACCAGGTTGAGGTTGGCGAGCGGGTCGCGGGTGTGGGCGTCGAAACCGGCCGAGATGATCAAAAGCTCCGGCTTGAATTCGCGCAGCCGCGGGAAAATGGCGACCTCATAGGCTTCCCGGAAAGCGTCGCCGCCGTCGCCGGCGCGCAGCGGCGCGTTGACGATGGTGTCGTATTCGCCGCGCTCCCCGATGGCACCGGTGCCGGGAAACAGCGGCATTTCGTGGGTCGAGCAATACATCACGGTCTTGTCGGCCCAGAAGATGTCCTGCGTGCCATTGCCGTGGTGCACGTCGAAGTCGACGATGGCGGCGCGGTCGATGCCGTATTTTTTCTGCGCATAACGCGCCGCGATCGCCGCGCTGTTGAAAAAGCAGAAGCCCATCGGCCGCGCCGTTTCGGCATGATGGCCGGGCGGACGCACCGCGACGAAGGCGTTCGATGCCTTCTGGTTCATTACCTCATCGACCGCCAGCGTGCCACCGCCGACCGCGCGCAGCACCGCCTCCAGGCTGCCGGACGACATCGAGGTGTCCGCGTCGATGCGCACCATGCCTTCGCCTTCGGACGGCGCGGCCTCGCGGATCGATTCGATGTAATCCATCGGGTGGCACAGCGCGATGATCTCGGCTTCCGCCATCGGCGCCTGCTCGCGCGCCAGCATCTGGAACTTCGGCTTCGTCAGTTCCTCTTCGACCGCGCGCAGGCGATCCGGCCGTTCCGGATGCCCCGGCGGCGTCAGGTGATTGAGAGAAGCGGGATGGCTGATGAGAAGTGTGGACATGGGCGAGTTCTAGCGTGTCGGTGACGGGCGGCGCAAATGTCTGCGGGCTTTCTCTTCCTTGGAGGCGGTTGGGATGTGAAGAAGAGTTAAGCGAGCTTCTTCAAACTCACGCCCGCCGGCGGCAGGCTGTCGTCGGGCACGAAGAAGTCGACCTGCAACGGCTGGCTCGGATTGACGCGGTACTGGTCGAAATCGGTGACACCTTCGCCGGCGAGGAAGGTGTCGTCGATCAGGAAATTGCCGGTGAACGTCTTCGGCTTATGGAAAATGCGGTAGGCCGCTTCCGCCAGAATCTCCGGTTTGCGCGACATGTTCATCAGCGCGTCGCCGCCCAGCAAGTTCCTCACGGCGGCGGTGGCGATGGTGGTGCGCGGCCACAGTGCGTTCACCGCGATCTTGCCACGCTGTTCGCCGGCAAGGCCGAGCACGACGAGGCTCATGCCGAATTTCGCCATCGAATAGGCCGTGTGCGCGGCGAACCACTTCTCTTTCATGTCGAGCGGCGGCGACAGCATCAGAATATGCGGGTTCTCGGATTTGGCCAAATGGGGCAGGGCATATTTCGACACCATGAAGGTGCCGCGCGCATTGATCTGATGCATCAGGTCGAAGCGGCGCATGTCGGTTAAGCCGACCGGCGTGAGCTGAATGGCACTGGCATTGTTGACCACGATGTCGAGGCCGCCGAAATGCGCCGCGGTCTTATCGAGGGCGTCCTTCACCCCGGCTTCCTCCCGAACGTCCACGGCCAGTGCCAAGGCGTGGCCGCCGGCCTTCTCGATCTCGGCGGCGGCGGTATGGATGGTGCCTTCGAGCTTGGGATGCGGATCGACGGTCTTGGCGGCGATGGCGACATTGGCGCCGTCGGCGGCAGCTTTTAGCGCGATCGCCAGCCCGATGCCGCGCGATCCGCCGGTGATAAAGAGGGTCTTGCCCTTGAGTGACATCGCTATGCCCTCGGTCTTTTGCGTTCGTCCCTAGATCGTCTTTAACCGATAGCACAGCGGCCGCAGCGCGTCTTGAGGCCCTAAAACGACCAATCTCCCGCATTGAGGCGAGGCCGAAGCCCTTGTAGGGTCCGGCGCATGCCACAGCCCCAGATCATTACGCTCGAAGAACATTTCACATCGCCGAAACTCAAGGCGCTCCGCGGAGAGAAGGACACGCCGGTCCAGCGCAAGCTCGACGACCTCGGCGCCTTGCGCATCGCCGAGATGGACGAAGCCGGCATCGATCTACAAGTGATCTCCGAGAATAATCCGGCCACGCAGAATCTCGACGCCGAAACGGCGGTCAAGCTGGCGCGGGAATCCAATGACGTGCTGCATGAGGCGGTGCGCGCGCACCCGACGCGCTTTGCCGCTTTCGCGACGCTGCCGACGCCCGATCCGAAGGCGGCGGCCGACGAACTGGAACGCTGCGTCGACAAGCTCGGCTTCAAGGGCGCCATGATCATGGGCCTGACGCATGGCCGCTTCATGGACGACAAGCAGTTTCGCCCCGTGTTCGAGCGCGCCGCGGCGCTCGACGTGCCGGTCTATATCCATCCGACGCCGCCGATGCAGGCGGTGCAGGACGCTTATTTCAAGGAATACCCGGCGCTGGCGGTGGCGCCACTCGGCTTCACGCTCGAGACCTTGACGCACACCGTGCGCCTCGTGGTCAGCGGCTTGTTCGACGAATTTCCCACGTTGAAGATCATCGTCGGGCATCTCGGCGAAACCATGCCTTACCTGATGTGGCGCACGAATTATCTGGTCGCCGAGCGCATGAAGATGCCGCGCGCCTTTGCCGATTATTACCGCGAGCATTTCTGGCTGACGACCAGCGGCTCGTTTTCCGACCCGGCGCTGACCTGCGCCATCGCCGAGATGGGCGTCGAACGCATCCTGTTCTCAGTCGACTGGCCGTTCATGCCGAACGGGCCCGGCCGCCGCTGGCTTGACTCTGCGCCGCTCGCCGAACAAGAACGCGCATTGATCTTCGGCGGTAATGCGCGGAAGCTGCTGAAACTTTGAAAAACGGCGTTAAGGGACAGGACATGAAATCGCATAAACTCGCTGCGCTGACCGCACTTTGTTTGCTCGCCTCGGCCGCCGGCGCATGGGCGCAATCGGCCTATCCGACGCAGACGGTGAAAATCGTCGTTCCGTTCAGTGCCGGCAGCAATACCGACATCCTGGCCCGCATTTTGGCCGACAAGCTCGGGCCGCTCTGGGGTCAGACGGTCATTGTCGAAAACAAGCCCGGAATTCCCGGAACCGTCAGCGCGGCGAACAGCGCCCCCGATGGCTACACCTTGATGTTGACCTCCAACGGTCACACCATTCTCAACGTCCTGAACAAGGACTTGCCGATCGATCCGATCAAGGCCTTTGCCGGCGTGTCCGAGGTGGCTTCGGTGCCATTGGTGCTGACGGTGACGCCGGATCTGCCGGCCAAGACTCTGAAGGAGTTCCTCGCGCTGGCCAGGGAGAAACCGGGTACCCTGAATTTCGCGTCGGCCGGTTTGGCGAGCTCGAACTACATCGCTGGCGAACTCCTCAAGCAGACCGCCAAGATAGACATCTCGCATATTCCCTACCGCGGCACGCCGGAACAGATCACGAGCCTCATGCGCGGCGACGCTCAAATGAGCATGGCGTTTCTCGGGACTTCGCTGAGCTTCATCCAGTCGGGCAAGGTGCGCGCTTTGGCGATCGCGACGCCGCAACGCAGTCCGTCGCTGCCGGACGTGCCGACTTTCGCGGAAGCGGGCATGCCGGAATACCATTATGATTCCTGGTTCGGCGTCCTGGCGCCGGCCGCAACGCCCGCGCCCGTTCTGAAAAAGGTCAGCGCCGACATCGCCTCGATTTTAAAGAGCGCCGATGTGCAACAGAAGCTGCAGACGCTCGGGGCCGTTCCGGTCGGCAATACGCCGGAGCAATTCGACGCCATCATCCGCGCCGACGCCGACCGCTACGGCAAGCTGTTGGCCGCCGCAGGCGTCAGCGCGAAATAGTTTCAGCGCTTGCGCGACATGAAGGCGGTAAAGGCCGCCTGGGCTTCGGCGGATTTGAGGCGTTCCTTGAACTCGACCGCCTCGGCATCGATGCGGGCGGCGATCTCGTCCGCGGCGCCCCGCATCAGCCGCCGCGACGCCAGAACGGCCTGCGGCGGCAAGGCTGCGATCTCCGCAGCCGCTTTGATGGCTTCGGCTTCGACCTCGTCGGGCGCGGCGATGGCATTGACGAAGCCCGCGGCTTTTGCGCCCTCGGCCGTCAAAGGCTTGCCCATGACCAGCAGCGAGAAGGCGCGGGCGTGGCCCATCAGCCGTGGCGCGATCAGGCTGGAGGCCGCTTCCGGCACCAGGCCAAGGCTGACGAAGGGCGTCGAGAAGCGCGCATCAGTGCTGGCGACGACGTGGTCGCAATGCATCAGCATCGTCGTGCCCACGCCGACGGCGTTGCCTTGCACCGCGGCGACCAGCGGCGTTTCGCCGCGCGCGAGGGCGTAAAGGAAGCGCAGGATCGGCGCGCCGAGCCCGCCGCCCATCGCTGCTTGCAGGAAATCGCCGATATCGTTGCCGGCGCAGAACACGGTCGGCGCGCCGCCGATCAGAATGCAGCGGATGCCGGCCGCGGGCGCCGTCTCGATGCCTTCCGCCATGGCATCGTACATCGCCATGGTCAGCGCGTTCTTCTTGTCCGGCCGGTTCATCCGGATGGTGCGGACCGGGCCGTCGTCGGTGGTGGTGACGAGATCCGTCATGGTCATTCTGCCAGCGCCGCTTGCGCGCTGTTGATGCTGTCGGCGCCCTCGGTGACGCTGCGCTCAAGGCCCGAGGCCTGCACCGCGATGTTCTCGGCAAAGAACCGCGCCAGCGCGCTGCGCCCGGCGCCGTCGCCGTCGCGCAAACTCGCCAGCGCCTGGTCCGCCAGCATGCAGCCGCCGGCGGCGTTGCCGAACAACCGCAGATAAGGCGTGGCGCCGGCCAACGTCACATCCGACGTTTTTTGCGACAGCAGCCATTGGGTGGCGCGCTCGAGGCTATCGACGGCTTCGCCGAGCCGCGCCGCCGTCTCGCCGAACACCGGCGCGTTACTGGCTTTCACGGCCTCAACGGTGCGCCGCAGGTCTTCAAGATAGAGACGCACGGTGTTGCCGCCCTGCAGCGGCACCTTGCGCGCGACAAGATCGATCGCCTGGATGCCGTTGGTGCCTTCATAGATCGCGGCGATGCGCGCGTCGCGATAATGCTGGGCGGCGCCGGTTTCCTCGATGAAGCCCATGCCGCCATGCACCTGCACGCCGAGCGAGGCCACCTCGATGCCGATGTCGGTGGAAAAAGCCTTGGCGACCGGCGTCAACAACGAGGCACGATCGTTCGCGGCCTTGCGGGTGGCGTCGTCCTTGCCGCGATGCGATCGATCGAGTGCGACGCCGGTGGCATAGCAGATCGCGCGCGCCGCCCCGGTGAGCGAACGCATCGTCAGCAGCATGCGCTTGACGTCCGGATAATCGATGATGGCGTGTCCGCTCTGCTTGCGGTCGCGCGCATAGTTCATGGCTTGCTGGGTGGCGCGTTCGGCGATGGCGACACCCTGCAAGGCCACGGCCAGCCGCGCGCGGTTCATCATCGTGAACATCGCCGCCATGCCCTTGTGCTCCTCGCCGATGAGGAAGCCCACGGCGCCGCCCTTGTCGCCATAGACCATGGTGCAGGTCGGCGAGGCGTGGATGCCCATCTTGTGCTCGACCGAATGCGCGCGAACGTCGTTGCGGGCGCTAAGCGAGCCATCTGCGTCGAGCATGATCTTCGGCACGAGAAAGAGCGAAATGCCTTTGGTGCCCGGTGGCGCGTCGGGCAGGCGCGCGAGCACGAAGTGGATGATGTTGGAGGTTAAATCGTGCTCGCCGTAAGTGATGAAGATCTTCGAGCCGGTAATGCGGTAAGTGCCGTCGGCGGCGCGTTCCGCCTTGGTGCGCAACGCGCCGACGTCGGAGCCGGCCTGCGGCTCGGTAAGCTGCATGGTGCCCATCCATTCGCCGCTGATCAGCTTCGGCAAATAGCCGCGCTTGAGATCGTCGGTGCCGTAGGCGGCAAGCGCGTCGATCGCCGCCATGGTCAGCACCGGCCCGATGCCAAAAGCCATCGACGCCGAATTCCACATCTCGACGCAGGCGGCGTTCAGCGCGTGCGGCAGCTCTTGGCCGCCCCATTCGGCGGGCGAGGCGAGGCCGTTCCAGCCGGCGGCGGCCCAGGACGTGTAAGCCTCCTTCCAGCCGGGCGGGGTGGTGACCACGCCATCCTTGAACGGCGTGCCGAAGGTGTCGCCGATGCGGTTGAGCGGCGCGATGACGTCGCCGGCAAAGCGGCCGGCTTCCTCTAGCACCGAATCGACGGTTTCCTCGTCGAGTTCGCCATAGAGCCCTTCCGCCAGCGCGGCTTTAAGCCCAGCGGCGTGTTTGAGGGCGAAGGCGATGTCGGCAAGCGGGGCGCGATAGGTCATTTATGCATCCTATCCGGCGTGCGGGGCTGAGCAAAGCGAGGTGGGAACACCCGCCAAAATCATTGAGTTAATGACCGCGGCCAGGCGTTGATTGAAGGGGACGGCATCGCTATGGTCCGCCGCGTTGGGGCGTAGCCAAGTGGTAAGGCAGTGGATTTTGATTCCGCCATCCCCAGGTTCGAATCCTGGCGCCCCAGCCATTGTCGTCTTTATGTTACCTCTGGCTGGCTTTGCAGCTTCACTCGATCTTTAGCCCCGCCTGGCGCACCACTTTGCCCCATTTGTCGGTTTCGTCGGCGATGAATTTGCCGAAGTCGGCCGGCGTGCCCGGCGTCGGCTGGCCGCCGAGTTCGACGAAGCGCGTTTTCAATTTGGCATCGACAAGCGCCGCGTTTATTTCGCGATTGAGTTTGTCGACGATGTCGGCCGGCGTCTTGGCGGGCGCGCAAACGCCTTGCCAGCCGCCGGCGCCGAATCCCGGCACGGTCTCGCTGATCGTCGGAATACCCGGCAGCAATTCATGCGGTGACGGCGTGGCGACGGCCAAAGCCCGGGTCTGGCCGGCATTGATGTATGACAGCGACGAAACGACGATGTCGAACATGACCTGGACCCGCCCGGCCATCAGATCGGGGATGGCTTGGGCCGCGCCCCGATAATGAACCGGCACGATGTCGATGCCGGTCATCATCTTGAAATACTCGCCGCACAGATGTTGCAGACTGCCGGCGCCGATGGTCGCGAAATTGACTTTGCCCGGATTGGCTTTGGCGTAGGTGATGAATTCGGCCACGGTCTTGACCGGAAGATCGCGATTGATCTCCATCACGACCGGCGTGCGCACCACGCCGGCGACCGGCGCCAGATCTTTCTGGGTGTTGAAACTCAGCTTGCCGGCGTAGAGCGTCTCGTTGATGGCGATCGCGGTCGAGGCATAGAGCAGCGTGTAGCCGTCGGCCGGCGCGCGCACGACGAATTCCGACGCGATGTTGCCGCCGGCGCCCGCGCGATTATCGACGATGACGGGTTGGCCGAACCGCTCCGACAGCCATTGGCCGAGGAGGCGCGCGTTGATGTCGGAGGCGGAGCCGGCCGCAAAGCCGGCGACGAGATGCACGGCCCGCGATGGATAAGTATCGGCAAATGCCCGCGTGGCCGGCAGCGCGGCAACGCCGGCGGCGAGCTGAAGAAATCGGCGGCGGGGGAGGTTCATGGCGCTTCCTCTTCTGAATGCGGGACGCGTGAGAGCACGTATTGGATCAAAGTGTCATCGCGCCGCCGCCGTCGACATACCAGGCGGTGCCGACCACGTAGCTTGCCCGTTCCGAAACCATGAAGGCGACCACGGCGCTGACTTCGTCGGGACGGCCCATGCGGCGCACGGCCACCTTCGAAATGCGTTGCTGGCGGACTTCGGCCTCCGGTTGGCCGGTCATCTGCGCCCACTCCTGCATCGTCTCGGTCTGGCGTTCCGTATCGATGATGTAGGGCACGACGGCGTTGATCAAAATGTTATCCTTGGCGAGCTCGACGGCAAGCGCTTTCGTCAGATTGAGCATGGCCGAATTGTTGAGCGCGGCGGGCACAACCGTAAAATGCGGCTGCCGGCCGGCGAGGCCGGAGACGTTGATGATGCGGCCCCACTTGTGCTTGCGCATATGTGGCACGACGGCGCGGATGCAACGCGCCGCGGCGTTGAATTTTTGATCCAGGAGGCTCGTCAGATGGGCATCGTCCATCTTGAAGAAGTCTTGCGGAATGACCGTCGCGGCCGAATTGATGAGAATATCGATGCGGCCGAATTTGGCGAAAACCTGGTCGGTCATCGCGCGGATCGCGTCGTCGTCGTTGACGTCGGTCGGGATGCCGATGACCCGGCCGGGATAAGTCTTTTCGAATTCGCGCACCGCGGCGGCATTGGTGTCGGGGCTCTTGCTGACGAGCACCGCGATGGCGCCTTCGGCGAGCAACTCCTGGGCGCAGGCCTTGCCGATGCCGCGGCTGCCGCCGGTGATAATGGCAACTTTATCCCTAAGCCCCAGATCCAAGTCGCCCTCCCCAGTTCCGAGGGTGAAACTAGGTTTCACATTGTTGCATGTCAACGCAGGCTGCCATCGCTCAGCGCAAGAGCGTCCCCGGCGCGTGTCGCCAATTCGCCAAAAGCCCGTTAAAACCCCTGACCTTCGCGCCGGGCGGTCAACCCATCTTCTTTTCGCTAAGCAGGATGTCTGCATGGACCAAAAACAAGAAGAATTGTCTTTCGTCTATTTCCCCGAGAGCTACCGCTGGTCGCATGGCCTGCTGATCGGGCTGAACATGGCGCCGTGGGGCGGCGCCGAGATCGGCGAGGTCAACCGCGTCGGGCTGCGCCTTAAAAATCACGTCGGCGACGACGACGCCTGGTTTCGGGAATGGACGCGCGAGGCGCGCACGGTCGAGGATCGCGGCCGCGAGCGCATTGCGCAAGGCCACGGCACAAGCGGCGCGGAGTATCTAAAACGCGCCAGCGCCTATTACCATGTCGGCGAGCGCTTCCTTCAGCCCAAGAGCACGGAAGGCAACGAAGCCTATAGGCGCGGCGTGCAATGCCTGCGCGACGCCGCCAAATTTCTGAAGCGGCCGAAGCTCGAACACGTCGAAATCCCCTATGGCGACACCAGCCTGCCGGCGATTTACGTCCATGCCGAGCCCAACGAATCGAAAATAAACGGCGGCGGCAAAGTGCCGGCGATGGTGTTCTTCGACGGTCTCGATGTCACCAAGGAGATTCAATATCTCAAGGGCGTCGCCGATCTGGCGGCGCGGGGCATCGCCTGCCTGATCGTCGACGGGCCGGGCAACGGCGAGGCCATCCGCTTCCGCAATCTTTATCTCCGCCACGACACCGAACATTACGCCACGCCGGCTTACGAGTGGCTCGCGGCGCGGCCGGAGGTCGACGCCAAGCGGATCGGCGTCATGGCGATCAGTCTCGGCGGCTATTACGCGCCGCGCGCTGCCGCCTTCGAGCAGCGCTTCGCCTGCTGCATCGCCTGGGGTGCGCAGTGGGACTACCAGAAAATCTGGCAGGACCGCTTCGACCGCATCGCGCAATCGGTGACGCCGTCGCTCTCGGTCGCCGCGCAGCATATCTCATGGGTGCTCAACGCCAGCGGCCAGGAGGACGCTTTGAAAAAGCTCGAACCGTTCAAACTCGACGGTGCGGTGCAGAAAATCACCTGCCCGTTCCTGATGCTGCACGGTGAGGGCGATGAGCAGATTCCGTTGCCCGAGGCGCAGAAGTGCTTCGACGCGGTCGGCTCTAAGCAGAAAACGTTCAAACTCTTCACCCGCGAAGAGGGCGGCTATCACCACTGCCAAATCGACAACCAGTCGATCTGCACGGCTTATATGTGGGACTGGCTGGAGCAGGTGCTGGAGCCGATGAAGTAGGCTTTGTCATCACCGGGCTTGTCCCGGTGATCTCGCTTAGGTGGGCAGGGTGCCTCGATGGTCGGGATGGCCGGGACAAGCCCGGCCATGACAACTCTCGTTCACTGATCGACGTGAATGTTGTTGTCGCGGATGACCTGGCCCCAGCGTTCGATCTCGCTTTTGAGCAGCGCAGTGGCAAAAGCCGGCGTGCGCTGCTCCTTGGGATAGATGAAGAAGCCTTCGGTATCCCAGGTCTTGATGACCGCGGGGTCCGACACCGCGTCCTGCAAGGCGGCGTTGAGCGTCTTGATGACCGCATCCGGCGTTCCTGCCGGCGCATACATCGCCTGCCAGTACAGAATCTCGAGCTTCGGGCCGAGCACGCTCACGAAGCTTTCGACGTTCGGGAGTTGCGCCAGCTTTTCCTTCGTGGTGACGCCATAAGCCTTCAACTGTCCGGCCTTGACCTGCGGCACGATCGACTGCGGCGTGGCGAAAAACAAATCGACATGGCCGCCCAGCAGATCGGTCACCGCGGGCGCTGCGCCGCGATACGGAATCTGGTCGATCTGCACCTTGGCTTCCTGCGCCACCAGCGTGGTGGCGAGGTGCCCGGTCGCGCCATAGCCGGGCAACGCCGCTTTCAGCCGGTGGTCTTTCATGTAAGCCAGCAACTGCGGCAGCGTGTTCGGTTCGAGATCCTTGCGTCCGACCATGACCAGCGGGTTGTTGTTCACCATCATCACCGCGGTCAGGTCCTTCGCGGTGTTGAAGGGCAAATCTTTGTATAGCGTTGCGTTCGCCGAAATCTGCAAATTGTGCAGCAGCAGCGTGTAGCCGTCCGGCGCGGCCTTCACCACACGGTTGGTGGCGATGATGGTGCCGCCGCCGGTGACGTTTTCAACGATGACGTTTTGGCCGAATTTCTTCCCGAGAAAGTTGGCGACGACGCGCGCTGTCTGGTCGGTCGGCCCGCCGGCCGGATAAGGGCATATGATCGTAATAGTGCGGCTCGGATATGGCTGCGCCGATACCGGCGCGGCGAGAACGGCAAGGCCAAGCATGGCCGCGGCGAAGGCTGCGACGCGCGTCATCTCGTAAATCCTCCCTGGTGCTTTTTTTTATGAAGCTTACGCCGTGGGAATGACCGGCAACAAGAGGTAGGGCTGCCGGCCGGGCGCGAAATGCAGCGTGTTTCGCCCGCCGAAAACGGTCTTGGGCCGGTCGTCCGGATCGATATGGAGGAACGGCCCGACGCCTTTCATCGGGTAGGGGGCGTTCGGCAGCGCGACATCGGTGCCGTCCACCTCGTAGTCCTTGCCGCGTACGGAAAGTGCCAGCCGATAACCCGGCGGCACCACGATGCTGGTCGGCCAGATTTCGACGTCGAGTTCGACCGGTGCGCCAGGCGTCAATGGCTGCTCCTCGTCGTGGCTGTGCCAGGGGCGGTAGGGCAAGGACTTATTCGGATCCAGCTTGCGCTGTGACGCGCGCAGCCAGCCTAAGCCGACCGGCACGCGCGGATCGTTTGACCCGATGAAGGTCACTTCCTTGTCGGCCGGATCGAACACGCGCAGCGCCAGGAACAGATCGGCGTCGGCCGTGTCCGACGACACCCAGAGCTTTGCCGCGACCGGCCCGGTGATCTCGAGATCCCGTGTCAGCGGCGGCGTACTGAACGTCAAGCCGTCGCCGGTGGTCTCGTAGCTCATTGTCGTCGCGCCCGCCGGTTCGCCGGTCGCCAGCGCGCGCCCCGCCGGATGCAAATAGAACTTGGTCCACCGCGTCCGCGCCAACGGCCATTCGTTTTCCGCCCGCAGCACGAAGGTCTCGTGCGGATGCCGGACATTGATCGAGACGCGCGGCTGCGCGTTCCAGCCGGTGTCCTCGCCTTTGAGGAAATGGCCGAAGAACTTCTTTTGCAGCGTCTCGCCGTATCGGCTGTAGAAATGCGTGAAGTGTGTGTCGCCATGCACTTCCAGCCATTTCTGCTTGGAGCCGGCGGCCAGCCAGCCCTCGAAATTGCCGCGCGTATGCAGGCCCATGCCGCCCCAGTTTGCGGCGGACAAAAGCGGCGCCTCGATCTTGGCGAAATCGGCGGTGCGCGCGGCATAATAATCGTCGGTGAATTTGTGCGCCTTGGCTTCGCCTGGCGTGTCGGTGCGGTTCTTGGCGAGCACGTCAGGCGGCAGCGTCGGCGGACCCGCAACCGGCTCCCCGGTCACGGCGCTTTTGGCGCCGCGCTCCCCGACACCATGCTGCACGCCTGCCACCTGCCGCGGATGCCAGGTGTTGAGGAAATCGCTCAGGATGCCGCCGTGGCGGCACAGATCGCGATAATAATCGCACGCACCCTCCCAGATGCACAGCGCCGCGAGATGCGGCGGTTGCAAGGCGCCGGCATTCCATTGGTTCATGGCGTAATAGGAAATGCCGTTGATGCCGACCTTGCCATTGCTCCAGGCCTGCGTGCCGGCCCATTCGACGCACGCGTAGATGTCTAACGCCTCGCGCGCCGACCACACGTCGAGCAGTCCGGGCGAGCGTCCCGCGCCGCGCGAGTCGATGCGCACGCAGGCATAGCCGTCCGGCACCCATTTCTCCGGATCGACCAGTTCCCAGTTCTGATATTTGTTGCTGGAGCCTTGAAGCACTTCCGGAGCCGCCTTGATGACGCGCGACCACTGGCTCTTGTAGCCTTCCTGGAACGACAGGCCCTTGGCGTAAGGCCCGTAGCTCAGGATGACCGGCACCTGTTCGTCGCCGATCGGGCGGAACACGTCGGCGCGAAGTACGACGTCGTCGTCCATCGTGATCGGCGCGTCCCAATCGATCCGCATGCCGTCGCGGATTTCGCTTTTGGCAAAGTCCATGGCGTGCGTCCTTACTGCGGGCGATGGCGCTTGACGGCGTCGGGATTGGTGGAATCCGCACCCATATAGATGCCGCGCTCCCATGTGCGCTTGAGCGGATCCTTCACCGTCAGCGTCATCTTGCCGATGTGCTGGATCTCGATATCGACGGTTTCGCCGTCTTGCAGCGCGCCGAGGCCTTCGTGGTTGGTGCCGCAGGCGATCAGGTCGCCCGAATTCATCGTCATCACCGTGGTGGCGAACTCGATCAGTTCCGGCACGCGATGCTCCATGTCGTCGGTGTTGTAGTGATGCCGCAACTGGCCGTCGTTCCAGAACTTCACGACGAGGTCGTTGGGGTCTTCGATTTCGTCGGCGGTGGCGATGCAGGGGCCTATCGGCGCGAAGGTGTCGAAGGATTTGCCGAGCCAGCTCGTGAACGGCGAGGCCGGCCAGGTCTTGCGGCCTTGCTCGCGCGCCGAGACGTCGATCATCGCGGTGTAGCCGAACACGGCGCTGCGCCAATCCTTAGGCTTCACCATCTTGGCCGGGCCCTTGATGACGATCGCCAGTTCCGCTTCGTGCATGAACATCCACGGCACGGTGAACTCCGGCAGCATGATGGTGTCGCCGGGGCCGACCACGGCGTCCGGGTTCTTCATGAACATGTTGAGCGGACGCGCCTCGCGCTGGGCGTGCTCCCAGTAATTGGCGATGCAAGCGAGAATTTTCCCCGGACGCGGCAATGGCGGGCGCAGGCGCACTGTGTCGAGCGCAACAACAGGCCCGTCCTTGGCGAGCTTGTCCAATGCCGGGCGCAGCGTGTCGAAACCGTCGATGATGCCTTGCATGGTGAGTTGCGGTGTATAGGCTTTCGGCACCGCCGCCGAGATATCGACCACGCCGCGCTCGGTCAGGACGCCGGGCAAAACCCCAGCAGCGGGCGATGATTGGAACAAAACAAGCTTCACGAAGAGCCTCCCTGTGGAATTCTTTTTTTAAGACTACAGCACATGCCCCGCGAGGCAGCTAGCGGGGCAGCCATTCGTTGGACCGGGCTCGCCGAATTGGCTAACCTCACCGCCATCGGCGGGGCGACAGGAGAGTGACATGCGGCTTTTGGCATTCATCGGCGCGCTGGGCTTGATCGGCGCCATCGTCGCGGCGGGATATTTCTTCGGCGGCTTCTACAGCGTCGCCGGCACGGCCGCGGAACCGGAGATCGTCAAATCGGTGCTGGTCCGTGTGCGCATCGCGTCGATCGCACGCCACGCGAAAGATAACCCGCCCGGCAATCTCGAAGACCCGGCCACCATTCAGGCCGGCGCGCGCCTGTACGTCGCGCAAGGCTGCACCACCTGCCACGGCGGCCCCGGCGCGAGCTGGGCCAAGTTCTCGGAAGGCCTGCATCCCGACCCGCCGGACCTGAAAGATATCGTCGGCGATCTCACCCCCTCGGAACTGTTCTGGGTCGTCAAGAACGGCATCAACATGACCGGCATGCCGAGCTTCGCCCTGGCCGGCGCCAAGGACGACGAGCTTTGGCAGATTGTGGGTTTCCTGAAGCGGCTGCCGAACGTTTCGGAAGGGGACTTCAAGACCTGGACGGCCGGCGTAACAAAACCCTAGCTGCGTCAGCGATGCAGGCAGGCGTGGGTGCGGATTAAACGGCGACTGTCGAGGGGAAGTGCCGTGCTGGTTCGCTCGCTTTGCGTCGCGGTATCGCATGACAGCCAGAAATAGCCGGCGGTTGGGTCGACGACCAAGCGCGCCGGCGTCAGGCCGGGCGCGACCAGCACCGAGAGAAACGGCGTCGTCGAATTCCACGACAGCCTGTTGAGGCCGGGCCCAAGCCGCTCGGATGACACGAACAGCGGGCTGCCGAGCGCCGGATCGGAGAGGCTTGACGTTGCGAGCGCCGCCAGCGCCACTTTGTATTGCGTCCACACGAGCACGAATTTCGTCGTCTCGACCGCGTGCACCAGCATCGTCAACGCGAAAGCGCCGGCGATGAGCCGCGGGTTTGCGGCGCGTTCCATGGCCGCCGCACAATTCGCGAGGAACGGCGCTCTGCGCCGCGCCTCGTCGTCCATGGCGTGGATCGCGGCGGCCAGCCCGAGAGCGGGCGTGACGATCAGCAGGATGGTGCGCAAATTGTAACGCGCTTCGGCAAGCAGCGCGTGATCGAACCAGAACCAATAGACCGCGAGCAGCAGCGCCGTGGCGACACCGGCAAGCGCATAGGCGTGGCGCGGGAAGACGCGGCGCAAGAGAACGGTGGCAACGTCGTAAATCGCCAGCGCCGCCATCAACAGCACGAAGGCGGGATCGGTAAGGTTTTCGAGGTCGATGAATTTGTGGGCCGCCGCCGCCATGACGGGCGCGATATAATCGTCGGGCCGGATCATGAGCTTGACCGCGAGCCAGACGGCCATCGCGGCGGCAAAAGCGATGGCCGCGCGCTTGAATCCGCCTGCGCGCCGGCCGCGCAGCAGCACCGCGAGCAAGATGACGCCGGCGAAGACGACCGCGCCTTCATGCGTAAACACTAGCGCCAGCAGTGTTGCGAAAACAGCGGCCGTGCCCCACCGGCCCGGCGGCGCGTCAAGACACAGCGCCAGCGCCGGCCAGAACAGCGTGTGCGCCATCCACATTTCGGTCGGCGCGCCATAGACGAAGGGGCACAACGCGGTGGTGGAAAGGCAGGCGGTGACGAAGATCGTCCGGTCCTTGCTGCGGTCGGCGGCGTAAGTTGCCAACAGCCCGAGCAACGGCGCGGCAAAAAAAAGCAGGCCGTAGACCGCGATGCCGGCCTTGGCGCTGCCGGTCAGCGCAACTACAGCCTCGGCCGGAACGGAGGCGTAGAAATAGCTGAACAAGCGCCCCGAGATATTGTGCCAATGGAAGGCCCAGGCGTCCTGCGCCGCGACCGCGTAGGAAAAGATCGAGCCGTCGCCGTACATTTGCAGTCCGGCGGCGACACCGGCGATGACGAACATGAGCGAGACGCCGATCCCCGCGGCGACGGTCAGCCGCCGCAATTGCCGCCAGGGCGCGAAGTCATCCATCACGTCCGCCGTGCCGCGAGCGCCGCGGCGCCGCTCAGCCCCGTCAGCACGGCCCAAAACGCGTAGCGAAAGTCGGTGGCGACGCCGACGGTGAGAAAGGTCATCACGTAAAGGACGGCCGCGCCGCTGGTGCCGAGCGCGAATGCGCCTTCAGGCGTGTCGCGCCGTCGCCATGCGAAGCCGCACAGCACGACATCGAACAGCAGCCAGGCGCCGGCGCGGAACAGCGGCGTCGGCAGCAGCGCGTCGTGAATGGCGTTGAGCGTCATCAGCCGCGGATTGTCGGCGAAAATGACCTTGTTGCCGTCGTCGAGATCGCGCGTCCACATCGTCAGATTGTCGGAGCCGAACAGAAATGTCGCCATATAGGTCAGACGGTGTTGCGCATAGGCGACGGGATGTTTGACGAGGGCATGCGTCCACGCCTCGGCGAGAACCGGGGAGGCAAAAATTTTGTCGCTCTCGAGATGTTGCATCACGAAGAGGCACGGCTGTTGTGTCCAATAGACGTCCCAGGCCAGCGGATTATAGCAGCCGTCCACGATGAGCTTGTTCTCGTCGGCAGTCCAAGTGCCGGGGAATACATTGTCCTTCGCGAAATGCGATATGCCGCCGAGGTCGAACACCATGATCGAATGCAAAGGCTGCTGCCGCGTCGCGCCGAGCACGCCGTAATAGACGAGCTGCACCATGCCGAACAACGCCAGCGTGGCCGGCACATACAAGATCGCGGCGCGCTTCCATTGGAATTGCGCCGGCCAGAGGATATAGGCGAGCAGAAGCGGCGCCGCGGCCAGCGCATTCGGCCGCAATAGCACGCCGAAGGCGAGCAAGACGAGCGCGACGGCCTGCATCGCAAGCCGCAGCCGCGCAGCGCGCCCGGCGGTGGCGAACACCAAACCGGCGGCCAGCAGCCAGGCGACGCCGAACAAGACGTCGCGCCAGATGATGCCGACGAAAACGAAAGCCGGCGGCGATAGCGCCAGCACTGGCAGCAGCAATGCCACGCGCGGCGCGCGCTTCGCCACCGTTATCGCCACGATGCCGAAGGCGAGCCAATACAGCGCCGACGTCAGCAACAGAAGGCTGCCAGGCCCCGGCGCGATCGGGTCGACCAGCCGCCACAGCACGATCATCACCGGCGACTGCCAGTCGCCGTAGAAGCCTTTGGCCATGTCCATGTAGAGGTAGCGGGCGTCGAAGGTCATGACGCCGGGCCAGAACACCCATAGCGTCAGAGCAAAGCCCGCGACGCACATCGCGATGATAAGCCCAGCCGCGCGGCTTTGCTCAGAGACGGGCATAGACGTCTCCCGAATTTGCCTCAGGCGGCAGCGCCTCGAGCCAACGGAGCAGAGCGTCCGCCGCGATCCAGTCACTGTGCGCGAATTGCTGGCTTTCGCCCAGCACCGCCTTGAAGCGCCCATAGCCGAGCGCGCGGCAGTGCTCGACGCCGGCGCGCGCGACATCGCGCTGGATGGTGGTGAACTCGAAGGACAGCGCCGGCACGGCCTGGGTCAGCCCGGCCAGCGCCTCGGCTTCGTAACCTTCGACGTCGATCTTGATGAAAGCGGGAGCGCCGTGGCGCTTAATCAGCGCGTCCAGCGTCGTCATCGGCACGCGCAGGCGCTTATCCCAATGCTGCCCCTGCCAGCCGGGTGCGCCGGCCGCCGCGGCGATGAAATCCAGCGACGCGGTCGAGACAGTCGGGTTGTCGATGTTCATCCGTAATTCGATCTCGCCGGTCTGGCGCCCGACTGCCATGGCCTCAATCTTCACCATGGGGTCGCGGCCATAGAACAACCGCAAGGTCCTGGCCAAAGCCGGCTGCGGTTCGGCGGCCACGACCCGGGCGCCGAGGCGGCGGAAGGCGGCGACGCGGTCGCCGACGTGGGCGCCGATGTCGAAGACGAGATCGCCCGGCCGCACGAACTCAGCATAAAGCCGGTCCATCGCCGGGCCATGTCGCCGATTGCCGTAATAGATGCGCAGCGAGCGGAGGATGCCGAGGAGCGTTCGGAGCGCGTCTCGCATGAGCGCTAGCGCGCCAAGGATTTCTGAGACGTCAGCGCTTTGACCTCGATCGCCGGCAAATTCAGAGGCGCCAGGGCGGCCGGCACTTCTTTCTCTTCCGGCAGATGGCAAATGCCGATGCGCGCGAACAGGCGGCCAAGCCATGGCGACGCCGTGATCACGGCGAAGGGCGCCGCGAGAATAAGCCCAATGGTGCCGAGCAGAAAAAAGCCGATCTGGTCCGGCGCCTTGACGGCGGCGACGCCTAGCACGACGCAGCCGAACAAGGTCTGCGGCCACAGTTTGGCAAAGGCCAGGCGAAAGGGCACGGCGTGGCTTTGCCGCGCCTGGCTGGTCCAGGTGCCGCCGCGGCGGAACACGAACAGCTTCGTCATGAAAATCGTGTGCGACAGCGCGATCGCCGGCGTCAGCAGGATCATGAACAGCATCTCGGTGGCGATGTTGGCGGCAAACACCAACGTGCCGCCGAAAGCGCGGCGCAGCGGCGGCGTCAGCAGCACGTCGATAACGGTCGCGATCTTCGGCGCGAAGGTCATCACAGTCATGATGGCGAACAGCCAGGTGCCGGGTCCGGCCTCGACCGGCAGCGACGGCCCCGTCGGCGTGTCGCGCAGCGCCAGCATGATTGTGCCGAGCGCGATCATCGCCATCCAGGCGGGCGAGCCGAGATACATCCAGATCGCGAAGATTAGTTGAAAGCGGCTGACGGGCTTCAGGCGGGGCAGGGTCAGCAATTGCCAGTACTGCATGTTGCCTTGCAGCCAGCGCAGGTCGCGGCGGCCGAATTCCATCAACGTCGGCGGATTTTCCTCGTAGCTCAGCCCCTCGACCGGGAGAATGCGCACCTCGTAGCCGGCGCGGCGCATCATCACCGCTTCGACCTGGTCGTGGCTGAGCACATAGCCCGACAGCGGTCCGCTGCCCGGCAGCACCGGCATGTGGCAATGCGCGATGAAGGGCGCCAGCCGGGTGATGGCGTTGTGGCCCCAATAGGGTCCGCAATCGCCCTGCCACCAGGTCGCGCCCATGGTGTAGGAGCGCATGCCGAGTCGCATGCCGAACTGGAACACGCGCGCGAACACGCTCACCGACGGCATGCCGATTATCAGTGTTTGCAAAATTCCGAGCGTCGGGTTGGCCTGCGCGATGCGGATGAGCTTCAGCACGGCGTCGCTAGGCATGAAGCTGTCGGCGTCCAGCGTGATGGCGAAGTCGTGGCCGGCGCCCCAGCGTTCGCAGAAATCGCGGATGTTGCCGGACTTGAAGGCGGTGTTCACGGCGCGGCGGCGATACGTGACCGGGATGAGGCCCTGCCACTGGGCGGTGAAGGCCTCGACCAGCGCCGTCTCCTCGGCGATGACGTCGGGAAAACTACTGTCACTGAGAATGTAGACGTGAAATTTCTCCGCGACACCGGCCGCGAGCAGACCCTCAAGCAAAGGCTGAAGATTGCGCGCCACTGGCTCCGGGCTTTCGTTGCGGATGCACATCAGAAGCGCGGTCGATGCCGTGATCGGCTCGTCGCCGCGGATCCTGGCGGCCAGCGGGTTCACTACCACCGCCGGATCGCGTGCCAAGCGCATGATGAGAAAGCCGATGACGGCGTTCCAGAAGCCCATCACCGACCAGGGCAAGGTAATGGCGAACAGCACCAGGAAGGCGACGGCGCCGAAGCTGGTCGGCGGTACCGCGACCGCGGCGAGCCACATCACGGTGAGGACGGTGCCGGCCGCCAACGTCGCGAACAAGACCCGGCGGCGCGTCAGGACGGACGCCGCCGTGGCGTCCTCCGCCGCAACCGGCGTTAGCGCGATGGTACTGTCGAGCAACCTAACCCCCTGATTTCCGACCCCGTTCAGGATATACCCGGGAGACGGGCGGAAAGTCCAAGGCATCAGCGGGCGGGATCAGAAAAGTGGCGGATCGAACGGCAGAGGCGCTTTGGTATGTCGGCCCCGGCCGCGCTGAACTGCGTGCCGAACCCGTGGCCGCGCCCCAAGCCGGCGAGGTTCAGGTGCGCGCACTGCACAGCGCCGTCAGCCGTGGTACCGAGCGGCTGGTATTAGAGGGCTGCGTGCCGCCAAGCGAATACGAGCGCATGCGCGCGCCTTTCATGGCCGGCGCCTTTCCGTTTCCGGTCAAATACGGCTACGCCACGGTCGGCCGGGTCGAAGAAGGGCCGGCCGAATGGCAGGGCCGCACGGTATTCGCGCTGCATCCCCATCAAACGGTCTTCAATATACACGCCGCCGGGGTGACGCTCGTGCCGGACGCCGTGCCGCCGGCGCGCGCAGTGCTTGCCGCCAACATCGAGACGGCCCTCAACGCCGTGTGGGACGCAGCGCCCGGACCGGCCGACCGCATCGCCGTGGTTGGCGCCGGCGTGGTCGGCGCGCTGGTGGCATATTTGTGCGGGCGGCTGCCCGGCGCTCACGTCACGTTGGTCGATGTCGAGCCGTCGCGCGCGGAATTGGCGCGCAGGCTCGGGGTTAGCTTTGCGGGTCCCAACGATGCGCAAGGTAATTCAAGATTTGGCGATTGCGATCTCGTCGTCCACGCCAGCGGCGCGGCCGCAGGTTTGGCGACCGCACTGGGTCTCGCCGGCGAGGAGGCCACGGTGTTGGAGATGAGCTGGTACGGCACCGGCCAAGTCAGCGTGCCGCTCGGTGCCGCGTTCCACAGCCGCCGTCTCAAATTGATATCGAGCCAGGTCGGCAGGGTGGCGCCGTCGCACCGCGCGCGCTGGAGCCACGCGCGAAGGCTCGCCGCCGCGCTCGATTTGCTCGCCGATCCGGCGCTCGACGCGCTGCTCGCGCCGGCCGTTCAATTTCGCGATCTTCCGGCGCGGCTTGCCGATATGCTGTCGCCAGCCGGCGGCGCGCTTTGTCCGCTCGTAACCTATTCGAAAGCTTGAGAGGTCCGCCTTGTTTGCCGTTGAAGTTCGCGACCACATCATGATCGCCCATTCGTTTCGCGGCGCCGTGTTCGGCCCGGCGCAGGCGCTGCACGGCGCGACCTTCGTCATCGACGCCGCCTTCATCGCCGAGACGCTCGACGACAACGGCATCGTCATCGATATCGGCCGCGCCCACGAGGCGTTGAAGGCGGCGCTTCAGCCGCTT
>Ga0265314_10001508_pt1 | contig 25779 bp, 28 predicted proteins | sample 4126metaG_FD_203106 | JGI IMG/M metagenome (GOLD analysis project Ga0265314, IMG submission 203106) | Rhizosphere microbial communities from Carex aquatilis grown in University of Washington, Seatle, WA, United States - 4-1-26 metaG | ecosystem: Host-associated > Plants > Roots > Rhizosphere >... | reverse complement strand
CGGGCTGTCGTCAGGGAACGGGGCGAGGTGCTGCGGTGCCGCCCACGCGAGCGCGCTGCCGAGATAACGTCCGCCGCTGCGCAACGCGACGGGCACCAGATCGTCCGTGCCGCTTGCCATGTGTTCGCCCGCAAAACGGACGAGCAGTCCGCCGTTCTCGACGAACTGTTTCACGCGATCATGATCGGCGCCCGCAATCCTGCCGATGTCGGACAGGACGAGCACCGAGACGCCGCGTGAGAGCATATCCGAAATGGTACCCTTGCCGAGGTCGGCATAAGGCGACAGTGCGCGCTCCAGATAGTAAAGCCCGGAGAGCAGCGGCTCGTCGCCGCTTGTGCCGCTTCCCGAAACCAATCCGATGGCGCGGCGCGGCGCACTGCGGTCGAACAGGTGGACGGCGCCGGCGCTATTGCCGCCTGCGATCGCCAGCGCAGCGGCCTCGTTGCGCATTTCCAAAGGCAAGGCAAGGCGCGCGACGGTTCTGTTCTTGCCGTCGTCGAACCGGAAGGCCGCCGTGCCCAGCGTCTGGCCCTGTTCGCGCTGCGCGGTGAGCATGCCGCCGCGCGCACCTCGGGTGCCGGGGCGCAGAAGGTTCGCTTCAAATCCGTCTGCCGTGTTGACGACCGAGGTCACGGCCAGCGGACCTTGTCCGGGTTTGTCGGCGTAAATCCGCAGATGCCCGATACGCGACAGGATCTTGACGGCTTGACGCGCCTGCCCGTCGTCGATGCCGTCGGCCAGCCAGAGAATTTCTGGCCGCGCGGAGAATTTTGCTTTCGACAGCGCCGCCAGTGCCTCGCTGCGATCCGCCAGCCAGGGCCGCGGCGCCAGCGCGCGCGCGGCGCGTGCGGCGCGGCCCGCGTTCATCACACCAGTGTCGGGCCGGTCGGCGGTCGTCACGATGGCCACGCCGCGGCGCTGATGGGCCGCAAGGCGCACGGCTTCCTCGGCCAGACCCTTGCGGGCGTCCCACTCCGGCGCAGCCGTCCAGCCATTGTCGATGAAGAGCAGGATCGGTCCGTTCCCGGCGATATCGAGCGTGCGTCCGATCTGCGGCTCGGAGAGCGCGACGATCAGCGCTCCGGCCGCGGCGAGCCGAAGCAGCATCAGCCACCAAGGCGTTCCGGCCGGCGTCTGTTCTTCGTCGCGCAATCCCAAGAGGAGTTTCAGCGGCGGAAACGCCACGCGCCTCGGCAGCGGCGGCGTCACGCGCAGCAGGAACCAGATCGCCGGCAGCACGATCAGCGCCCATAGAATCCATGGCGAGCCGAAACTTATGTTTGTTAGCCAATCCATGCGCGGCCTTCGCTAGGTGAGCGTCCTGTGGCCGCCGCTGAAATCGGCATAGAGCGCGATCAAAGCGGACTGCGGCGAGCGGTCCGTGCGGTGTACGACATAATTCCAGCCGAGCTTGCGCGCCAGCAGTGCGACCGCCTCGCCGTGTGCCGTGAAGCGCGCGCGATAGCGCGCGGCGACACTTTCGGCGCGCCCCAGCATCCAGTTCTCCTGTCCGCGCATGGCTTCGAACCGCGTGCGCCCAAGATAGGGGAAATCCTCTTCCGCCGGATCGACGATATGCACCAGTCTCCCGCCAGTGTTGGTGCGCGTCAGCTTGCGCAGGGCGTGCTCGATCTCCTCCATAGGCGCCAGGAAATCGCCGAACCAGACGAACTGGGCGTTGCGCGGAATGGCGGCGTCGGGAGGGACCGCGTCGTCGGCCGGTTTGCGCTCGGCGAGCGTGTAGCCGATCCGGCGAATGGCGGCGCGCGTGTTGGCCGGCGCTTCGCGCTCTCCGTACAGCGCGACGCGTTCGCCGCCCCGCACCAGAAGCACACCCAGCGCCAGGGCCAGAAGGCTGGCACGCTCGAGCTTGGTCTCGTTTCCAGATGCGAAGCGCATGGAGGGCGAGCCGTCGCGCCACAGCCAGACCGACTGCGCCGCTTCCCATTCACGCTCGCGCACATAGAGGTGTTCGGACTTGGCCGATTGCCGCCAGTCGATGGCGCTGGCCGGATCGCCTTCGCGATAGTGATGGTATTGCCAGAAGCTCTGGCCGATGCCGGCCTTGCGCCGCCCGTGCATGCCCAGGCTCACCGAGGATGCCAGATGCTCGGCGCGCACCATCAGCGGCGGCAGGCTGGCGGCCAGAGTCTCGGCGGAGTCGGTGAGCGAAGGGCGGCCGTTGGGCATTAAAGGAGCTGCTGGCAAAGCCGGTCGATGACGCTCATGACCGTCATGCCTTCGGCCCGTGCGGCGAAGCTGATTGCCATGCGGTGACGCAGCACCGGACCGGCGAGCGCGACGACATCGTCGGTGGAGGGCGCCAATCGCCCTTCGATCAAAGCGCGCGCGCGCGCGGCGAGCATGAACGCCTGGCTGGCGCGCGGCCCGGGCCCCCACGAGACCACGCCGCGCAAATCTGCCGCGCCGTCCTGGTCGGGCCGCGCCGCGCGTACCAGCCGCAGGATCGATTCGACGACTTTCTCGCCGACCGGGATGTGGCGCACGATGGTCTGCGCCGCCGCCAGCACGTCGGGGCCGCAGACGCGCACCGGCACCGCCTCATCGCCGAAGGTCGTGGCCAGCAGCATATGCTTCTCGGCCTCCTTGTCGGGATAGAGGACGTCGATCTGCAGTAGAAAGCGATCGAGTTGCGCTTCGGGAAGCGGATAGGTGCCTTCCTGCTCCAGCGGGTTCTGCGTCGCCAGCACATGGAACGGCGCGGGAAGATCGTAGCGCGTGCCGGCCACCGTCACCTGGCGCTCCTGCATCGATTGCAGCAGCGCGGATTGGGTGCGCGGCGAGGCGCGGTTTATTTCGTCGGCCATCAGAAGCTGAGTGAAGACCGGCCCCTTGAGGAAACGGAAGGAGCGGTGCCGGTCGTCGGCTTCCTCCAGCACTTCCGAGCCGATGATGTCCGCTGGCATCAGGTCCGGGGTGAACTGAATGCGCTTCCAGTCGAGGCCGAGGACCGTGCCTAGCGCCTCTACCAGCTTTGTCTTGGCCAGCCCCGGTACGCCGATCAGGAGCCCGTGCCCGCCTGCCAACAGGGTGATCAGGGTCTGGTCGATCACATCCTTCTGCCCGAAGATCACGCGGCCGACGCCCTCGCGGACCTTGGAAAGGATTTCCGCCGCCTTTTCTGCGTGCGCGACCGCCTGACCCTTCATTTCTTCGCTGATCGTGTCGTTCATGAGCGGTTGTTGTCCAAGTTGGGCGCGGCGATACGGCTTTGTACCGCGCCCGCGCAGGCGCAACAAGGAAAAGCCCGCCGGCCGTTAGGGAAGTTGCGGCGATTTGTTCGCCGCTTGGGATGGCAATTAATAGTGATTTGTTGCCTCCAAGTTCGGTTAGATTGCGGCGCCATGCATGACGATTTCCCTCTTGGACGGGCAAGCCTCGGCGCGACGGCGAACCCGTTGCCGCCGGTTGAAAGCTGGAACCCGCCCCATTGCGGCGACATCGACATCCGCATCGCCCGCGACGGCACCTGGTTTCATCAGGGTGCGCCGATCATTCGCAAAGAGCTTGTGCGGCTGTTCTCCAACATCTTGCGCAAGGACCCCGACGGGTTTCATTTGGTCACGCCCGTCGAGAAGATGCGCATCGCGGTGGACGACGCGCCGTTTGTGGCGGTGCTGGCGGTGGCCGAAGGCGAAGGGCGCGCGCAGCGTCTTGTCTTCACGACCAATGTCGGCGACGAGACGGTGGCGGGTCCCGGCAATCCGATCCGCGTGGAAACCCATCCCGTCACCGACGAGCCGTCGCCTTATGTGCATGTGCGCCGGGGGCTCGAAGCGAAACTCGCCCGCTCGGTGTTCTATCAGCTCGCCGAGCTTGCCGTTCCAAGCGAAGACGGCAATACGCTTGGCGTATGGAGTTGCGGCGCGTTTTTTGCCTTAGGCCGACCGGCATGAATGCGCTGGCTCCTCTGTTGGCGGGAAGTTTGGGCGCACGGCTGTTGCCTGCGCCGCCGCCTCTGCCGCTCAAGCCGACGCGCAGCGATTACGATCTCAACCCAACGGCGCGCGCCCTCGCGCCGCCGAACCTCGTGCCCGCTGCCGTCTTGATACCCATCGTCGCGCGGCCCGAGCCAACTGTGCTTTTCACCCAACGCACCGAACATCTGCCGCGCCACCCGGGGCAGATCAGTTTCCCCGGCGGGCGGGTTCATGGCGACGACGGGTCTCTGGTCGACACGGCCCTTCGCGAAATGAAAGAGGAAACCGGAATCGGTGCGGAATTCGTTTCGGTGGAAGGGTTCCTCGACGTTTACGAGACGGGCACCGGCTACATCATTCTTCCCGTCGTGGGGCTGCTGCGCGAAGGCTTCGCGCTGGCACCCGATGCCAGCGAAGTCGCCCATGTCTTCGAGGTGCCGCTCGCCTTCCTGCTCGATCCGGGGAGCCGCCAGGAACACAGGCTCGAATGGAAGGGCGGTATGCGGCTTGTTTATGCTTTCCAGTGGGAAACGCATTATATCTGGGGCGCGACCGCTTCGATGCTGGTCAACTTGGCGGAAAGGCTTTCGGCTCCGTGACGCGTCTGGATCCCAAACACCATGCCTGGATGACCGCGCCGCAGACGCTGAGGCTGATGGAGGCGCTGACGAAGGGCGGCACGCAGCCGCGCTTTGTTGGCGGCGCCGTGCGCAACGCGCTTCTGGAAAAGCCCGTCGCCGATATCGACATCGCCACGCCGCTGACGCCCGACAAGGTACAAAAGCTGCTGGCAAACGCGGGGATCAAAACCGTACCGACTGGCATCGAGCATGGCACGCTGACCGCCGTGGTCGACGGCAAGCCGTTCGAGGTCACGACGCTGCGCCGCGATGTCTCCACCGACGGGCGGCGCGCCGTGGTGGCGTTTACCGAAGACTGGGCCGAGGACGCCAAGCGGCGCGATTTCACGATGAACGCGCTTTACGCCTCCGCCGGTGGCGAAGTGTTCGACCTCGTCGGCGGCGTGGACGATTTGAAGGCGGGACGCGTGCGCTTCGTCGGCGATGCCGCAATGCGCATCCGCGAGGATTATCTGCGCGTCTTGCGCCTGTTCCGGTTCCACGCCTGGTACGGCAAAGGCGCGATCGATGCGGATGGTCTGCGCGCGGCCGCGGCGGAAAAAGCTGGGCTCGCGATCCTCTCGGGCGAACGCATCGCCAAGGAAATGCTGCGTCTTCTGGAAGCGGAGGATCCCGCGCCCGTGCTGCGCCTGATGGCAGCTTCGGGAATTCTTTTGGCGGTGTTGCCGTGCGAGGCGAACATCGTCCGGCTGGACGGTTTGGCCAAGATCGACGCTGCAAATTTCTTCGTACCCGATGCTGTTCTGCGCCTCGCGGCGTTGCTGCCGCACGACAAAGTCATTGCCAACGGCGTCGCCGACCGCTGGAAGCTTGCCAATGTGCAGCGCGAACGGCTGGCAGAGATCGCCGGTGCCGGTGAAAAGATCGTGCCCTATCTCTCCATCCGCGAAGTGCGCAAGCTGCTCTACCGGTTGGGCGTGCAGCCCTTTAGGGACCGGCTGTTCCTGAAATGGGCGGATGATGCCAAAGCGTCCAATGGAACCCAGTGGCGTGCACTGTTGGCGATGACAGACGCCTGGCAGCGGCCGCACTTTCCTCTTGCCGGCCGCGACGTGATGCTGGCAGGCGTACCCGAGGGACCGCTGGTGGGCCGCGTGCTCGGCGAAGTCGAGGAATGGTGGATCGACAGCGATTTCCCCGACGACGAATTCTCGCTCGCCGAACGGCTCAAGGCTGTGGTGCAGGCGGTGGTGCGCTGATGCCTTTCGAAGTTCTCGATTCATTGTCCATTCCCGGCGATCCGGCCAAGGCGAACGAAGACGCGTTTGCGACGGAGAAAAATGCCGCCGTCGTGTTCGATGGGGCCACGGGGCTGGGCGAGAATCTGCTGCCGGGGTCAAGCGACGCGGCTTGGATCGCGCATTTCGGCGCGCGCCGGCTGATGGCGCACCTTCGCGACGGCGAAACGCCATACAAGGCGCTGCGCCTGACCCTTGCCGATACAGAAAAGTCCTTCGTCGGATTGCGCCGGCGTCCGCCCAAGGAGAAGTACGAAATTCCGTGTGCCTCGATGATGCTGGTCTCGGCAGTCGAAGCTGGCTTTGAGGCGTTGTGGTTCGGCGATTGCGGGGCGCTGGTCCTGCGCCCCGGTGAACCGCTCGAGATCGTCGGCGAAACGTTCGACAAGCGCGCCGCGGAAGCCAGCCGCGCAGCGGCGCTCTCGAATGAGAAAGGTATCGCGCCCGCCGCCGGTCTTTCACGTGCCGAATTCCTGCCGCACATCCGCGCGTCGCGCAACAAGGTGAACACGGGCAAGAGCGGCTGGCTGTTTTCGCCGGATGCACGCGCCGCCGATCATGTCGCGCGCAAGCACTTTGCAGCGCCCGCCGGCACGCTGATGCTTCTGGCCAGCGACGGCTTCCTCGCGCTCGCTAGCGATTATGGCGCCACCGATGCGCAAGGTCTGGTCGAGGCCGCACGGGACAAAGGCCTGAGGCAGCTGGGCGAACAAATACGCGCACTTGAAGCGGACGATGGCGACGGACGCCGCTTCCCGCGCTTCAAGAAAAGCGACGACGCCACGGCGTTGCTGCTGAAGACAGTGTGACTACGTCCCAAGCAGGTGGGCGGCGGGCTGGAACCATCCGGCCTCGTGCAGCCGCATGACGCCGTCCCATATCATTCTGAGCGCAACGAACAGCACGATGAAAATGCCGGCGTAACTGATCCAGGGATACCGGCTCAGCAGCCGTGCCACGAAGCTCGCCGCCAGACCCATCAGCGCCACCGACAGCATGAGACCGATCACCAGCACGGTGATGTGATTCATCGCGGCCCCGGCCACCGCCAGCACATTGTCCAGCGACATCGAAATATCGGCGGCGGCGATCTGCACGATGGCGCGGCGCACCGCTTTGCCGTGACTCTTGTGGGTGTGCACCGCAGGGGTCGGGGTGCAATCCGATAGAACCTTGGCGGCTTGCCTTTCCTTGTTCGCTTGACGCACGTCGCGCCACAGCCGCCAGCACACCCATAGGAGCAGGATGCCGCCCGCGATCACCAGAGGAACGAATTTGAGCAAATGCACGGCGAATATCGCCAGCACGACGCGCAGGACGACGGCCGCCGCGAGCCCCCAGAAGATCACCGTCCGGCGATCGCTGTGCTGCACATGCGCCGCCGACATGCCGATGACCACGGCATTGTCGCCCGCCAACACGAGGTCGATCAGGATTACCTGAAGGAGCGCAAAGAACCCGCCTTGTGTGAAGATGTCGAACAATACGGTTCCTCGCTCTTGCGCGTCTTGTCAGGGCCAGCGCGCTTCCGGCGGCAGGGACATGAGAATGGCCTCTACATTACCGCCGGTCTTCAGGCCGAACTGGGTGCCACGGTCGTAGAGCAGGTTGAATTCCGCATAGCGGCCGCGGCGTACCAGTTGGTGGGCCCGCTCGGCGGCCGTCCAGCTGCGTCTCATGTGCCGTCTTACGATTTGGGGATAGATGTCCAAGAATGCCAGTCCTATCGACCGCGTGAAGGCGAAATCCTTATCCCAGTCGCCCGTATCCAGCCAATCGTAGAAGATGCCGCCCACCCCGCGTGGCTCGCTGCGGTGCGGCAGGAAGAAGTATTCGTCGCACCATGTCTTGAAACGCGGGTAATAGGTCCCATCCGCCGCATCGCAGGCGTTTTTCAGGGCCGTATGGAACGCTTCGGTGTCCTCATCGTTGGGCGTCATCGGGGTCAGGTCGGTGCCGCCGCCAAACCAGCCTTTGGTTGTGACGATGTGGCGCGTGTTCAGGTGCACCGCCGGCACATGCGGGCTCTGCATATGGGCGACCAACGAAATGCCGCTTGCCCAGAAACGGGGATCCTGGTCGGCGCCCGGGATGGTCTTGGCGAATTCGGGTGCAAAGCGTCCGTGCACGGTCGAGACGTTGACGCCGACCTTCTCGAAAACCCGTCCGCGCATAATGCTCATCACGCCGCCGCCGCTGTCGGAGCCGTCTTCGGAGGGGCGCGTCCAGGCTTTGCGCTCGAAACGCCCTGCCGGACGGCCGTCCAACGTGCCTTCGTCCTCGATCGCCTCGAAGGATGCGCAAATTTTATCGCGCAACGCCTCGAACCAGACTTTGGCGCGCGCTTGGCGCTCGCTCATGGAAATCCCTTCGTCTGTCTGAGCGCCTCGGCCAGGACGATGGCACCCGCCTGCGCCACATTGAGTGAACGCGCCTTCAGCGGAATGCGCAGCCGCGCATCGGCGGCTTGGTGAACGTAGCTCGGAACGCCTTGGCTTTCTTGGCCCAAAACAAGAACGTCAGAGGAACAAAACACGAAATCTACATAAGTCTGCACTGCTTTGGTGGTGAGAAGCACGAGCCGCCCGGCGGCGCGACTTTCCAAAAACGCCTGCCAAGAAGCATGGCGCACGACCTCGGCAAGCTCGAGATAGTCCATGCCGGCACGGCGCAACTTGGCGTCGCTGAACAGGAACCCGCAGGGCTCGATAATATCCACGCCGACCCCAAAACAGGCGCCGAGCCGGATCAAGGCTCCGGTATTCTGAGGGATATCGGGTTGAAACAGGGCGATGCGCATGGTTTCTTGAATTAGCTGCTCCCGACTCACGTCAACTTGGGATTTATGCGTCATTCTGCCGCAAGACCCCCCGATATCGACCCTCTATTTTGCTTCTTGCGAGTTAGACGCGTCATATTTTCGGGGGGTGGCGCGGCAATCCGATTTGTACTTTGTTCCCTGCAATTCAAAAGGTGATTCACGTGGCGACTGCGACTGAACCGACGCGACGGGACTTCCTCTATATCGCGACCGGAGCCGCCGGGGCCATCGGCGCAGCCTTCGCAGCGTGGCCGTTCATCGACCAGATGAACCCATCGAGCGCCGTGCTGGCGATGGCGTCGGTGGAAATCGATATTTCCGCCATCCAAGAAGGCCAGCAGGTCGTTTTCAAATGGCGCGGCCACCCGTTGTTCGTGCGCCGGCGCACGCCCAAGGAAATCGCCGAGGCGCGTGCAGTGTCTCCTTCCGATTTGGTCGACGGGCTGGCGCGCAACGCCAATCTTCCCGACAGCGCGCCGGCGACCGACGCCAACCGCGGAATCAAGCCCGAATGGCTGGTGCTGGTCGGCGTCTGCACCCATCTGGGCTGCACGCCGACCGTGTCGACGCCGCAGAGCCCGCAAGGCAGTTACGGCGGCTGGCTCTGCCATTGCCACGGCTCGGAATACGACACGGCTGGGCGCATTCGCAAAGGACCGGCGCCGCAAAATCTGGCGGTTCCGCCCTATAGTTTTGCTTCGGCCACCAAGATCAAAGTCGGCTAACGGAGAGCGAAGATGGCAGGCCAATCCACCTACGTCCCCGCCACCGGCTTAAGCCGCTGGCTCGATCAGCGTCTGCCGATATTGCGGCTGATGCACGACACCATGACCACGTTCCCGACGCCGCGAAATCTGAACGTCTGGTACACGTTCGGCGGCATCCTCACCTTCTGCCTGGGCGTGCAGATCGTTAGCGGCATCGTGTTGGCGATGCATTACGTGCCCAACGCGGGACTGGCCTTTTCGTCCGTCGAAGGCGGGATCATGCGCGAGGTCAATTACGGCTGGCTGATCCGCTACATCCATTCCAACGGCGCCTCGATGTTCTTCCTCGCGGTCTACATCCACATGTTCCGCGGGCTGTATTACGGCTCCTACAAGGCGCCGCGCGAAATCATCTGGATTCTGGGCGTGTTGCTCTATCTCCTGATGATGGCGACGGCCTTCTTCGGTTACGTGCTGCCCTGGGGACAGATGTCGTTCTGGGGCGCCACGGTCATCACCAGCCTGTTCAGCGCGTTCGACCAGCTGATTCCGCATTTGGGCACCACGATCACGACTTGGCTGTGGGGCGATTTTGCGGTCGGCGACGCCACGCTGAATCGGTTCTTCTCGTTGCACTATCTGCTGCCTTTCGCCATCGCCGCCGTGGTCGGGCTGCACATCTGGGCGCTGCATGTGCCCGGCAACAACAATCCGCTCGGAATAGACGTGAAGGGGCCGCAAGACACCGTACCCTTCCATCCCTATTACACGGCGAAGGACGCGTTTTATCTGTCGCTGTTCGTGATTCTGTTTGCAGGCTTCGTCTTTTTCGCGCCGAACTTCTTCGGCAATCCGGACAACTACACGCAGGCCAACCCGCTGGTGACGCCGACCGAAATCGTGCCGGAATGGTACCTCTTGCCGTTCTACGCGATGCTGCGCGCGATTCCGCAGAAACTGATCGGCGTGCTGGTGCTGTTCGGCGCGCTTCTGACGCTGTTGTTCATTCCTTGGCTGGACACCTCCAAGGTGCGCTCCTGCCGCTTCAGGCCGTTGATGAAGCAATGCTTCTGGGTTCTGGCGCTGGATTGCGTGCTGCTTGGTTATGTCGGTTCGCAGACCACCGATGCGGCGCTCAATCTCGGCAGCATGCAGTTGCCGCTGGTGTGGCTGGCGCGCCTGGGAACGGCTTATTACTTCGCCTTCTTCTGGGTTATCATGCCGGTGGTCGGCTGGATCGAGAAACCGAAAGCCTTGCCCGAGAGCATCGCCAAGCCAGTCCTCGCCACAACGGGAGAACGGACATGAAGCTCGCTCTTCCGATTTACGCTCTGGCGCTCGGCCTTTCGCTCGGCACGGCAGCCGCGGCTGCGGACAATGGTGCAGCACTCCCGCCCAAGGATGTTTCGTGGCCGTCCAACGGCCCGTTCGGGACCTATGACCGCGGCACGCTGCAGCGCGGCTTCCAGGTTTACAAGGAAGTCTGCTCGGCCTGTCACAACATGAATCTCGTGGCGTTTCACGATCTGGCGGCGCCTGGCGGCCCCGGCTTCACCGAGGCCCAGGCCAAAGCGATCGCGGCGGGCTACAAGATGCCGGCCGAGCCCAACGACAAGGGCGATATCTTCGACGAAAAAGGCAACCGGCTGACGCGCCCCGGCATTCTCGCCGATCACTTTCCGCCGGCGTTCCCCAACGAAGAAGCCGCGCGGATGGCCAACGGCGGCGCCTTGCCGCCCGACCTCTCGCTGATCATCAAGGCGCGTCAGGGCGGGCCGAACTATGTCTATTCGCTCCTGACCGGCTTTGGGCAGAAGCCGCCGCACGGCTTCGCGGTGCAGGAAGGCAAGTACTACAACCCGTATTTCGCGGGGCGGAACATCTCCATGCCGCCGCCGCTGATGCGCGGCTCGGTCAGCTTCGCCGACGGCACACCGTCGACGGTCGCCAATGAGGCTACGGCCGTCGTCACTTATCTGGCGTGGGCATCCGAGCCCAACCTGGAAGAACGCCATCGGGTCGGGTTCGAGGTGATGGCATTCCTGATTCTGCTGGCAGGGCTGTTGTTCCTCTCCTACCGTCAGATCTGGAAAGACGAGCACTGAGCCTATTGCAGGCGGTAGATCGCGCTACCATGCGCCGGCAGGGAGACGCTGATCTGCGTTGAGGCTGGTCGCTTCGCGCCGCTCCACAGTTCGCGCGCCGCATGCCTGCCGCGCAGACCGAGCTGTTTCCATGTCGCTCTGAGCGTCGCCGGTTTGTCGTCGAGATTGAAGAAGGCGACGTACTGCACCGGCTTGCTGCGCGGCCCCGCGAGTGCATGCCACACCCGCGCCTGTGCGAAGCTCGGCGGCACGTCGCTTACGGGGTGGCTTTCCCATGCCGTCTGGTTCACCGCGATCACGGCCTTGTTGGTGAGCAGACTGCGCGTGAATTCGTCGAGCTTGGTTAGATTGGCGCCCAGGATCAGCGGCGAGCGGGCAACGGCCCAGAGGGTAAACTGGGTCTTCTCTTCGTCTTTGGTCAGGCGCGACGGCCGCGGCTCTCCCATACCCGGATGTGGTGTCAGAGAACCGAACGGCAGCATGTCGGCGTCGGGCCAGTGGCCCGCTCCGGCCCAGCCGTTCCATTTTGCCAGGTTGTCAAAGGCCGTTTCGACGCCACTAGGATAGCCGTCGGGCGTGTGGTCTTTGAAGCTCCATGCGTCCCAGATGTCGTTGGAAATGCGCCACATGTTCGACAGCTTCGCCACCTCCGGCGCCCGGCTGATGTCGGTCGGTCCCGGCGACAGGCTGAGCACCATTGGCCGTCCGCTGTTCTTGATGGCTTCCGACACCTGGCGGATTTCGGTCGGCTTGTAGGGATGATCCGCGATGCAGTCGATCTTGATGTAGTCCACACCCCAGCTGGCGTACTGCTTCACCATCGAACTGTAATAGGCTTGCCCAGCAGCGTTATCGCGAACGCCGTAATTGCCGTCGTCCCAAGAGCAAAGGTCGCTCTTGTCGGCGGCGTCGCTGGCGCGGAAATCCGATCCGGCGATCGGCAGGTTGGCCTCCACCGCATCCTTGGGGATGCCGCGTACCACATGCACGCCGAACTTGAGACCTTGCGCGTGCACCAGATCGCCCAGCGGCTTGAGGCCGGTACCGCCCGCCGCCGAGGGGAAGCGGCCGAGCGACGGCATCAGCAGTCCGTTGGCGTCGAGCTGGTATTTGCGGTCGGCGAGTTTCGCGCCGAACGGGTTGTCCATGTACCAGCCTTCGTCGATCACCGCATAGCTCCAGCCGAAAGGCTTCAGTGTCGCCAGCACCGCGACATTGGCGCGGAAATCGGCCTCGGTGATGGTGAGGCCGTAGGCGTCCCAGCTGTTCCAGCCCATCGGCGGCGTGGCGGCGACATCTTGGGCGGCGGCGGACGTGGCAAGTCCTGCCGCAAGCGCCAGAGCGAATCGGAGTGTGGTTTTCATGTCCGACATAATAGCATGCGTCACCGGTTGCCGCTCCGGTGCAGCATGCTAGAAGAGCCCCTTGGGAGAAAAGACCATGGCCAAGCGCGTGTTGGCAATCATCGGCGGCAGTGGCGTCTACGATATCGCGGGCCTGGAAAATCCCGTCTGGGAACGGGTGAAAAGCCCCTGGGGAGAGCCGTCCGACGCACTGCTGTTCGGCACTTATAGCGGTGTCGACATGATCTTCCTGCCGCGCCACGGCCGCGGCCACATTCAGACGCCGAGCTCGATCAACTATCGCGCCAATATCGACGCCTTGAAGCGGGCCGGTGCGACCGATGTGATTTCGGTGTCGGCCTGCGGTTCGCTCAAGGAAGAGCTGCCGCCCGGCACCTTCGTGATCGTGGACCAGTTCATCGACCGCACCTTCGCGCGCGAAAAAAGTTTCTTCGGTCCTGGGTTCGTGGCGCATGTCTCGATGGCCCATCCGGTCTGTCCCAGGCTCGCCGACGCGCTGAGCGAAGCGGCACGCGAGGAAGGCATCCATCACGCCAAGGGCGGCACCTATATCTGCATGGAAGGGCCGCAATTCTCCACGCTGGCGGAATCGAATCTCTATCGCTCCTGGGGCTGTTCGGTGATCGGCATGACGGCGATGCCCGAAGCCAAGCTGGCGCGCGAAGCCGAGCTGCCTTACGCGACCGTGGCCATGGTCACCGATTACGATTGCTGGCATCCCGATCACGACCATGTCACGGTGGATGCGGTGATCAAGGTGCTGCACGCAAATTCCACCAATGCGCGCAAGCTCGTTTGCAGTATGGCGACCAAACTGGGACCGGAGCGCACGCCGTCGCCGCTCGGTATCGAACATGTGCTCGACACGGCGCTTATCACCGCCCCAGACAAACGCGATCCGCTGCTTGCCGCCAAGCTCGACGCCGTGGCAGGCAGGGTATTGTCCATGGCCGGGACTGACCCGGCCAACCCGTAAGAGGAAAGTTTGCATGCCGTGGCGCAACTGGATGGCCGGGTCGCGCTTCGCTCCGCTCGCTGCCCGGCCATGACGAGGACATAAAGAATGGACTTCGCATCGACCATCCGCACGATTCCGGACCATCCCAAGAAGGGGATCCTGTTCCGCGACATCACCACGCTGCTCGGCAATCCGCACGCCTTCCGCGCCGCGGTGGACGCTTTGGTGCAGCCCTATGCCGGGGTGCGCATCGACAAGGTGGCGGGGATCGAGGCGCGCGGCTTCATCATGGGCGGCGCGGTGGCGCATCAACTTTCCACCGGCTTCGTGCCGATCCGCAAGAAAGGCAAACTGCCGTTCAAGGTGTTTGGCGAAGATTACGACCTCGAATACGGCAAGGACCGCGTGGAAATTCATACCGATGCCGTGAAGAAGGGCGATTATGTCGTGCTGGTGGACGATCTCATCGCCACCGGCGGCACGGCGTTTGCCAGCATCAAGCTTTTGGAGCGCGCCGGCGCCAAGGTGATCGGCTGCTGCTTCGTCATCGACCTTCCCGAGCTCGGCGGCGCCGACAAAATCCGCGCCCTGGGCAAGGAAGTGACCACGCTGGTAAGTTTCGAAGGGCATTGAGGGTTCTTGACCCTCCCCTTGAGGGAGGGTCGAATTGCGAAGCAATTCGGGGAGGGGTTGGTCGTTTCAGCAGGTACCCCTCCCCGAAATCTTCCTTTCGCTTCGCTCAAGTCAGATTTCGACCCTCCCTCAAGGGGAGGGTAGGATGGTGTGAATGAAACTCTACATGTCTCCTGCTTCGCCGTTTGCCCGCAAGGCACGCATCATTATTCGCGAGCTCGACCTGATGCGGCTGGTGGAGGAAATTCCGACCAATCCGGCGACCAGCGAGGAGCTGCGCAAAGTCAATCCGCTGGGGAAAATTCCGGCGCTGGTGCTCGACGATGGCTCCGCGCTCGTCGATTCGCGGGTGATCTGCGAATATCTCAACGATCTGGGTGGCGGCAAGTTCTTTCCCACGCCCGGCTTGTGGAGCCAGTCGTCGGGCGGGCGCTGGCGCGCGTTGGCGTTGCAGGCGCTGGGCGACGGCATCGCCGATGCGGCCGTGGCATCAATCTATGAACGCCGCCGGCCAGAGGAGCAACAGAACAAGGAGGCTATCGCCCGCTACATGAAGGCGGTCAATACCGCGCTCGATGCGCTGGAGCGCGCGCGCTTCGCCGAAACCCCCGCCATCGGAGAGATCGCGGTCGGCTGCGCCATCGGCTATCTCGATTTCCGCGACGTCGCTCCTGGCTGGCGCGACACGCGCCCGAATCTCGCCGCCTGGTACGAGAAGTTTGCCAAATATCCCTCCATGGTCGCGACTTCGCCGGCGAACCTGACGTGAAAATTCACGGCAAACCTTACCGCACGATTTGGACACGGCCCGACGAGACCGTGGAGGTGATCGATCAGACCAAGCTGCCGCACGAATTCGCCACGGCGGTTCTGCGCAGCGCGGAGGATTGCGCGCAGGCGATCAAGACGATGGTGGTACGCGGCGCGCCACTCATCGGCGCCACCGCGGCTTATGGCATCGCCTTCGCCATGCGCAAGGAACCGTCGAGCAAGGCTCTGGTCGCGGCGCACGACATGCTGCTGGCAACGCGGCCGACCGCGGTCAATCTGCGCTGGGCGCTCAGGCGCATGCACGATGTTCTGCACAATCATTCGCACGGCGACCGCTTCGTGCTCGCCTGGAACGAAGCGGCGGCGATCTGCAACGAAGATGTGGCGGTCTGCCATTCCATCGGCGAACACGGGCTGAAGATTCTCCGCGAAGCGGCCGCAAAGAAGAACGGCGCGCCGCTCAATATCCTCACCCACTGCAACGCGGGCTGGCTCGCCTGTGTCGATTGGGGCACGGCGCTGGCGCCGATCTATCTGGCACACGACGCGGGCATTTCCGTGCATGTCTGGGTGGACGAAACGCGCCCGCGCAATCAGGGCGCCTCGCTGACGGCCTATGAACTTGGCGCGCATGGTGTGCCGCACACGATCATCGCCGACAATGCCGGCGGACATTACATGCAGGCGGGCCGCGTCGATCTTTGTATCGTCGGCACCGACCGGGTGACGAAGAATGGCGATGTCGCCAACAAGATCGGCACCTACCTGAAAGCGCTGGCCGCCAAGGACAACGGCGTGCCGTTCTATGTCGCGCTGCCGTCTCCCACCATTGACTGGACGCTGGCGAGCGGCGCGGAGATTCCCATCGAAGAACGCTCCGCCGACGAAGTGCTGAAGATGACCGGGCGCTTGCCCGACGGTTCCGTGGCGACGGTGGACATCGCAGCGCCCGGCTCGCCCGCCGCCAATCCCGGCTTCGACATCACGCCCGCCCGACTGGTCACGTCTTTCATCACCGAACGCGGGGTGTGCGCGGCGAGCGAAGAGGGGTTGCGCAATTTGTTCCCCCAATAAACTCGTTTGTCATCCCCGGCGAGCGTCGCGCAGCGACGCGAGGGAAGGGGACCCAGGTGTCAAAAACGAGCGCGATACCGATACCTGAATTCCCTTTCCCTCGCGATCCTGACGGATCGCTCGGCCGGGAATGACAATGGAGTGCTATTTTTCGTTCGCCCGGAACAATTCCAGTGTCCGCTGCCGTGCCAGCTTGGCGGCCGCTTCGTTGTGATGGGTGGGGCGGCTGGAGTTGAAGCCGTGCCCCGCCTCGTAGATGTAAACCGGCACCTCAGGATGCGCCGCGATCAACTTCTCCACGCCGTCCATCGGAATGCTCGTGTCCTGGGTGCCGAAATGGCAGATCGTCGGGCATTTGGGCGTCTCGTTCGCCAACTCCGGCACCAGCTTGCCGTAATAGCTGGAGGCCGCGGCAATCCCTTTGCAGCGGCAGGCCGCCGCCCATGTCACAGATCCGCCGAAGCAATAGCCGGTGACGAACACCGGACCCTTCAGCGCGTCGATGCAGCTCTGCGCGTCGGCGACGCGCTGTTCGAGCGGACTGCCATAGGCCAGCGCCGCGCCTTTCTGCATGTCTTCCGGTGTGTAGCCGGAGACGAAGCCCGGCGCTTCGCGGTCGAACAGAGCGGGCGCCAGCACTTCGTAGCCGTCCGCGGCATAGCCCTCGCAGCACGCCTTGATGTGCTCGGTGATGCCGAAGATTTCCTGGATCAGCACCAGACCGCCGCGCTGCGCGCCTTGCGGTTTCACGTGATAGACGCCGATCGTTTTGCCGTCGGACATTTTCATCGAAATCACCTTGCCGGTCATGTTGCGGTTCCTTTTTTTGATCGTGCTTATGTACGACATGCCGTATTTGGCGCGGACTTCTCCCCGGCGGAGAAATCTTCGAAGTGGAGCAATGGCATCGCGCTCCCCTACCGGCAAACGGGTTGGCCCGCAATCCTTTCCGGGAGAATGCAGTCCCCCAACGTATCGTAGGGTTACCTTGCGCTGGTGCGCGGCTAGGTATTGAACCTAAAGTGCATCACGTCGCCGTCCTGGACGACGTATTCCTTGCCTTCCAGGCGAAACTTCCCCGCTTCGCGCGCCCCGGCCTCGCCGTTGTACGCAACATAGTCATCATACGCGAAGGTCTCGGCGCGGATGAAGCCGTGTTCGAAATCGGTATGGATAACGCCGGCCGCCTGCGGTGCACGTGCGCCTTTCACCACCGTCCAGGCCTTCGATTCCTTCGGTCCCGCAGTAAAAAATGTGATGAGTCCGAGCAGGTTGTAGCCCGTGCGGATCAGCTTGTTCAGGCCGGGTTCTTCGAGGCCGAGGCTGGCGAGAAATTCCGCGCGTTCGGCGGGCGCCAATTGGGCGACTTCTTCCTCGATGCGTGCCGAGATCACGACGACGCCCGCGCCTTCACGCTTGGCCTTTTCCTCGACCCGCATGGAGAATTTGTTGCCGGTCGCCGCCGCGGCCTCGTCGACGTTGCAGACATAGAGCACCGGCTTTTGCGTCAGCAGGCCGAGCAGACGGAAAGGCTCCTGTTGTTCGTGCGACAGCTCGGCCTGGCGCGCCGGCTTGCCTTCGCGCAACAGATCCAGCGCCTTCGTCATCAGCGCCAGCTGTTCCTTGGCTTCTTTCTCGCCGGCATGTGCCTTTTTTTCAATCGGCTTGATGCGTTTTTCCAAACTCTCAAGGTCTGCCAGCATCAGTTCGGTTTCGACCGTATCGGCATCGCTCACCGGATCGATGCGGTTCTCCACATGTACGACATCGCCGTCCTCGAAACAGCGCAGCACATGGGCGATGGCGTCCACTTCGCGGATGTTGGCGAGAAATTGGTTGCCCAGTCCTTCGCCCTTGGAGGCGCCGCGCACCAGGCCCGCAATGTCCACAAAGGTGATGCGCGTCGGGACGGTCTGGGCGGAATGGGCGATGGCCGTCAGCTTGTCGAGCCGCGCATCCGGCACCGCCACGTCGCCGACGTTCGGCTCGATGGTGCAGAAGGGATAATTCGCGGCCTGCGCCGCAGCCGTCTGAGTCAGCGCGTTGAAAAGCGTCGATTTGCCGACGTTGGGCAGGCCCACGATGCCGCATTTGAAACCCATCAGTCTTTGTCTTTCTCGGTATCCGGCTTCGGTTTTTTCTCGGGCGGGTGCAGGCTCAGCGCCGCTTTGTTCATGAAGCCGATCAGGTCGTTTTCCGCAAGGAGTGGCGCGGCTTCGGCAATCGCCGTCAGCACCGGCACCAGCCATTCCTCGTCGGCCTTGGAAAAGTTCTGCAGCACATGACCGTGCACGCGATCCTTGCCGCCGGGATGACCGACGCCGATGCGCACGCGGCGGTAATCGGGACCGAGCGCGGCGGTGATCGAGCGCAACCCGTTGTGCCCCGCGTCGCCGCCGCCGGTCTTGGCCTTCAGCTTGGAGGCCGCAAGATCGATCTCGTCGTGCATCACGACGACGGCGGACGGCAACAGCTTCAGGAAGCGCGCCGCCGCCCCCACCGAATGTCCGCTGTCGTTCATGTAAGTCATGGGCTTGAGCAGATAGGTTTTGCGGCGCGCCAGTTTGCCTTCCGAGATCATGCCCTGATACTTCGCGCGCCAAGGCCCGAAATCGTAGCTCTCGTGGATCGTGTCCACCGCCATGAAGCCCGCATTGTGGCGGTTGCGCGCATATTGCGCGCCGGGATTGCCCAGGCCGGCGATGAGGAGCGGCGAGTCCGACATTCTGTAAGCTTACGCGCGCAAAGCGGCGCCGGGTTACTTTTTCGCCGGAGCCTTGGCGCCGGCGGCAGGTGCGGCGGCAGCGCCTGCGGCGGGGGCAGCGCCTGCGGCGGGTGCGGCACCGGCGGCGGGAGCCGCGCCGGGCACGGCACCTGCGACGGGTGCGGCCTCTTCTTCGACCACCGGGGCGGCGGCAGCAGCAGCAGCGGCAGCTGCGGCGGCTTTCTGCTCTTCGATCACGTGCGTCGGCGCAACGATCGAGGCCACGGTGAAGTTCCGCTGCTGCGTCGGCTTGACACCCTCTGGCAGCTTGAAATCGGAGATGTGCAAGGTGTCGTGGACGTCCAGGCCCGTTAGATCGCCTTCGATGTAGTCGGGAATGTTGTCGACCGGACAGATCAGTTCGACCTCGTGTTGCACCAGATTGAGCACGCCGCCGCGCTTCAGGCCGGGGGAGCCTTCCTGGCCGCGGAACCGCACGGGGATGGCGAGCCGGACGCTGGCGCCTTCGGTCAGCCGCATGAAATCCACATGCACCGGCCGGTCGGTGACCGGGTCAAGCTGCAAGGCGCGCGGAATCACGCGCGTCTTCTTGCCGCTCACCTCGAGCATGAACAGCGTGGTCAGGAACGAGCCCGTTTCCACGTGGCGTTCCAGCACCTTGGCGTCCACCGCCACATTTTCCGGCTTGCCTTCACCGCCATAAACGACGCCTGGGACCTTGCCGCTGAGGCGGATCTGATAGGCCGGGCCCTTGCCCGTGCCTTGCCGCGGCTCGACGCTGAGTTCCTGGATTTGGCGCATGGTAGCAAGTCCTTGAATTTCCATCCATTTTGACGGAATGGTGGGCCCCTGAAGGTGCCGGAAAGCGCAGGCTTGTAGCGGATGGGAGCGCTCGGCGCAACCGGGCCGGGGATTCCGCCGCCGCTCGCGAACCTCAGTGCGCGCTGTCCTCCAGCAAGTCCTCGACATAGACCATCCGGGTGAGCACCCATAGGACCACGGCGAGCGGGGTGGCCAGCACCGCGCCCCAGATGCCGAACAGCGGCGCGAAGACGAGGATCGCCAGGAGGTTCACGATGGGCGGCAGCGAAACCGTCCAGCGCTGCAGCAGAGGCTGGCTGATATTGCCTTCGATCGTCAGCACGATCAGGTAAACGATGGCCGCATAGAGGGCGAGCATCGGCCTGACGCTGAGCGCCAGCAGCAATCCCGGAATGGTCGCAACCAAAGGGCCGATATAGGGCACGAACACGGCGACGCCGGAGAGCACCGCCAGCGCCAGAGGCAGCGGCACGCCGATCATCCACATGCCGATGCCCGTCATGACGCTGAGCAGCAGCATATCGAGCGTCATGCCGATCAGCCATTTGCGCAGGGCCTCGCCCATGGCGTCGAGAATCTCACTTGCCCGTGCGCGGCGACGTGCCGGCACCAGCCTGACGACGCCGGCGATGTAGGTCGGAGGATCGGCGGCGAAATAGATGCCCACGAAGATGACCAGGATCACCTCGCCGATGCCGCCCAGAATGCCGCCGGCTAGCGGCAGAGCACTCAGCAGGCGCACGGCCGCGTCACTGGAATTTTCCATTGCGCTCAGCGCCTGGCGCCCGATGGCGCTTCCGCTCAACCAGGCGCGCGTGGTCTCCACGGCGCCCGGAATCATGTCGATCAGCGCGGAAAACTGTTGCGACGCCAAAGTGCCGAAGAAATAGAAGAAGCCGATGACGATGGTCGTCAGCAGCGCCACGGTGAAGAGCAGGGAAACGCGTCCTGGCAGGCGCAGGTAGCGCTTGAGCGGGGCCGAAAGGTTGTGCAGCGCCACCGCGACGACGATGCCGCCGAAGGCTAATATGATCACCAGCGACACGCGCCACAGTATGAGCAGCAGTATGAGGATCAGCGCGGCGATCAGCACGCGGCGCACAAACACGGCTTCCGCCGATGGCGTGTGTCCGTGAGGGACATGTCCGTGCGGGGCGTAAAGATCGTCGGGGATCGGCATGGCGGCACTCGCGAATCTAGCGCGAGGATACACTTTTTTTGGCTCGCGGCGGCTTGGTTTTAACCGGGGGCGGGCAGGCGGATTCCCAGGCCTCGCGAAGCAGCGCGGCCAACTCTTTGCCGGAAATGCGCTTGAGCTGCACGATCAATTCCGCAGTCTTCCCCCACATGAACCGGACGAAGGTTTCGGGATCGGCCTCGAACAGGAACGCCTTCCGTTCGGGGGGCAGGTGCAGATAGAGGCCATCAGGCCGGTTCACCGCGAAGATGCGCTTCTTGGTGCGGAATGCGGGCCTGCCCCAGTGATCGACCTCGATCACGCCCTCGAGGGCGAGCGCGATGCGGCGGACATCGGCGGGCGTAGCCATGGGATTACCGCGCAGTCTAGTCGAACAGGCTCGACACACTCTCTTCGTTGTTGATGCGGCGCATGGCTTCGCCGATCAGCGGCGCGATGGAGATGCGCCGGATGTTGGGGCATTTGAGCACGTCGGTGGTTCCCTGAATCGAATCGGTGACCACCATCGACTTCAATGCCGAGGCTTGAACGCGCGCCACCGCGCCGCCCGACAGCACGCCATGGCTGGCATAGGCGCAAACCTCTTTGGCGCCAGCCTTCATCAAGGCCTCCGCGGCGTTGCAGATCGTGCCGCCGGAATCGACGATGTCATCGACCAGAACACAGGAGCGTCCTTCCACGTCGCCGATGATGTTCATTACCTCGGAATCGCCGGCGCGCTCGCGCCGCTTGTCCACGATGGCGAGATCGCCACCCAGCCGTTTCGCCAACGCCCGCGCCCGCACCACGCCGCCGACATCCGGCGAAACCACCATCAAATGGTCGCCGACACCCAGATAATCCTTGATGTCCTTGGCGATCGCCGGCATGGCGTAGAGATTGTCGGTCGGGATGTCGAAGAATCCCTGGATCTGGCCGGCATGCAGATCGACGGTGAGCACGCGGTGGGCGCCCGCCTGGGTGATGAGGTTGGCCACCAGCTTGGCCGAGATCGGCGTTCGCGGGCCGACTTTGCGGTCCTGCCGCGCGTAGCCGAAATACGGAATCACCGCCGTGATGCGCCGCGCACTGGCCCTTCTCAGCGCGTCGATGATGATCAGGAGTTCCATCAGATTGTCGTTGGCGGGAAAGCTCGTCGACTGGACGACGAAAATGTCCTCGCCGCGGACGTTCTCGTTGATTTCGACGAAGATTTCCATGTCGGCGAAGCGCCGCACGACGGCCTTGGTCAGGGGCAGCTTCAAATATTGGGCGATTGCTTCAGCCAGCGGACGGTTGGAATTGCCGGCGAGCAGCTTCATGCCCCGGGTTGTCTTTGTCTCTCCCATGGCCCGCGCTCACCCTGCTGCATATGACGAATTGATGACCGGCTTTTAGCAAGGGCATGAGGGTGGGTAAACCGCTTTATCAGCGCAACCTGCGAAAAGCCTTGCGGATAAGTTGGACGTTGTTTTCACACGCGAATTCGTCACGTGCCCACGGTACGATGATGCGGGCAATGCCCTATCGGATTATCGTCCGGGCGGCAGCAGCGCAATCGCCGAGACTTCGCGCCCGTAATCCTTCGCGCCCTGGTGAGTCGCACGGCGGAAGCTGAAAAAATCGGCCGGTCGCGCGTACGTGCAAGCTGAGAGCTTTTCAATGTTAACGATGCCCGCGTCCGCGAGTCGTGCCGCAACATAACCTTCAAGATCGAATCGAAAATGGCCCGCGCGATCGCCCGGCACAAAGAAGTGCACGTTGGCGGAATCGGCGTCGGTGAATCCCGTGCGAAATGCGCCGTCCACTTCGTAGCTGGCCTGCGAGATGCATGGTCCGATCGCCGCGGCGAGGCGTGCGCGTACCGCGCCGAGTTTCTCCATCGCCGCGACGGTCGCGGCGACGACGCCGGTAAGTGCGCCTTTCCATCCGGCATGCGCCGCGCCGATCACACCGGCTTCGGCATCTGCCAGCAACACCGGTGCGCAGTCGGCGGTGAGCATGCCCAGCGCGAGTCCAGTCAGGTTGGTGACCATGGCGTCGGCTTGCGGGCTTTCGCCAACCTCCCACGGTGTCGTGACGGTGACGGCGTTGGGGCTGTGAATTTGATACAGGGTAAGCAGCCGCGTGTTCGCGCCCAACGTTTCCATCGCGCGGCGACGGTTCTCCAAGACCTTGGCGCGGTCGTCGCCCGAACCCGGTCCGCAATTGAGCGAGGCGTAAATCCCTTCCGACACACCGCCCTGGCGGCCGAAAAAACCGTGGACGACGCGCGGAAGGCAAAGAGTCTTGGCCTTGAGAACCAGCATCGTTCAGAATCCCGGCGGCGACGGCGCGCTGTTCGGGACGATCGCCAGCGCCTTGAACAGCGCTCCCATGTCTTTCGGGCTGACCAGCCTGTCGATGGCGGCGGCAATGGCGCGCGCCTTTGTCGGATTGGCGATCATCAACCGTTCCGCGCGAGGGCCGATTCCGAGATCCGCCAGCATGTTGCACTGGGAGATCGGCCCGTAGGCCGCCGCGCCGCCGCGCCGCGCCGCGGCGGCCAGCGCCAGGAAATCCACATGCGCCGACAAGTCACTTTCGCCGGGATCGGCAAGCACATCCGCGAAGGTGTGGCCGGAAACCGCCTGCAACGTCTCGCCGAACCCCGGTGTATCGTAGCCATAATCCACAATCAAAGCCGCACCACCTTTGGCGGCGATGATGCCGGCAATCTCTTCGGCAAGCGCCAGCGCGGAGGGCGCGATTTCAAAGACGCCGCCCGGCGGCGCGGCTTCGCGGCCTTCGGGAACCAGAGACGGCGAGGTCGGCACCGGGGCCAGCGCGAAAGCGAGCGTGCCGTCGTTCGCCGTCACCACCCGTTCGTGCCAGCCGTGGTCGGTCTTCACGAATTGTCGCACCGGCAGGCAATCGAAGAACTCGTTGGCGAGCAGGAACAGCGGCCGGTCGCCGAGCGATTCGTCGAAACGCGTGCACCAGGAAATATCGGCGGTGGAGGTCTTCAGTTTTTCCCTTTGTGCGACCTGCAACACCGGACTCGATTCCACCAACGCGATCTCCGCGTCGTCCAGGAAATCCGGCGCGGCGGCCTGAATGGCGCGCAAAGCGTCGGCCATCAGCGTACCGCGCCCTGGTCCCAGTTCGACCAGGCGCGGATGCGACGGGCGCCCCTGATCGTGCCATGCCTGGACCGCCCACAGCCCGCAGAGCTCGCCGAAGGCCTGGCTGATTTCCGGCGCGGTGATGAAATGGCCGTCGTGGCCGATCGGATCGTGCGCCGCGTAGGCGCCGTGCTCGGGATCGTGCAGGCACAGCGTCATGTACTGGGCGATCGAAAGAGGCCCCTCCGCCGCGATGAGTTCTGCGATGCGTTCTGCCAGCGGATTCACGTCTTGGCCCGTGGCGATTTGAGCGCGTACCAGAAGAAAAACGCGGCCGCAGCCCACATCGGCAGGCTGAGTGCCATACCCATAGTGAACCAGTCCGCGATCTTCGATTCGGAATCGCGGAAGAACTCCACGAAGAAGCGCGCCGCGCCGTAGCCGGTGAAGAAGATCGCCGTCAACAAGCCGGGCCGTTCGTGCAGGCGGAACTTGCGCAGACAGATCTGCATAATGGCGAACAGCAGTAACCCTTCCAGCGCCGCTTCAAAAAGCTGACTGGGATACCGTGGCTCGGTCCCCGCCGGGCATCTGCCGTACGTCTGGACGATTCTGTCGTTGCAGAACACCATGCCGAGCGGCGAGGTCGTGACTTTCCCCCACAACTCGCCATTGATGAAATTCGCGATGCGCCCAAAGAACAATCCGATGGACGCGACGGTGGCGATCAGATCGCCGACCCGCAGGACATCGAGCTTGCGCTTGCGGCAGAACAGGAAGATTGCCACCGCCACGCCGATCAGCCCGCCATGGAACGACATTCCGTAAAGCCGCGGCACCCAGCCGTCCCAGTCGGCGATCAGGTGCAGCGGATTGTACAGGAAGGCCATCGGCAGACCTTGGCAGGCCGGCCCTGTCCACAGGCTGCAGAAGATGGTGCTGTAGAACAAGTCGTAGCCCAGCCGCCCGCCGATGATGACGCCGAGCACGACCCAGACGAACAGGTCGCCGATATCGTCGGCAGTTGCGGGCGCCTTGCCGTTGAAAGGCGCGTTTTTCCACAGGCTCGCCCGACGCAGTGTTTTCAGAATGAGCCACCAGCCGAGCACAAGCCCGCTGATGTAGGAAATTGCATACCAGCGCACGGCAAACGGACCCAGATGAATCAGGACCGGATCGATCTGGGGATAAGGTAGGACTGCTTCGATCATCGGAGGTAAAACGCTCTGCTTCGGCCGGCTGTGTCAAGAAAAATGGCGAACGGAGGAACAGTGGGTAGTAAAAGGGCCGGTACTCGCCATCCGCTATCCGCCTGTCCTATAAGGACCGACAACTAGGACGATCACCATGCAGACTGAGAATCCGTTCCTCGACGGGCTGGCGAAAGCGTTCACCAACGCCGCAGGGGCAGCGCAGAGTGTGCGCGCCGAAATCGACACGTTTGTGAAGCAGCGCCTGGAGAAGCTGGTGGCCGACATGGACTTTGTCCCCCGCGAGGAATTCGAGGCGGTGAAGGCGATGGCTGCCAAAGCGCGCAGCGAGAACGAACGACTTGAAGCGCGCATCGCGGCGCTGGAAGCGCTCGCCGGGCGGCCACAGATTCGCGAGGGATGAAATCTGTGGGTTGCTCCATGTGTCCAACGGGCATATGGGCGAGACTCTTGTCACCCCACAAAATCTTGTGTCAGGTTGGCT
>Ga0265314_10001506_pt1 | contig 25784 bp, 28 predicted proteins | sample 4126metaG_FD_203106 | JGI IMG/M metagenome (GOLD analysis project Ga0265314, IMG submission 203106) | Rhizosphere microbial communities from Carex aquatilis grown in University of Washington, Seatle, WA, United States - 4-1-26 metaG | ecosystem: Host-associated > Plants > Roots > Rhizosphere >... | reverse complement strand
TCCCTGGGTAAAGGATCGGCAGCAACAATTAGACGCCCGATTGGAGAAGGCATGGGCTCAGGACCCTATCGTGCTCGGTCGAACGAAAGGTACGCCAGAGGTACACGAGGAACAACCCCGTTTGGATGCCATTGATTTACCAGTGGTTGAAATGGTGAGCCGGGCGGGACTCGAACCCGCGACCACCGCATTAAAAGTGCGATGCTCTACCAACTGAGCTACCGGCCCTTGGGAAATTCGGCGAGAGCTTTTATTGTAACGCGCGCTCCATGGCCGCCGCGAGTTTTTTCAAACCCGCATCCACGTCGGCGCCCAGATGAATCCGCAGCGCGCGCCGCCCCCGTTCGCGCAGCACCTCCAGATCGCCCCGCGCCTGCGCCGCTTTGACGATTCCAAAGGTGTATTTTGCCCCCGGAATCGCCAGGTCGTGCGCGTCGTCGGCGGTGATCTGCAGGAACACCCCGCTATTCGGTCCACCCTTGTAAGCTTGCCCCGTCGAGTGCAAAAAGCGCGGACCGAATCCCAGGCACGTCGCCACACGCTTAGCATCGCGCACCCGCTGCCGCATCGCCGTCAATGCCGCCTCATGCGCCGGATTCATTTCGATATAAGCCAGCAGCGCGAAATAATCATTCGCCTTAATCGGATTCAAATGCGCGCGCAGGCTATCGGCCAGCGTCGAGCCCACCACGCGCCCGAAAACTTTAATGCCGTCTTCTTCAATCCCCGGCGCTTCCGCCGGTAGAGAGCCTGTAGCCTCAAACTCGCTCGTGAGTTTCTTCGTCGCGATCTTGCTGGCTTCGACGTCCGGCTGGTTGAACGGATTGATCCCCAAAATCGCGCCCGCCACCGCCGTGGCAAATTCCCAGCGGAAGAACTCGCGGCCCAAATCGTAGGCGTCCACCATCGCGATGCGAATCACCGGGTGCCCCGCGGCCTCCAAAGCGTCGACGGCCCGGTCCTGCGCCGCATCGGCCGCGGATGTCAAACGCAGATACACAAAAATCCGGTCAGCACCATAAACCGCGGGCGTCCCCAGCAACTCGCGATCGACAGGAATAATCGCCTTCCCATCCTTGCCCGTCGATTCCGCCACCAACTGTTCCAGCCACGCCCCTAAATCATGAATCGCCGGCGACGCCGCCAGTGTCAGTTTGTCGTGGCCCGCTCGTGCCAGCGTTCCCAGTAGCACGCCCAGCGTCAATCCCGGATTGTCCTTCGGCGCCGCGCAGGCTTTCGCCATGGCGTCGCCCGCCGCCAGCAGCTTGCCCACGTCGATCCCCATCGCCGCCCCCGGAATCATGCCGAAATCCGAAAGCGCCGAGTACCTGCCGCCTATTGACGGCAACCCGTAAAAGATGTGCCGGAAGCCATCTTCCTCCGCCACCTTTTGCATATGCGATCCCGGATCCGTGATCGCCACAAACTGCTTCCCGTTGCGCCCCGCGCGTTCGTAAAAATATTGCTTGAAAATATTCGGCTCGAGCGTCGACCCCGACTTGCTCGAAACGATGAACAGCGTGCGCGCCACGTCGATCTTCTTTTCGGTAGCCGTCACCTGCGCCGGATCCGTCGAGTCCAGCACATGCAGATCCGGAAACCCCGCGTTATCGCCGAACGACAATCGCAGCACTTCCGGACACAAGCTCGATCCGCCCATGCCCAGCAGCAGCACGTTTTTAAACCCCGCCGCCTTCACTTCCACCGAAAATTCTTCGAAGCGCTGCTTCTGCGCGAGCTGCTCGCCGGTGATCCGCAGCCATCCCATCCACTGCGCTTCGTCGGTGCTGGTCCACACCTTGGCATCGCCCGCCCAAATGCGCGCCACGCGATCGCCGCTTTCCCACGCGCGCAGATTCTCCGCCACCGCCTTAGCCAAATCTGGCGGAAGAGTGTAAGTCAGTGAAGTCATGATTACTGAACCGCCGCCAGCAGCTTCGTGAATGCGTCTTCGAACTGTTTAACTCCGGCAGTCACCAAATCCGCTGTCACCGACGCCATCGAGATCCCCGTCGCAGCCAAATCCGTCATCACCTTGCGCGCACCCTCCACGTCCTCAGTCAACGACGCGCGCGGCCGCCCGTGATCCTTGAACGCATCGTAAGTCGCCGGCGGAATCGTGTTTACAGTATCCTTGCCGATCAACTCTTCGATATACAGTACGTCCCGCAGCTTAGGATTCTTAGTCGACGTGCTAGCCCACAGCACCCGTTGCGTCTGCGCGCCCTTGGCCGCCAGCGCGTCCCATCGTGGACCCGAAAAAATCCGCAGGTAGCGCTCATAGGCGAGCTTGGCATTCGCAATCGCCACCTTGCTGCGCACCGCTTCCAGCAGCTTTTTCTGCGCGTCGTCTGCCTGCGGAAGCCGCGCATCGAGCAGAGCATCCACCGCCGTATCGATCCGGCTCACAAAAAAACTAGCGACCCCAGCCATCCCCGCCAGATCCTTGCCCGCCGCCGCCCGCTGCTCCAGCGCACGCACATAAGCCCACGCCACTTCTTCATACATCTCCTGCGCGAACAATAAAGTCACGTTGACGTTCACGCCCTCGCGCAGCACCGTCTCAATCGCCGGAACGCCCGCCGGCGTCCCCGGAATTTTAATCATCACATTCGGCCGGTCCACGGCCTTCCACAAACGCAAGGCTTCGTCGATCGTGTCCTGCGTCTTGTGCGCCAGATACGGAGCCACTTCCAAACTCACATAGCCGTCCCGCTTTTTGGTGCTCGCATACACCGGACGCAGCACGTCCGCCGCATCTTGAATGTCGCGAATCGCCAGGCGCTCATAGATGCCCTTCGCATCCAGCGATTTGTCGGTCTTCAATTGCGCCAGATAATCAGCGTATTCTTCCCCGCCCTCAATCGCCTTTTCGAAAATCGACGGGTTGGACGTCATCCCGCCCAAGCCATCTTCTTCCACCATGCGGCGAAGTTCCCCGCTGGTCATCAGGCTCCGGCGAATGTAATCCAGCCAAATAGACTGCCCGAAGCGCGTGAGCTGCTTGAGCGGATTTTCAACCGTGCTTGAAATGGTGGACATGAATGCGAATTCCTCTCTCTTTCAGTTTACGAAAATCGGCGGGCAATCACTTCCGCGCGATAGGAGAATATTTTGCCGATCTCCCGCCGCGCCCACAACGCCTCGACCACACGCCCCAGTGGACCAAACGGCAGTTCATATTCAACATCGTCAAAAATCCGCGTACCCGCACCCTCCGCAGCGAACCGGTGAGTGTGCCGCCATACGCGATAGGGCCCTCGCAATTGCACATCCACGAACTGCCGCGGAGACTCCCAGCTTTCAATCAACGTCGCCCATTTGACCGGCACGCCATAAAGCTTGAGTTGATAATCGATGCGCGCCCCCGCCTCCAACCGAATCGGACCCGGCGTCAAAATATGAAAGTGAAGGTGTTTGGGAGTAATCGCTTGCAAATTATTTGCATCCGAAAAGAATGCGAAGACTTCCTCCATCGGCCGTTCCAGCCACTGCTCTGCATGGAAATGGTGCACTTCGCCTCTAACCCAATCGTGTCACACTAAGCAGGGAATGTCGCTATATGACGTGGCCAAAGCCATTGAAGCCTCGCGCATGGGCACCGCTATGCGCGAGTCCATGTACTGGTTCGCGGCACTCAATCTTGTACATTTGCTAGGCTTGCTGATCGCCGCCGGAACCATCGTGTTCTGGGATCTGCGCCTCTTAGGCATCGGACTCCGCCGCGCCCCCGTCTCCCAAGTCGGCAAAAGCCTTCTGCCCTGGACCTGGGGAGGCTTCGCCGTAATGTTTCTCAGCGGTTCCCTGTTATTTACCATCGAAGCCGGCCGCCTCTACACCAGCATCTTCTTCCGCATCAAAGTCGCCGCCCTCCTGCTAGCCGGATTGAACGTTCTCATCTTCCACCTCACCATCTATCGCAAAGTGGAGCAGTGGGACCGCGCCCCCACCACGCCGCTCGAAGCCCGCATCGCCGGAACCCTCTCGATCCTACTGTGGTTCTGCATCATGGCCGCCGGACGCGCCATCGGCTACACACTGGATTACGCCGTATGAACGGCTTCATCGAGTGGTGCCAATACAACGCCCTCAGCCAGTTCATGCGCAGCGCCAAGTGGCCCTACCCGTCCGTCGAAATCCTGCACATCGCCGGCCTGATTCTGGTTTTCGGATCCATGCTGATCCTCAACCTGAGAATCTTCGGCCGCATCCTGCGCCAGGAGCCCGTCTCGGAAATCGCCGCCGGCCTGTCGCCGATTACCGCCGCCGGCATCGCCGCGCAATTCGTAACCGGACCAATCCTCTTCATGACCTCAGCCATGAAGTTCGCCGAAAGCACCCCGTTCAAATTGAAGCTGCTGTTCTTATTAGTCGCCCTGACCTACCACTTCGGCGCGCACCGCCGTTTCGCGCTCGACCCGTCAACGCCCGCCCACACCCTGCGCGTCTCCGCCACGGCGTCTATGCTGTCCTGGATCGGTGTAGTCTTCGCCGGCTTTGCAATCGAGCTGTTAGCGTGCTGATCAAACTTTCCGGTCCAGCCAATCCCGCAACACCCCAAAGACTTCGTGATTATTTTTCTCCAGCAGCATCAAATTCCCGTTCCCCAAAATCCCGTAATCGCGCAGCCGCAGCAAATCTACCGAACATCCCACTTGCTTCAGAAACGCCACATTCGCCATAGGTGATCCGCCGGCGCCAAATTCGCTGGTCAACCATCCCACCGGAATTCCCTGCAAGTTTTTCCATTTTCGCGCCGGCTCCGCTTGTAATTTAAAAGGCGATAGCACGGGCCGCGCTGAATCGGGAGGCGTCACCGTATCCACCAACTTAAACTGCGTGACATCGGTGACTGGAGGATCGTAAGTCATCGGCGTCGCCGTCGCTCCCCACTTTAACTGCGCCGCAAACGGGTTCCCGTTGGGCTCCATCGCCAATATTGCTTTGACCAGTTTCGGCCGCTGATCCGCCACCACCCATCCCCAGAACCCGCCGAATGCATGCGTCAACAAAATGCAAGGACCGATGCGATCCAGCAACTCCACCCCGCCGCGAATATTGAGCTCGGTGTGAAACGCCTCATCCGCGACATTCCCCACTTCGCACGCCATAAATTGGTCGATCAGCGGATCGTTCATCCCTCCCGGCCCCGGCCACTGCGAGGTATTAAACACCCCCGTGCTCGTAATCAGCCCGTCATAAGGGGGAACATTCCGCAAGTGACTCGGCCCCAGCGCATCCGGATGATACGGCGACCTCCCGAATCCCGGCCGGTCAATCCAATACACCGCATACCCCGCCTGCACAAAATAATGCACCCACCCCGGCCGCCGCCCGATCCCCATCATGTGCATGCCCTGCCCGCCCCCGCCATGCACCATTACGATCGGATAGGGATGCTTCTTGTCCGCCGGAATCATGTACTGCACATACGTTTGCCCCATCGGAATCGTGCCGTAAGCCATCTGCTTGCGCTGCACTCCCACCCAGAAGCAACCCTGATCCGCCAACTTCAGAGCCGTCGATTCATGATTAGCATGCGCATTGTTTTCCGCAACAACCGCCGCGGGCGCCAGCGACTCCATCCGCTTCAGCAACCCCTGGAAATCCAGATCCTCAACCGCCGCAGTGCCCTTCACCAGATTCGGCCGCTCCTGCGCCGCGAGCGATGCCAGCACCGCACCATCCCCCCGCGTAACGAAAATCGCCGGACCAATCTGATCCAGCAGCATCGCCCCGCGCGTGCGCCAAACATTTTGCGTGACAGCGTTGTTCCCCATCGGCTGGCCCTTCGGAGCCACCGCCTGCGCTACCACCGGATCGTTCACATCCCGCCCCATCTCCTTCGCCGCACCCTCAAACGTCTGCGCCCGTTCATCGAAATATCCATGGAACCAAGGAAAGTAAGGCGGCCGCCCCTGCCCCGGGCGGTCGACCACGTAAACTTTGTACCCCTGCTCCACCAGCAGCGAAGCCCACCCGCGCTTCCCCTCTGGAGTGCTGATCCAATCCGCCCCCTGCCCATACCCGCCATGCACCAGCACGACAGGATAAGGATGCCGAACCTGCGCCGGAATCCAATACTCGACATACATCTGCATCCCGTTGCACAAAGTCCCGCGAGCCGTCGAGATCTTCTCCACCCCCACCCAGAAATAACTCCACTCCGCGATGTCGAGCACCGGATCCGCCGCGCTCTGCGCGCGTACCTGCGGCGCCGCCGCCAACGCCGCAGCAGCCACCAGCCCCCCCAACTCCCGCCGTGTAATCCCGTCTTCGTGAGAACCCATCGCGTCCCTCCCCATTTTTCGTAATGCGCAATCGCTCCCGCATCACGTTGCGATTCTACCAAGGTAGACTTTATCTGATGCGGTCTTTCTTATTCCTACTAATCAGCACAACCCTCTCCGCCCAAGTTCTTCTCACCGGCGAGTGGCAGCCCCTAACCCACGAAGACGCCACCGAACGCAGCGTCGGCCCCGACCTCGGCGATTACCTCGGCATCCCCATCAATGACGCCGCCCGCCTGCGCGCCGATAGCTGGGACGCCTCCCGCCTAACACTCCAAGAACAGCAATGCCGCGTCCACATCGTGTCCTACATCTACCGCGGCCCCATGGCCTTCCGCCTGTGGGAAGAGAAGGACCCCGACACCCAGCAAGTCATCGCCATCAAGATGTACATCAGCACCTACGAACAAACCCGCACCGTCTGGATGGATGGCCGCGCGCACCCGCCCGACTATGCGCCCCACACCTGGATGGGTTTCTCCACCGGTAAATGGGAAGGTAACATCCTCACCGTCACCACGACCCACATCAAGATGGGCTGGCTCCGCCGCAACGGCCTCCCCGAAAGCGACATGGCCACGCTCACCGAACACTTCATCCGTCACGGCGACCGCCTCTCCCACATCAGCATCGTCACCGACCCCGTCTACCTAACCGAACCCCTCATCAAGTCCGACGACTTTATCCTCAACATCAACCAAAACATCAACTGGCTGTGGCCCTGCGAATACGTAGTCGAAGTAGTGAACCGCCCGAAGGGTGAAGTCCCCCACCACCTCCCCGGCGAAAACACGTTCCTGCACGAATTCATAGACCGCACCCACGCCCCCGCCGTAGCCGTCCGCGGAGGAGCCGAATCCACCTATCCCGAGTACCGCACCAACATGCGACTCCTCTCCGCCCCCGCAAAACAAGGCAATCAAAAACGTCGCGAAGTCGGCAAAGTCGAAGTCTACCCCGTACAAAACGGCGTCTACCTAATCGCAGGAGCCGGCGCCAACATCACAGTAGAAACCGGCACGCAAGGCGTGACCATCGTCGACTCCGGCACCGGAGCCGTAACCGAACAAATGTTAGCCGCCGTCCGCCGCCTCTCCGACAAGCCGATCAAGTACCTGATCAACACCAGCATCGACCGGGACCACGCCGGCGGCAACGAGGACATGGCGAAAGCCGAAGGAACATCCTCCAACCTGCCCATCGTGAACACCCCCGGATCCACCGCCAGGGGCACCATGAAATCCATCGCCCACGAAAACATAGTGAACCGCATGAGCGCCCCCACCGGCAGCAAGTCTCCCTGGCCCGTAGACGCCTGGCCCAGCGACACGTTTTCGAATGACGAACGCGAGATCTACTACAACGGCGAAGCCATCCGCATCCACCACATCCCCAACGCCCATACCGACGGCGACAGCTTCGTCCACTTCCGCCGCGCCGACGTAATCGCCGCCGGCGACCTCTACGTGACCGACAGCTACCCCGTAATCGATCTGGAAAAAGGAGGCACCCTCCAAGGCATCATCGACGGACTGAACATGATGCTAGACATCGCCGTCCCCGCCCACCACGAAGAAGGAGGCACCATGATCGTCCCCGGCCACGGCCGCATCAGCGACGAAGCCGACCTGGTCGAATACCGCGACATGCTAACCATCTTCCGCGACCGCATCCAGAACATGATCAAGAAGGGCATGACCCTAGACCAAATCAAAGCCGCCCGCCCCACGCTAGACTACGATCCCGAATTCGGCGCCGACACCGGCCCCTGGACCACCGACATGTTCGTCGAAGCCGCGTACAAGAGCCTCAAGAAGTAGCTATCAGCCTTGGGTATCGATCCTCGTAAGGATATAGTAGGCAGATGCGAATGAAATCGCGAGGCCGATCGTCATAATAATCGATAATGGCGTCACGTCTTCAATCGGCATGACTCCTGCCTTAGCAACGTAGTGAATTCCGATCAGAGACGTGGACACCGTATAAGGGCCGAGCACTAAAATCCTACGTTTAAGATTATCGTTACGCGGCGTAAAGCTTTTATTCGCCCAGAACATCCCCGGAAACAACAGGAATGTGAGCACCGCTATGATTTCGTATGGGGTTTTTAACGTGGCAAGTGGTATGGCAAATCCCAAATGAAATAAAACATAGAAGCCCAGGCCGATGAGGAGAACACAAGACACGCCCCCTAATGTCCAATTCCTTAAGCTTGAGGCTCTGGCTTGTTTTATTGACATTTACGAGGAATGCCTTGACAAAGTATAGCCTCGATCGCGGGCGCACCGTCTCCGCAGGGGCACCTGCAGCCAGCCCAAACCACCAAATGATATCGAGGTCTTCGGTCGCCTGCGGCGTGAACTGAAAAAATGCCCTCATCCCTCCGACTTCAGCCGCTCGGCGTGGCGTTGTCGCAAGACCTCAAGAACGGTATCCCCGTCAATCAATTCGCCGCGCTCGGCCTGAGCAACTCCCTCCGCGATGTGAGCGGAGATTGCCTCACGCTGTTCGAGCATCCAGTCTCCAAGCGAAAGCTGCTCACGAATGATCTCAAGAGCCTGATCAATAACCTCGTCGGGGCTCTTATATGCTCCAGACCCAACCGCCAAATCGATGACGCGCTGCTGTTCAGGTTTTAGATCAATCACCATATGAGGTTATTATCCTCTACCGCTGCCTCGACGCCGTATAGGCGGCAATCGCCACCAGAGAACGTATAGTGAACTTTCCCGCAGCAATATATCATGGTGAAACAAGCATGATCGATCTCCGCAGCGACACCTGCAGCCAGCCCACCGAAGCCATGCGCGAAGCCATGGCCCGCGCCGAAGTAGGCGATGACGTCTATGGTGACGACCCCACCGTCAAAGAATTAGAAGCCGAAGTGGCCGCGCTCCTCGGAGTAGAAGACGCCGTCTACGTCCCCACCGGCACCATGTCGAATCAGATCGCCGTCCGCACCCACACCGAACCCGGCGACGCCGTCCTGCTCGATCAAGCCGCCCACATCTATGTGAATGAGGTTGCCGGAATGGCCGCGCTCTCCGGAACGCTCCCCCGTCTACTCCCCGGTCACCGCGGCATCTTCACCGCCGACGACGTCCGCGGCGCGCTCCCCACCCCCAACCGCTTCTCCATCTCCGCAATCTCGACACCAACAAAGTTACTATGCCTGGAAAACACCCACAACGCCGGAGGCGGCAAAATCTGGAGCCTCGACGAAATTAAATCCACCACCGAAGCAGCCCGCGAACTCGGCGTCTCCACCCATCTCGATGGAGCCCGCCTTTGGAACGCCTCCGTAGCCACCGGCATCCCCGAAAAATCCTACGCACAATTCTTCGACAGCATCAGCGTCTGCTTTTCAAAAGGCCTGGGCGCCCCCGTAGGCTCCGCCCTCTGCGGACGCCGCGCCTTCACCACCCGCGCCCGCCGCTTCAAACAACAATACGGCGGAGGCTTCCGCCAAGCCGGCATCATCGCCGCCGGAGCCCTCTACGCCCTCCGCAACAATCGCGCCCGCCTAGCCGAAGATCACGTGAACGCTAAACTCCTGGCCTTAGGCATCCACGAGCATCCCGGTATCCACCTCGACGTCGCGACCATCGAAACCAACATCGTCCGCTTCAAACTCACGCACCTCCCCGCCGCCGAATTCGCCGAACGCGCCCTAGATAAAGGACTCCGCATCCTGCCCGCCGGCCCCGACAGCATCCGCGCCGTCCTCTACCTCAACATCACCCGCGCGCAAACCGAAGAAGCCATCCAGATCATCCGCAGCATATGAAACTATTCGCTCCCGCCCTGATCCTATCCGCAGGCCTCTTGCTATCCGTCAAGACCAGCCCCGCCAAACCCGACTACACCCGACGCACCGGCAAAGATTGCGAATTCTGCCACCCCCCGAACTCCCGCAAACTAAACGAAGCCGGCGAATATTATCGAGACCACCACAACTCGCTAAAAGGCTACCAGCCCACCCCAAAACCCGCGCCCCCCAAATCCCGCGCACTATAATGAACCGAAGGTGATCAGTGGCCACGGCAACAGCAATTCGTAGTCTCGTTCGCGGAATCGTCGGCCCGGAACTACCGCCCGATATACGCCTGCACACCGCGCTCGAAGCAATGGACGCGAAAATCACTCCCGCGATCCCGCTTAGAGACGTCCTCACCACTCTCGACCGCACGAAGAAACGCCTCTATAAAGCGCTGCAGAACACCGCCGCCCCCCTCACCGCCAAAGCCCTAACCATTAAAATTCAAAACTTATTTCTCTCGAAATACCACTTCCTAACTCGCAGCACGAAAACTCTGTCCTCCCCCTACGGCATCATCGTCGACCCCATGAATGCCTGCCAGCTAGCCTGCCCCGGCTGCGTCCACTCCGCCCGCTCCAAAGAATTAAAAACTTTCGATTGGGGCCCCGGCATCATGTCAGAATCCATGTTCGGCACTTTCATGCGGCGCTACGGCCCCTACGCCCTCGAAGCCGAATTCTGCAATTACGGCGAGCCGCTGCTGAACCCCAAAACGCCCCAGCTCATTCGCCTGGCCAAGACCTATCTGGTCCGCACCATGCTCTCCACCAACATCGGCGTCAAACATTTCGATCCGGAAGCGTATGTAAACTCCGGCATCGATTACATGACGATATCGATCGACGGAGCCACCCAAAGCGTCTACGAAAAATTCCGCAAAAAAGGCGACATCGAGACAGTTTTCAAAAACGTCCGCAATCTAATCCAAACCAAAAAGCGCCTGGGTAAGCGCACGCCCATGGTCTCCTGGCAATTCCTGGCGTTCGAACACAACCAGCACGAGATCGACGACGCCATCAAGCTGGCACAGGAATTTGGCGTCGACCAATTAATGGTAGGCGCCCCTTTCGACGTCAGCTTCGACGACCCCAACGTCCGCCCCTCTCAACAAGTGGCGCGAACGATAGTGTTCAACCCCGAAGCCGGCGAAGGCATGCTGGAAAATTGGAATCCGTTCCCTTCCGATCTCCAAGCCGAAGCCATCGAGCGCGAGTTCGAATCCAGTTGGCGCAAACGTCTCCCCAAAGGTCTTGATCCCGCACCCGACGCCGCAGCCGCCACCCGCCACACCTGCCAATATCTTTACAAAAACATCGTGATGGATGGCCGCGGCCGCATCGTCCCCTGCTGCGCCGCCCCGCAGCACGGCATGGATCTGGTCTTCGGCAACGCCGAATCCGGCACCGACGTCTTCAACTCCGATAAGTACCAACTCGCCCGCCAGCACTTCGCCAACCCCACCCGCTATCGCAGCGAACTCGACGCCGCCGGCCTCCTGCAAGGCCCGTTCTGCGATAAGTGCACCTGGAACCAGGACACCGCCCAAATCGACAAAGACCACATCGTAAACTACTTCAACGCCGTCGGACACGGCGTCTTCAACCCCGCCAGCCTAGCGTTGCTCGGGTCTTGGTAATATGAATCCGATGAAAACCCTGCTTGCATTAACCATCGCATTTGCGATCACCGCCCCAGCCCAAGACAAAGAAGTCACGCTGATCGCTCCCGGTGGCATCCGCGCCGCCATCGAGCAGATGATCCCCGCCTTCGAGAAAAAGAGCGGCTATAAAGTGAAGGCGACCTTCGGCTCCGGACTAGGCACCAAAAAGCAGGTTGCCGAAGGCGGAGCGTTCGACGTCCCCGTAGTGCAGCCGCCCTACCCGGAAGTCATCGCCTCCGGCAACGTCCTCGCCGATAGCGCCAAGCCGCTAGCGACCATCTCCATCGGCATAGCCGTCCGCAAAGGAATGCCCAAGCCCGACATCTCGTCTGTCGACGCCGTCAAGAAAACCCTGCTAGCCGCTAAATCCGTCTCGTTCCCCAATCCCGCCGGAGGCGCCGCCGCCGGCGTCAGTTTCATGGAGACCCTGAACAAGCTAGGCATCGCCGATCAAATGAAAGCCACGCTCAAGCCCGCCCAAGGTGGTGCCGGAGCCATGGCCATGGTAGCGAAAGGCGAATCCGAAATCGGCCTGACCTTTTTGAGTGAAATGGAAGACCCCGGCATCGACGTAGTAGGCGCGCTACCCAAAACCATCTCGCCGCCCACGTCGCTAGTAGGCTTCATCTCCGCCCACGCCAAAAACCCCGAAGGCGCCAAGAAATTGCTGGATTATCTAGCGTCCAAAGACGCCGCCGCCGTCTACAAGTCCGTGCGCATGCAGCCCGGCCGCTGAACGTCCATGGACGCTGGCCCCAGGCTCAAGTTTCTCCATTCCGAAGGAACTTTGAATCGAGTGAAGCTCGAATCGTTCCGCCGCCTCACCAGTGACGAACTAAAATCCACACTTGGACTCACCCAACCCGGTTCCCTTAAAACGCGCCCCGATGGAACCGTGCTGGATGGCCATCATCGCTTGAGCATTTTGCTTGAGCGTGGCGAGGACATCCACCAGCTTCCGCGAGAGATAATAAAGTCTAGCAATGAATCCTGACGTCTTCTGGATACCCGGACCCTGGCCCGGCCGATTGGCCGTAGTCACCCGTCCACGCGGTGGAGATTGGCTCGACGATGAAGCTAGTGGTTGGCGTCGCGCCGGCGTTGACGTAGTCGTCTCCCTACTCGAAACAGAAGAAGCCGTTCAACTAGAACTGGCGGGCGAAGGCGAAGCCGCCGAGTCGAAAGGCATGCAGTTTATTTCGTTCCCGATCCCCGACCGTGGAATACCCTCGTCAACAACAGCCTCGCTCGGTCTAGTGAAAGACATCGCCAAGGCACTCGACCAAGGCAAAAATGTCGCCGTTCATTGCCGCCAAGGAATCGGCCGCTCGGGATTGGTCGCTACCGGCGTACTTATGGCCTCCGGGATGCCGGTGGAAGCTGCCTTAAATGTGGTCAGCACCGCGCGCGGGCTAACCGTGCCTGAGACACCCGCGCAGCTCCAATGGGTTCGCCAGTTGCCCGTTGGGCGCCTGGTGACTTCGTAATACTGACTTTATTTCACCCGCGCCGTCTGCACCTTCGCGGAAGTATTCTCGCTGGTCCACGCGACCAACGTCTCATTCCCGACTCGCAGAATCCGCGGATAGCCCAAGCTTCGGCGCGATCCCTTCGCCACCTCCATCACCGGCCCCGCCACCCCCGCAGACGAAATCGGCCGCAGCAGAATTCGCGCATCATCGCCGCCCGCTTCGAGCCAAGAAACCAACGCCCCACCTTGCTCGTCCAGCGCAATCGACGTATATCCGAAAGACCGCCCCGTGCTCAACAGCACCGGCTTGCCAAACGTCACCCCGCCGTCCGTCGAAAACACAATCTGCTCCCGCGGCATCCCCTGCGCGCCCGTAAACCAAGCGATCGCCACTTTATCGCCCTTCGCAGCAGCCGCCGCCGCGTTCGTCGGACAAGCGTTAATCTTCCATTTGTCAGGATTAATATTCTTCGGCACCGACCACTTCCCGCCCTCCAGCCGCATCACCGAAATATCGCGAATGTCCTCCGGCGTATGATCCCGATAGGCCACCAGCAGCCCCTTCGCCGTCTTCACCACCGACGTCGGACAGCAAGTGCAAACATCGTTATCCAGACTCTCTTCTTTAAGGACCTTCCCCTCGCCGCTCACCACAGTCCGCTTCAAAGACACCGGACCGTCTTCGCCCTTCAACGCCTCCAGCCACAGAATAGAAACTTCGCTGTCCCCGCTCGCGACAATCGAAGCCAACCCATGCTGCACCTTGCTGCGGTCCTTGTGAATGATCACCGGCGTCGTCCACTTCACGCCATCGTGCGCCACCGAAACGTAAGAGAACTCGGTATCGCTCCCATCGTTAGGCGACTCCACCCAGTGCGCAACCAGCGTCCCGTCGCTCAACGAAATCACTTCCGGCAACTCCGCGGGCTGCCGAAAAAACTGCCGATGCGCCGCAATCGTGCGCGCCTCCGTCCAGGTCGCCCCGTGCCGCACCGCGTACTTCAGCGTGTAAGAGTCATCCTTCTCCGTCTCAATCCAACTCAGCAGCGGACTGCCATCTTTCGCAGTAGACCAACTAGCCTGCAAACTCCCCAAGCCCGAAGGATTCTGTATCGATTCCGCCAATCCCGGAAGCGCCAACGCCACGATCAACACTAGTGATTTCATAAGCGATCTTTCTGTCCTCATGATACGCTAGCAGGCGAACCCCATATGATGCTCAAGCGCCTTTTAGCCGCAGCCCTATTCACCGCCTCCGCCTTCGCGCAAATTGTCCCCGTCACCGACAAAATGCTCGAAAATCCCGACCCAGCCGACTGGCTCATGTGGCGCCGCACCCTCAACTCCTGGGGCTACAGCCCGCTCAACCAAATCAATAAAGCGAATGTCGCAACCCTGCGCATGGTGTGGACCCGCGGCATGACCGCCGGCATTCAGGAAGCCACCCCCCTGGTGCATGGCGGCGTGATGTATCTGCCCAATCCCGCAAACGTGCTCCAAGCCCTAAACGCCGCCACCGGCGATCTAGCCTGGGAATACAAACGCCCCATCCCCGACGACATCGCCCGCTGGTTCGCCGGCGCCCCGCTCAAGAACCGCAACATCGCCATCTACGATGACAAAATCATCGCCCTAGGCGCCGACGATTTCGTCTACGGCGTAGACGCCGCCTCCGGCAAGCTCTCCTGGGAAACCCGCATCCAGGATTACCGTGAGCTCTCCGCCCAACAAACCTCCGGCCCCATCACCGCCCGCGGAAAAGTATTCTCCGGCCGCGCCTGCGAATTCAAGGTGACCGGCGAAGCCTGCGTCGTCACCGCCCACGACGCCAAAACCGGCAAAGAACTCTGGCGCGTCCACACCATTCCCAAACCCGGCGAGCCCGGCGACGAAACCTGGGGCGGGATCCCCTATGACCAGCGCAAACACGTCGGCACCTGGATGCCCCCCAGCTACGACCCCGAACTCAACCTCTTATACATCGGAACTTCAGTAACCTCGCCCGCCCCGAAATTCCAGCTAGCCGGCAACGACAAAAAGTACCTCTATCACAACTGCACGCTAGCGATCGATGCCAACACCGGCAAAATCGTCTGGTATTACCAGCACATCGTCGATCACTGGGATCTCGACCACCCCTTCGAACGCATCCTGGTCGACACCGCAGTAGCCCCCGACCCCGCTGAAGTTTCCTGGATCAACCCCAAACTAAAACCCGGCGAACGTCGCAAAGTCCTCACCGGCATCCCCGGCAAAACCGGCATCGTCTACACGCTCGACCGCCAGACCGGCGAATTCCTGTGGGCCCGCCCCACCAGCTTCCAAAACGTCATCACCAAAATCGACGGCGCCACCGGCGAAGTCACCGTGAATCCCGAAACCACCTTCAGCCACGCCGGCCAAGAGCGCCTCGTCTGCCCCGGCCAAAACGGCGGCAAGAACTTCCCCGCCGGAGCCTACAGCCCTCTCAACAACGCGCTCTTCATGCCCGTGCAAAATCTCTGCGCGATCATGTCCCCCATCGCCGACACAATCGTAGCCAACTCCGCCTACGGCCTGAACGTCCGCCAGCAGATGGCCCCCGGAGCCGATAAAGTAGGCACCATCTACGCCGTCTCCGTAGAAACCGGCAAAACTTTATGGAAGTTCGACAACCGCGCCGGCGTCCTCTCGCTAGCAGCCACCGGCGGCGGCCTCATCTTCGGAGGCGACGCCAACGGACGTTTCCGCGCCCTCGATCAGGACACCGGCAAAGTTTTGTGGGAAATCAATCTGGGAGCCCCCGTAACCGGCTATCCAGTAACCTACGCCGCCAACGGAAAACAATACGTCGCCGTCAGCACCGGCACGTCTCTAGTTTCGGTAGGAGTCAACCGCATGGCCCCCGAGCTGAAGCCCGGCACCAACAACGCCATCTTCGTTTTCGCGCTCCCCTAACGCCTAGCGCGAATCCAAATCGATCCCGAGCTTCTTCAGCTCCTCAGCGTAATACCGTTTGTGGAGCAGCTCCCACTCTTCGGTCCCCTCGGTGATCTCGCGCTTCTGCGTGCGAATCTTCGTGCGAGCCGCCTTGTCCACCTTCTCCTCGGTCTGCAGCAGCTCCGTGATGATCTTCACCATCTCCAGCCGCACATCGTTAGGATCCCGCTTCAGCCGGAAATCCCGGCTCTTGCGCAGCGCCGCCACGATCTTATGCGACAAGTCGTTAATCTTGTCGCGCGACAGCTTCATCTGATCCCCGGCGTCGCGCCCCGCCGCCCGAATCACCTTGCGCTGCGTAACCAGCGTGTTCTTAATGCGCCGGAACATGTCCTGATAGCTGACACCTTCCTTGCGCATGTACTCGCTATACTGGCTGAGCATCTCGCGGACTTCATCGTTGAGCTGGTCTTCAATCGCCAGATCCTCCTCGATGATTCCCGACATGAATTCCCCGGCCACCTGCACGTCGGTGGTTTCAATCCACAGAGGACTCAGTTTCCGGATAGTTTGGCGTGATATGTAATCGACAAATTCGCGTGCGAGCAGCATCCCTCTCCGTTCACCGTTAGCTTCCAGTCTAAGGGTGCCGCGCGAGGAGTGTCAATTCGGGCGCGATTTAGGAGATAGCGGGGTGAAAAACTACATACGCTCATGCGGACGGTGCTACCATCCCCACCTCCACAACTAGAGGACGAGTGTTGCGGCCTACCCAGACAGTTTTCTAGTATCGTTACAAGCTCTGAAGGAGAATTTATGGCCGTTTACCTTGTCCTCAGACATCCCGACGCAGTGCAACTTTGGGGTAACGCTTGGAAACCAGAAACTTGTCTCATCGAAGCAATTACCACCGATGCGACAGTTGCCGTTCAGTGCGGGGATGCTCAACGTGCTGGTGAATATGTTTATGTGCACCGCCTTGTATTCGGTGAAAACAAGGCCAGCGTAGTATCAAAGGCCAAGGTTCACGACGTCCAGAAGATTGATGCCACGTTCTACTTGGTGTCATTCAAAGACCAGTTGGAGGTTGGCCGAGAGCCGTTACGACTGGCGGAGCAAGGAGACCGGTCCTATCTAGGATCGCCTGTTGATGGTTGAAACGCTTTCAGGCACATATCCGCCCCCGCTTCTTTGACCCCGAAAGCGAAGTTGCTATCTTCATGCCGCTCCACCTAATCTCTATACATGGAGATTGACGCATGGCGCTTCTAGCCGAGAGCCTCGTCGAAGAATGGCTCAACCGCAACGGTTTTTTCACTATTCGTGGAATCAAACATGGAGTTGGCGAACTGGATTTATTGGGTATTCGTCGAGAACCAGACGGTTCGATAACAGGCTGGCATGTTGAAGTGCAAGCAAGTTTTCGTCCGATCGGCTATATCGCAAAGCTGACAAACGATCTTGTACAGACAACGGACAAAAAACGTTCCCGCTCATCTGCGGTTGCGCGTTCTCCGAAGGAAGTAGAACTGTGCGCCCGAGACTGGGTAAGTGGTAAATTCCGTGCTCCTGACAAGATGCGGGTTCGCGAAAAGCTCTGGCCGGGTGTCACCTGGTCATACCACTTAGTTCATGCTATCGTGCGAGAGCCTCAGGAATTGGCTGCTTTCGAGAACGAAGGCGTGAAGTGCCACCCGTTTCACGACGTACTGTCAGAATTGTTGCGACGAGCACAAGGGGCGTTCTGGCTCGGCGGGCGGCGATCTTGCCGAGATCGTCGGTTACTACAACGCGCATGTAAGCGCCGACAAAGGTTGAATGGTTTTTGCGAACCCGAAAGTGTCGACTAGCAGTCACGTTAGCGATGATCACGCATTAACACGCTCCTCGACCAAGTGGTTTGTCGATCAACTCAACGTCCGCCCCCACCAATACGCCATAATGCTCGGATGCCCCCCGACCCTGCCCTGCCCGAATCCCGCTCCGTCCTAGCCGCCGAACACCAAGTAGAACTCCAAAGCTCCGAACTAAAAAAAGAACTCCGCCTCATCGACCTCGTCGGCATCCAAATCCTCAATACCGTCGGACTCTACTGGATCGGCACCGCCGGAAAACTCGGCTCTTCGCACGCCATGTTCTGGCTACCCGCCGTGATTCTCTTCTACATCCCCTCCGGCATCGTCGTCGCGCACCTCGCCAGCGAAATGCCCCTCGAAGGCGGCATCTATCAATGGGTCAAGCTGCGCTTCAATCCACTGCTCGGATTCCTGGTCGCCCTGAACCTATGGATGTCAAATCTCTTCGTCGTCGCGCAAGCCGGAGTCCTCGCCGCCGACAACGCTCCCTACATGTTCGGACCCAGCGGCGCCTGGATTCCCGGCAACCGTTCCGTCATCATCGGCGTAAGCTTCGTCGCCATCGTTGCGCAAGGATTACTCGCCTGGCGCGGACTGGGAGCCGGCAAATGGGTCAACACCTTTGGCGGATTCTTCACCGTCTTCCTCTTCGCCGCCATGATCCTGGTCGCGCTGCCCCACTGGTTCAGCGGCCATGTCGCGACAGCCCCCCTGACCCTCACCGTCCCCGCATTCTCCCTGCTGAATCTGAATATCTTAGGAAAAATGGGCTTCGGCGCACTCAGCGGATTCGATGGCGTCGCCATCTTCGCCGGCGAATTTCGCGGCACCGAAATCGCCAAGCCCATCCGCCGCTCCGTCTGGATCGCCGCGCCTTTAATCTCCGCGATGTTCATCCTCGGGACCGCATCTGTTCTAGTCTTCACCAATCCGGACAAAATCGATTTAGTCTCGCCCATCAGCCAGGTCCTGAGCCAAGGCGCCCCACGCTTCGCCGCACCCGCCGCGTTCTTGCTCCTGCTAACCTTTCTAGCCGGGTCCTCCCTGGGACTCACCATCATGACCCGCATGCCGATGGTCGCCGGCTGGGACCACCTGCTACCCTCCTGGTTCTCCCGTCTCGATCCCCGCTACAAGACACCCGTGGGCTCTGTGATCTTCGCCGCGTCCTCCGCCATCGTCGTCGCCGTCTTGGCGAACCTAGGCACCGGTAATCAGGAAGCCTTCCAACTCCTCGTGACCGCCGGTGTCAGTTGCTTCGCATGTGTTTACCTGCTCATGTTCGCGATCCCGCTGGTCGCGCGCGGCGAGCGAGCGTCCCTCACCGTCCGCCTCGCCGCCCTTTCCGGCTTCCTCATGACGCTTCTGTTTTTAGTAACCTCCGTCTTCCCCATCATCGACGTGCAAAATCCTTGGATGTTCACCGCAAAGATTGTGGGAACCGTATCCGCGATCCAGGGCATCGGAGCACTGTATTATCTCCGCGCCTCACGCCCTTGAAATGGACACCCATATTTCGTATATTTTGTGTCAACCGTGAAATTATCGGTCAGCTTTTTCTTGGCGATCTTGTCCCCGGTCGGCGCCACAGCCGGCATAGCCGGCGATTGGGCCGGCAGCCTTGCCTTACCGCAACGCTCTATCCCCTTCGTCCTGCACATCACCGGACCAGACACTGAACTGAAGGCCACCCACGGCCCCGCCGGAGCCCCCGTGCCCGCCATTACTTTTTTCGGATCCACGCTCCAATTCGGCATTCCCCTGCTCGATGTCACGTTTTCCGGAGATCTTCTCGCCAACGGAACCATCGTCGGCACCTTCCTCCAGCACGGGAAAGGTCTGCCTCTAGTTCTCGAGCGCGTAGCCGGTCCCAGCGTCACCGCCGCCCCGGCCCAGCCCATCGGCAGTTTGCGCAACGGCCGCTATCACCACAACCCCACGGCGTCGAATTCGATGTGCCCCTCGGCTGGACCGTCGTCCGTCCCCGCCCTCCCGACGATCCCACCAGACTAACCGTGCTCCTCGACCCCATGCGTAAGGCCATCGTCGCCACCGTGAACATGGAGCCGGTGGATCTTGCGCCGGCCGATATTCCAGCCGCACTGTCGCGCGCCGTTCCCTTGCTCCTCGGCATGCGCGCCGGCGAAACCGGAGCCGGCGGTCCGCACGTGATTCCGAATTACACCATCCGCCCCGGCAGTGTTGAACAAACCCTCATCGCCGGCCAACAAGCCGTGCGCGCCATCGGCGAGTATGAGCGCGGCGGCAAGAAATTCGCCGAGCTCCTTACCTGGATCTACACCCCGCACACCACCACTTATTTCTTCGCCAGAATGGCCGCCGAAGACCTGCCCTCCGTGCAGCCGCTTTTCGAAAAACTTCTCCAGTCCGCCAGCATCCCCTAAGTTATGAAAGCTTCCTTCGCCATTTCCTTCCTCCTACTCGCACTCTCCGCCCCGGCGCAAGTATTCCAGCCCAGACCCCGCCAGAACCTGCTCAACGAACCGTTCTCCGCCGACGCCGTCACCACCCTCTCGCGCACCCTCGCCGACGGCACCCACATCACCCGCGAAACCATGCTGGTGAAAATGTATCGCGATTCCGCCGGCAGAACCCGCTCCGACCGAATGCCCCGTCCCCTGCTCGCAACCGACCCTCCGCCTCCCGCCACCGTCCTCATCACCGATCCCCTGGCCGGCTACAGCTACGTCCTCAACACCACTCAGAAAATCGCGTTTCGTTCCGTGATGCCGAAAGGTGGCGCAGCCGCACAACTGCCGCTAGCGCAGGAGCCCCCGGCGTCTCCTCCGCCCGCTCCCGGAAAATCGCAACCGCAGTTCAAGACCGAAGATTTAGGAACGCAATTTATGGAAGGACTCAGCGTGCACGGCAGGCGAACCACCATCACTTATCCCGTCGGCGCCCTGGGAAATGATCGCGAAATCGCCAGCGTCGCTGAGATCTGGAGCAATACCGAGCTAGGCCTTATGATCCTCCAAGACCGCTCCGACCCACGCAACGGAGAAACCATCACCAAACTGGAAAACGTAACCCGCTCCCAGCCCGACCCCACCCTGTTCCAGCCGCCCGCCGACTACAAAATCGTCGACGCCGCCAAACCTCAATAGACCGGCTTTACCCGCAAGCCCCGCCCACCAACTGAATCGCTAGGTTCGTCTTCTTGGTAGTCCGGAATTGGTAGCGCGCCATCTCCACCGCGAAACCCGACGCCTCGCAGCGCACCACCCTGCCCACCGTAACCACCTGCAGCGCAACCCGCCCGTCCAGCAGCGACGGCCACTCGATGCTCAATTCCACCCGCACGCCTTCGCTGATCCCATGTTCGCAGGAGATCAACACCCCGCTCCGGCTCATGTTCGTCACCAGCCCCGTCCCCGTCGCCGGACACCGCCGCGCTAAACTCCGATACTTTACCCGCAGCTCCAGCGGAAAACGCACCTTCGACCGGCGTTCCAGCACCTCCGACTGCAAAAACTCATCCATTTTACGATTCCTGGATCGAACTAAGGTAAGGGCTGCGGTGCGCATGCCCTTGATTAGCAACTGACTTGCCAATTTACAGCACTAAAACACGGGCAAAAGACACTACATGTGACCACTTATGGTCACTCGACGTCACCCCGTCAAAAAAGAAGCGCTACCTCCTTATGCGCCCATTGGATACTTTTGGCGAAGCGATTGCAAGCCCCAGTGTGACCTAAGAAGATTCCAAGAGTTGGCCCTCTTCTGTTTTAGCAAGCGAGTTTAACAATATTATGACTTCAATTCTCGACTCAACAGCGCCCTCGCCGGCCCCCGAAGAGCACGATCTTCACCGCCAGTTGATCCAGCAATTCTATGAAAATTCGATAGAACGCTACGGCCCGGAGAGCGAACAGACCCAAATGTTCGCCGAACACTTGTCCGCCTATACGAACGCCGGTGAATAATTGTCCCAAGTGCGGTTGCGCTCGCGTGAAACGGTCGCGAAGAAAGGCCGCCGAGCGCTGGTTCCGGCTTGCCGCGTATCGCTGCTCGTCGTGCGCCGCCCGCTTCGTCAAAAAACAAGAGAGCAGAGGCCTCTGGCGAGCCTGGATCGCGCGCATGATGAGTGGCTTTCACCGGCGCCCGGCGTTGTAAGTTTTACACGCGCCCTTGCAGGTCGAATGCAAGATTTATACTGCCGTCCGCCTCAGGCGACTTGCTTGCTGCCCGGCGCCAGCAGCTTCTGATCGCTCTGCCCCGGCATCATGGCGTTTGTTTCAACTTCGTCAAAGCCTTGCACAGTAATGCTGTAGCGCCCGTTGTCGCCGCGTGCGATGAAGCCCTTGCCTTTCAGATACCACAAAGCCGCCTGCAGGTGCTCGCGCGGACATCCCAGCATCTCTTCAAACGTCACCGCTGTCATCGACCCATTCTCCGGATCGTGAACTGCTTTCGCATACAGTAAACCCAGTATGCCGCGCCGCTTCGCCCGCTCCGCCTGCGGACCCTGCACCGCTTCCGCCTGGTCGAAAATCTTCCATTGCAGTTGCTTCGAGGCGTGATAGCGCACGTCGTATCTCGCGCGCTTCTCAGGATCGCTCAAAATTCGCGCCGCCGCCGTCAGCCGGATGAACATCTCCGCGTTCCCGGTATCCGGAGTATCCGGATGATAGCGCTGCGCCAGAATCCGATGGACCCGATGGATGGTATCCGCGTCCGCCTTCGGATTCAATTGCATAATCTCATAGCAATCCAGTTGCTCTGGATCGCTCGAATACGCATCGTTGTCGTTAGCCGGAGCCTCCTGCCGCCGTTCGTTCGCCGCCCCCGCCGGCCGGCTCCCCGCCAGTTCCAGACCCGCCTGATAGACGCCCTCGCCCCGCTCCGCGCACCATTTCACATCCGCCTGCAACTGGACATCGGTGCGCTCATCGCCCAGATTCCCGCGAATCACCACCATCGAACCAATCTGCAGCGGAGTCATCAGCGAAAGCCCAACGCCGCCCTCCGTTAGATCGCTCAAGTATCCCGTAGCCCAGCGCGCCACGCCCTGCTGGTCCTTCAAGCGGACCCTGACTACGGTAGGATCGCTCGCCTTCCGGCTGCTCCGCCGGCGTTGTACTCGCGCGCTATTGTTCATGGGACTCCCGTCTTAGCGGTATCCGTAGCGCACCGGAACCAGCCCGAAGCGTTCGATGAAGCGCCGCGCTTTTTTAGGCTTGTCCTCGCGATCAAGCAGCTGCGCCGCAAATTTCTGCGCGCTCGCCGCCAGTTTCGGTGAAGGCCGCCCCGCGCGGATCGCCGCCGTAACATCGGCATAGTCGCTGGGGAAAGACATATACACTGGCAGCCCCACCGTCTTCTCGATCTCCGGGAAGCCCAGCTCCCCGCGCCCCGAAGCGCGATTTACCACCAGCGAAACCTTATCGAAGAGCTCCAGTTTCTTCAGCAACTGAACCTTCAAATGCGCCAGCCGCAGCGCCGGCAGTTCCGGAGTCGTCACCAGTAGAATCTTATTGGCGTCGCGCAGCACCGCCAGCGTCGTTTCGTCGAAAGTATCCGGGAGATCCGCGTTGACCACGTTATAATTACGCCGCGTAAATTCAATCAAGTGCGCGATCTGCGCCCGCGGAATGCCTTCTCCCACCCGCGGAGCCCCCGACAGCAGCAAATCGATATTGCCGACTCGCTTAATCAGACTGCGCCAGGCATCGTCATCCAGTTGTTTGCCGTGGGCCGCCGTGTCCGCCAAGTTGCGGTCATGCTTGGTATCGAATAGGAATTCGGTAATGCCCGAAGCCATATCGAAATCCGCCAGCAGCGTATGTATGTTCTCCATCTGGCTGAACGCCCAAGTGGTGTTGGCCGCGATGGTCGAAGCGCCCACTCCCGCCTTCGCCGGAACATACGCAAAGAAGCGGTCGGTTGAATCGATAGTCGCGGGCCGTACTTCGAGGTCCCGCTCCAGTTGGTCCAGCACCTGCGCCACTTCGCCGTTCTCAAACGGCGACGCCAGGAACTGCGTCATGTGCAAATGTAAAACCTGCCGCAACACCGACACGTCTTGCGACGGATGAATCGCCACACGCTGAATCGCCGGGAACTCAGCCTCGAGCGCCCGCGAAATGATCTCCGCCATGGCCGCGCTCTCGATGTCCAGGAACACGATCTCCGGAGCCCATGCCCGCACCACCCGCCGCAAGTCCTCCGCCGAAGGATACGCGTCCAGTGTCCGCGAGACGTTCAACATCCAATGGGGGGCGATGGCTTGCTCGAATTCTTGTTTAAGGGTTTCGTTGGGGCAAATAAGTATGGCTCGCATGGATCGACTATACGAGCCATTTAGATGGGATAGAACCGGACCACAGTACCAATCTCAAAGGCCTTAGTACTGTACTGTGGGTTGTGAAAAGTCCTAGACCACCGCGTCGCCGCGATGATTCTGCAGGAATTCCTCATCGATAGGCTTGCGCCCGCGAAAGCCTTCTTCCATCCCGTGCCAGAAGCGGATGCGGTCCTCGCCCAGCTTCCAGCAGAGGCACACATCTTGCCCGTGATAGCGCGACAGAAAATCAATCAACCCTATATCCAGGTCCTTGATTAAAACCCCCAGCTCCTCCACACGCTCGAAGATTTCCTTGAGTGCCGCGCCGCTGGTATCCCGCCGCGCCCGCGCCGCCAGAATCGGCGCCGGGTTCACCCGCGACCCGCCCGCCATGCGGATGCGCTGCGTGCTCTGATTCAGTTCTTCTTCCGCCGCCTGGTATTCGGATTTATGAAACAGCGCGTCGCGCAAAGCCTGCTCCACCTCGGGCAGCAGTTGCTCGGCTTGTGCCAGCGTAAAATGTCGAGACATGAATTAGACGGACCGGTCTTTCCATAATCGTTCAATTGCCGGCTTAAAGCGCGAATATAAATACGATACCAGCAACAGCAGCCCGCCCAGCGCCAGAAACGCCGTAATGCGGAATCCGCGGCTCAAGGACCATACGTCCAGCAAATACAATTTTGCAATCACCAGCGCCAGCAGCCCCAGCCCCAAAATGCGGTTTACCGTCGACCGCAGCGCTACGCCCACCACCACCAGCCCCACGCCATAAACCGCCATCAAAATCGAAATCCCCGTCGATTCCACGCTCGAAACGTCCTGCACCTCGGAGTTCCGCGCCGCCCACCCGCTCACCTCCAGCGCCAGCGCCCACAGCAATGCGAGATGCCCCGCACCATAGCTAAGAGCTTTCGCTTCCCTCGATCGCGCCACCCGCGAAGCGATCCACAAACTAGCCGCCGCCACCGCGAACGTCAGAAAACGCCGGTTGATCAACGCGTCCCTCGCATACATCCGGCTATCGAGCGTAAGCAGCCGCACAAACACCAGTCCGAACACCAGCCAAGCCGCCACCTGAAACCTCTCCCGTTCACTCCCCCGCCCGAGCCACGCCAGCACCGCCGCCTCCAGCGCCCACAATATAGTGATACGTAATCCGACAAACTGTATCGGAATCGCCAGCGTCAATAACACCGCGCCCATCGCCCCTGCGATTCGCCCCAATTCCTTGCGCTTCTCCCACACCACCAACGCCAATCCGCAATGCAGCAATGCCAGCGTCAGCGTAAACGCCCCCATCCCCTCGTGATACTGACGATCCAGCAGATCGTACGACCCCACAAAGTACAAGCCCGTGTTCACCGCCAGCAGCCACAACCGCGAGCCCACCGCGCTAGCCGCAAAGAACACCACGAAAATAATCGACAGCCACTCGAACGCCCCCACCCGCGTTTC
>Ga0265314_10001505_pt1 | contig 25784 bp, 19 predicted proteins | sample 4126metaG_FD_203106 | JGI IMG/M metagenome (GOLD analysis project Ga0265314, IMG submission 203106) | Rhizosphere microbial communities from Carex aquatilis grown in University of Washington, Seatle, WA, United States - 4-1-26 metaG | ecosystem: Host-associated > Plants > Roots > Rhizosphere >... | reverse complement strand
CGTCGCGACCATGAAATTGGACGCGATCACGAGGGCGAGAGCTGTGTTCCGCAAGCCCATATGGTCTCCAAGCAGAACGGGCTCAAACGAAAACAGCCACCGGAGATTCGATGACTGTTTTGCCTAACCGCTTTAGAATCTGTGGTGCGGATGAAAGGACTTGAACCTTCACCCCCTTGCGAGGACTAGAACCTGAATCTAGCGCGTCTGCCAATTCCGCCACATCCGCACGATTTGGACGGGTACCATCTCATTGTCGGCGAGCGGACGCGGGCTGTCAAATCGGACCCGGAAAGAACAGCCGGGAGGTCCGCTCCCTGACGGTCGCGGTTCGGTGCTGGGCGCAATCAGACCACCGCGGGCTCCTCGATCGACAGCTCCCCTTTGTCCGCGTCGAGCGAGGCCAACGGGCCCAGCGGCAGCGTGAGCTGATCGTCGGTGTGGCCGATAGTGAGGCCCGAGAGCACCGGAATGGCGAGCTTGCCGAGGATCTGGTCCACCACCTCGCCCACCGAAAAGGTCGATTCAAAGGAGGGCTGGAAGTCGCGCGGGCGGCAGCCGCTGCATTCGCCGAAGACGATGCCGGCGGCGGCGTCCAGCTTGCCGGCGAGACGCAACTGCGTCAGCATGCCGTCGATGGAATAGGGCTGCTCGTCCACATCCTCTATGAACAGAATGCGGCCGCGCGTGTCGATCTCATAGGGCGTGCCCAGGGTGCGGGTGACAAGAGAAAGGTTGCCTCCGACGAGCCGTCCCCGCGCCCTGCCCGGCCGTACCGTGCGCAGCGTGTGGACTGGCCGCAGCTGGTTGGTTTCCGCCGGGTTCGTCACCACCGCCAGCGGTTCGGCCGAGAACAGCGCCCGGCGAAACCACTTCTGCGTGAAATCCGTGAACGTGGAGATCATCATCGGCCCGTGAAAAGTCACCAAACCCGCGCGCTTGTGAATTGCCAGGTGCAGGCAGGTGATGTCGCTGTAGCCGAGAAAGATCTTAGGGTTCGCGCGCAGCAGGCCGTAGTCGATGCGATCCAGCAGGCGCTCGGAACCGTAGCCGCCGCGGATGGCGAAGATGGCCTTCACCTCGGGATCGCGGAACATGTCGTGCAGGTCGTCCAAGCGCTCCTGGTCGGTGCCCCCAAGATAGCCCGCGCGCTGGCCGACGTTGCGGCCCATCTTGTGCCGCAGTCCGAAGTACTTTACGGTGCGGACGACCAGCGCCAGGCGGTCGGGGTCCGAGACGTAGGTGCCGGGGGTGATCAGTCCCACGGTGTCGCCTTCCTTCAGGGCGGCCGGCCGCACCAGCGCGGGTTCCGGTGCCGTCTCAGCCTCTGCGCGCGCGGCGGCTAAAGCGCCCAGACCCGTCAGGAATTGTCTGCGTCCGGTCATGGCAGCGAACATAGCACAGCGGCGAACGGGTTGAGTTGTGGCTTGACACGCGCTGACTACGTCACAATAGTAGGGTGACTCTGGGAACGTGTCTTCTAGCACTGGCCGGCCTGTCGATGCCCCTTGCGGCGCAGGATCCGCCGCCGGCGGTCTTTCGCAGCGATTCTCGCCTGGTGGTCTTGCACGCCACCGTGCTCGATGCGGACGGCCGCCTGGTGACCAACCTCCAGCAGAGCGCGTTCCACGTCCTCGAGAATGGCGTCGAGCAGGAGGTCAAGGTTTTTCGACGCGAGGACGCGCCGGTATCGATCGGCCTGGTCATCGATGACAGCGGCAGTATGACCAACAAGCGCGACCGCGTGGCGGCCGCGGCGCTGGCCCTGGTGGAGGCGTCCCATCCGGATGACGAGGTCTTCCTGATCCACTTCAACGAAAAGGCCTACATGGATCTGGATTTCACGCACGATCACAAGCGCCTCGGCGAGGGCCTCGCCAAGTTCGACTCGCGCGGAACCACGGCCATGCGCGACGCGGTGCGGCTGGGGATCGAGCACCTGCAGCGGAAAGCGGCCGAGGACAAGAAGGTTTTGATCCTCATCACCGACGGCGAGGACAACACCAGCGTCATCGGGCAGGACTATGTGATCCGCGCGGCGCAGCAGAGCGGCGTGCTTATCTATGCCGTCGGCCTTCTGAGCGAGGTCGATGACCAGCAGACCCACCGCGCCCAGCGCGAATTGGACGCGCTGACGCAGGCGACGGGCGGCCAGTCCTACTACTTGAAGGACGCCTCGGAGGCGGACCGTACCGCGCTCGACATTGCGCACAACATTCGCAATCAGTACACGCTGGCCTACAGCCCCACGAACCAGGTGCTGGACGGGATGTACCGGCGCATCCTGGTGAAAGCGACGGGGCCGGTGCCGCTGACCGTCCTCACGCGCGCCGGCTATTGGGCCAACGGCAAGGGGACGGTCGAAGACCGCTGAGTAGACGGCGGTGGGGCGGCTCTCCAGAGCTGCGCCGGAGGTCCACGTCCGGCTTTCTTCGTTTCCGCGAGTTGCACAGAGGCCGGCGTGGACGCCGGCCTCAGGAATGGAGTCCTGCCCCATCAGGCTGCGAATCAGCTGGCCAGTTCGATCTCGATGTGCTTGCTGGCGGGGTCCAGGGCGGAGATGCGGAAGTTGCGAACCTGCCCCGCGCGGAGGATCTCCGCTGCGTTCCCTGCGGCGACCGTCCGGCCCTGCTTCCAGCGGGCGGAGAGCATAGCTGAAAGCGCTGAAACGTCCGCCTCGGCCGCGGCGACCGGAGCCTCTTCGGCCGGTTTCGGCTGCTTGGGAAGCGTGCAGGTGGTGATCAGGCCCTCGCCGAGTTCCACCCGGGCCGCGCCCTTGGCGACATCGACGATCCGTCCGGCGACCACATCCCCCGTTTTGTGCTCGGCGATGTACTCGTCCACGCTCGTTGGCTGAAGCTGTTTGATACTGAGCCGTATGCGGCGCCTGGTCTGGTCCACCTCGACCACCAGCGCCTTCACCGTTTCGCCCAGCTTGAGCACGTCCTGCGGATGATTGATGCGCTTCTCGGCGGTGATGTCGCCGACATGGATCATGCCTTCGACGCCTTCAGCCAGTTCGACGAACGCTCCGAACTTAGCCAGGCTGGTGACGCGTCCCTCGGCTACGGCGCCGACCGGGAATTTCTTCACCGCCTCTTCCCACGGATCGCCCAGCGCCTGCTTCAGGCCGAGGCCGATGCGCTTGGCCGCCGCGTCCACGTTGAGAACCACGGCTTCGATGAGGTCGCCGGGTTTGACCACGTCGTCGGGCTTGCGGGCCTTCTTAGACCAGGTGAGGTCGAACATGCGGATGAGGCCCTCGATACCCGGCTCGAGCTCGACGAAAGCGCCGAACTCGACGGTGCGGGTGACCTTGCCGCGCACGCGCTCGCCGGGCTTGTACTTCTCTTCGACCAGCGACCAGGGGTCAGGGGTCAGTTGCTTCAGGCCGAGCGAGATCTTGTGGGTGTCGCGATTGATCTTGAGGATCTTGACTTCGAGCTCATCGCCGGTCTTGAGCACGTCGGACGGCTTGTCGATGCGGTGCCAGGAAATCTCGGCCACGTGCAGCAGGCCGTCGATGCCGCCCAGGTCGAGAAACGCGCCGAAATCGGTGAGCGTGCGCACAGTTCCGCGAACGACTGCGCCTTCCTGGAGCGCATCGAACTGCACTTGGCGCGCCTTGTTCTGCTCATCCTCGAGCACGGAGCGGCGGTCCACCACGACATCTTCGTCCGCGGTATCGAGCTTGATGATGCGGCAGGTAATTTCCTGGTCGACGAGCGCTTCCATCTCGGCCGGGGTCTTGGCGCCGCTGCGGGAGGCGGGCAGGAAGGCGCGCATCCCGACATCGACGGTCAGGCCGCCCTTGACCACGCCGGTGACGGTGCCCGCGATGGGCCGCTTTTCGGCGAAGGCGCTCTCGAGCGCGGACCAGTCCTTGGGCCGCTCGACCTTGATCATGGAGAGCTGGTAGTAGCCCTCCTCGCGCCCGCGGACGGTCACGATCACCTGGTCGCCGACGGCGACGTCGGGCTTGCCCGATGCGTCACGGAACTCCGCGAGCGGCAGGATGCCTTCGGTCTTCCATCCAATGTCGACGACGACGGCGTCGCTCGACACGGAGACGACCTTGCCGGGTCGGCCACCTTCGGTCTGGCCCGGTTTCTGGGCTCGTTCAAACTGATTGAGGATCTCGCCGAAAGAAGAGTCGGGCGCGGACGGCTTCTGCAAGTCGAGATCGTTGGGGGGGTCTTGGTAAGTCATGCTGGGAAACGTCTTCCATTTTGGCACAGATGGAGCGCCCGCGGCGCGTTCGTTGCCCGCTCGTTGCCCGCTCGATTGACGAGCGGGGACCCGCACACGATGACCCTCCGTCACATCGAGCCGGGCGCGAAGCCAAGCCGACAGGCCGATCGCGGCGGGAGGGCATCCGTTTCTTTTTGAATCGCGGAGCGTTCTGAAATATACTCGCAAGGATGACTTGCCGACTTGTCCGCATGGCCGCGATGGTCGTGTTGCTGTGGGGCTGCGCTGCCGCCAGCGCCTCGGTTAACGGTGTCGCCATTACGCAGTGGCTCCCGGTGTCGGACGAGGAACGCAACCTCAAGGCGCCCAAGATCGATCCCGATGCCGGCGCGGAGGCGCTGTTCTGGCGGGTCCACATCGTCGACGAAATGAACGGGCGGGATCCCCAGACGGTCCTCTATCACTACCTTCGCATCAAAGTTTTCGATCAGCGCGGCTGCAAGACGCAGGGCACTCAAGACATTCCGTTTTTCGGCAAGCACGCAATCCTTGACGTCGCCGGGAGGACGATCAAGCCCGACGGCACGATCGTGGAATTGAAGAAGGACGCGGTCTTCCAGCGCGATATCGTCAAGGTCGGCGGCATCAAGATCAAGGCCGTATCCTTTGCTATGCCTGCAGTCGAGCCCGGTGTGATCATCGAGTACCGATGGCGCGAGGTGCGGGACAACGAACTCGCGAACGACATGCGGCTGCTCTTCCAGCGCGAGATTCCCGTTCACGAGGTCGAGTACTTCATCAAGCCGCTTACGTTTCAAAACCGCTCCTTCCCGGGCATGAGACGGATGAGTTTTGGAGCGCAGCCCGGCCCCTTTGTTCAGGAGAAGGATGGCTTTTACAGTACCTCTCTCGAGAATGTGCCGGCGTACAAAGAAGAGCCTCTGATGCCGTCGCAGTGGGTAGTCCGGCCATGGACGCTGCTGTACTACGCTGACGAGATCAAGGCCAGCCCGGAACAGTTCTGGGAGAACGAGGGCAAGACGATGTACGCCCGGTACGAACAGCATCTGAAGACAACCGGCGAAGTCCGGGACGCCGCGGATGCTGCCGTCGCGGGGGCACGCGATCCGGAGGAGACGTTGATCAAGCTGCTCCAATACTGCCAGGGCAGGATCAAGAGGCTGAGCGACGACGACGTGACCGCTCGGGAGAGGGAAAAGGCGAAGCAGAACGACAAGCCCTCGGACACCCTGAAACGGGGCCTCGGCAACTCATTTGACGTCAAGATGCTGTTTGCGGCCATGGCCAGGGCGCAGGGATTCGATGCCCGGGTGGCCAGACTGGGTGACCGCTCTGACCGCCCCTTCGATCGATCGTTTCTCAATCTCTTCTTTCTCCGCAGCCTCGAAATCGCCGTGAAGGTCGGCGATCAGTGGCGATTCTATGACCCTGCGGCCAAGTGGCTTCCGGGCGGAATGCTGCCGTGGGAGGAGGAGGGCTCGGACGCGCTGGTAACCGATCCGAAAGCGCCCGTGTTTACCAAGGCGCCGTTTTCCGAACCCGAGAAGTCCCTGATCCTGCGTACGGGCGTTTTCGAGGTTGATGCGGAAGGAACGCTCGAGGGCGGGGCGAGTCTGGCTTTTACGGGGCATGCGGCGGCCACGCGTCGCAGGGGCAAAGCACGGGAATCGGCGGCTCAGCAGGAAGACGACATCCGCGAGCTGGTGCGAGGGCAGATTGGCAACGCCGAGGTGTCCGCGGTGAAGGTCGAAGACATCGAAGACGCCGAAAAGCCACTGACCTATTCCTACCGCGTCAAGGTGCCGGGCTACGCGCAGCGGACGGGCAAGCGCCTGTTTGTACCGCTGAGCTACTTTCAGCACGGTCATCCGGCCAGGTTCCCGGCCAGCGAGCGCAAATACCCCGTCTGTTTCGAGTATCCCTGGACCGAGGAAGACAACGTAACAATCAAGGTTCCCAAGGGCTTCGAGTTGGAGAACGCGGAGGCGCCGGCCTCGTTCGGACTCGGCGCCGTTGGGGAATACCGAGTCAGCGCCAAGGCCGGTGCCGGCCAACTGATCTACCAGCGCAAGTTGGTATTCGGCCGCGGGGGCGCATTGGTGTTTCCGCTTACGGTCTACCCGGCGCTCAAGAAGGCCTTCGACGCGATGTACGAGCAGGATCAGCACAGCGTCACGCTTCGCCAGCAGGCGGCCGGCGCCCAGGCGGGCCGGTAGACCGGATTGCGGAGAAAAGGTATCCGTTTCTCTTTGATTCGCGGCCCGTTCTGAAATATACTCGCAAGGATGACTTGCCGGCTTGTCCGTATTGCCGCGATTGCCATGTTGCTGGGGGGCTGCGCTGCCGCCAGCAGCTCGATTAACGTCGTCGCCATTACACAATGGCTCCCGGTGACGGAGGAGGAACGCAACCTCAAGGCCCCCAAGATCGATCCCGACGCCGGCGCGGAGGCGCTGTTCTGGCGGGTCCACATCGTCGATGAGGTTAAGGGTCAGGATCCCCAGACAGTGCTTTATCACTACCTTCGTATCAAGGTTTTCAACCAGCGCGGCTGCGAGGCGCAAGGCACCCAGGATATTTCGTACTTCGGGAAGCACACGATCGGCGACGTCGCCGGGAGGACCATCAAGCCCGACGGCACGATTGTGGAATTGAAGAAGGACGCCATCTTCAAGCGGGACCTGGTCAAGGCCGGCGGCCTCAAGGTCAAGGCGGTGTCCTTCGCCATGCCCGCGGTCGAACCCGGCGTGATCCTCGAATACCGCTGGCGCGAGACGCGGGATAACGAGCTGGCCAACTACGTTCGAATGCTGTTTCAGCGCGACATTCCCGTGCACGAGGTCAAGTACTTCATCAAACCGCTGGTGCTCGAGTACGTCGCGCTCCCGCCCATGAAGCGGCTGTCTTTCGGGGCGCAGCCTGGTCCGACAGTCCAGGAAAAGGACGGCTTCTACAGCATGTCGCTGAAGGATGTGCCGGCCTATAAAGAAGAACCGCTGATGCCGTCGGAGTGGGTGGTCCGGAACTGGACTCTGCTGTACTATGGCGACGACATCAAGGCCAGCCCGGACAAGTTCTGGGCAGGCGAAGGCAAGAAGATCTATTCCCTGAACGAGCAGTATCTGAAGGCGAATAGCGATGTCCGGGACGCATCGAACGAGGCCGTTGCGGGGGCGAAGGACCCGGAGGAGAAGGTGACCAGGCTGCTCCAATACTGCCGCAGCAAGATCAAGCGCTTTGACGACGAAGACGTGACCGAGCAGCAACGGGCGAAGGCCAAGGAGAACAACAAGCCGGCGGACACCTTGAAGCGAGGCATCGGTTCGGGGTACGACGTGAACATGCTGTTTGCCGCGATGGCCCGGGCGCAGGGCTTCGACGTTCGGGTAGCAAGGTTGGGCGACCGCGGCGATTTCCCCTTCGATCGCGCTTTTCTCAACACCTACTTCATGCGCACCATGGATATCGCCGTGAAGGTGGGCGACCAGTGGCGGTTCTACGATGCCGCCGCCAAGTGGCTTCCGGTGGGAATGCTGCGCTGGCAGGAGGAGGGCTCGGATGCGCTGGTAACCGATCCGAAAGAGCCGGTGTTCGTGCAGGCGCCGATTTCCGATCCGGAGAAATCGATACGCTCACGGACGGGCGTTTTCGAGCTTGACGAGGAGGGCACGATCGACGGTGAGGTCCATCTTGCCTACACCGGCCACGCTGCGGCTGACCGCCGGGAAGACCTGGCCGGGAAATCGCCCGCGCAGCAGGAAGATGATATCCGCGAAATGGTGCGAGGGGAGATCGGCAACGCCGAGGTGTCCGAGGTGAAGGTCGAGAACATCCTGGACCCCGAGAAGCCGCTGACGTACTCCTACCGCGTGAAGGCGCCGGGCTATGCGCAACGGACCGGCAAGCGGATGTTCGTGCAGTTGGCCTACTTCCAACACGGCCTGGCGGCCAGGTTCCCTGCCAGCGAGCGCAAATACCCGGTCTGGTTCGACTATCCCTGGGCCGAGGAGGACGACGTCGCGATCAAGGTTCCCAAGGGCTTCGCGCTGGAGAACGCGGAGTCGCCGGCTTCGTTCGGACTCGGCTCCGTGGGGGAATATCGGGTTTCCGCCAAGGCGGGCGGCGGCCAACTCAGATACCACCGCAAGCTGATATTCGGGCGCGGGGGCGCGCTGGTGTTCCCGGCTGCGAACTATCCGGTGCTCAAGAAGGCCTTCGACGCGATACAAGAGCAGGATCAGCACACCATCACGCTTCGCCAGGAGGCGGCCGGCGCGCCCGCTGGCCAATAAGCCGGATTGCGGCAGACGATGTCCTTTTCGCTTTGGAATTTCGGGTCTTAGTGACGTATACTCCTGAGGATGAGCCGGGCACTGCTTTCGCTTTTCCGCCGTTCGGGGCAGATTGCCGCCATGGTCCTGCTGTTCGGGGCAGGCGGCGAGTGCCAGACAGCTCACGAAAAGACGTTAGCGGACAGTTCCGTTAATATTCCCGCCATTACTCAATGGCTGCCGGTTACCGACGCGGAGCGCGACCGCAAGGCTCCGCGGATCGACCCGGACGCGGGCGCGGAAGCCCTGTTCTGGCGGATCCACGTAATGGATGAGATTCGGGGACAGGATCCCGAGGCGGTTCTGTTCAACTATATTCGCATTAAAATCTTCAATCAACGCGGTTGTGAAACCCAGGGCACTCAAAACATCGAGTATTCCGGGAAGCGCGTGATCACGGACATCGCCGGAAGGACGATCAAGCCCGACGGCACCATCCTGGAGTTGGGCAAGGACGCGATCTTCCAGCGCGACCTGGTGAAGGCGGGCGGGCGCAAACTCAAAGCCGTGTCCTTCGCGATGCCGGGGGTCGAGCCCGGCGTCATTATCGAGTATCGCTGGCGGGAGCGGCGCCATAACGAGCTGGCCGAATACGTGCGCCTGCCGCTATGGCGCGACATTCCCGTTCATGAGGTCAAGTGCTTCATCCGGCCGCTCTTTTTTCCCGGTTTCCTGTTCCCGCCTATGAGGCTGCTGCCCTTTCACGCGAAATTGTCTCCGCTGGTGCCGGAAAGGGACGGCTTCAGCAGCACGACTGTGACGGATTTGCCCGCTTACAGCGATGAGCCGCTGATGCCGTCGGAGTGGATCGCGCGGCCCTGGGTGCTGTTGTATTATGCCGAGGACAATAAGATCGACTCGTACAAGTACTGGGCGGACCTGGGCCGGAGGGAGTATGGGAATCTGAAGCCCTATCTGAAGGCCGGCGACGAAGTCCGGAAGGCGGCGGACGAGGCGTGCGCGGGGGCCAAGGATCCGGAAGAGAAGATTGCCAGGCTGATGCAGTATTGCAGGGCGCGGATCAAGCGGCTGAGCGACGACGACGTCACCGAGCAGCAGCGCGCGAAGGCCAAGGAGAATCACAATTCCGCCGATACACTGACCCGTGGGATGGGTACGGCGTTCGATGTCAACATGCTGTTCGCGGCCATGGCCTCGGCCGAAGGCTTCGAGACGCGGCTGGCCAGAATCGCGGACCGCAGCGACCTTCCTTTCGACCGCGGATTCAAGGACGACTACTTCATGCGAACCTGGGACATTGCGGTTAAGGTCGGAGACCGATGGAGGTTCTATGACGCCGCCGCCAGGGAACTCCCCTCGGGGATGGTGCGCTGGCAGGATGAGGGTGCGCAGGCGCTGATAACCGATCCCAAGGACCCGGTGTGGGTACAGACCCCGATTTCCGAGCCGGAGCGGTCGGTGGCCTCGCGAAGAGGTGCGTTCGAGCTCAGCGAGGACGGCACGCTCGAGGGCACAGTGCAGGTGGCCTACACGGGGCACGAGGCGGCCTATCGGCGGTTGGAAAAGACGAGCGCGTCCCCGGCGCAGCAGGAAGAGGGCGTGCGCGACATGGTGCGCAGCCAGTTCAGCAACGCCGAGGTATCCGAAGTGAAGGTGGAGAATGCCGACGATGGCGAGAAGCCGCTGACGTTCTCTTACCGCGTGAAAATACCGGGCTATGCGCAGAAGACCGGCAAGAGAATGTTCCTGCAGTTGGCATACTTCGAGCACGGCGTGCCGGCGAAATTCACGGCGGCCGATCGCAAGTATCCCGTCATGTTCGAGTACCCGTGGGCCGAAGAAGACGACGTCACCGTGAAGGTTCCCCAGGGTTACGCGCTGGAGAGCCCCGAGGCGCCCGGTGCGTTCCCCATGGGAGAGATCGGGGGCTACGAAGCCTCGCTGAAGGTGGGCGACGGGCAGCTGAACTACCACCGCATACTGGTGTTCGGGCGCGGCGGGAGGCTGGCGTATCAGCAGAAAGTGTATCCGGCGGTCAAGCAGGCCTTCGACGTGATTCACGACAAGGATCAGCACACCATCACGCTGCGCCAGCAGGCGGCCGGCACGGGAGCGAACCAATGAGACGCGCAGCAGCATTGTTCCTCGGGGTTGGGCTAGCCGCCGGCGCGGCGCTGGCCGGTGACGACGTTCCTCAGTGGCTGCGGGACGCGGCGGCGGCGCCACAGGGAACGTATGACCGCAAGGTTCCGGCGGTGGTGCTTCTCCAGGAGGAGCAGGTCACGGTCGACGCGAGCGGGAAGACCGAGACGGTGAAACGGGGAGCTATCCGGATTTTGAACCGCGACGGGCGCGAGCACGCCACGGTCGGCATGGCCTACATCGTCTCAACCGATAAGATCAGGGATTTCCACGGCTGGATGCTCCCAGCCAGCGGAGTGCCGATCCGGTACAAAAAGGACCGTCTGATCGATGCAGCTCTGGCGGCCAACGATGTCTACAACGAAGCGCGGGTGCGGTACTTCGCCGCTGGCGACGACGCGCAGGACGGCAGCGTCTTCGGATACGAGATGGCTGGCGAGAGCAAGTCCGTTTTCACTCAGTTCGAATACTCCTTTCAGGAGCGCCTGCCGGTGGTTGTCTCGCGCTACTCCCTGACGCTGCCCGCGGGCTGGGAAGTACGCAGTATCACTTACAATCACGTGCCGGTCGCTCCCCAAGCCGCCGGAAACACGTACACCTGGGAATTGCGCGACCTGCCGTTCATCGAGAAAGAGCCGCACTCTCCGCACCTCGGAGCGGTTTCGCCCCGGCTGGCGATCAGCTACCTGCCGCCCGAAGGCAACCCGGCCGGACTTCGCGCCATGACGGACTGGGCCGCAGTGTCGCGATGGATGGCGGATTTGGAAGACTCGCAGGCCGACGCCGGTGGCGCCATCGACGAGCGCGCCCGTACGCTCGTGGCTGGTGCGACGTCGGAGCTGGCGAAGATCCAGGCCATCGCGCGCTTTGTTCAGGGCATCAACTACGTCGCGATCCAGACCGGGCTGGGGCGGGGAGGCGGCTATAAACCGCACCTGGCGTCGCTGGTTCTCGACAAGCAGTACGGCGACTGCAAGGACAAAGCGAACCTGATGCGCGCGTTGCTCAAAGCCGCCGGGATTCCGGCTTACATGGTGTCGATCTTTTACGGGGATCGGTCCTATGTCCATCCGGACTGGCCGTCGCCCCACCAGTTCAACCACGCCATCATCGCGGTCAAGATTCCGGATTCCATTCAGTTGGGGCCGGTCGTGACGCACCCGCAACTGGGGCGGCTGCTCATCTTCGATCCGACGGATCCTTACACACCCCTGGGCGATCTGCCCGAAGACGAGCAGGGCAGTTATGCCCTGATCGACGCTGGCGACCGGGGCGCGCTTCTCCAAATGCCGATGCTGCCCGCGTCGGCGAACCGCGTCGAGTCCACGGTCGAGGCCAAGGTGTCACCGCAGGGTTCGCTCGAGGCTGCCCGCGACGTGGCGTATTTCGGGCAAAGTGCGTCCGGATGGCGGGCGAGCTTCGAGCGCACTTCGGCGTCGGAGCAGCGCACGCACATGGAGCATGCCCTGGCCCGGACCGTGGGGAGCATCAAGCTCGGCGCATTCACGCACAAAGACGCCCGCGACGAGGGGCACCTCGAGACGCACGCAGAGTACGCGGCCGACCAGTTCGGCCAGTCCATGCAGGGGCGCTTGCTGCTGGTGAAACCGGGCGTTCTCGGAGTCGGCGTCGGGTATTCCTTCCCCGCCACGGAGCGTAAGCTTCCCATTGTTCTGCACGCGGCCGAGTGGCACTCCACGGTGCATCTCCGCGTGCCGGACGGCTTCAAGGTTGACGAGGTGCCCGATCCGGTTTCGCTCAGCGGCGCCTACGGGAAGTACCAGGCGACCTGGACCCCCGGCGGGAACGAAGTTTTGTTTCGCCAATCGCTCGAAGTAAACGACATAACCGCGCCTCCGGGCGACTACAAGGCCGTGCGCGATTTCTTCGACCACGTCAGCGGAGCGGAATCGGCTCCCGTCGTGCTCATGCGCCAATAGGGTCAGTGTTTTGCGGTCGGGAACCAATAGCCCCAAAAAGCAGTCTATATAGGTATGCGCTATTGGGGCTGGCTGGCAGCAAAACTCGGCGTGTCCGGTCTGCTCCTTGGCTGCATCTGGTTTGGTGTCACGCTGTTGCTGCCGCGCCCGCACCTGTACCGCGGTCAGTTCCTGGGTTTCGACCTGCCCTGGACCCTGGCGGCCGGCCTCGTCTTTCTGATTTCCTGCGGCCTGGTTTACCTATCGATTCTCGATCAGCGCTATCGCTGCCGCGTGTGCGCGCGGCGGCTTCGGATGCCGGTGACATCCGGCTCGTGGGGCCAGATGCTGCAGTTGGGCCGGCCGCACCTCGAATACATCTGCCCTTACGGGCACGGGACGCTCAAGGTCGCCGAACTTCAGATCTCCGGCCTGGAGCCCGCGGAGTGGACCGAGAACGGAGACATGTGGGAAGAGCTAGCGGCGGCGGATAAAGAAGAGAAGTGAACTAACGCCCGTCGCTCGTCGCCCGTCGCAACGACGAGATCGCGTGTGCTTCGCCGCCAGGAGTCGTCACGGGTGCGAAGCAGGAAGAGCCACAATCGGCTCGACGAGCGACGACCGCATGAGACGTGCGACGAGCGACGACCGCATGAGAGAATAGTCTCCGGGTGCCAGTTCGGATACAGATCCCGCGAAGAGCCCGTTGGGCTCACATGCTGGTCAGCCCCGCGGGGCGGATTGCCATCGGCGTCTGCGCCGGTCTCGCGTTGGTCCTCCTGATCTCTTTCACCTTCTATTACGTCCGCTATTCGCGTCTGATCGATCGCAAGTTGCGGCAAGGTCCTTTCCAGGCCACATCCATGGTGTTTGCCGCGCCGCGGGTGGTCTCGATGGGCGACGAAATCGGCCCCCAGGAAATCATCACGCAACTCCACCGCAGCGACTATGGGGAAACCAGTGGCAACCGGATGGGCTGGTATCACCGGCGCGCGGACGGAGGCATCGAGATTTTTCCGGGGCCGGACTCGTATTTTGACGACGAGGCCGGGGTCATCAAGTTCTCCAGCGGTCACGTCTCGCAGATCATCTCCCTGCGGGACAATACCGAGCGCGTCCAGTATCTGCTCGAGCCGGAGCTGATCACCAATCTTTCCGACCGGAACCGGGAGAAACGCCGGCTGGTGAAGTTCGGCGACATCCCCGAGGTGCTGGTCCACGCGGTTGTCTCGGCCGAGGACAAGCGCTTCTTCCTGCATAGCGGCTTCGATCCGCTGCGCGTCCTCAAGGCCGCTTACGTGGATTTGCGGGAAGGGCGCGTGGCCGAAGGCGCTTCGACCTTGAGCATGCAACTGGCGCGCATGTTCTGGCTCAACCAGGAGAAGACCATCAGCCGCAAGGCCGCCGAGGTGATGATCACCTTGCAGCTCGAACAGAAGCTCTCCAAGCAGGAGATCTTCGAGTTCTACGCCAACCAGGTTCCCCTGGGACGCCGCGGCAGCTTTGCGATCCACGGCTTCGGCGAGGCGGCCCGCGCCTACTTCGGCAAGGACATCAGCCAGTTGACGCTGGCAGAGGCGGCGACGCTGGCCGGGCTGATCCAGCAGCCCAGCTTCCGCAACCCGTATCGCCATCCGGACCGCGCGCGGGAGCGCCGGAACGTCGTCCTGGTCATGATGCGCGACAACGGCTACATCACCGAAGCCGAGTACCAGACCGCCAGCGCCGAGCCGCTGAAGCTGACGCCGGCCGAGATGGAATCGACCGAAGCCCCGTACTTCGTCGATCTGGTCAACGACGAATTGCAGAGCGAGTTCGGCGACTACGATTTCCAGAACAGCACCTACCGCGTGTACACCACCCTGGATCTCAACCTGCAACGCGCCGCGGCGGACGCGGTGCGCATCGGGATGCAGGAGGTGGATCAGCGCCTGAGCCACCGCCGCTGGCCGAAGGGCGAGAAACCGCCCCAGGCGCAGTGCGCGATGGTGGTGCTCGATCCCGAGACCGGCGCCGTCAAAGCCTTGGTGGGCGGCCGCGACTATGGCGCCAGCCAGTTGAACCGTGCGCTCGCCAAACGCCAGCCCGGCTCGTCTTTCAAGCCTTTCGTCTATGCCGCGGCGTTGAGCACGGCGCTGGCGGGCGGCTCTCAGGTCATCACGCCGGTCACCAGGCTGCTCGACGAACCGACCACTTTCTGGTTCGACAACAAGGCTTACTCGCCGGAGAACTTCGAACAGAAGTATTACGGCGAGGTGACCCTCCGCACCGCACTGGCGAAATCGCTCAACGTGCCGGCCGTCAAGCTGGCCGAAATGATCGGCTTCGATACGGTGGAGACGCTGGCGAAGAAGGCCGGCATGAATATCAACATTCAGGCCACGCCGGCGATCGCGCTGGGCGCCTATGAGGTGACCCCCATCGAGGTGGCCGGCGCGTACACGATTTTTGTGGACCAGGGCGCCTATGTGAAGCCGAACTGGGTGAGCCTGATCCGCGACCGCCAGGGCAACGTGCTCTTCTCGGCTACCCCGGACAAGCGCGAGGTCCTCGATCCCCGCGTGGCGTACATGATGGAGAGTTTGCTGGAAGAGGTCCTGCGCAGCGGCACCGGCGCCTCTGTCCACGCGCGCGGCTTCAATCTGCCAGCCGCGGGAAAGACCGGGACTTCGCATGACGGCTGGTTCGCCGGCTTTACGTCGCGGCTGATCTGTGTGGTATGGGTCGGGTTCGACGACAACGAACAGCTCGGTCTGGAGGGCGCGCACTCGGCGCTTCCGGTCTGGGTGGAGTTCATGAAGCGCGCCCACCAGTACCGCGAGTACCGCAACGTCCACGAGTTCCAGGCGCCCGACGGCATCGTGACCGTCGAGGTGGACTCCGAGACTGGACAACTGGCCACGCCCTCGTGTCCTTCGCCCGTGGCGGAGGTCTTTCTGTCGGGCACCCAGCCGGTCGAGAGCTGCCAGCTCCACGGCGGCGCCGGTGGCACAAGAGTGGCCTCCTGGGAGACGGCTCCTCCGGCAACGGCGGGCAACGGAACGAGCGGTTCTCCGGCAGCGCTGGCGGTGAGACCTTCGCCCGGCTCGCGCCCCAGGGTTGCGCCACCTCCGCCTGCACAGGCCTCCGCACAGGCCCCGCCACCGGAGGCCAAGAAGCCGGAGCAGAAGAAGGGGCTCTTCCGCCGGATCCTGGGAGCGTTCGGCAAGTAACCCCATCCTACGGGTGCCCGCCCTCCCGCTTCGCGCTGATGGAATGTGGCGGTTTGTTTCGGATGCCGGCGACCCATCCACTTCTATGTTCGGCCCGGCCTGACCTGTGCTTAAATGTCTGTAGGTTGTACCCGCGAACGGGCTGCTTGCGTCACATGTGTCGGTTATCGACTTTAATGCTGCAAGTAGCAGGAGGTTAGCATGTTATACAGATTCCTTCTCACCGCCCTTGTTCCGGTTCTCGCCTTTGCTCTTGAACCCCAATCGGAAAAGTCGCAGGTTCTCGAACCTGGTTCGACCGTAGCCGCGCCCTCGGCGGCCAAGCCCTCACTCACTCCGGAAGAGCGGGGTGACATCTTCATGGCCCGCAAGATGTACCGCGAAGCCATCGACCAGTACCGCGAGGCGCCGGAAGGTGCGGTCACTTTGAACAAGATCGGCATCGCATACCACCAGACGCTCGATCTCAGAGCCGCCCAGCGCTATTACGAGCGCGCCATCAAGCGCGACCCTAAGTACTTCGAGGCCGTGAATAATCTGGGCACTGTCTTTTATGCCGAAAAGCGTTTCAGTCGCGCCCAGCGGCAGTACGAGAAAGCGATCAAGCTCAACCCGACTTCGGCGTCCGTCTATAGCAACATCGGCACGGCACACTTCGCCAAGAAGGAGTACAAGGAAGCGTTTCAGGCCTACCAGCAGGCCGTGAAACTCGATCCCGAGGTGTTCGAACACCACGACTCTTACGGCGTTCTGCTGCAGGACAGTTCGATCACCGAACGGGCGCGGTTCCACTACTACCTGGCCAAGACCTACGCCCAGGCGGGGATGGTGGATCTGGCGGTGCAATACATCCGCAAGGCGCTCGAAGAAGGATTCAAGGAGCGCAACAAGTTCATCGAGGAGCCTGAGTTCGCGGTGCTGAAAGACAACGCTGATTTCAAGGCCCTGATGGCGCAAGAACCTCGTGCGTTGTGAGGCGCTTGGTCTTGCGCTGATTGCCTCGGTCCTTGTGGTCTCGTGCTCCCGCGGGGACCGGGGCACTCAGAGAGTCGCGATCCTGCCGTTTGAGAATCTGGCGACGCCCGATCTGGATTGGATGAGCCGCGGCTTCGCCGAAGCGGTTCGCCTCCAGCTCGCCGGCGCCCCCCATGTCGAACCCGTGCCGATTCGTTCGTTACGCGATGCGCCCGCGGTGGGGGCATCCGAGGTGCTGGAGGGCCGTTTCTCTGTCGTTGGCGGCCGTTTGCGCGTCGAGGCCGTACTTGAGAATGCGGTGCGCGTGCGCAACCTGGGAATCATCCAGGCCAGCGGCCCCGCCGGCGGAGATATGCTGCCGCTGGCGCAATCCATCGCCCGCGCGATCGAGCCCGGCGCTCGCCCTCTGCCGACCGGAAGTCCGCAGGCCTTTCAGTCCTATACCGCAGCGATCGAGGCCAACGCTCCGGCGGAGGCCGACTCCGGCTTCGACCGCGCCGTGGGCGCCGACCCGAGGTTTGGCGCCGCCTATCTGGCCTGGCTGCAATCGCTCCTGGCGCGGGGCGACGGCACGCGAGCCGCCCAGGTGCTGGTGGCCGCACGGCAGAAGTCCGCCGGCTTCCAGAACCTGGAACGTGTGCAACTCGATCTGGCCGCCGCAACGATCGCGGGCGACCGTGCCGGCGAGCGGCAGGCGCTGGTCGGCCTGATGCGCGCCGATCCGGCAGACGCTTCGGTCTATAGCAGACTGAGCGACCTGAACGCGGCCGACCACTCCTACGCGGAGGCCGCGGCGTTGTGCCAGAAAGCGTTTGAGCGCGAGCCGGCTAGCGTCCTCCTCCTCAACCAGCTCGGCTACCTGCGGACCTGGGCGGGAGATCTCGATGGCGCCGTCGAAGCGTTGGAGCGTTACGGCAGCTTGCGGCCGGCGGAGGCCAACCCCAGCGACTCGCTGGGCGACGTCTATTACTGGTTTGGACGGTTCGCCGAGGCGGAGCGGGCCTACCGCGCGGCCTATGCCAAGGACCCGTCGTTCGAGGGCGGCGCCGAATTGTACAAGATGGCCTGGGTCCGGCTCATGCAGGGCGATCTGAAGGGAGCCGACGGAGCGTTCGCGGAGTTTCTCCAGGCCCGAAAGAACGCCGGCGATTCGCTGGTCGAGTACCGCCAGGCACAGTGGGAATACCTGACCGGGCGCCACCGGGAGGCAGTCGCGCGGCTGGACCGGTTCGCATCCTCGGCGCAGCCGGGCGAGGCGGCGCTCGCTTACGCCCAGCTCGCCGTTTGGGATAGCCAGCGAGCGCAAGCGTACGCGGCGAGGTCTTCCGCTGCGGGGTCTGTCGGACTGCTGGCCCGCTTTCTCGCCCAGCCCGCCGCCTCCCCCGGCGAGTGGCGCAGCCGGGCGGCGAGTGCGTTTCCCGAGCCCTCGCAGGCGGGACTTCGCCGGCTGGCACTGGCCTATGCCTTGCTGTCGTCGGAGCAATTTGCCGCCGCCATCGAGCCGCTTCGCGAGATCTACGACACGACGCAGCCATCGGCGACGGACTGGCCCGGGATTCCACTCGCCTGGGCGCTCATTCGAACCAACCAGGTTGAGCGCGTGACTCCCCTGCTGAGCGGATACCAGGCTCCCAACCCGGCCCTGCAGGGCCCGTTGGGTTCGCTGTTTTTCCCACGAGTGCTCGAAGTGCGTGCCGCGCTGGCGGGCAAGCAAGGCCGGCGGGACGAGGCCCAGGCCGACCTTAAGCTCTTCTCGAAGTTTGGCGGTGGGTAAGGCTCAGCGGCCCTCTACCCGGTCGTAGTTGTGCACGTCGTTGATCGTCCCCAGCGACGTGTTGTAGAGGCTATCCACACCCAGTGCCGCGCGCAGATCCTCTTCGAACCCGTGCAGCGCGTGGAGCTGGCTGGCCAGGGCCGGAACCTGGCGCTCTCCCGAATCCCAAAACTTCTGGTAGCCCTCGTCAACCAGCAGCGCGACGCGGTCGCCGACCATCCAACCCGCACGCTCGATGGACGGCGGAGGCCCTGGCGAGATCGTAGCGCCGCAGCCGTGCTTGCGGACTTGTATGCGGCCGTCCGGCTGGCGGACGATCTCAAACTCCGCCCGGCCAAGGACGCCGAGGCGGTCGTCGAGAGTGGGCTCGGTAGGCTGCTTCCTGCGGAAGAACATTCTACTTCGATTATAAGATCCCCGCGATGATCCGGGCGGCGTCGGCAAGGTCGTCGGCGACATAGTCCGGCTGGGCCACTCCGCTCGCTTCCACCTCGCGGCCGTAACCGGTGCGGACCAGGATGGTGGTGGCTGCGACCCGGCGCCCCAGCTCGATGTCGGCGGCCTTGTCTCCGATGACGAACGAGTCCGCCAGGCGGAATCCCAGTTCCCGTGCGGCCTGCTCGGCCAAGCCAGGCGACGGCTTGCGGCACGGGCAACCGTCCTCTGGCCCATGCGGGCAGATGTAAATCCCGTCCAGCGAAACTCCGCCGCCGGCGAGAAGGTCGGCCAGAGCACGGTGGATGCGGTCCACCGATTCCGCGCCGAAGTAGCCGCGGCCAATGCCGGATTGATTGGTGAGCACCACCAGTCCCAAGCCGAGCTCGCGCATGGCGCGCAAGCCCGCCACGGTGTTCGGCAGCAGTTCGAGCCCTTCGACCGAGCTCAGGTACTCCTTCTCGACGTTGATGGTGCCGTCGCGGTCGAGCAGCACAAATCGCCTGGGGCTCATGCTCAGACAATCATACCCGGTGAAGCCGATCCGCGGCGGCGCGCGTCTACAATGACGTTATGGTGCGTCCCATCCTGGTGCTGCTCGTGGCGGTGTGGGCCGGCGGCGCGGTTGAAGCGCAGAAGGGCGGCGGGCAGAAGCCTCGGCCTGCTCCTTCCGCCTGGCCGATCGAATCGATCCGGATCGAGGGCCTGCACGACTACACGCGCGACCAGGTGCTCGCCATCCTCAATCTCAAGGTGGGCCAGATGGCCGCGGCCAAGGATTTCCAGGCCGCGCGGGATCGCCTGTTCGGGACCGGTGCCTTCGCCAACGCAGGCTTTCGTTTCGGCCCGGCGGCCGGCGGCAAGGGCTACATCGTGACCTTCGAGATTGAGGAGGTCGAGCCGAAATTCGCGGTCGCCTTCGAAGACCTGGGTGTGCCGGCCGACGAGTTGCGGGCGGCCCTGGCCCGCAGCGATCCGTTCTATGGATCCAGAATCCCCGCCACCGAACCCCTTCTGACGCGGTATTCGAAAATCGTCCAGGATGTCCTGACCGCCAAGAAGTCGACCGTGATCGTCGCCGGCAGGCTGGCGCCGGCCGACAGCGGGGAACTGACGGTCGTCTTCGAACCGGCTTCGCGGCCGCGGGTGGCGCGGGTCCACTTCACGGGCAATTCCGTGGTTCCCTCGACGGCTCTTGAGAACGCCATGAACGCCGTCGCGGTGGGCATGCCGTACCGCGACGCGCGCTTCCGCGAGGTGCTCGATGCGCAGATCCGGCCGCTCTACGACGTAAGGGGGCGAGTCCGTGTGGCATTCCCGGAGATCGAGATCGAACCGGAAAAGGACGTCAAGGGTCTGGTGATCGCAGTGAAGGTGGACGAAGGCCCTCCCTACACGTTCGGCACGGTCCAGATGCTGGGCGCGAGCCTGACCCGGCCGGAGCTGGACAAGATCGCGGGCTTCAAGGCCGGTGAGATTTTCAACCAGGCCGCGGTCGATGCCGTGGTGGCCAAGCTCCAACAGCGCCAGAAGCGCGACGGCCGCTTGCATGTCCAGACCCAGGTGGAGCGGCGCATCAACGACACGGCGAAGAAAGTGGATCTGATCTTCCACGTGACCCCGGGCCCGCAATACCTCTTTGGCGAACTGACCATCGAGGGTCTGGACATCCTCACCGAGCCGGCGATCCGCAAAATGTGGGCGCTCAAAGCGGGCGATCCCTTCAATGCAGAGTACCCGCAGAACTTCCTCACCTCGGTGCGGGACGATCTCGAAAACCTGGGCGAGACCAACGCGGTGGTGAAGGCCGACGACCAGAAGCGCACCGTCGACGTGACCCTGACCTTCAAGGGCGCCCCTCCCAAACCCGAGAAGCCCCGCCCCCAGCGCGGCACCCCGGCGCCCGGTTTCACCCGGCTCTCCGCTCCTGCTATCGTGAAGAGTCTGTGTCGCAGTCACCTTTGAACATTCACCTGGAGAAGTACGACGGGCCGCTGGACCTCCTCCTGGACCTGATCCGCAAGCAGCAGATCGACATCTGGGACATCCCGATCGCCAAGATCACGTCCCAGTACCTCGAGTACCTGGACCGGGCCGCCGGCCTCGACATGGAGCTGAGCTCGGAGTTCATCTTCATGGCCGCCACGCTGATCCACATCAAATCGCGCCTGCTGCTGCCACGCGACCCCGAGCTGGAGAAGCTGGCGCCCGAGGACGACCCGCGGCGGGAGCTGGTCGAGCGGCTGATCGAGCACGAGCGCTACAAGAATGCCGCCGAGATGCTCCAGCAGAAGCGGATGATCGAGGAGAACGTCTGGTCACCCACGCAGATCCAGCAGTTCCTGGGGGACCAGGACGAGCCGGAGCTGGCGGTTTCGCTCATCGACCTGGTGAAGACCTTCGAGCAGGTGCTCGGCCGGGCCAAGAGCCGCCCCGTGTTTCAGGTCAACAGCGAAGACGTCAGCGTACCGGACATGATCGTCTACCTGAAGTCGCTGCTTCAGGGCAAGCCGCGGGGAGAGAAGTTCGGAGTAGCGGGGCTGTTCGAGGAGCAACGCAGCAGGCGCGCAATGATCTGCCTGTTCCTCGCTATGCTGGAGATGGTCAGGATGCAGGCCATCGTGCTGGTCCAGAAAGATGCATTCGGCGAAATCGCGTTGCGGGCGCACAAACGCTTCGACGAGGTTTTCGCTGCCGACGGCGCGATTGAGAATATCGAGAAGGACTATCAGTAGGACCGGATGGAGATAGAAGACCAGAAGCTGGAGACCGAAGAAGCCGGGGAGCAGGTGGCCGTCGAGGAGCAATTGCCGCTGGCGGCGCCGGCCGACGAAACCGGCCTGAAGGCAGCCATCGAGGCAATCGTCTACGTGTGCGAGGAGCCGGCCACGGCGGCGCAGATCGCGATCGCGCTTCAGCAACCGCAGGAGCGGATCCAAGCCCTGCTCGCGGAGTTGGTGGCCGAGTTCGCCGCTCCGGCGCACGGGCTGATGGTGCGGGAAGTCGCGGGCGGCTACAAAATGGCCACCAAGGCCGAGCACCACGAAGCCGTGCGCGCCTTCGCCAAGAGCCTCAAGCCCGCGTTGAAGCTGTCGCTGGCGGCGCTCGAAACGCTGGCGACCATCGCCTACAAGCAACCAGTGACGGCGCCGGAGATCATGGAGATTCGCGGCGTCCAGGGCGCAGGCGTGCTCAAGACGCTGCTCGATCGCAAGCTGATCCAGACCGCGGGACGCAAGAACGTGGTGGGCCGGCCGATTCTCTACCGGACGTCCAAGGAATTCCTGATGCAGTTCGGGCTCAAGGACCTGGCCGAGCTGCCGACGCTCAAGGAGTTCGAGGAACTCAGGCGTCTGGCGGCCGGCGACGAACCGGAAAACGCCGAGCCCGCTGCCGCGAGCCCAGAGCCGGAAGGCGCGGGCGAGGAAGCGGAAGCTGCGGGCGCGGAGGCTGAAGTCGTGGGCGAGGTTCAGCCGACGGTGGCCCCCGAGGCAGAGGCCGAAGCCGGGGAGCCGGAAGCCGGGGCTCAGGACGCGCAAGTCGTGCCCGAGCCGGAACTGGAAGCCGCGAGCGCGGAGTCCGAAGTCGTGGACGAGGCTCCGCCAACGGTGGCCTCCGAGCCGGAGAGCACAGTCGTGGAGCCCCAAGCCGTCCAGAACGAGCCCGAAGCCGCGCCCAAGCCGACGGAGGGCCAGGATGGCTGAAGAACGCCTCCAGAAGATCCTCGCGCGCGGTGGAGTTGCCAGCCGCCGCAAGTCTGAAGAGCTGATCGTCGAAGGCCGGGTGACGGTCAATGGCCAAGTGGTGGTGGAACTGGGCACCAAGGCCGACAGCGAGCGCGACCACATAAAGGTCGACGGCAAGCTGATCAAGCAACCCAGTCGCACGGTGTGCCTGGCGCTCAACAAGCCCAAGGGCGTCATGACGACGGTCTCGGACCCGGAGGGGCGTCCCACCGTGATGCAGTTCGTCAACATCAAGGACCGCGTGTTCCCGGTGGGGCGGCTGGATTATGCCAGCGAGGGCCTGCTGCTGCTGACCAACGACGGCGAGATGGCCAATGCCATCATGTCCGCATCCACGCACCTCCCCAAAACCTACCTGGTGAAGGTCAACGGGCTGCTCACTCCGCAGCAGGAAAACCAGTTTCGGGAGGGCATTCCGCTGCATGGGCGGCGCACCGCCGCGGCCGGGTTGCGGCTGGTGCGAAATGCCGAGAATCCGTGGTACGAAGTGAGGCTGATCGAAGGGCGCCACCACCAGATTCGCGAGATGTTCAAGTCTTTGGGCGTGCTGGTCGAGAAGCTGAGACGGGTCAAGATCGGGTTTGTGGAATTGGGCGCGCTGAAGCCGGGGCACTACCGCCAGCTCACTGCGGTCGAGATCGAGCGGCTGCGCAAAGCGCTGGGGTTGGGATGACGATCGCGGAGTTGCTCACGAGCGCCAGGACGATCGCGGTGGTCGGCCTCTCCAGCCGTCGTACGCGTCCCAGCTACAGCGTCTCGGAGTACATGCAAAGCGCCGGCTACCGCATCATTCCTGTCAATCCACAAGAGAGCGAAGTGCTCGGCGAGAAGGCCTATCCGGACCTGGATTCGGTGCCGGAGCCGGTGGACATCGTGGACGTCTTCCGTAGGTCGGACTTTGTGCCGGAGGTCGTCGAGGCCGCCATCCGGATCGGGGCCAAGGCGGTCTGGATGCAGGAAGGCGTGGTGCACGACGAGGCGGCCGAGCGCGCCCGCGCCGCGGGACTTACCGTGGTCATGGACCGTTGCATCCTCAAAGAGCACCGCAAGATGAAGCTGAGCTGAGCACTTTTTGCCGTGGGGCGGACCCCCTGGTCCGCGGCCGACGCCCCAGTCGGCCGGGTCGTTGGTTCATCAGCGAGAAAGCGGGTCCAGGGGGACCCGAGCGGACCAACGGGTCCGCCTCACCTTTCCCCTCCACGCTTGCGAGCCCTTACGCGTCACCAATATGTGAGCCGTTTCTTGCCCTGGGTTTGTCTTCTCTTCGCCTCGGCCGTGGCGTATGCCAGCCCGGACCTTACAACCCTGCTCAAGGGCGTCGAAGATCGCTATAACCGGGCCCAGACCCTTCAGGTCCATTTCGAGCAGACGTATGCGGCTCCCCAGCGCGCTCCCAAGACCGAATCGGGCGAGCTGTTCCTGCGCAAACCGGGCCGTATGCACTGGCAGTATTCCCAGCCGGCCGGCAAGCTGTTCGTCAGCGATGGCAAGTTCGTCTATCTGTACACTCCCGCCAACAACCGCGTGGAGCGGACGAAGGTGAAGGAAAGCGACGACATGCGCGCCCCACTCGCCTTCCTCCTGGGCAAACTGAATTTCGAGCGGGATTTCAAGCGTTTCGCCTACCACCCCGGCGATGGCGGCACCTGGGTGGCCGCCGAACCGCGCTCGGGGAAGGCTCCCTTCACGAAGGTCGAATTCCTGGTGACCCCGACGTACGAAATCCGCCAGCTCATCGTGGCCGAGGAGGGCGGCTCCACGATGGAGTTCCGCTTCGACCAGGAGAAGCTCAACCCCACGCTGGCCGCGAACCTGTTCCGGTTCCAGCCGCCGGCGGGCGCCGAGGTTGTGGAGGCTGCGGAATGAGGAAGGCGACGCACCATGGCTGAGTTCCTTCTGAAGTACGCGGATGCGCGCGGCGAGGTGCATCGGGAGACTGCGCAGGCCACCAGCGCCGACGAATTGCGCGAGCGCTTCACAGATCAGGGCTATCTGGTCTACTCCGTCCGGCCCAAGGGGGGCATCGGCGTACTGACCCCCGCTCTCTCAGGCCGCAAGCCGAAGCTCAACATGGAGCGGTTCCTCATCTTCAACCAGCAGTTTGTCACGCTGGTTCGAGCCGGACTGCCCATCCTGAAGGGGCTCGATCTGCTGGCCGACCGCCTCACCGACCCCAAGCTGGGCGGATTCATCCGCGCGGTCCGCGACGACGTCAAGAACGGCGCCCTGCTCTCGGACGCCTTCCGCGCCCAGGGAGTGTTCCCGCCGATCTACGTGACGTCGGTGATGGCCGGCGAGAAGAGCGGCAGCCTGGCCGAGGTGCTCGACCGCTACATCGCCTACCAAAAGCTCTCCCAGACGATGCGAAAGAAGTTGCTCGTCTCCCTGATCTATCCGGCCGTGCTGTTCTCGCTGGTAATCATCCTGGTGGTGTTCCTGGTCACCTACGTGGTGCCCAACTTCGCTCAGCTCTACCGAAGCATGGATGCGAAGCTCCCCGCCATGACGGAACTCCTGATCGCCGTCGGTACCACCGCGCGCAACTACATCCTGGTGGGCTTCGCTGGGCTGGTGGTGGCAGTGTTTGCGCTGCGCGCCTGGGCGCGGCGCGAGTCGGCCCAGATCAGGCTCGACAAAATCAAGATGGCCACGCCCGCCTTGGGAGACATCTGGGTTAAATACCAGGTGGCCCAGTTTGCGCGCATCCTGGGCACGCTGCTGATTGGCGGCATCCCGCTGGTGCAGGCGCTCGACACCGCGGCCCAATCGCTGAACTCGCGGCTGCTGCGCTCGGCGCTCGGGAAGGCCCAGAAACAGGTCAAGGAGGGTCAGTCGTTGTCGTCAGGACTGGCCACCACCAAGCTGGTTCCTCCGCTGGCCATCGATATGATCGAGGTCGGCGAATCCACCGGCGCGCTTCCCGCCATGTTGGGTAGCGTGGCCGAATTCTACGAAGAAGATGTGAATACGAAGATGGCCGCCAGCCTGGCGCTGATCGAGCCCATCATCATGATCGTGATGGGCGTTTTCGTCGCCTTCGTGCTGGTGTCGCTGTATCTGCCAATCTTCTCTCTCTC